>Ga0075420_100001823_pt1 | contig 18193 bp, 14 predicted proteins | sample SoiMetdeltSBSDD4_FD_75296 | JGI IMG/M metagenome (GOLD analysis project Ga0075420, IMG submission 75296) | Bulk soil microbial communities from a Populus tree surrounding site in Tennessee, USA - Soil MetaG P. deltoides SBSDD4 | ecosystem: Environmental > Terrestrial > Soil > Tree plantation... | reverse complement strand
GCGGGAGGAGAAGATCGAGACAGCACCGGACTCAGCTACCAGAGTCCACATAGGACATCCAGCCGACACGCGGGTCATCCACAAGATCGTCGCCAGAACCCATCACCGTGGCAAGCGACATGAGGGGCCACTCGTACGGAGCGGCCGGTGCCCGCCGCGCCGTCGTGCCCTCGGGGAAGAGTTCGACCGCGCTCACCGGTCTCCTCGCAGTCGGAAGACCTTGAACACCTTGGCGGCCAGGTTAGCTGCGTGGTCGACGAAGCCTTGGGCAGTCAGCTTCGCCGCATTCTTGAGGCCCAGCGCGGCGACGCTGGCCCGCAGGTACTTCTTGGCCCTTTCCTCGATCTGCTTCGCGCGCTGCGGTGAGGTGGTGTCCTTGCGGCGCTGGGAGGTCAGTTCGACCAGGATCTGTTCGTACGCCAGGTTCTCGATGAACACCTCGACGGTCCGTTCCGAACTCATCTCGTCTTGGCCTTGAGCACCTCGGCCATTGTTCGCAGCGTCGCCGCCCGCAGCGCCACCTCGTCGGGATGGCCGGGTGCGCCGAGCAGCGTGTCGACAATGTATGTGCACTGGGCTCGGCTGCTCGGCAAGGATTTCAGGTGACCGAGGTCGATGCCGAGCTCGCCGAGCACGCCGGCATCGCCGGCGCGGAAGGCCCGCGCGCCGGCGACGGCCGATGCGCCCCGGGCCGCCTGCCGGGTGAGGTTACGTCCACCTCCGCCACCCGACGTTGCGCTACTCGACGAACCGGTGCCGTGACCTGCCGATCGGGTGGGCCGAAGGGACGGCACCGAGTAGGACGCAGTCGTGTTGGCCGGTCCCGACGCCTTCGCCAGGGCCTGCATGAAGGTGTTGACGAATTGCTCAATCTGCGCCGGTGACGGCCCGGACGAGGCCGGGTCAGCGGCGTCGGCGTACGAGGTGTGCACGGCGTCCCACGAGCTGGAGCCGCTGCCACCGTAGGCGCCGGAGGTCCCCATTACCCTGGCAGCTCGTCAAGCTCGGCCCGCGCCGCGTTGACAACGTCCGGGTCAAGCCCGGGTGTGCTGACGATCAGGGTCAGGACCTGCGGGAACGGCTTGAGATACGGCACGTGGTGAGGCTGCAGGTGCCCCAACACCGCTGGACGTCCAAGGGAGCGACCGATGCCGTCCGCAAGTGCCGGAGCCTGGCCGGTGACCGTGTTCAAGGAGGCGATGACGTGGCCGGGGTCGGCGGTACGGGTCAGCTGATCGCACAGGCTGGTAACGACGATCTCCTGTTCGTCCGCCGCGAGGGTGGCGAGTTCCTGCAGGGCCGCCGCCCGGGTCGCGTCCGACGGGTGGGAAAGATGCTCGATCAGCAGTAACTGGCGGGCGTTGACGGCCCCACCGAACCGGACATCGCTGCGCAGCGTCGCGGCGATGCTCAGATAGCGGTCGATCTCGGCGCTACGACCGCGCAGGGACGGCTCACTCGCCGCCCACGGGCGGGTCGTGTCGCCGACCCCGGTCGGCGCGCTGGCGGTGTGCTCGCTGTCGAGGGCCCACTCTTCCCAGGCGACCAGAAGTGCGTCTCGGTCGCCGGGCGACCGTTCGGCCAACACGTTGAACTCGGGCAGGTATCGCCATTCCAGCAGATAGAGCTTCAGCAGGACGTCCAGATCCAAGCCGGCCCCAGCTGCCTGGGCCAAGTGCTCACGCACTGCGAACGCGTTCAGGAACCGCTTGATCGCCCGAGGGCTGCGCCACACGTCTGCTGATAGACCCCGGGCGATGCTGGCCGCCAGTGCCAGGTGCCGAGCCGACGGCCCGGCAGCGGCATCGCCTGCGACCACGTACGGCGCCGTACCCGAGCGGCGCCGTACCCGAGCGGCGGCGATCACCTCGCCGAGGTGAACGCTGGACAGGGCGCCGGCGTTGCGGCACAGCAGCAGCGCGATGTACGCCTCGGCTTGGTCGACGGACAGCAACGGTAGCGAGATCGGCAACTGGACGATCTTCTCGGTGTAGAGCTTCGCGAACCCGGCCTTCGCCGCACCCTCCATCTGCGGCTCGATGGCCGCACGAATGAGGTCTTCGTCAGCGGCGAGCACGAATGCCATCTTCTTCACCGACAGGAACAGCTTGATCGCCTCAAGGGTGCCCATGATCGTCGGAGGGAGGCAGCGATCCAGATCGTCCACGAGAACGACGACCTTGTTGATCCCCTCGACCTCGTCCATGAGCGACTCGAACTGGCTGCGGAAACCCGCCATGCCCTGCGGCCCGTCAGCGTCCTTGCCCTTACCCTCCGGCGCCTTCGGTGTCAGTGCCTCAATGAGGCCGGGCAAGTTCGGCGACAGCGTCACCGCGCTGGTGACCAGTACCTTCGCCACCCGACCCCAAGCGATACGGCGTCGCAGTTCATCCAGCTTCGCGAGCGCGATGTCCCGCCTGGTCGGGTCTTCGGTCTCTTCCTGAACGTGTAGGTGCAGCACGTCCAGCACCTGGGCGATCAACGTGCCCCGAAGATCCTCGGTGTTTTCGAACTCCCACGGATCGATACGGACCACGAGCACATGCCCGACCTGCCCAAGTTGACCGCCGATCAGGTTGAGAGCCGTCGACTTCCCCCCGCCCCAGGCACTGTGGATCCCGACCGTCACCGGGTCGAGACCGCCAGAGGTCACCACGCGGACGACGACCTCGGCCACCGCATCGAAGTCCAGAAGATCCTCAATGGCGGGGTTGTCGTCGAACAGTGGCGCGGAGAAAGCCACGTCGCCCACAGCCCACCCATCCATGAATCCGGTGCACGCAAAGCGCGCGAACGCACAGTGTAGGCGGTCGCAGCGACGAACCGGCCGAGGCCGACTCCGGCACGCCGCCGGGCAGATACCCGGTCCGTTGACGCGATCATGGCCTGTCAACGGGGGCGGCCTCACTTGTCGGCCCGACCGGAGCAGGTACACCGTCCGTGCCGTCTCCGTACGTCGATAGTGCCGCCGGGCGAGCCGCATCCGCTCCGTAGCACGGTCTGGACGTACCCGGCCCGTGAACAGTCTTCTATGCTCTGCCTGTGCACGGTGCCGTTGCGCTGCTGGACGGCGGGTCACTGGCGTACCGTTCGGTGGGCTCAGGACCCTGGGTCGTGTTCATCCACGGCTTCTCGCTGGACCAGCGGATGTGGACGCCGCAGGTCGACCGGTTCCGGGCTGGCTTCACCGTGCTGACGTACGATTGCCGCGGGTTTGGGCGTTCCTCGGTGCCGACCGGCCCATACAACCATGGCGATGACCTGAGGTTGCTGCTGCTGACGCTCGGTGCGCCCGCGGTACACCTGGTCGGGCTGTCGATGGGCGGCCGGATCGCGCTGAGCTTCGCGTTGCGGTGGCCGGCGGCGGTGCGGTCCCTGGCGCTGATCGGCACCGACGTGGGCGGCTACCGACATCAGATCGACTGGGACGTGCCAGCGTGCGCGGACAACCTCGACGCCGCACGCCAACAGTGGCTCCGGCATGAGCTGTTCCGAACAACCAGGAGGCATCCGGAGGCGTGGGTAGGGGTCACCCGCATGGTCGGCGACTACTCGGGCTGGCACTGGCTGCGCGAGGACGAGCGCCGGCCCGTGGACACCGACACGTGGGACCGTCTCGATGAGATCACCGTACCGGCGTCCGTCATCGTTGGCCGCGATGACCTGCCGGACTTCCAGCGGATCGCGGCGACGCTGCCGGCGCGCATGTCGCATGCACGCCGGACGGTCGTGCCGGGCGCGGGTCACCTGGTGAACCTTGAGGCGCCCGACGTCTGTAACGCGCTCCTCGGCCGCCATCTGTCCGCGGTGTGAATTGGCTGGCCGCTGCCCATGCCTGCTGTGGCCCGCTACCACTGCTGCTGTTCGTACCAGGTTCCGTCGAACGCGGTGATGGGCGGGACCGGACGCCTCTGCTCCACGGCCTGTGCGACGGTGCGCCACATGGCGTCCACAAGGCCGGTGTAGCGCACGGCCGTCCACAGTTCCTCGCGCACGAAGGGTGTGCCGCTCATGCGCACGGCCCGGATATCGAAGCAGCCGCGGTATGCGTTGCCACCGACGAGAAGGGGGGGTCGCCACAGGGATGCGCCGGGAGCCCGGATGGAGAACTTCACCCTCGCGGTGACGTGGCCGCCGTGCCACAGGTCGCTGTGCTCGGCGAGGTCCGGCAGGGCTGGCGGGAAGAAGTAGTGGCGCGGCCGCGGAATCTCTGGACGGTCGAAGTTCCCGGGGACGAAGTGCCACCGGTTGTACTGCATCCGCTGGGCCACCAACCACAGCATCTTTCCGAGTGCGCGGCCGGTGGGCTGCCGCAGCTGCGGGTGTGGCACGACGCAGCAGAAGAAGTCCGGTTTCCGCAGCTGCAGCACCCCCGCGACCCGGCTCGGCCCTTCGGGCGCCAGCCGCGTAAGGTCGCGGACCGCGCTCGACATGGCGTAGTCCGCGTCGAGCTCGACCGCCGCCGTCCGGACGATGACCTTGAGCAGCTCGGCCAGCCGCTGCTCGCACTCCTCAGGCGGCAGCTCGAGGATCGCCGCCGTCACGGTGCGGACGGTCTGTTCTCCGGGCCCGGACACGTCGGACTCGAGCCCGAGTCGGTGGGCCGTCCAGCGCCAGATCGGCAGTGGAGTCGTCGCGTGGCTCCGATGCCGGTGCGGCAGCGTGACGACCTGCTCCTCCTTGCTAAAAATCGGGCCGCCTATACGCCGGAACCGTACCGAGTCCGACCGGTTCACCGCCTCGGCGAGCTCGTCGACCTGCTGCGCCAGGACCTGCGGGCAGCGCGACGGCAGGTCGTCGGGCGGGTCGAGACGCAGCGCGCCCGCGTAACGGAGCCAGGTGGTGACCAGCCAGGATCGAAGCCTTGTCGCGCTGAGCTGCTGGCCGTTGAACTCTTCGAAGCGGATGGCCCGGCCGGCGGTGAAGAGCACCTGGGCGGCCGCGACGAAGAGCCTCTCAGCGTCGGTCCAGTGGTCCGGCGCTGAGGCGCCGAGACGCCGCAGGACGCCGTCGCGCAGCAGGGTGTTGGTGCCGGCATCTGACCGCGAGAAGACGTCGTCCTCGACGTACATCAGGACGGTCTCGACCCGTTCGACCCAGTCGGCGACTTGCTCGACCCTGGCTGTCAGCTCGCCGGCTTGGTGCCACCGCCGCAGCAGGTGGTCGAGGCTGCGCCGCTCCGCGTGTTCGCAGAGGTTCCAGTCGGCAACTGCCTCGTCAGCGCGTTCGAGGACGGCACGGGACAGGGCGAGGTGCCCGACCGCCTCGGTGCCAGCCGGAGCCCGGTCGAGCAGCCGCAGGCGGCCCTGCTCCGACAGTGCGACGAACAGGCCGTCGCGCCGGGCGGCGGCATGGTTCGTGATGCGCAGCGAATCGTCACCCATGACGAGGTGCAGGACGCTGCGGGTGCGCACGCCGAGTGTGCGGGCGGCGGCGGCGAATGGTATCCGCCCGTCGAGGGTCATGAGCCGGATCAGCGTCACGTACGCGGGCTCGTCGCGGGCGGCGTCGGCTCGTAGACGGGCGATGAGCTCGGCGGCCTTGAGGCCGAGGTCGTTGGCGCTATCCGGCATGGTCGGATGCCCATCCGATTCCGGTGACACCGTGGATGTCGCCGCCGAGCACCGTCGTCTCCTGCGGGACATTCGGTGCCGCGGTAAGCGCCGGACGTAACCGTTCTGACCAAGCCGCGATCAGCTCCCTCGGCGGTTCGCCAGCCGTTGCCGACACCGTGCCTGTGCACCGGGCGGTGCCGCACAGGCAGGCGAAGCTCCACGGGTCCTCGTAGCGGAAGCCACGGTAGTCGCCGGTCACCTCCTCGCCGCGGCGGATGTCACGGACGGCGAGCCCGACGGACAGGCCGACGTCGAGTACCGTCGCGTCGCACGAGTGGTTGAGCAGGTACGCCCCGCGGCACGGCGCGATGAGGCCGCCGTCGGCGCGCCGGTACCCGAACTCCGCCAGCCATCGCAGGACGTTTGGCGGGGCCAATACCTGCTGTCCGATCGGCAGAACGGTGCAGCGCGGGCACGGCCACCAGACGGCGGTGCCGATCGGGATGTCCCGCATGGCGATGATGCCGACGCCGTGTAGGTTGCTGAATCCTGGATGCACAGCGGAGTGCAGCATCAGTCCAGGCCCAGCACGTCGGCGAGGACCCGTTCCGCGTCCGCGACGTCGGCCGAGCTGCGGCCGACGACCATGTAGCGCCATTTGCCGTCGACGGCGAGCGTGTCGGCGGTGAGCAACGCGCGCGCGGGTGCGGCCGGGTCGGCGAGCTTGGCGCGCTCAAGCGCTGACACGGCACCGGTGAAGTCCATGCGGGTGTCGCCCGTTCGTACGTCGGCGCGCCAGTAGGTCGCGACGCCGGCCGGCGTGAGGCGCTGCGCGAGCTGTTGAAGGTAGGTGCCGCCGGTGCGTCGGACGTTGGCCTCCGTCACCACGTACCGGCCGCCGATGACGCCGCCGTCGACGTCGAAGTAGCCGCGGAAGCCGCAGGAGTACAGCCAGCGTCCGATCCGGCCCGCAGCGTCCGCGAGCTGCCACAGTCCGGGCGAAGGACTGGCCGGCGTGACCATCCCGGTCCAGGCGTTATTGCGTGTGCGCTGGTCGCAGGTGTAGAAGTCGTGCACGCCGTCGTCGTCGACGAACAGCTCGATACTGGGCACCGCCTCGAACGCGAGGAACTCCTCGTAGACCCAGCCGCAGCGCCGGGCGGGCGCCTCGGCGACGGACCGGGCGATGTGCCGCTCGATGTCGTCGCCGGGGCCGCAGACGAAGGTGCCATGGCCATTCGAGGAGCGGTTGACCTTGATGATCGCGCGGGGATGCATGCGGAGAAGCGCCGCCACGGCTGTCGCCAGGTCGGCGGCGGTGGCCGCGAACCCGCCGTCGGCGACCGGAAGGCCGAGCCCGGCGGCCACCACGCGGAAGCCGGCCTTGGTGTTGATCTCCTCGATGGTGTCCACCGTCTCCGGCGCCGGGGGCTGCTGGTACGGGTGGATCGGCATGCCGGTTCGGTTTGCCAGCTCCAGCGTCGGCCCGTCCACGACGAACGGCACGAGCACTTCGCGCGCCTTGATCCGCCGCTGGGCGTCCAGTGCCTCGATGACGTCGGCCGGGTGCGCTGGGGTCAGCTCGGCTGGGGCGATCACGTCGATGCTGCCGGCGGGAGTTCCCGTCACCGACGCTACGTAGTCGCGGAATGGATCGGCGCACGGCGCCAGCGTCACTACGCAGTCACCGGGCTGGGCGAGCCACAGCTTGCGCGGGGTGACGGCGGCCATCGTGCGGGCGTAGCTGGCCGGCGGCTGGTCGATCATGACAGTGTTGACGAGATTGGCGAGGTACACCCGCGAGGCTTCGGTGGACATGCGCCTCACCTCGCCTGTCCGCGCGTGGCGGTGAGCACTGCGTGCCCAGCGGCGGCCCAACAGACGTCGACGCCCCCGAAGCCGGCGTCGGCGAGCCAGCCGAGCTGGGAGTGGACTGGGGCGGGCTGGTCGACCGGGTCCGGGAAGCTGAACGTGTTCCAGCGGGTTTCCCGGAACGCCTCGGTCGCCGCGTCACCTCCGGGCGCCCCGGCGGCCTGCTCGACGACAATGGCGTCCCACAGCTGCGCGGCGACGCGCCGGTTCGCGTCCGTGGCCGGCTCAATGAGATCGCATTGCACGTAGATCCCGCCTGGGTGTAGCAGCTCGAAGATCGATCCGAACAGCCGCCGCTTGGCGTCGTGGTCGAGATGGTGGACGGCCAGCGAGGTCACCACGGCGCCGTACCGCCCGGTCTGCCAACGCAGATCACGTAGGTCCGCCCGGACCAGCCGGACGCGGGCGGCGACGTCCGCCAGCCGGCGCTGGGCCGCCGCGAGCATCGTCGCCGACGCGTCGATTGCGGTCACCGCCACGTTCGGGTGCAGGCGGGTGATCTCCTCGGTCAGGGCGCCGTCACCGCAGGCGAGTTCGAGGACGCTCGGATGCGGCAGGTCGCGCACGAGCGTGCAGATCACCCGGAACTGTTCTCTGCGCCGTGGGACGAAGACGTCGGCGTACCGCAGGAACGTCGCGGTGTCGGCCTGGTCCCACTCCGGCTCGGCGATGGTGTTCACTGCTCCTCCAATGCATCGAGTACGCCCTGCTGGCACAGCCAGCGCGCGAGCCCCGTGCTGGCCTCTGGAACGGCTACCTCGGCGGCGCCCCAGCGTCCGGTGAGCCAGTCGACTGGTGTGGTGGGCGGCAGGCGCCGTACCGCGCCGAGCGCCGCTACCAGCAGGTCGTCGTTGTCGGTGCGGGCCCACACAACAGGTGCGGCAAGCCTCGGCGTGACCAGGCGGGCCGGGCGCTCCGGGCGCCGGGCGGCGGCGGGCCGCATGGCGAGCGCAGAGAGACGGCCAAGCACCGCGGCGAGCGGCAGGCTCTCGCCGCCGACGTGGCGGCGGTACCGGTCGAGGAACGCCGGCGGCACGGCGCCGTCGAGGCGGTCGGCCCAAATCGGAAGCGACGGTTCGGCGTGCAGGGCGCTTTGGTAGGAGGCGACGTTCAGTGCGATGGCCGGACCCTGTGTCTCGGCGATGTGCCAGGTGCCGGCAGTCCACGCGAAGCCGTGCCCCGCCGTGCTGGTCAGCGAATTGCCAGCGGTGAGCACGGACGCCGGGTTCAGCGTCGGCAGGTATTCCTCCTGCGTGCCGGTCCCTGCGGCGACGTCGCGGCGCCGTCTCGTACCGGCCGGCATCCAGCCGTCGCCGGTCCAGAGGTGCATAATCTTGGTGCCGGCCAGCACGAGGTGGATGTTCGAGCACGCCTCCCTGTGCACCCCGCCGGGGGTGCGCGGATAGTTGCCGGCGAACACCTCGGCCTCGACCGGGCCGCTGCCCAGCCCGGTGCGCACGACGTGGCGCGTCAGCGCCTCGACAACCGTCTCGAACAGCGGCCGGTGCCATGCCTGGACGTTGCGGCCGTAGCAGAACGACGGCCCGGGCAGCGCCATGAACCGCTCGGCGTCAAGCGGCGCAGGACCTTCCGCTGCGGCGTGGGCAAGCAAAGCGCTCAGTGGGGCCGGCTGGCCACCCAGGAACACCTTGACCGCCGCCCGCCCGTCGTGGGTGGCTGTGGCCTGCAGCGCCTGCCAGGCGACCGGTGCGGTCAGCGCTGGGATCTTCCACCGTAGGGGGGAGCATGCGGCGTCCGGATTCAGAACAGTGATCTCGCCCGTGCGGTTCACGGCGCGCTCCCCTCGTCTGGCGGCGGCGCCGCGAGCACATGCCGGGGGGCGTAGCGATGCACGGTGCCGTCCGGGGCGGTGACCAAGTAACCATCGGCGTCCTGGGCGATCTGACTCGCCGCGATAGGGACCTTGCCGTGCCCACCGGGCAAGTCCAAGACATAGGTCGGCTGACAGAGGCCGGAGACGGGTCCCCGCAGCCGGCGGACGATCTCCTGTCCCGCGGCGATCGTCGTGCGGAAGTGCCCGGTGCCTGGGGCGAGATCCGCCTGGTGCAGGTAGTAGGGCTTGACCCGCAGGCGGACGAGTGCGCGGAAGAGTTCCTCGAGGACCTCTGCGCTGTCGTTGACGCCCTTGAGCAGCACGGTCTGGCTCAGTAGCGGAATGCCGGCGCCGGCGAGCCGGCGCACCGCGACTACGGCCGCGGGCCCAAGCTCCTGTCGGTGGTTGCAGTGCAGGACGACCCACACCGGCGTCTCGGCCGACAGGGCGGCGACGAGCGCCTCGGTGATCCTTTCCGGCGCCACGACTGGGACCCGGGTGTGGACGCGCACGACGCCGACGTGGTCGATCCCGGCGAGCGTTGTCACAATGGCACGAAGCCGGTCGGGCGAGAGGATCAGCGGGTCGCCGCCGGTCAGGATAACCTCCCAGACCTCTGGGTGGCGCCGGATGTACTCGTACGCGCCTTCGAGGTCCGCGCGGCTTAGTGTGCCGTGCGCTGGTCCGACCATCTCGCGGCGGAAACAGAACCGGCAGTAGACGGGGCAGACGTGCAGCGGCTTGAGCAGCACCCGGTCTCGGTACCGGTGGGTAATGCCGGGTAAGGGTGTGAAGGCGGCGTCGCCGATGGGGTCCTCCAGGTCGTCGGCGCCGCCATGGAGCTCTTCGACGGTCGGTACGAACTGCAGCGCCACCGGGTCGTCGGGTCCGCCGCCGATGCGTTCCCGCATCGCCGGGGTGAGGCTGATCGCGTACCGCCGGGCGACCGCTTGGACTGCGGTCGCCGCCTCCGCCGTCAGCAGGCCCGCCTCGGCGAGCGCATCGACCGTGCGGATCGTGCGAGGTTGTTCCGTCATGCGAGTCCTCCCTGTCGGCACCTGTCGATGCAAGCGCTGGTTGCCAGTGGAAGGGAAGACACTCCGTTCGGGGCCGGACAACCTCGTACGGCAATGATCACGCAGCGTTGTTACGGTGGGTCCGACGCGAATCGGAGAGCCGCCATTGACCGACGACAGCACGCCGCCGACCCCGCGAACACCATCGGAGCTTGTGCGTCGAGCTGTGGCTGACGACAACCCGGCCTTGGTCAACCGCGCGATCGAGCTGCTGCGGACCTCCTCGGGGGACGATCCCGCGCGGCGCGCGTCGGACCTCGGGGCGGCGCTCACCGTACGTTTCGACCTCACGGGCGACACCGAGTCGTTGCGCGAGGCGGTGGCCGAGCACCGTACCGCCGTCGCAGGGCGGGACGATCCGCGGCTCTGCTCGAACCTCGGCATCGCGCTACTGCGCTGGTACGAGTGCACCGATGAGCTCGGCGTGCTGACCGAGGCCTGCGATGAGCTGCGCCGCGCCGTGGAACTGGTCCAAGCCGACGACCGGCGCCGAGCCTCCTACCTGGCCAATCACGGGCTGGCGCTGGTCAGACTTGCCGAACGCACGGGGGTGGCCGTACCCGCGCTCGAGGCCGTCGCCGTCCACGGCGAGGCGGTGGCTGCCGCCGGCGAACCTGCCCTGAAGGCTGCGATGCTGGCTAACCGCGCCGCCGCAATGATGCTGGTTTTCCGTCTGACCGGCGATCGGCAGCAGTTGCGGGCGGCGGTAGGCGTCTACCACGAGGCGGTCCGCACCGTGCCGTCCGGTCACGCGTACGAGCGGGGCTGCCTGGCGGGGCTCGGCGAGGCGCTCGCGACGGCGGCTACGCTCAACGCCGACGTTGCGGCGAGCGTCGAGGCCGTCACGACGCTGCAGACCGCCGTGCACCGGCTCCGGGCGAGCGACCCCGACGCACCGCTGTTCTTGAGCTGCCTCGCCGAAGCGCTGCGTTGCAGCTACGCCGTCACGGGCGACACCCAGGCGTTGCACGACTCCGTCGCTGTTCGCCGCGCGGTGCTCGCTCGCACGCCGCCGTCACACCCGCTGCGGCTCGGCTATCTGGCCAACCTCGCGATGTCCCTGCGGAACCGGTTCGAGGCGCTGCACGACACCGCCGATCTGCACGAGGCGGGGGACCTCCTCGCCGAGGTGCTGTCCGCGGCCACGGACCAGCACGTCGGGCTGGAGAAGTGGTGGGGTGACCGGGCCCATGTGCTGCACCGCCTCGGCGCAATCGAGCGCGACCCTGCCGCGCTGGCGGAGGCCGCCGCGCTGCTGCGGGCCGCCGTGGAGGCGACCGGGCCACAGGAACGTGACGGCGTGATGCATCGCATCAACCTGACCGGGGTTCTCGTCGCCACGGCGGAGCTGCGCTGGGATGAGGCGCTCTACGAGGGTGCGCTCGCGGCCGTCGCTGAGGCGCTGCCGGTCTGCGCCGAGGGCACGCCGGCATGGGCCGAGTTGCACCAGAACCTAGGGCTGGCGCACGCGGCGCGATGCCGCAACGCATGGAGCCGACGAGCGTACGAGGAGGGCACCGCGGCGCTGTGGCAGGCGCTGCACACGGCGACCGCTTCGCCGAAGGTCCGGATGGCAGCCGGTTGGCAACTCGCCCGCCTGCATGAGCTGGGCGGCAACGCCGCGGCGGCCCTGGAGGGTTACACCGCCGCGCTGGAACTGCTCGACTTGGTCGCCTGGCGAGGGCTGCGCCGGGAGGATCAGGAACGGGCGCTGACGGAGTACGGCGGTCTCGGCCGGGCCGCCGCAGCCTGTGCGATCACGCTGGACGACGCCGACCGCGCGATCACGCTGTTGGAGCAGGGTCGCGGCGTCCTGCTCGGCCGAATCCGCGAGGACCGGTCCCGGCACACCCGGCTCGAGGAACGCGAACCGGCGCTGGCCCGCGAACTGCGCGACGCCCTCGACGCCATGGCGGCCGCGCCGGCCGGCCTCTCGATGGCCGAGCGTCAGCGTCTTGCGCTGCGCCGCACCGCGGTGCTGGACCGAATCCGGAGCCGGCCAGGCTTCACGGACTTCCTCCTCCCACCCGACGCCGACCGGCTGCGGCGCAGTGTCCGCGACAACGCTGTCGTGGCCCTCAACGTCGCTCCCGCCCGCTGCGACGCGCTGATCAGCGTGGCCGGGAGGACGAGCATCGTGCCCCTGCCGAAGCTGACCGCGGACGACTGCGCGTCCCGGCTCCGGCACTTCTTAGCCGCAGTCACGGCCAACACGTGGGAGACCAACGGCGTCGTGTCGGCGACGCTGGGCTGGCTCTGGGACGTCGCGGTCGGGCCGGTTATCGCCGCGCTCGGGCCCCGCGACGAGACCCCGCATGTCTGGTGGATGCCGACCGGCCCGCTGAGCTTGCTCCCGCTGCACGCGGCCGGTCATCACAGCGCGGGCGACGGCCGGTCGGCGCTTGACCGGGTGGTGAGCTCGTACCTGCCAGCGATGCGGCCGCTCACCGACGACGAGGCGGCGCCTCGCCGCGACCCGGCGGTGCTGGTGGTCGGCGCCGACACCGCAGCCATGCCGCTGCCGGACGTGGCGCGCGAGGTCACCGGGGCCGCAGCTCAGGCGGCCTACCCTGTGACATCCCTGGTGGGCGCTGCGGCGACCAAGGCCGCGGTCCTCGCCGAACTGCCCGCCGCGACGCGGCTGCACGTCGCCGGGCACGCCGTGACCGACCTGCTCCGCCCGTCCGAGAGCCATCTGGTGTTGGCCGACGATGTGTTACGGGTCCGGGAGATCAGCGCGATCCGGACCGTCAGGGGTGACCTGGCGTATCTCTCCGCGTGCGAGTCGGCGGCGGGTAGCCCCGGCCTGGCGGACGAGGCGATCCACATCTCGTCGGCCTTCCAGATCGCCGGTTTCCGGGACGTCATCGGTACGTTATGGCGGGTCCCCGACCGGGCGGCCCGGCAAATCTCGACCGCCTTCTACACCGCGCACGCCAGCCAACCGGTCCACCAGGCACTCAACGTCGCGACCCGGCAGCACTGCCAGCGGTACCCGGCCAACCCCTACGAGTGGGCGGCGTTCGTCCACTGCGGATCATTGTCGCGGTGAGGCCCGGCGATGACGAACGGACTCGAGATGACCAGTCAGCCCGATCCGCGACGCATCATAACCCGACAGACCTTCGGGACCGAGCTCACGCTGGCCCGCCAGCGTAGCGGCATGAGTGTCCGCCGCGTCGCCAGTGCGCTCGGAGTGCCGGCCAGCACGGTCGGCGGCTACTTCGCGGGCACGCACCTGCCTGCCCTGCAGCCACCCGATCTCGTCGGCCGTCTTGTGCGGGCCCTCGGCATCACCGACCCTGCGGACGTTGAGGCATGGCAGGCGGCGTACTGGAGATTGCGGGCCGGCGGTGACCAGCCGGGCGAGATGTCGGCGTCCTCCGGGCAGTCCATTCCGCCTGTGGCCGTATCCATCCGGCCGCCGTTTCAGCGGCTCCTGGTTGAGCCCCGCCTGCGAGGACGCGACGACATCGTCCGGACGCTCGACGTCGTCGTGGCCGGCTCCATGCACCTGACCGCCATGCCCCGCGTGCACGTGCTACAGGGCCTCGGCGGCAGCGGCAAGAGCATGATCGCGTTGACGCTGGCGCAGCACGCCGGCGACGCAGGCGTGCGGACGTTCTGGATCCCCGCCAACGACGCCGCCACCACGTTCGCCAGCATGCACGTGCTCGCGGTGGAGCTCGGCATCCCGGTGTCACGCCTGCAGGGCGGCAGCCTGCCGGACCTCGTGTGGGAGTACCTAGACGCCCTCGATCGGCCCTGGCTGCTCGTCTTCGACAACGCCGACGACCCGTCGAGGTCGCTCGGGCTGCACGGGCAGCGGCTCACCGACGGGACCGGCTGGCTGCGCGCGGCCAGCACGAGCCTGGGCACCGTCGTCGTGACCACCCGGGACGGGCTGGCCACCACGTGGCACGAGCCGCCACCGAACTGGATCGCGGTACATCGCATCGTATGCCTCAACCCTGCGGACGGCGCCGCCGTGCTGCTGGAGTTAGGCGGGAGCGCGGCCGGCCAGCCCGGCGAGGCGGCACAGCTGGCGGAGCGGCTCGGCGGCCTGCCGCTCGCCCTCATGCTCGCCGGCCGGTACATCGCCGAGGCAGGGCGGATCCCCGCCGGACTCGCCACCGCGGCCCTGGCCCGGACGTTTCCCGCCTACGTCGCGGCGCTTGACCGCGGCGATGGTGCCGATCTCCTGGCCGGCGTCGCCGCGGGCGGCCGGTCCAACCAACCGGTCGTCGACCGGATCTGGGCGCTGTCCCTGGCCCTGCTCGTGGACCGCGGCTTCACTCACGCGCAGCCCCTGCTTCACCTGCTCGCCTGCCTCGGGGCCACACCGATCCCGTTCACCCGCATCCTCAAGAGCGACGCACTCGGGAGGTCGCCGCTGTTTGCCGGCATGCCGTCGCTGGGCATCTGGGACACGCTGCGGGCGTTGCAGGCGGTCGGCCTGATCACCTTGACGGACAGCGACACCGAGCCATCCCTGACGCTGCATCCGCTGGTCCGCGACACCGTTCGCGCGGACCAGGGGCTGCGCGGAAGGCTCGGGCAATACCTGGCGCTGACCACTGCGCTCCTGTCGCCGGCGGTGGCCGACGACGATCCCAAATCCCCAACCTCCTGGGGGCGCTGGCGGCTGCTCGCGGACCACTGCACGGCCCAGTTGGACCTCCTCGACGTCAAGCCGGCCGACCGCGCGCTGGTTGAGTCCGTCGTCGGCCTCGCCGCCCGGGCGGCGAACTTCCTCCGGGCCGCCGGCCACCTCGACGAGGCGGCCTCGGCGTTCGCCGAGGCGCTGCGGGTTGCCGGTGACCGGCTTGGGGAGCGTGAGCCCATCGTGCTGGCGCTCGGCCACGGCCTGGCCAGGGTCCTTTACGACCAAGGCGACCTGGCAGCGGCCGAAGTCCGGTACCGCTCGGTGCTCGCCGCCCGGCTCGAGACGCTCGGCGAGGAGCACCCGGACACGCTGATGACCCAGCACTACCTGGCCCGCACCCTGCGCAAGCGGGGCGCCCTCGACGAGGCCGACATCCTGCTGGCTCGCACCCTCGCGGGGCGTATCCGGCTGCTCGGTGACCGCCATCCTGACACGCTGACCAGCCGGCACGGTCAGGCTGACCTGATGCGCGCGAGGGGGCGGCTCGTGGAGGCGCGCGACTGCTACCGGGAGGTGCTGCAGGAGCGCCGGTCTGTGCTCGGCGAGAGGCACCCGGCGACGCTGGTCACGCGCCATTACCTGGCGGAGGTCCTGCACCGCCTGGACGAACTCGGCATCGCCGGGCAGGAGCTGACCCGGCTGTGGGAGATCAACCAGGCGGTGCGAGGCATCCATCATCCGCGCACGCTCGCCGTCGGTCAGTCGCTGGTCGACTGCCTGCACGACCAGGGTCTGCTCGACCATGCCGCCGCGCTGGCCCAAACCGTCGTGGCGGCACGCCGCCGACGCCTGGGCGAGATGCATCCCTCAACGCTGGCCAGCCGACACCGGCTCGGGCTCATCCGGTTCGACCAGGGCAGTGTCCCGGCGGCCCAGCGTGAGTTGATCGCCGTGCTTGCCGACCGCCAGCAGACGCTCGGTGCCGACCACCCGCAGAGCAGGGCCAGCCGCGATGCCGTCCGCGCGCTGTCCTGGCAAGCGAGAGACTCCTCAGCGCCGGACGGTGCGCGTCCCTGTAGCCCTCACCCAAGGAGCGCCGATGACTGACCATCTCGATAAGGGATTGCGGCAGGGCCTGGACCCGGACGTCGCCGCCGTGCTGCAGGACTGGGCCGAGCTGCACGATCGCTACTACGCGCTGGAGCGTTGGCTGGTCAACGGCCGGAGCCGTGCGCCGGTAGCCGTAGTCAACGAGACCGACGAGGTGGCGGTCACCAGCCGATTGCTCGTGCTCAAGGTCCTGCACGCCGAGGACGGCCGGTTGCACGAGCTGGAGTACAAGCGCCACCGGCTCGCCGTGCGGGAGGCGCCGGAGTTCGCGGAGCGCCATCTCACCACGTTCGAGCACGAGGCCATCGCGGCGGGCTCCGGCCGCTGGATCACGTTCCAGACCATCGCCGGTAAGCACCTGCCCGACACCGAGGTACTCACCGTGCTGCTGCGCCGGATGCTGCGAATCACCATCGAGCACGAGCCAGCCGGCACGCTGGGCGTCACCTGCACGCCCGAGATCTTCGCGGACGCCTGCCGGTCGATAGTGCACGGCGTCCTGCATAACTGGGCCGGCCCCCCGTACGTCGCGCCCACCACGGCCTGGACGGTTCCCGAGTTCCTCAGAGCCCACATCGGCGACCAGCTGGCGCCTGGCGGCCGCTTGTTCGACGTCGCCAGCCGGCACCAAGGCGACGAGCTGCACCTGCTCGAAGAGCCGGGGCCCCTGCCGTCGCCGTTCGCGGTGGCGAAGGGAGAGTACTTCGCAACCGGGGTGACGTTGCACCCGTTCGTCGGCCGCACGCACGGCGACCTGCACACCGACAACGCCCTCGTCATGGTCAGGCCGTTCGACGTCAGGTCATTCTTCCTCATCGACACCGCGCTGTACGAGCAACAGGGGCCGGTCGCCCGCGACCCAGTGCACTTCGTGCTCTACATCATCGCCCGGGCGGCGGAAAAGGAGACCCTTTCCTCGGCGCAGTTCGACGCCCTCATCGACCTGCTGCTCGACCCCGAGGAAGGGCCCCGCCACCTCGTGCCCGGCTGGCTCAGCCTGGTGATCCGCCAAGTCCACGACGAGGCGATCGCCTGGGTTAAGCCGACCGGCCTGGAGACCAGATGGCGGCAGCAGACCCTGCTGTCCTTCGTCGGCTGCGCCATGCTATTCCTTGGCCGCACATCGACCCCGGAGACGGCCAAGCTGTGGTTCCTTCGGCTCGCCGCCCGGGCCGCGGCGAAGTTCGAGCGAGAGTACCCGAACGCCAGCCGGCGCCAGGCGCGCACGGTAACGGCCACCAACCGCACCGGCAAGGACACCATCGGCTGGCTGTGCCGCCACTACCCGGACCTGGAGCGGCGCGCCGGCGAGTTGGGCCGCGCGGCCGAGGCGGAGCAGCTGCGGACCGACGCCCTCGGCGGCATTGAGCGCGCCGAGGACCTGCGGGAGTTCGTACGCCAGATGGGCGGTCCCCAGTTCGATCCCCGGTTCGGCACCCCTGGCAGCGAAGGCGAGTTCGAGCCGGACGTCCACCATTGCCCACTGCACTTGTGCCGTCGACTCGAACAGCGGGCGCCGGGCGGCCCCGTGCCGCTGTGCCACCTCTCGCGGACCGAGCCACGCCGCATGCTCGCGGACGCCGGGTGACCCCGGATGCTGACCGACGAACCGCTGGAGCCGGGGCAGTGGCGGCGGTTCGTGGAGCCGGCGGCGGTGCTATGGCTGGTCGCCGGCGCCGGCGCCATCCGATGGGGGCGCCTCGACCTCTGCCAGAACCTCCGCGACGCCGCCGCCGGGCAGGTCCTGGAGAACATTGCGGCGCTCGCCCTGCTGACCGCGGCCGGCGTCATCGTCGTGGACCTCCTCGCCTGGGCAGTACGCCAGGTCTGGCTGGGCCGGGCGGTGCCCTGGCCGCTGTCGACGCTGCTGCTGCGCCGACGCCGACGCCGCTGGCACGCCGCCGGGCACGGGATCGACCCCGCGGCCGACCCGGAGGCGGTGCAGCGGTTCGCCCGGCGCCGCACACGGATCGCGTTGACCGAGCCGCAGTCACCGACCTGGATCGGCGACCGGATCATGGCGGCCAGTACGCGCGTGCGGAACGCGTACGGCCTCGATCTCCCCTCAGCGTGGCCGCGACTGTGGCTATTGCTGCCGGATGCGGGAAGGGCCGAGCTGCGCCGGGCCGCCCGGCTGTGG
>Ga0075420_100001822_pt1 | contig 18193 bp, 13 predicted proteins | sample SoiMetdeltSBSDD4_FD_75296 | JGI IMG/M metagenome (GOLD analysis project Ga0075420, IMG submission 75296) | Bulk soil microbial communities from a Populus tree surrounding site in Tennessee, USA - Soil MetaG P. deltoides SBSDD4 | ecosystem: Environmental > Terrestrial > Soil > Tree plantation... | reverse complement strand
CTCGCGACCGGGGCCGTCGTGACGATCGAGCCGGGGATCTACCGGCCGGGGTGGGGGGGCGTTCGCATCGAGGACGACGTGCACCTCGCGGCGGCCGGTCCCGAACTCCTCACACAGTTCACCCACGAGCTCCTGGAGCTCGCGTGAACCGGGAAGGGGAGCCACTCGTCCATAGGGATATGATCGACCTTCGCTACGTGAAAAAGCTCATCGAGATGATGGATGGGTCGTCCGTCGATTCGGTGGAAATCACCTCCGACAAGGGGATGAAGATCCGCATCTCGAAGACGCCGCAGCAGCGGGGCACGGTGCAGATACCGACGCCAGTGCCAATGCCCGCGCTCCTGCCCGCGGCCGTGCCGACGCCGTCGTCGCGCATGACCCCCGCGGACGGGTCTGGTGCGGTGGCCGAGCCCGAGGCGCCAGCGCGGGCCGAGGCGGCAAAAGCGAAGCTGCTCGAAGTGAAGTCCCCGATGGTCGGCACGTTCTACGCGGCGCCGGAGCCCGGCGCCAAGCCGTACGTGTCTGTTGGCTCCCGCATCGCCAAGGGGCAGATCCTCTGCATCATCGAGGCGATGAAGATCATGAACGAGATCGAGTCGGAGTTCTCGGGCGTGGTCTCCGAAGTGGCGGTTCAAGACGCGCACCCCGTCGAGTACGGGCAGGTGCTCTTCCGGATTGATCCCAATGGCTAATCCCACGGTCGCGCCCGATCAGGACGCCGCGGCGGCCCAGCCGCGCGCTTCGTTCAACTTCAAGGCGATTCTGCAGCAGATGGTGCAGCTGAACGCCTCGGACCTGCACTTGAAGGTCGGCCGCCCGCCGACGCTTCGCGTCAACGGGGATCTCTCGCCGCTCCCGCTGGCGGCGCTCCGTCCGGAAGACCTCACCGCTCTGGCGAAAGAGCTGATGACGCCGAAGCAGGTAAAGGAATTCAGCGAATACCGCGAGGCCGACTTCGCGACCGGCGTCCCAGGCATCGGACGCTTCCGCGTGAACGCGTACCAGCAGCGCGGCACGATTGCGTTCGCGCTGCGAACGATTCCGCACACCGCGAAGAGCGTCGCCGAGTTGAATCTCCCCGCGGTCGTCGAGGAGATCGCGATGCGCCCGCGTGGCCTCGTGCTCGTCACCGGCATCACGGGCTCCGGGAAGTCGACCGCGCTCGCCTCGATGATCCAGCACATCAACGAGCGCCGCTACGCGAACATCATCACCATCGAGGACCCGATCGAGTTCCTCCATCGCGACAATCGCTGCCACATCAACCAGCGCGAAGTCGGGACCGATACCGGGAGCTTCGCGCAGGCCCTGCGGCGGGTGCTCCGACAGGACCCGGACGTCATCCTCCTCGGTGAGATTCGCGACCTCGATACGCTCGAGACCGCGTTGAAGGCTGCGGACACGGGCCACCTCGTGTTCTCGACGCTGCACACGACCGACGCCACGCAGACCATCAACCGCGTGCTGTCGTTCTACCCGCCGCACCAGCAGTCCGAAGTCCGGTTCGCGCTGTCCACGGCGCTGGCCGGGGTCATCTCGCTCCGCCTCGTGCCGCGCTCCGACCGGCCGGGCCGCGTTCCGGCGGCCGAAATCCTCATCAACACGGCGGCGGTTCGCGAGCAGATTCGCGATCTCAACGCCACGCTCAACATCCCGGACCTGATCAAGGAAGGCACGACGCAGTACGGCATGCAGAGCTTTGACCAGTCGCTCATGCAGTGGTACACCAAGGGAGTCATCTCGTACGAGAGCGCGCTGTTCTACGCCAGCAGTCCGAGCGAGTTCGCGCTGCGCGTCCAGGGCGTCGCGGGCTCGAGCGACACGAGCTGGGACGGATTCCAGACCAGCACGACGCCATAGTTAGGCAGTCGGCACCACTACATGTTCAAGAAAATCCTGATCGCTAACCGCGGCGAGATCGCGCTGCGCGTCATTCGCGCGTGCCGCGAGCTCGGCATTGAGACGGTCGCGGTCTACTCGGAAGCGGACCGGGAGTCCCTGCACGTCCGCTTCGCCGACGACGACGTGTGCATCGGCCCGCCGCCGGCGCGCGACTCGTACCTGAAGATCCCACGCATCATCGCGGCCGCCGAGATCACGGGGGCCGACGCCATTCATCCGGGCTACGGGTTCCTCGCGGAAAACGCGGAGTTCGCGGAGACCTGCCAGGCGTCGAACATCGCGTTCATTGGCCCCACCGCGGAGCAGATCCGCGTGATGGGCGACAAGGCCGCCGCGCGAAAGGCGATGTCGGACGTCGGCGTCCCGATCATCCCGGGGACTCCCGGCCCGGTCGAGGATCCGGACGAGGCGCTCGCGTTGGCGCGCGACATCGGCTTCCCGGTCATCATCAAGGCGGCGGCGGGCGGCGGCGGGAAAGGCATGCGCGTCGCTCGCTCGGCAGACGACTTCGCGCGCTCGTTTCAGCTCGCGCGCTCGGAAGCCCTCTCCGCGTTCGGGAACGGCGACGTCTACGTCGAGAAATACCTCTCGCGTCCGCGACACGTCGAGTTTCAGATCCTGGGCGATCGTCACGGCAACGTCATTCATCTCGGTGAGCGCGACTGCTCCGTCCAGCGGCGTCATCAGAAGCTCATCGAGGAGGCTCCGAGCCCGGCGGTCACGCCGCAACTGCGAGCGGACATGGGCGATGCTGCGGTGCGCGGCGCGAAAGCGATCGATTACGTCGGCGCGGGCACGATCGAAATGCTCCTCGATGAGGATGGGTCGTTCTACTTCATGGAGATGAACACCCGCATCCAGGTCGAGCATCCGGTCACCGAGATGCTGACCGGTGTTGACCTCGTGAAGGAGCAGATTCGCGTCGCGAGCGGCGAGCCGCTGTCAGTCCGCGAGCTTCCGATGCTGCGTGGGCACGTCATCGAGTGCCGCATCAACGCGGAAGATCCGAGCCGCAACTTCCAGCCGTCACCGGGCAGGATCGACGCCTATCACCCGCCGGGTGGTCCGGGCGTGCGAGTCGACACGCACGTGTACGCCGGATACACGGTGCCGCCGTTCTACGACTCGCTGCTCGCGAAGCTGATCTGCCAGGGTCGCGACCGGCAGGAAGCGATCACGCGCATGCGCGTCGCGCTGGATAGTTTCATCATCGAAGGCGTGACGACGACCGCACCATTTCTCGGTCGCGTCATGCAACACCCATCGTTCGTCTCGGGTGATGTGGACACGAAATTCCTCGAGCGCGAACCGCAACTGATGAAGGAGGCAGGCTGAGTGCGTCTTGATGTCTTCTTCGGCGCCCACCTCATGACGCCGGCGGACATCCAGGGGCGGGTCCTGCTAGTGCTCGACGTGCTGCGTGCCTCGACGACGGTCGCGGTTGCGTTGGCAAATGGCGCGAGGGCGGTGCTTCCGTTCGAAAGCTCCGACGAAGTCGTCGCGCGCGCCAAGCAGTTCGAGCGGTCGGACGTGCTGCTCGCGGGCGAGCGGAAAATGCACATGATCCCCGGATTCGATCTCGGCAATTCGCCGCGCGAGTACCTGCCCGAAACGGTCGAGGGAAAGACGGTGCTGCTGACGACGACGAACGGCACGGTCGCGCTCGCCGGACTGCAGGGCGCGCGTGACGTCATCGTCGCGTCTTACGTCAACTACTCTGCCGTCTCGGCGATGATCCGCGCCGCGGCGCGGGGCGCCGCGGACGTGAGCATCGTTTGCGCGGGACGCGACCGGCAGTTCGCGCTCGAGGACGCCGCGTGCGCCGGTCGCTACACTCGGGGTGTCACGAAACGGCTCGCCAACGTACGATTGAACGACGCCGCCCAGGCCTGCTGTCTCATCGACAAGCGGTACGGAGATCGGTTGGACCAACTGTTCGAGGACTCGGAACACGGTCGCGCGCTCGCGGAAGCTGGCTTTGGCGATGACCTCGCCGTCTGCGCCGCGGTCGACTCGCACCCGGTAATTCCGATTTACCAGGACCGCCAGATCACCAAGCTCGGACCCGACCGGGAGCGGTAAGTCCCGTGGGCAACACGCCTCTCAAGCGCGAGATCGCTGGAATCGCGCTCCTGTTGTTCGCGTTGTTCCTTGCCGGCGCCGTCATCGCCCCGCCAGGCGTCGCCGCTGGCGCGTCGTGCACCACAGCGCGCGGCGTCTTCGGCCCGATCGGCGCCTGCCTGCGCAGTGGCCTGCTGCAATCCATCGGTGTGCCGGCGGCGCTGTTGTTGCCACTCGCACCGGCGGCTCACGCGCTCCGGTTGTTCGGGCGCATGGAATCGGACACCGACCGCTCATGGCTGGTCTTTCTTATCGGCGTGGTCATCCTCCTCCCGGTGGCGCTCGGTCTGGCGCGTGGCGCGCAGCCGCCCGACATCGACCCGGCGGCGGGCATCTGGGGAGGATTCGCGGCGTATTACGCGCAGCGCGGCTTCGGTACCGTCGGCGCGTGGCTCACGGTCGCACTCGCGACCAGCGCCCTCGCCGCGGCGACGCTGCGATGGAATCCCATTCGGGCCCTCGTCGGCCCGGCCGTTCCCCGGGCGGCGGCGGCGAATCGGGAACTGGGAGCCACAGCCGCCGCATTGCCCGCTGCGGAGCCCGAGAAGCCTCGGCGCAAGCGCAAGAAGGACGAGATTCCCGTCGGCACCTCTCCCGATGTCGCGACGACTCTCGCACCGACACCGGAGGAAATGCCGGCCATCGATCCGTCGCTCATGCGCGATGTCGGCGCCGGGGTGACCGAAGTGGGTGAGCAGGAGGATGAGCTGCCGTTTCGGGAGCGGCGGAAGAAGGAGCGAAAATCAAAAAGTGATGTCGCCGCCGAGCACGCGGAGCGCATCGCTGCCGAGATCGACGCGACCGCGGCGGCCATCGATATCGCGGGCGACGAGCTGCCGCCCACTGAACTGCTCTCCCCACCGCCACCGCGGAACGTGGAAGTCGGCCGTCGCGAGCTCGACCTCATGGGGCAGAAGCTCATGGACGCCCTCAGGACGTTCCGCGTCGAGGGTGAGCTCGTTGGGCGGACGACTGGGCCCGTCGTCACGCAGTACGAGATCGAGCCCGCGCCCGGCGTGAAGGTTCGCCAGTTCGCGAACCTCGCGAACGATCTCGCGCTCGCCATGCGCGCGCCGAGCATTCGCGTCGTCGCGCCGATCCCGGGCCGGGGCGCCGTCGGCGTCGAAGTCCCGAACCCGACCGCCGAGATGGTCACGTTCCGTGAGCTGCTCGAGTCGCGGGACTTTCAGCACGCGCGTGCCGCGCTGCCGATCGCGTTAGGCAAGGACCTCGAAGGCAAGCCGGTCGTTGCGGATCTCGCGAAAATGCCGCACCTGCTCATCGCCGGCGCGACGGGTTCCGGGAAGTCGGTGTGCGTGAACACGCTCATCACGAGCCTCGTCTATCGCCACACACCGCGGACCCTGCGGTTCCTGATGGTCGACCCGAAGATGGTCGAGCTGTCGGTGTACAACGTGCTGCCGCACTTGCGGCACAAGGTCGTCACCGACAACCGCGATGCCGCCGCCGTGCTCAAGTGGGCAGTGCTCGAGATGCAGGAGCGCTACGAGCTCCTCGCGGCGAACGGGGCGCGCAACATCCAGGACTTCAACCGCAAGGTCCAAGAGGGGCAGAAGCTCAAGGCGCCAAAGGAGCAGGCGGTCGCGCTCGGAAACCCCGACTACGTCGGAAACGTCCTGCCATACATCGTGGTGATCATCGACGAGCTCGCCGATCTCATGATGACGGTCCAGGGGGAGGTCGAAACGCCGCTCGCGATGCTCGCGCAGAAGGCGCGCGCGATCGGCATCCACCTCATCCTCGCGACGCAGCGGCCCAGCGTGAACGTCATCACGGGTCTCATCAAGGCGAACTTCCCGAGCCGCATCGCGTTCCGCGTCGCGTCCCAGGTGGACAGCCGGACCATCCTCGACGGCATCGGCGCGGAAGCACTGCTTGGCAACGGCGACATGCTATTCATTCCGCCGGGGAAGTCCGAACCGGCGCGTCTCCAGGGCGCGTTCATCGCCAGCGAAGACACCGAGCGTCTCAACCAGTGGTACGAGGCGAAGCGTGAAGCCCGCCGAGCGGCGCTGGCGGCCCAGGGGCTCGTGGTCGAGGAGCCGGTCTCGACGGAGCCGGACATTCTCGAGACGATCCGCGCGCGCGAAGCGGCGGAGAAGCTGGGCGACGACGCCGACGAGTTCGACGACGCCGATCGCGACAAGCTATTCCGCGAGGCGGCCGAGGTGGTCATCCAGCATCAACAGGGCTCGACGTCGCTGCTGCAGCGTCGCCTGGGCGTCGGCTACGGACGCGCGGCGCGCATCATCGACCAGCTGCACGCGGCGGGCGTGCTCGGGCCGCCTAACGGCTCGAAGCCGCGCGAGATCCTGTCCGGACTCGAGGACCTCGATCGCATTTGCGGGCCCCGCACCTAGTCGCCGCGCGCGATCGCTACCGCGGGTCGTCGTTGCCGCAGCGCGAGTGTGACTGCGGAATAGCCGACCCTTGAACCGCCCCCGCCGCGACGGCACGGAACGGTGCGGCGAGCTCACCCAGACATTGTAGTTCCTGCGCCGCCAGCCCAGCGGGCAAAGGGCGCCGTGCAAAGCCCCCGGCAAGGCCACGCCCCGGCACGCGAAGCGCGACGGTGGGTGCGGGCAGGTACGGCGTGCACGGGAGTGGTGCGGTGGAGCACTTCTCGAAGCCGACATTGCCATCGATGGTGCTCACGTAGCTCAGGGTGTCGGCCACGGGGCGCGGCACCGGCGTGAAGACCTCGACGTCGTTCACTCGCCATCGGTAGAGTCGCGGCGGCGGCTCCGGTGCTGCGGGAAACACGATGAGCTGGTGCGGCACCACCATCATCGGCGCCTCGCCGGCGGCGGCGGACACGACGTTCACCTTTTGCGACGCCACAGCAAGCGCGGCACCACTGACGACTGCCGCGACGACGAACGCCATCCCGGCTCGATACGGCTCAGGCGCGGCTCGGGACCCCACCGGTCGCGCGAGGCCACGGTGCAGCGCAGCTGCCAGCGGGAACGACACCGCGAGCACGGGCGCGATGATGGCGAATGCGTACAGGAAGCGCGGTGCCGGCGCTTGCCACGCCGCAAATACCAGTCCGAGTATCGCGACGAGGAGCGCCGACCGCATCCCCGCCCGTCGCGGACCGAGCAGGAGGATCGCGGCGAGGAGCGGAGACAGTACGATAAGCACGAAGACGACGGGATGCGCCGCCACCCACGGCCCCACCCACGAAAGCGCCGGCGACTCGCTGAACGTTCGTCGAATCTCCCACCGTGCGACTTCGCGGATGTACTCCGCGTACGCTGCGGCCGCGTCTCCACCGACCGACCAGGGCGACGACAAACACCCGATCGGTGACGGATACAGCGGACACCCCGACGCGGTCACATTCGCGGCAAGGAAGGGAAGCAGGAGCACGACCGCGACGACCACGCACACGGCCGCTCGGCGTGCGGCCAGCCCCGCCCCACGGTCATCGGTCACGGCGAACGAGTAGAACATCGCGGCCGCAACCGCCGCCGGGACCGCAAAGAGCTTCATCGTCGACGCCCCAACGCCCAGCACGAACGGCAGTAGCCGAGGCGTGAGCCAACGGTGCCACGGCCGCGATCGCGACGCGGGCGTCACGTGCGCGACGACGAGGAGCGACCAGGCAACCACGACGATCAACGCGTTCGTCACCACGTCGGGCGAGGGCGTCGCGCTGTTGTATCCCACCGCCGCCCACAGCAGCGCGATCGACGACAGTGCGAGGAACGCGTCGGCGCCATTCGCCCGGCGAGCCGCAAGGCGCGCGACCGCGATCGACGCCTGAGTTGCGACGAGTACAACTGCGATCCCGAGCGGAATGTTCGACGCTCGGTCTCGCAGCACCCCCGCATCGAAGGGGGCGCCAAGGGTGAACCACGCCGACACGTGGCCGAGTCGGTTGTGAATGAGCGCGAGGCCGGGCACGGTACCGTTGTCGCTCAGCCAGCGCATGATGCCGACGTGGTAGACCAGGGAGTCGTAGAGCGTGACCGGGTCGCTGGCGAGGGCAGCGGATCCCACGGCGATGCATGCCAGCCCAGTCACGCGCGCCCAGCGCGGGACGGCAATATCCGACGCGAGCTGATGGCGCGACTCGACGCGCGCGTCGCGCCTAACGACCCACGCTCCCGCAGCCGTGAGGACGGCGGTCGTCGCCAGACCCACGGCTGGCGAGAGGGGCAACACGAGGGAGACGGCGAGGAGCGCGATCGCGAGCATGGTGACGCCGATCCACGCGGCGAGGATCACACGGTCGCCCGCACGAAGGTGGTGCGCGCCGAAAACGACGAGGACCCCGGCACCGATGAGCGACGCCGAAGCGAGAGCCACACTCCACGCCAGAATGTCGAGCAGCATGTGAAGGCCGTCGGTCCGTCGCTCGATTCATTGGAGCACAACGCAAACTGCACGCCGGGCTCGGCCGGGACCTGTGGGGCACTTCAGATGTTGATAGCAGGCGACTCCGGCCCTTTTGCCCGATGTGGCAAGCGCAGGAGACCGGGGCCGGTTCTTGTTGCTCTCGCCTTGCCAAATCTGGCAACGGTGCCTGCATCGCGCCTGCTATCAACATCTCAAACGCGCACCACTACGCCTCGTATCGGGTCAGCGCGCGGTCCAGGAGGCGCGCCAGCGCCTGCGCCTGGCGCGGCTGGCTGTACCGCGCGATTTCGCGGCCGTTTCCGCGATACGGCACCGAGCCGCTCGTCTGCCACGCGGCAACCCAGGATTCCAGCGCCCCGGCGGCGTCACCTGCGCTGTCCACGGTAATCCCGGTACCGGTGTGCTCGAGCAGTTGGTCTCCCCACCCGCCAGGATCGCGCGGCAAGGCGAGGATCGGGCGCCGGGCGTTCAGATACTCGAACGCCTTTGCCGGATAGCTCAGCGTGCCCTCCTCGCGCGACGGATTCGTGCAGTTCAGGAGGAGCAGCGCGTCCGCCTGGCGCTGAAGCCGCAGCGCTTCCGGTGGAGAGAGGCGATCGACGAACACACACGCGCGCTCGGCGTTCGGAAACGCCGTCAGCATTGCCCGGAGCTCGACGTCGCATCCGGTTCCGGCGAATACCACCTCGATAGGCGGCGACGCGGCGTTCGCACACAGCCGTTCGATCGCCTCGAACAGGATATCGGGTCGTTGGTCGCCGGGGTACACGGATCCGGTGTACGCCAGTCGGAATCGGTCTCGCGCCGGCGCTGGTGCATGGGGCTGATCATCGGGATCGAAGCCCACAACGACCACGTCGCCGTCGAGCGCGTAGGTGCTCTGGACATATCGAAGCATGGCCGGCGTGATGGCCCCGGCGAGCGTCGCCAGACCCATCCAGCGTCGATGCATGTAGTCCGCATACGGTCGCCAGATGGCGCGTCGCTGCCGCTCGAGATGAAAGCTGTACAGGTCGTCGAACTGCGCGACCCACGGCAAGCCCGTTCGACGCGCGATCTCCGATGCGACGACGTGCGCCGTGGACGGCGGGCACACGCTACAGATCGCGTCGATGCCCTCCTGCCGTACGACGTCGACCCCGGTTCGAACCGCTGGAGCGATCCAGCCACGGAATGCGTCGGGGAAATCCCCGAACACCGGCGAGAAGAGCGACAACGCCCTTCGAGCGAGCGTTCGCGGGAACCGCCCGTTCCCAGTGCCGTTTCGCGTCGCGCCACCAGCCTGGTGGGCCCCGTTGTTGATCGCACTCAGGTCACGCGAGCTGTGCTCGTACACGCCTCCCAGTCGGCGATGCAATCGGCGAAGGGCGTTGTCGTGCGAGCGGTAGGGCGCGCGCACGACATGCACATCGGGGATCGCCTCGAGCGCCTCCGGATGTGGGACCACCGTGTACGCTCGGGCGTCCTCCGGCGCAACGTCGCGCGTCCAGTCTTTCGTCAGAACGATGGGCTGCCATCCGGCCCGTGGCAGATACTTGCACAGCTTTGCCGTGCGGCGGGCGCTCACGTCGTACTGCGGAGGAAACGTGTAGCTGACCAGGAGGACCTTTCTCGACGGTGCGGGGGCCTCCGGTAGCGGTCGATGCGATGTTCGGGCGCGGGCGCGGCTCACGGCCGTTGCCTGGTGCCTGCGTCGCCGCTCGGAGGTGCAAGCACCGTCTCGTCGACCCCAAGGAACTCCGCGAACCGCTCGCGGAACCGGTGCAAGCCGAGCTCCTCTCGTAGCGCATCCGGTATCGCGGCGGCAGCCTTGCGGTGGAAGGCTTCGTCGGTGGCCGCGACGCAGAGCGACTTCGCGATCTCGTCCGCGTCGAGGGAATGACACGCGACGCCGACCGGCCACCGTTCGAGAAACCGAGTCGGCGTGGACGAACGAGGGCCGTGGAAGAAGATCGGTCGCCCCGCAGCGAGGTAGAGCGACACCTTGTTCGGGAACGACAACTCGACGCCCGCGCGAAACGCGTCATCGAACCAGTAGGGCACGTAGCAGACGTCGCACTCCGAGAGAATCGCGACGGCGTCCGTAGTCGAATGCCAGCCGAGAAACTCGATGCGGGCGGGGCCCGTCGCACGCACGTCCAGGCCGGAGGCCAGGACCCGCACGACTACCGGCCGACCCTCGATCTGCCACGACTGTCGGGCGAGAGCAGCCATCAGCGCGTCCCATTCACGCCGCGCGTAGAGACTGCCCGCGTAGCCGATCACGAACGGCTCATCGCGCGGCCGCAAGCCTCCCGGCGCCATCCACTCGGATTCGGCGAGCCCGTGAATCATCGTGACGCACGGCGTTCCGTAGCGCGCCTCGTACGCTTGCTTCATCTCCGGAGACGCCACGGCGCAGCGCACCGACGCGCGCACGGCGTCGCCGAACGCCACCATCAGCCGGTCGAGCGCGGGCCCATCGATCGACCAGTAATGACTCAAGGCGTAGTTCGGTGCGTCCCAGACGGTTGTGACCATGGGCAGCCCTAGCTGCCTCGGAAGCCTGCCCGCGATGTTGATCGTCGTGGGCCCGGCGAGCGGAACCCAGATGAGGTCCGGACGGACGCGCTGCGCGAACGCCGCGATCTGGTCGATGATGCGCGGCAAGTGATGCCACTCGACGTACCGGTCGAAGAGTCCCCGCGTGCTGCGCTGCACCCGTCGCCCCCAGCGATTGAAGCCGCGCTCCGGGACGAGGTCCAGCGTCGTGCGGGGAGCGTGGCGCAGGGGCTCTGGCCATGGTCCATCACCGATCCCCGGCAGGATCGCGAAAGACACGCGATCCGCCGGGTACATGAGACACAGGTCCCGGAGGTACACGCCGCCCACGCCCTCGGGAACCGGCGCGACGGGTGAGACGATCAGCAGGCGTGGTGCTCGCGACGTCTCACGCCAGTCGGAACGATCGCTCTCGTACGACGTCGAGACGACTGTCACGGCAGGCGCTCGCTGAGCAGGATGTTCACGATCGTGTCACTCACGGCCGGCGCCAGATATTCGGGCGGAATCGTCCAGTTTCGCTCGCGCTGGAGCGCCGCGCGAACCGCCGCGCCAATGCGATCGGGGGTTACCCCCGCAATGATGTTGCTGCCGCACTCCACGGTTTCGGGGCGCTCCGTCACGTCGCGTGTCGTCACGTTCGGCACGCGGAGAATACAGCACTCCTCCTGAACGGTGCCGCTGTCGGTGAGAACGCACATTGCGTCGCGCTCGAGCCGGACGAAATCGAACAAGCCTAACGGGGGCATCACGCGGAGGCCTGACACGAGCTCCGTCAGCCCGAACGCCTCGAGTCGGCTCCGTGTGCGCGGATGCATGCTCACCACGATCGGCACACCGTGGTCGTCGCCGAGCTGACGAAGCGCGTCCGCCAACTGGCGCAGTCGATCGGGGACGTCGACGTTCTCCGCGCGATGGGCCGTGACGAGGAAGTACGCGCCCTGCTGCACGCCGAGCCGGGCGTGAACGTCCGACGAATCGATGCAGCGCACGTAGTAACGCAGCACTTCGTTGATCGGGTTGCCCGTGACGATCACGCGCTGCGACGCGATACCCTCGCGGAGTAAGTTCGCGCGGCTCCGCTCGGTGTAGGGAAGCAGCACATCGCTCGAGTGATCGATGATGCGACGGTTGACTTCCTCCGGAACGCGATCGTCGAAGCAGCGATTGCCAGCCTCCATGTGGAAGACCGGAACGCCCATTCGCTTTGCGACCACCGCCGAGAGGCCGCTGTTCGTGTCACCGAGAATGAGTAAACGATCCGGTCGCTCTTCGCGGATCGCCGATTCGACCCCCGCGAGGATCTGACCGGCCTGCGCGCCGAACGAATCGGCGCGGACTCCTAACGACCGGTCCGGAGCTCGGACACCGAGGTCCCGAAAGAAGACGTCGCTGAGCGCGGGGTCGAAGTTTTGCCCCGTGTGCACGAGCACGTGGTCGCAAACGGCATCGAGCTTCGGAATCACTCGCGACAGGCGAATGATCTCGGGCCGAGTGCCGAGGACCGTCATCACTTTCATCGGAGGAGCTCGACGCCCTCAGGTTCTGCGACGTCGTCGCGAACCATCAACTGCTGCCTCGTGAGCAGCGCGACGACCTCGTCGTAGCTCATGACCTCTCCGGCGGAGCTGTACTCGCCAGGCAGCTGCGCGACCGGCTCCGCCTCGTCGTGAAGCTCCGGAAGCACCGGGCGAATCGCGTAGAACCGTCCACGCTCCACGCTTCGGTGCGCCTCCTCTTCGGAGATCAGAATCTCATGGACCTTCTCTCCAGGGCGGATACCCGTCACGACGGTGTCGATCTCACGCTCGCCGATCAGCGCTCTCGCGACATCGACGACGCGCGCCGACGGGACGCGCGGGATGTAGGTCTCGCCACGTCGCGCGCCACGTATCGCCGCAAACACCGTGTCGACAGCCTCCTCGAGGCTGAGCAGGAACCGGGTCATGTCCGTCGTTGTGATCGTCACCGGGCCGCCACAGCGGATCTGCTCGTGGAACAGCGGGATCACGGAGCCCCGCGACGCGAGGACGTTGCCGTAACGCACGCATACAAAGCGCGTGTCGGGGCACGTGATGTTCGCCGACGTGAACACCCGCTCCTGAATCGCCTTCGTCATCCCCATCACGTTGACCGGCTTGCACGCCTTGTCGGTGCTGACGCCGACGACGGTCTCGATGCGCAGCCCATTCTCCCGAATGGCGCGGATGATGTTTTCGGGGCCCGTGATGTTCGTCTGGACGGCCTCGTACGGGAAATACTCGCAGGTCGGCACCTGCTTGAGCGCGGCCGCGTTGACTACGACGTCCGCCGTGCGAAGCACCGACGCCACCGCGTGGTAGTCGCGCACGTCGCCGATGACGAACGTGAGCAGGTCCGCGAAGTTGCGGTACACGATCTCGTCGGTGGCGACGACGCGATTCTTGTAGGCGAGCCGCATGTCGTGCTGCTTCGCCTCGTCGCGGGAGAAGACGGTGATGCGCCGCGGACGGCCCATCTCGCCGCTCAGGAGACGGCGCACGAGCACCTTCCCGAGCGACCCTGTCCCTCCCGTGACTACGATGTGCTTACCGTCGAGCGGCCGTGTGCGGTCGAGGTCCACTGATGTGCCCAAGCGTCGTAAGGCGCCGGGTCGGCGGCCAGCTCGGCCACCATCGCCGCCCAGCTCGGCGGTCGATACCCGGTCGCGTTCATGAAGCGGGTTGCGTCCAACGTCCGATCGCAGACCAGCGAATCGTCCGGCTCGATCGCGGTGCCGAGGCCAAAGGTCTCGTTCAACTGCGACAGGAGCGCGAACTTGCTGATCTGTTCGCCAGCAACGTGCCAGACTCCCTGCAAGCCCCTTCCTTCGGTCACGACGTCAGTGATCACTCGCGCGAGCTCGAGGGTCGTGAGTCCGCTGAAGCGAGCTCGAGTGAAGCCGCGGACTCGCTCCCCACGATGGCGGAGGAACCACTCGACCAGCCCCTGCGCGGAGCCGATCTCGCGCCCCACCATTGAGGTCCGGATCGTGAGGCACCCGTCGCGGTCCACCTCGCCCAGGAGCTTGCTGCGGCCGTAGAGGTCCATGCCGTCCGGCACATCCGATTCCCGGTAGCTGCCGCGCTGGCCGGAGAACACGCAATCGGTACTGAGGTGAACGAGCCGAGCACCGGCGTTTCCCGCCCGTGCTGCCAGCTGATGCGGCAGCATCGCGTTGATGGTGATCGACCGCACGGGATCGAGCGCCTCCTCGCGTTGCTTCACGACCCCCACGGCATTGATCACTACGTCTGGCCGCGCGACCCGGAACGCCCGGTCGAGATCCTCATCGGACGTCGCGTCGATGCGATCGATGACGCGTCGGTCGTCGAACCAGCCCAGCGAAGCGTACTCACGATATGGTCGACGAATCGCGGCGAACGTCTCGATTCGCCCGCGCAGCTCACGCCACAGTCGATGGCCGAGCATGCCGCCCGCCCCGAGTACGAGGGCCCTCACGTGGGCCTCCGCTCGCCGGCGAGCGTCTCGTACAGGCCAATGACGCGGGGGCGGATCGTCGCCCGATCGGCCAACGTCCGAACCAACGCCAGGTTCTCCTTGGCCGCATCGTCGACGAGATGATCATCGTTCATGGCCCGAGCGAGCGCGTCGCCGATCTCGTCGGGGTAGAGATTGCGCGCGAACAGAACGTTCCGTCCCTCCTGTAAGAGCGGCCGGATGGTATCGAGTGGCGAGAGTACGGGGAACGCGCCGGTTGCCATGGCCTCGAACATCGAGTTCGGTGTCCCGTCCACGAGGGAGGGCGCCAGCATCACGCGCGCGTGCCCCATGAGCGACAACAACGCTTCACGCGGAATCCGATCGTCGATCACGCACGCGCGCTTGATCGCCGCCGGGAGTGCGTGATACCACATGCGCGTTTCGGGAATCGTCGCGAGCATGTGAATCTCGCAGTGCGGCAATCGGTGCCAGTGCTGCGTGAGCGCCTCGAATACGGGAAGCGCCTTGGACCACGGACACTCGTACGCCTTGGGCCACACCACGACATGACGCGCCGACGGGTTGCCGCTGGCGTGCGCCGCGAGGCGATCCACATCGACGCCACCGGTGCCCGGCACGGTCCCGATCGGCGACAACTGGTCTGGTCGCACGCCCATCTCGAGCGCGATCTCGAAGTTGACCGTGTTGTCGCTCAGCAGGCAGTCGGCGCTCTTCATGACCTGGGCGAGCCGTGCGGCACGCGCCTCATCGTACCGCGCGAGTGCGAGGTCTGATCCCCCGCGGGTCTGCAGCAACCACCGCGCGTCGGAGTCGAGCGCGTGCGCTCGGCGCACATCGAAGAACAGGTCGCCCGCGGGGTCGATCCCTAACGTGTGAATGATATGCGGCCGCCATTCGCGCACGATCTGCGCGAGCCAACGTTCCTCGAGGGCGCGATCTCCGGCGATAAAGCGGGCGAATGCCCGTTTGGGCGCCCGCGCCAGTCGCCCCGCGGGATACAACCGTTGCCTCGAGCCGCGGTCGAGCTGCCGCGGCGTTGGCATAGTCACGTACGTCCGGACCGGCCACTCATCCGGGGGCATGCTGCCGGGCAAGGCGAACAGGCGCACGTTGAGCTCTGCGCCGGCGAGCAGGTCGATCCAGGCGTGAGTGTGTGAGCTCTGCGCGGGCCCGATGAAGAGGATCCTCGGCCGCCCGGGGAACGGGTCCTCCTCAAACCGTCGCGCCGGTGTCCAGGTAGGCGACGGTCCCGGTGTCGGCGCGCCGTGCGCGTCGGCTCGTGGCCGGATTGCGGAGCGGGATACGGTCATGGTTGCCCGTCCGCAAGCGTGCCTACCACGCCGGACCTAACGAGTTCCGCGGGCAGGCCGCGCTTGGCGCGAGCCGCGGCCGGTCCCGCGCGGTCGAGAACTTCACGACACCAGAGCTCGAGCATCATGAGCAGCCAGGGCTCCGCCCATCCGACTTCGCCGCGCGTGAATCGATCACGCACCGCGACCACCGCCCTGGGCTCCAGGAGCCCGCGTGCGAGCGCGACCCGATCGTCCAGCGTGTCGTACAGGACGTCGCGAAGTGGTCCGCGCATCCATTGCGCGAACGGCATCGCGAAGCCGCGCTTCCGCTGGACATCGAAGTCCCGTGGAAGCCATCGCCGGCCGACGTCGATGAGCACGCGCTTCGCGCCGGTCTCGCGGTACGTTTGCGCATAGGGGTCGGACCCGTAAACATCCCCGAGCTTTGCGACATCAGGGAGCGAGAGCGCCGTGTCCACCACGACGGGATCGAGATACGGGACACGCACCTCGAGCGAGTGCGCCATCGAGACGGCATCGATGTCCCGCAGGAGTTGGTTCGTCAGATACCCCCGGGTTGCGAGCGCGGTCACGCGCTCGATCGGCGATCCGTTGCGCAACTCGTCGAGCGGCGCCAGGTCACGGTGGGGTGCTGCACCCGCTCCACCCGCCGCGGCGACGCCAGGTTCCAGAAGGCGTGCGGCCCCCACCGGACCGAAAATCTGATACGTCTCGCCATACGTACCTACGAAGCTGCTACGCCGCAGACGGTGCACTCGACCGCCGCCGCGATGGCGGAGCAGCGGATCCAATGCCCGATGCCGTGCGGCCGCCGCGATCGCAGACCGCGCGAGCCCACGCCACGGCTGGCGCGACAGGCGGTCCTCGTCGCGCGCCATGGTGATGAACCACGGGTACCCGGCGAACAGCTCGTCACCTCCCGTTCCGGAGACCGCGACAGTGACGTCTCGGCGCGCCGCCATCGACACGAAGTAACTGTTTACGCCGTCGACGCTCGGCTGGTCGAGTGCGCGCGCGATCTTCGTGATGTGATCGCGGACATGGGTGCCGCGAACGATCGATGTCGTGTGGTCCGTCCCGAGATGGCGAGCCATCCGTTCCGCATCGCCGCTCTCATCGATGTCATGGGCTTCGCCCGCGAACCCGACCGAGAACGTTCGAACCGGCGAGCCAAGGGCCTTCGTCATGACGGCGACGAGAATCGATGAGTCGACGCCGCCGCTGAGAAACGCGCCGAGGGGCACGTCGCTGACGAGCTGCATCCGCGCGGATTCCTCCAGCACCGACGCCACGGCATCGACCTGATCGGGATATGAAGATCCACGCAAGCCAACGCGCCGATCGAGGCCGAGCGCCCAATAGCGCTCCACCCGCACTCGACCGCCCTCCACGACCAATCGATGGCCAGGAGGAAGTGCCTTGACGCCGGCCAGAATCGTCCGCGGTTGAAGTACCGAGCCATACGTGAGCAGTGTGCGCAGGGCCGTCGCATCGATCGCGGGGGCGATGAGGCCGCTCGCGAGCAGCGCCTTGATCTCGGACGCGAACACGAGCCGGCCGCCGGCTTCGGCGTAGAGCAGTGGCTTGATGCCGAGGTGGTCACGCGCGAGGAGGAGCCGTTCGCGTCCGGGCCCCGGGCGGGCATCCCAGATCGCGAGGGCGAACATGCCGCGCAGCCTAACGACGAAGTGGTCGCCGTACCGCTCGTACAGCCGGAGGACGACCTCGGTGTCCGAGCTCGAGCGGAATCGAACGCCGCTGGCCATGAGCGCCGCGCGCTGCTCCGCGAAGTTGTACACCTCGCCGTTGTAGACGATGTGAACCGCGCCGTCGGGCGTAACCATTGGCTGGTGTCCGGCCGGGCTCGGATCGAGCACTGCGAGTCTCGCCATTCCCAGCGACGCGCCATCACTCCACCATGTGCCGTCGTCGTCCGGCCCACGGTGGTGTAGGGCGGATACCATCGCGTCGAGCGCGAGATCCGCGCGAGGGCCGGTGAAGCCGCAGATCCCGCACATATCAGGGCGCGAGCTCCATCCATCGCGAGCCGCCCGCAGGAGGCAGAGGCTCGGCGGGTCTCCGCGCCCGTGCCTCGACGCCATTCCCGCCCGGCGCCACGACGACGTCCGCCAACCCGAGCTCGGTCAGCGCGTCGTGGATCTCATCGGGACTCCTGAGATGCTTGTAGCGGTCGGTGAGCGTGTCGTGCGTGTCCAGCACCGCCCACTCGGCCAGCAGCTCACGGCTCAACTGAGGGTAGGCATCGTAGTAGTCGACCAGTGGCGAGACCCGTTGCAGGTACCCGCGCAGACGGCCAAACCCGCGACGTTTCGACCAGAGCGCGCGGTGAATCGGCAGTAGCACGCGCGCGGCCCCCAGTGCCACTCTCCGCGCATGCAGCGGGTCGAGCTTCAACAGGAAGTCACGCAGCACGCGGCGCGGAG
>Ga0075420_100001817_pt1 | contig 18214 bp, 22 predicted proteins | sample SoiMetdeltSBSDD4_FD_75296 | JGI IMG/M metagenome (GOLD analysis project Ga0075420, IMG submission 75296) | Bulk soil microbial communities from a Populus tree surrounding site in Tennessee, USA - Soil MetaG P. deltoides SBSDD4 | ecosystem: Environmental > Terrestrial > Soil > Tree plantation... | reverse complement strand
GGCCGGGTGAACGCGTACTGCGTGTCGGTGTCGACGTTCATCTTCACCACGCCGTAGTCGAGCGCGGCGCGGATCTCCGACAGCAGCGACCCGGAGCCGCCGTGGAAGACGAGGTCGAGGGGCTTCTCGCGGCCGTACTTCGCGCCGACCGCATCCTGAATCTCCTTCAGGATCTCCGGGCGGAGCTTCACGTTGCCGGGCTTGTAGACGCCGTGCACGTTGCCGAAGGTCAGCGCCGCCATGTACCGGCCCTGCTCGCCGAGACCCAGCGCGGCGGCGGTAGCCAGCCCGTCCTCCGCGGTCGTGTAGAGCTTCTCGTCGATCGCGCCGACGATGCCGTCCTCCTCGCCGCCGACCACGCCGACCTCGATCTCGAGGACCACGTGCGCGGCCGCGCAGTCCGCCAGCAGCTCCTTGGCGAGCTCGAGGTTCTCCCCGAGCGGTACCGCCGAGCCGTCCCACATGTGGGACTGGTACAGCGGCTCCTCACCCCGGTCGACGCGCTCCTTCGAGATCGCGAGCAGCGGGCGCACGAAGCCGTCGAGCTTGTCCTTGGGGCAGTGGTCCGTGTGCAACGCGATGTTGACCGGGCACTTCCTGGCCACCTCGGTGGCGAACGCCGCGAACGCCACGGCACCGGTGACCATGTGCTTGATCGTCGGCCCGGACAGGTACTCCGCACCGCCGGTCGAAACCTGGATGATGCCGTCGCTCTCCGCCTCGGCGAAGCCACGCAACGCCGCGTTGAGCGTCTGGGACGATGTCACGTTGATGGCCGGGTACGCGAACGCGCCCGCCTTGGCGCGGTCGAGCATCTCGGCGTAGACCTCGGGCGAAGCGATAGGCATCTCTGCGCTCCATGTTCGTCACTGGTTGGCGTGGGACCGCGGCGTCCTCCGCGCAGTATCCCGCAGCGGTCCGGAGGCCGCCCACGTAGGGTGGAGGTCATGACGGAGCCTGACGAGGAGTTCACCTCCGAGGATCCGCTGGATCCGGACGAGCGAGACATCGAGGCGCCGGACGAGGACGCGGTCGAACAGGCCACCCCGGCGAACCCCGCCGACGCCCCGGTAGAGATCCACCGCGGCCTCGAGGTCGACGAGTGGGACGCCCTCGAACAGTCCCGCGTCGTAGACCTCGACGACGACTACCGCCCCTGACCTCCCCGGCCCCTTCCCCGTCGATCAAGGACGAACGGTGCCTGTTCTGGTGGCATTCGTCCTTGCATTCGTCCTTGATCGACGGGGTCTGTAGCACCGCTGCGGGCGACCCAGGCCAGGCGCGCCGAAGTCTCCCATGTGGACAGACTGCGAGCCCTCCTACTCGTACTGCCCCCGACGGCTGTCGTGGGCTTCCACACCGCCGCGCAGCTTTACGGCTCGGCGTTCTGCCCAGTGACCGGCTCCACGTCGTAGTGCCCGCCGGCACGCCGGTCCCGGACTATCGGGGAGTCGCGGCGCACCAGTCGGTACTACCGTTCGACGAGCCAGTCGACGTTGCCGGTGTGCCCTGTCTACCGCCGGAGCGATGCGCGATGATCTCGCGCGGACGTGCCGGCGTCTCGACTCGCTGGCCGTGGTGGATGCCGCTCTTCGCGCGGAACGGGTCAGCGAGGAGTCGCTCGCGGTTGAGGTCAGTCGACATGACGGACTGCGTGGAGTCGGGCAGGCGCGCGACGTCGTACCGCTGGCGGATCCGCGAGCGGAGTGTTTACAGGAGAGCCAGGGGCGTCCCGCGCTACCGGTCCGACCTCGGTTACCCAGCTCTCCGAATCGGTGGCGAGTGGATAGGGAACGGCCAAACTGGTTGTCGGCACACGGCTGGACCATGCGGTACTTCACCGACATCGACATCTACCGCCGGCCGCATTATGTGGTGTCCGCGATGCGGGAGGCCCTGCGCCGGGCGGGTGACAGCCGCCCGAACCCGCCGATCTAGGCGGAGAGGGCGAAGGCGGCGTAGCCGACGACGCGGTGCGGGTCGCCAGCGGTGTCGGCGGACGTGCACAGGTCGAGCAGGGCGGGATGCAGGTTGCGGTGCCGGGCCCAGCCGACGGTACCGCGCAGAGCGTACGCGCCGCAGGCATCCCGCGGCCCGATCCGCTCGGGCGCGAGATCTAGGACCGCGTCGGCGGTACGCCGGTCCTGCTCGCGCGCTGACGCGTCGTCGAGGTAGTGGGACAGGTCGGTACTGCACAGTAGAACGGTGCCGTCCGTCGCGGCCGCATCGACCACCGCCACCACGTCATCCACTGTGGACTGTCCAACGAGGATCGGCAGCAGCGGAGTAGCCGGAACCGCCCGTTGCAGGAACGGTACCTGCACCTCGATCGAGTGCTCCGGAGCATGTGGCCCGTCGTCGGTGCCGGTGAGTCCGGCTGCGGCGAGGGCCCGTGCCGCGTCGAGCGCGACGGTCACCTCGCCCAACGGCGTGGTCCACGCGGTTGTCGTGGGCACCGCGCAGCCGTCCACCGGTACGTAGTGCGGAGGCCCGAGCACCACGACCCGCTCGATTTCGTCGGCGTGCCGGCGCAGGCGCGCGTACACCTGCGCCGCGGTCGGACCCGAGTAGCGGTACCCGGCATGCGGGACCACGTAGGCGGGCGCCAGAGCGTCGCCGGCCGGTACCGCCACGGCGTCGAGCAGGTCGTCGACCAGCCGGCCTAGCTCCGCGGCGTCACGCGGGTAGAACCGGCCGGCGACGGCCGGTGGCCGGACGCTGTACCCCACTCCTGGTGTCTACCACAACGGTCAGTCCGCCGGGACCGTGAACGTGATCGTCTTCGTTCCGTTCCGCGGCAGCCAGACGGCGGTACCGCCCTGGTACTGCACCGGCGCGCGGAACGGCCCCTCGTAGATCACCCGTACCGACTGTTGTGCGATGTCGTGGATCTCGAACGTGCCGTCCACCCCGACCTCGGCCCACAGCGCGGCGGCGTCTCCCGTTGCGACGTTGACAACCATCACCGCGCCGCCAGCGATCGGCCGGCCCGACGGATCCACGATGCGCCCCCTCAGCGTCGCGCCGCCCGGCAGCAGGCTGGCATCGACGGTGACCGTCCGTCCAATGTCGACGTTCACCGGGGTGGCGAGGAACCGGTTGGCGGCGTCCGGGTACCACTCCCACGAGTGCCCGTCGGCGCTGAACTGCAACTGCCACGGGTACGGCCCGAGCCGGTCGAGTGCGTAGTGGCCGTCCGGGGATTCGCAGAAGGTCGGCTGCGCCCGGCGCGGATCGACCGTGACACAGGCGTCCGGCAGCGGCTGCCCGGTCGCCGCGTCGGTGATCGTGCCTCTGATCGTGCCGGGGCGATCGAGCAGGATCGGTGACAGGTTCACGTTGCCGCCCGCGGCCACGTGGATGACCCGCGCTCGGGTACGCATGCCGACGCCGCCTTGTTCGCCGACCCACTGCATGCCGTACCGCTCGCCGGGGAACGACACGAAGATCTGGTAGTCACCGGGCGGCAGGTGGTCGGCGTCGAGCCGGCCCTGCTCGTCGGAGCACCAGCCGCCCTCCTCGGCTTCGGCGCCGACCAGTACGACCTGAACACACGCCTCCGCGACGGTGCCGCGGGTGCGGCGGTCCCGGACCGTGGTGTGGATCGCGCCGCCCAGCGGCAGGTCCACGGTCACCGAGGTCTGCTGCCCGAGGCGGACCCGCGCGAACCTGGTGACGTTCGCGTACGGCCCACCGTCCACATAGGTCAGAAATTCGTACCAGCCGGTCGGTGCCTTCGGGAGGAGCACCGTGCCGTCGGTCGTACACACGAAGAAGTTTCCGAACGAGTTGCCCGCCTGCACGCAGAATTCCGCGATCGGCGCGTGGCTGCCCGCGACCCGGGCCTGGACCCGCAGGCTGCCCAACGGCCGCAACGCCTCGTCGACCGTGGTCGTGGCGTCCTCGGTCACGACGACCTCGTCGGCCGTGTCGAAGCTGGTCGCGCCGTGCGCCCACTGGAACCGGCCGTCCGAGAGGCTGATGTTGATCCGGTAGCTGCCGGTGAACAACCGGTCGATGCGGTAGGTGCCGTCCGAGGCGGTCGTCGCGGACACAGTGCTGCCCCGCTCCGACTGGACGAGGACCGAGGCGCCCTCGACCGGTGAGCCGTCGGCCTCGGTGACCCGCCCGGCCAGGCTGCCGGTCGGCGCCAAGGTGTCGTTCACCGTCACGGTCTCGCCGACCCCGACCGTGAACACGTCCGGATCCCCGGTGCCCTCGGGTTTGCCGAGCGCCCACTGCGCCTGCCCGCTCGGCAGGGCGAACTGCAGCACGAAATCACCCGGGTACACGTCGAGCGCGAACTCCCCCGTCACCGGGTCGGTGTCGGCGAACGAGCCGTAGTCCAGCGTCGGCGTGAACGATCCGACTCCGGCCGCGACGCCCTGACCCGCCCGGTCGACGAGCCGGCCGGTCACCGTACCGTGCGGCAGCAGCGCGTCGTCGACGGTGACCGTGGCGCCGGCGGCCACGTCGAACGACGTCGCGTTCTCCTGGAACTTCTGGCCGTACGCGTACTGCACGAAACCACGAGAGTAAATGGTCACCAGGTAGGTGTCGGGAATGACGGTCATCTCGTACCGGCCGTCGGCGTCGGTGATGCCCTGCCCGAAGCCACCGGCCTGGCCGACCGCGGTGATCCGCGCGCCCTCGACGGGTGCACCGCCGTCGGTGACGTGCCCGGTGATCGTGGCGAAGTCGGGCTCGGCGCGCGCCGGGCTGGCTACCGCTGCCACTGCTACGAGCGCCGCCGCGGCCATCGCGAGCTTGCGCAAAGAGGATCGAGTCATCGCAACACCCCCCGCTTTGGCTGGAGGGTACCGGTTATCGAACCTGCTCGCTGTCCCGTCGGTCGTGCCGGCCGGCGCCCACCGGAGCCGGGTCCTGCAGGCGCACCGGGAGCCGGCGGGAGCCCCATGTCCCGACCGGGCCGTCGTACACGCCGGCCACCGAAGCTCCACAGTGGACACACTGGCCGGTGTCGGTGAGCTGGTAGTCGCGGATCACGTACCAGTCGCGGACCACCACGGCCGCACCGCACGACGGGCAGGCGGTGGTCTGCCCGGACGGGTCGTGCACATTGCCGGTGTACACGTACCGCAGGCCGTGGTCGAGCGCGATCCGCCGGGCGCGCGCCAGGGTCTCGGGCGGCGTACGCGGCACGTCCATCATCTTGAAGTCCGGATGGAACGCGGTGAAGTGCAGCGGAACGTCCGGACCCAGATGGTCGAGCAGCCACTCGCACTCCTCGGCCACCTCGGCGTCGGAGTCGTTGTGCCCGGGGATCAGCAGCGTGGTGATCTCGAACCAGACATCCGTGGTCTTCAGGTACTCCAGCGTCTCGAGCACCACCGGCAACTTGGAGAACGTGATCTTCTCGTAGAAGTGCTCGGTGAACGCCTTGAGGTCGATGTTGGCCGCGTCCATGTGCCGGTAGAACTCCACGCGCGGCGCCTCACACATGAAACCGGCACTGACCGCGATCGCCTTGATTCCGCGCTCCCGGCAGGCGTCCGCGACATCCATCGCGTACTCCATGAAGATCACCGGATCGTTGTAGGTGAAGGCGATCGAGCGGCAGCCGAGCCGGTCCGCCGCCTCCGCGAGCGCGTCGGGCGACGCCGAGCTGGACAGGGTATCGATCTCGCGGGACTTGGAGATGTCCCAGTTCTGGCAGAACCGGCAGGCGAGGTTGCAGCCGGCGGTCCCGAACGAGAGCACGGACGATCCCGGCAGGAACTGGTTGAGCGGCTTCTTCTCCACCGGGTCCACGCAGAATCCCGACGACCGGCCGTACGACGCCAGCACGACCTGGTCGTCGATCCGCCCCCGGACGAAGCACAGGCCGCGCTGGCCCTCCCGCAGCCGGCAGGCGCGGGGACAAACATCACACTGGATCCGCCCGTCCGGCAATTCGTGCCAGTACGCCGTCGGCACGGTATACGGATCGGAAAGAGACAGTGCATCGGCCGCCGGTTCGGTAGCCATGAACCCACGCTACCCTGGTTGGCCGTGGACAACGGCGAGCAGACTCGTGCCCTGACCCAATACCTGGGCAACCAGATGGACCTGGGATTCAACCCGCTCAACCCCAAGGACTGGTTGGAGTGGTTCGGGCCGTTCGCGCTCTTCGGGGTGTGGGCGATCCTCTTCGCCGAGACCGGGTTGCTGCTCGGCTTCTTCCTGCCCGGGGACTCGCTGCTGTTCATCGCCGGGGTCGCCGCGTCGCCGGTCGCCGAGGCGATCCTCGGGGAGGGCGTCAAGATCTCGATCTGGGGGCTGCTGATCGGCGCGCCGATCTTCGCGATCGCCGGGGCGCAGCTCGGTCACTACCTCGGCGCCCGGTACGGCAGCAAGCTCTTCGACCGGCCGGACTCCCGCTTCTTCAAGCGCGAGTACGTGGAAAAGGCGGAGTACTACTTCAACAAGTTCGGTCCCGCCAAGGCGGTGGTACTCGCGCGGTTCATCCCGATCGTGCGGACGTTCCTGAACCCGGTCGCCGGGGTGCTGGAGATGCCGGCCCGCCAGTTCTTCATCTGGAACGTGGTCGGCGGTGTGATCTGGACCGACGGCATCATCCTCGCCGGGTACGCGCTCGCAAAGCAGATCACCAAGGTCATGGACCCGGCGGACATCGACAAGTACATCCTGCCGGTCGTCGCCATCATCGTGCTGATCTCGCTCACGCCGATCTTCATCGAGGTGTGGCGGGACCGCCGGGCCAAGCGCCGCCAGGCCAACGCCTCGCAGGCCGAGGAGCGGGTCTAGGACAGCAGCGCCTTTACGAAGATCGAACCGATGTCCCGCGGGTCGAGTACCTGGAAGGCCTCCCGGCTACCCGTCGCCTGAGCGATGGCGTCCAGCTCCTTCTTGTCCACGCCCGGACCCACGCCGATCAGCGTCACCTCGACCGGCTTGGTGACATCGGCCTGCTTCTCCAGCTCCCGCTGCAGGATGCCGAGGCTCATGCCGGGCTTGGTGTTCCGTCCGTCGATGAAGATCACGATTCGGTTGGTGACGTTCGGGTCGTACTCCGCCTTGATCTTCTTGTACGCCTCGAGCAGCGTCTCGTACAGCGCACACTCGTCGGTCGCCCCGACCCGGGTGGCGGCGATCGCGCCGTTGAGCTGGTTGCGATGCGCCTGGCTGAGCCGGCCGATCGGGACGATCTCGGTGTGCCCTGCGCCGTACGTCCACAGTCCCAGCTCGCTCGCGTCGGCGAACAGCTGCCCACCCTGGATCGACGCGGTCTGCAGCACGTTGAGCTTGGTGATCCCGGGCGCGACGAACTGCCCCATGGAGGACGTCACGTCCAGCAACGCCAGAGTCCGGGACGGCTCGATCGCGGCGCTCCACAGGGCGAGCGCGTTGCGTACCACGCCCGGATCGGTCAGCGCCGCCGCCGTCGCCGGGTCGGCGGTCACCCCGTGTCCCGTGGGGAAGCCCGGCCGCGCGGTGCCGTCCGGAGCGCGGAAGCCACGGGTGGCGAACGCGTCGAAGTACGTACCCTCCAGCAGCGCGGCCCGGAACTTGATCGCGGCCTGCTCGATCTCGCGCGGCTTGCCGCCGATCGCGGCATAGGGGTAGTCCAGCGCGGCGGCACCGGCCAGCAGCGGTATCGCGGCCAGCGGCTGCTCCGAGGCCGTGTTGTGCGCCAGCACGGCCTGCTCCGACATCGTGGACATGTGCAGGCCCTGGCCGAACGCCTTGGTCAGCGCGTCCTGGTTCGGCAGCTTGCCGATGCCGCGGTACACGAAGACCAGCTCGGGCAGCTTGTCCTCGCCCGTCACGATCAGGTCCTTCAGCAGCATCGCGCCGGCCAACCCGGCGGTATCCCGCCGCGGCTCGACCACGGCCAGCTTGAGCTGCTTGGCCTTCAGCTTGGTCAGCAGCGCGGCCATCACCGCCGGCGTGGCGCCGGTGCCGGCGGTACCGAGCAGGGGCCGCGCGACCGCCTCCGGGATCGCGAGGACCACCGGGCTCATCGCGATCGATGCGGAGTCGCCGACGATCGCGCCCCGGTCGACCGCTACCACCCGGTTGAGCCAGGCCGTCGAGTCCGGCATCCAGACCGCGGGGATGTCGGAGTCGCTGGGCGTCGGGGCCGGTGACGCCGCCACATCGACCCGGCCGCCGACCCGTACCGCCATCATGCTGGCCACGTCGGCCGACGCGACCGGGCGGACCTCGACCCGGATGCACTTGCCGTTCACGTCCGGACGGGTGTCGCCCCAGCGCTTGGCGGCGTCGACCACGGCCGGCGCGATCTCCGGACTGGTCGCCACGGTGAGCTTGATGCCGTCGGCGCTGCAGCCTTCGGCATCGGCGGACATGATCCGGACCGCGAAGGCGGTCAGCCCGACGAGTAATGCGACGCCGACTACGGAGAGTAGGCCGCTCAGGGAACGTCGACCGTGCGGCCGATGACGTCCGGACACAGCCTCCCCCAGCACAGCGCCTGCTTAGGGGGCCAGCTTAGGTCGCTCCCGGCAATGTGCAAGGGGTCGTACTGAATGTAGTCAGATCGCGACCGACTGGTCGCCTTCGAGCAGGTCCAGGTAGCTCGCGGGCAGCTCACGCGGCTTGCCCGCCCGCGGCAGGGCCAGCAGACGATACGTCATCCGCGCCGCTTCCTCCAGGTTCCGGGCGCGCTTGTGGGCCAGCTCGACCGTGTCACCCAGAACCGAGCATCCGTGGTTGCCGAGGATGACGCAGTTCGTCCCGTCGGCGACGGCCGCGGCGGCGACACCGGCCAGCTCGGGCGAACCCGGCGGCTTGAACGGCGTGGTCGCCACCCGGCGCAGGTAGAACACGTGGTCCGTGGTCAGCAGCTGGATCGGCTCGTCGAGCACGTCGAGCAGCAGCACCGACTGCGGATGCAGGTGGACGATCGCCTGGGCGTCGGGGCGCATCCGGTACGTGGCGCAGTGCAGCGCCAACTCCGTCGTGGGCGGGACCCGGTCGTCGATCACCTCGCCGGAGGAGATCTGGACCCGGACGAACGACGGACGCTCGAGCCGGTCCAGCCACGTACCCGCGCCGGTGACCCAGCAGACGTCCGGGTCGTCGAGCAGCCGGGCGGACAGGTTGCCGCCCGAGCCCACGACGAGGCCCGCACGCACCACGTCGAAACCCACGTACGCGAGCTGGTCACGTGGATCACCGGGTACGTAGTTCAACCTCGCCCCGTCCATCGGCCCCGGCGCCGCAGCCCACGATGGGCGTACGGCGCCGGGAAAACGACCTAGGTGACGCTCAGCGAGCGCGCTTCGTCGCCCGCTTGCGCGGCGGAGTCAGCAGCTCAGCGATCGTGGCGATCGCCGACGGCACCAGTCGGTAGTAAGCCCACACGCCTCGCTTCTCCCGCTCCAGCAAGCCGGCCTCGGTGAGAATGCGAAGGTGGTGGCTGACGGTCGGCTGTGACAAGCCGAGCGGCGCGGTAAGGTCGCAGACGCAAGCCTCGCCTTCCGGGGCCGACTGGATCAGGCTGAGCAGCCGCAGTCGGGCCGGGTCGGCAAGCGCCTTGAGCACCCCGGCGAGGCGCTCGGCGTCCGAACGGTCAATTGGTTCGCCGGCAAGCGGCGAAATCTGAGGAATGGTCATCTCGGCCAATGCTGTTCCCACGTACTCCATCCTTCCACCAACACCATCGACCCGCCTGCATATGCGCAGGTACGAATCGACAATTTTTCAGGCCACTAGGCCGAGGTCGGCCAACGTAAACGCCGAGCGGTACGTCAGACCGAAGGATTGGACGGCATCGCCCGCTCCTCGATCGACAATAACCGCAACCCCTACGACATCGGCGCCAGATGCCCGCAACACGTCGACTGCGGTCAGCACGCTGCCACCCGTTGTCGACGTATCCTCCACCGCGAGCACCCGCCGCCCGGCTACCTCCGGGCCTTCGATTCGCCTTTGCAATCCGTGTGCCTTTTCCGCCTTTCGCACCACACATGCGTCTACCGCGCGTCCCTGAGCGGCGGCCGCGTGAAGCATCGCTGTTGCTACTGGGTCGGCACCGAGCGTAAGGCCGCCGACCGAGTCGAAATCCAGATCCGCTACGAGATCGAGCATCACCCTTCCAACGAGCGGGGCGGCCGCGTGGTGCAGGGTCACTCGACGAAGATCTATGTACCAGTCCGCCTCGCGACCGGACGACAGCACCACCTGGCCGTGCACCACGGCTAGATCAGCGATGTATTTACCCAGGTCGTCGCGGTCGGACATGCTTCGAGAGTACTCATCGACTTCAGTAGACCGGCGGTTGGGGCGGCAACTATCAGCTAACTGTCAGCGGCGGTCACGGCCCCGGGTGTCCCGGGCGGCGAGCTGGAGTACCCGCCTCGGCAGGTGCCGGAGCGCGAACACGGCCGCCTTGTACTTCCAATCCGGCACGCTGACGACCTTCCCGCGGCGCAGGTCGCGCAGTGCGTCGCGGACCACCGCATCGGCGTCCAACCACAGCCACGCAGGGGTTTTCGACATGTCGATGGCGGCCCGCTGGTGGAACTCGGTACGGGTGTAGCCCGGGCAGACAGCCATCACGCGTACCCCGCGCCGGCGAACGGCGAGCGCAACGGACTCGCTGAACGACGTCACCCACGCCTTGCTCGCCGGATACGTCGAACCAGGCATCATCGGGGCAAAAGCCGACACCGAAGAGACGTTGATCACACCACCCTCGCCGCGGGCGAGCATGGCCGGAAGGACGGCCAGCGTCAACCGCATCACGGCATGCACATTGAGGTGCAGCAGGCGCGCCTCGTCGGCGGCAGTCGATCGGACAAACGACGTATTGAGGGTCGTACCGGCGTTGTTGACAAGCAGGTCGATCGGAGCGCGGGTCGACCGCAGCCGCTCCTCGACGATCTCGCAACCGGGGTCCTCGGAGAGGTCGGCCGGCATCGGTACCGCCTCGATGGCGTACTCCTTGCTCAGCTCGTCGGCTATCCCCGCGAGCCGCTCCGCGTCCCGCGCGACGAGCACCAGGTCGTACCCCTCCGCCGCGAGCTGCCGGGCGAAGCTTGCCCCGATTCCCGAGGTCGCGCCGGTGACGAGCGCCGTCTTACTCATTGCTGGGGCGGAAGGTTGTAGGGCGGCGGGTACGCGGGCACGGGCGGCTCCCACGCAGGTGGCTGCCGGCGGAAGAACCGGTTCGCCGCAGGCAGCATGAGCAGCACGACGACGATCAACAGGGCAATGATCTGGACGGCGCCGATGGTCACCTGGGCCGGCACGAGCCAGGAGGGCATGAGCTCGTTCTGCAGCCGCCGCACCTCCCCCACGTCGACCCCGGCGATGCTGGACGTCGACCCCATCGCGACGTTGCTGAGCGCGGCGCCGAGGGTGTTGTAGCCGGCGCAGCACGCGGCGGCGCCGCCGACCACCCAGGTGGTGATGCGGGCCGGGTTCTTACCTCGACCGTTGAACGCCGCGAGCACGATCAGACCGACACAGAACAACACCGCCGGTACCAGCATGATCGCGGTAGCGGCGATCGCCGACGCGTTCTCCGTGCCCTGAAGGTTCTGCTCGTCGGCATTCAGCTGCCGGTACAGCTCGACGCGCGCGCCGTGGGTGAGGATCGTGGTCACGCCGTACGCCAACCAGCCGAGGGCGGCCAGGTAGAGGAGCCAGACGGCGGCGGTTACGACTCCCGGTCGGGGCGGGCGCTCGGGTTTGGGCACGGTATAGGACACGGCCCTTACCGTAGCGAGGCTCGCTGGCCCGCGCAGCCCGCCCGCCGATCACCCGGTGATCAGTAGCGGCGCCATTCCGCTCGGGCGTACTCGAGCACCCGCGGTTCCATCAGCGTCGATGGCTCGACGACCAGGCGAGGGCGATCGGCGGGGAACACGGCCGCGGCCGCGAGCGTGGGCGGGTCGAGGAAGCGCAGCGCGGGCCGGTCCGTGGCGAGGGTCAGGGGCGGTGCCGTGTCGCCCGGCGTGGCCAACAGGAATCCCCAGTCGCCGAACGACGGTACGTCCACGTGATACGGCGTCGCGGTGAAACCGGCGGCCCGGACCGATGCCTCGATGCACCAGTACGACCGCGGCGCGAAGTAGGGCGACCCCGCCTGGACGGCGAGCCGGCCGCCGGCCGCCAGCGCGTGCCGGACGAGCCCGTAGAACTCGACGGAGTACAGCTTGGCGGTCGCGGTCTCGTCCGGGTCGGGCAGGTCGGCGATGACCGCGTCGAACCGCTCCACTGTGGACCGCAACCAGGTGAACGCGTCGGCGTGGACGAGGCGTACCCGTGGATCGTCGAACGACCCTCCGGTCAGCCGCGCCAGCCGCCCGTCCCGCCGGGTCAGTGCCACAACAGCCGGATCCAGCTCGACCATGGTGACGGTACCGACGTCGGGGTAGCGCAGGATCTCCCGCAGCGCGAGCCCGTCTCCGCCCCCGAGCAACAGCACGCTCCGGCGCGGGCCGGCCAGAACCGGGTGCACCAGCGCCTCGTGGTACCGGTACTCGTCGACCGAGCTGAACTGCAGGTCGCCGTTGAGGTACAGCCGGACGTCCGGCGGCCCACCGGTCAGCGAGAACGACTCGGTGACCACGATCTCCTGGTACCGCGAGCGCTCGGAGTAGACGACCGGATCCCGGTACAGCTGCTGCCGCGCGGTCACCTCGAACCGCGCCGACACCGCGAAGCAGTACCCGAGCAGCACCGCCACCGCCACCGCGGCGGCCGCGAGCCCGGTCCGTGCCGTGGCGGAGACGTCCCGCCGGAAAATCGTGAACACCAGCGCCAGGCCGGCGACCGCGTTGACCGCGCCGACCACCAGTGCCCCGCGCAGCTGCCCGAACACCGGCAACAGCAGGAACGGGAACGCCAGCCCGCCCAGCAGCGCGCCCACGTAGTCGGCCGCGAACAGGTCGGCGACGGCGCTACCCGCGGACTGCTCGCGAATGCGCTGCAGCAACACCATCAACAGCGGGATCTCGGCGCCGATCAGCGCGCCCAGCACGAACGCCATCGCGACCAGCGCGGGGGCGTACAGGTCCAGCCAGGCAAACGCGCCGTACAGCAGCAGCACGCTCGTCCCACCGAGCAGGGCCAGCGTGATCTCCACGGTGGCGAACGCCGGAGCGGCCCAGCGCTGCAACGGCTTGGCGGCCAGCGCGCCGACCCCCATCGCGAAGACCATCACGCCGAGCACGATCGACGCCTGGCCGACCGTGTCGCCGATCAGGTAGCTGCCGAGCGCGACGAGCGCGAGCTCGTACACCAGACCACAGGCGGCGCAGACGAACACCGCCGCCAGGACCGCGGCGCGGGCGGCGCGACGGCGTACCGTCATGTCTTCTGTTCTTTCGAGGCCGCGCGCAGGGTGAGCCAGCCGTAGAGGCCGAGCAGCGCGGCGACCACGATGAGGACGATCGCCGCGACCACGAGGCCGAGCCGGTCGCGCCAGAAGTCGGAGCTGGCCGGGAGCGGTGGCCCGGCCGGCGCGGCGATGCCGGTCGGAGTCGGCACTGTCCCCACCGCCCCGCGCTCGGCGAGCAGCAGCGGCAGCGCCAGCGTGCCGCGCATGATGGTGTCGTCCGGCTCGTCCAGGAACCGGCCGTCGGTCAGCCCGAGCCGAGCGAGGTCGGCGGGCGTGGGCCGTTCGTCGTAGAGGTCGTTGGAGCTGTCGACCTCGATCGAGACGGAGTCCTCGGCCTCGCTCGACTCCGGCGTGTAGTACACGGTGACGACCAGCTGCATCCAGCGGTCGCAGGTCGTGACCGGCGCCGCGTCACCGAGGTTGGAGCCCTGGCTGACCGTCGTGCCGCCATTGCTCAGGTGCCAGCCGTAGCACACTCCGTGCGCGGCGGTGGCCTGCGCGAGCTGCGCGACGACCGCCTGCCGATCCGACGCGGCCGGGGCGGGCACGGTCAGGTCACTGTCATCCGCGGTGCAACTCGACAGCAGCCAGGCCAGCCCCGCGACCGAGACCACGAGCACCGCGAGGATCTGCAGCAGCCGGCGACCATCGAAAACTATCGGCTTCATAGGATCGCGGCGGCGATGATCGCGCCGGTTGCCAGGTGTACCACCGCGGTCACGTGCACGGCCGGATGCGGTTCCGGATCGACCAACAACTCACCCAGACGCCCGGGCGTGGCGAGGTCGAGCAGGACGAACGCGCCCGCCATCAGGACCAGACCCAACGCGCCGTACGCGAGGGCGGAGACGATTCCGGTACCGAAGTCGTCCGCGCTCGCGACGATCGCGGCGACCACGATGATCCCCACGCCGGCGAGGTTGGACGCGAGCAGCACCGCGGCGTTGCGGTTGCGCTGCACCCAGATCAGCTCGCGGAGGCTGCCCGGTGTCGCGAGGTCCACGAGGACGTACCCCACGGTCATCAGCAGCAGGCCGGCACCGCCGTACGCGAGCGTGACAGCCAGATCGGTACCGAGGGACTCCATCCATTGCCTCCTCGCTATTTGCCCGCTCCGGGCCCTCCACCGCGGGTGCTCTCGCCCCAGCCCGATCCCCAACCCCAGTAGCCGCCGATGATGCCGTAGTACCGCGGGTACGCCGTCCGCATGCTCTCGATGAGGATCAGCGAGCCGAGTACGAGCGGCAGGATCACGATGGCATCGTCGGCGTACCGCAGGTAGATGCCGCTGCCGTCGACGTACCGGTCGGCCGGCTCCCACGCACCGGTGATTTCGGCGGCGACCTCGCTCGGCGGCCGGTCGGCACTGTACGCCCGAGCGTCGTTGCCGATGTCGTGCGCCGCCGACCGCGGGTAGCGGTCCGCCACGTAGTCGCGCGGTGAGAAGTTCCCGGCGAATATCGCGCAGCCCGCGACGATCAGGCCCACAAGCCCGACGATCCCGGCCGCCACGAACCACCTGGCCGCCTTCATCGTCGTAGCTCCGTCCGTGTCTCCACCAGCTCGCCGGATTGGGGGTACGCGTGCCAGGTGTGCCAGCCGTTCCGGTGCGCGCTCAGGATCGTGACCGCTGCTCGATCGCCGGGGAAGACTCCGACGATCGCGTGCTGGTTCGTTGTCGCCCGCTCTCTGAGCCGTGTCACCGTCTGCGTGAAGTTTCTTGGAGTGAGGCGGTGGATCTCGGCGGTGAACCGGTAGCCCTGATGGTCCACAGTGGATGGAAGGTCGGGGCGGTGGCCGGGGAGGCAGGCGACGGTCTCGCTCATGTTGTTTCGAAGGATCTGGTGCGAGGCCCCCAGCAGGCGAAGCTCGATGCCTTCCACGGTCAGCACGTGCAACGCCGGCAGGGCGGGCAGACCGAGCGCGAAGGTCAGGTCGGCCGCGGTCGTGTCGGCGTACGGTGTCGCGAGCGTCACGAGCACGTTCCCGTCACCCCGCCTGCGGGTAGATGCGCAACTCGGACCGGTGCAGCCGCTCGCCACGGCCCACCTCCCAACGGCCACCATCGCCGTACGCCTCGAACGACAGCAGCGGGCCGTCCGGCGCCGCGTAGTCGTGGTACCGCACTGTCCCCTGTGGATTCAGACCGGTGGTACCGACGGCCGTGTACGTGGCTCGGCCGCTCTCCTCCCGCACGTACCGCCGGCCGTCGAAGTCGACGGTGTGCCCGCCGGGTTGGACGGTCGCCGTCGGTACCTCGTGCCAGAGCACGAGCTCGAGATCCGGGTCCTCCTCCACAGACAGCCAGACCTTGTGCCCGTCCGCGTCGTCGAGCAGGTGCTCGGCCCAGCCCCAGTCGCTCTCGGTGAAGCGGAGGGTGCCGCGGACGGCGTACGACCGTCCCCGGATCTCGATCAGGTCACCGGGTTTGACCGTACGCGGGTCGCCGTACAGCGAATCGGCGTCGGCGTCGGCCTGGCGGAAGGGGTCGGCCGGCGTCGTCGACGACGGCTTCCTCGATCGGGCGTTCCTCGACCGGGCGGCGATGACCAGCGCGACGATCAGGATCGCGACCGCGGCCAGACACAGCAGTCCCGCTACCACAATCAGTGACGAACTATCCACCAGCCCACGGCTCCTCCCCGTAGCGTGTGCTGGTCGCCGAGGTTAGCAAGACCCGTCTAGTTGTCACAGAGCGTCGCGAACCTGCCCTCGGTCGCGATGCCCTGCGCGTCGGCGACAACCTTCGCCAACTCGTCGCGATCATTGGCCGCGGCACTCAACCGCGTCGCCAGGTCGGCGAAGTCGGCGGCGAGGGCATCCGCCGCGGATTTCAGTCCGTCGTCGGGCATTCGACCGGCTACCTCATGCATCCGTTTCACGAACCGGTCCAGTGCCATACCGAACCAGTACAAGGCCGAGGGCGATAGCGGATAGACGGCGTCCGATAAGGGGCGGGGCCACGAGCCGACAGACTACCGCCTATGGTGAGCGACCATGAAGGCGCGTGATTCCGACCGCGAGATCGCGAAGCGGCTGCGAACGCTGTCCGGCTGGGGGGCCGCGATCCTGTTCGTGGCGTCGATCGTGGCCGTGTTCCTCGGCGAGTGGATGTGGGCGATCGGTTGTCTGGGCGCCGCATTCGCGGTGTCGTTCTTCGGGGTGAGTACGCGGATGGGGACGGACAAGACCCGCGGCACCCGGAACCAGTTCCCGCTGGACCGGCTATAACCGGCCGGCCGCATACTCCGCGAGCGGAACCTTGTTCATGATGCAGCCGGAGAACGTGGTGACGTCTCCGGTTTGTCCTGCGAGTTGCCGCCAGGCCGCTCGCGCGGCGTCCGGATCGAGTTCGGCCAGCAGAGTCGCGCCGTAGACCTTGCCGGCGGGCGTGCCGTTTGCCAGCAACCAGTCGAGGTGCGGCCGCACCGCCTCGCCGTCGCGGACCGCGGCCGACATCTCCCGGTACGCCTCGGTCACCGGCAGCACTCGGCTCATCAGTCCCACACCTGCGAAGGCCACGACGTCCGCCTCAGCCAGTTCGCGTACGGTCGCATCGAAGTGCACATAGTAATCCTGCCCACGAGCGACGGGCTTGACACTCAAAACGGCTGGACGCCTCACCCGGTCAGCAATTCGTAGTCTGCTCCGATGGCGCGGTAGGTCGGAATGGCACGTGTGTCGAGAGACAGCAGCCGCGCTCCGCGGCTGGCGGCGGTCGCCGCGACCAGGGCGTCGTAGACCTGGCCGCCGCGAAGCCCGGCGGCAGCGATCCGCTCGGCCAGCGCGGCAAACTCGGCGCCAGTGAGCGACAAGGGCTCATCGGGGAACTTCCGGCGAACGACCGACACTGCTGGCGCGGCGGCGAGCGCCAGCCCGCTCGGCAGGCGGGTCAACACGGAGATCGCTTCGAGTAGGGCGTGGGCCGTCAAGCCGGTCACCTCGCGGCACGCCTTCCGCGCCACTGAGTGCGACTCATGCCATGACGCCAGTGCCGGTATCACGACGCTGGTATCGACGGTGAGTGTCACGCGGCCCGACCCTCGTCGACCAGCCGGCGGACGTCGTCGACGGTGAGTGCCGGCACGTCCTCGAGCGGGCTGAGCACCGGGCCGTCGTCCAGGTACTCGATGCGGACATCCACGCCCTTCGGGTGGATCTCGATGTGGCCGGCGACGAGCTGGACCTCGATCTCGACACCGCCATGCAGACCCAGCCGGTCGCGCATCGCCTTGGGAATGACGATGCGACCCGCGGAATCGATCGTGGTCAGCATGGTATGACGATACCATTTGGCTGCCACCGACATGGCAGGCCGCTACCCGTCGACTTCCGAAGCTACGTTGATCATGAAGTTGATATGACGACACGCCGCCGAGACACCAACAAAGTTCATGATCAACACAGGGGGTGGGGAGTTAGCGCGCGGACTCCACGGTCAGGGTGTCTTTGGTGTCGGAGAGGTCTACGACGACGGTGTCGCCGTCGCGGATTTCGCCGGCCAGGATGGCCTTGGCGAGGCGGTCGCCGATCGACGTCTGGACCAGGCGGCGCAGGGGCCGGGCGCCGTAGATCGGGTCGTAGCCGTGGTCGGCCAGCCATGCTCGCGCCGCATCGGTCACCTCCAGCGTGAGGCGCCGCTCGGCGAGCCGCCGCCCCAACGCGAGCACCTGGAGATCCACAATGGACCGAAGCTCGGCCGAGCTCAGCGAGTGGAAGACCACGATGTCGTCGAGCCGGTTCAGGAACTCGGGCTTGAAGTGGGACCGCACGACGGCCAGTACCGCGTCCCGCCGCTGCTCGTCCGACAACGTCGGGTCGGCCAGGACCGCGGAACCCAGATTCGAGGTCAGGATCAGGATCGTGTTGCGGAAGTCG
>Ga0075420_100001816_pt1 | contig 18223 bp, 19 predicted proteins | sample SoiMetdeltSBSDD4_FD_75296 | JGI IMG/M metagenome (GOLD analysis project Ga0075420, IMG submission 75296) | Bulk soil microbial communities from a Populus tree surrounding site in Tennessee, USA - Soil MetaG P. deltoides SBSDD4 | ecosystem: Environmental > Terrestrial > Soil > Tree plantation... | reverse complement strand
TGGTCGGGCCAGGGCGAGATCGTGAGCGTGGAGGTGTCCTCTGATGGCGGCGAGAGCTTCGCCGCCGCGGAGCTCGAGCCCCCGCTCGGACCGGCCGCGTGGCGCGGATGGCGCTTCCCGTGGGACGCGGCCGAAGGCGAGCACGTGCTGTGCTCGCGCGCCAGCGACTCGGCCGGCAACGTCCAGCCGCTCGAGACGCCCTGGAACCTCAAGGGCTACGCCAACAACGCCACGGAGCGCATCAGGGTGGTCGTGCGCGCCTTCCCGGCGCCGTAGAGCCGCTGTGACAGACTGCCCCGCCCGATGCGCATCTTCAGCGGTATCCAGCCCACCGGGCGCAAGCACGTGGGCAACTACATCGGCGCGATCCGGGGCTGGGTCGACGGCCAGGAGCGCGGCGATCCCGCGATCTACTGCATGGTCGACCTGCACGCCACGAGCGTCGCCTACGACCCGCGGAAGCTGCCGCGCTATGTGCTCGACACCACGGCGACGCTGATCGCGGCGGGCCTCGACCCCGAGCGCTGCATCCTGTTCCGTCAGTCAGACGTTCGCGAGCACACGGAGCTCACCTGGCTCTTGTGCGCAGTGGCCGCCTACGGCGAGCTGCTGCGCATGCACCAGTTCAAGGACAAGTCGTCGCGTGAGCAGGAGCTGGTCCGCACGAGCCTGTTCCTCTACCCGGTGCTCCAGGCGGCGGACATCCTGCTCTACAAGACCGACGAGGTGCCGGTCGGCGACGACCAGCGCCAGCACATCGAGCTCGCGCGCGAGATCGCGCGGCGCTTCAACGCCACTTATGGCGACCTGCTGGTCGAGCCGGCGCACGTGATCCCCAAACTCGGCGCGCGGGTGATGGACCTCCAGGAGCCCGGCGCGAAGATGTCCACCACGAGCAGCGGCGAGGCCGGGCTCGTGTACATCGACGAGGAGCCCGATGCGATCCGCAGGAAGATCAAGCGGGCGCAGACCGACTCCGGCAGCGAGATCGTGCGCGCGCCGGACAAGCCGGGCGTGACCAACCTGATCGACATGCTCGCCGTGGCGAGCGGGACCGCGCCGGAGGCGGTGGAGCGCCAGTTCGAGGGCCAAGGTTACGGCGCGCTGAAGACGGCGGCGGGCGACGCGCTCGTGGAGATGCTGGCGCCTGTGCGGGAGCGCTACGCAGAGCTTCGCCCTGACGAGGGGGCGCTTGAGGCCACGCTCGCGAGGGGAGCCGAGCGCGCCCGCGAGATCGCCACCGGGACGATCGCCGAGGTGCGCGCCGCGATGGGGATCGGACCCGTCGGCTAAAGCCGCTCCTTGTAACGCCGATCACAAGGATATGAAGGCGCTCGATCGCCCGCTCGTCCGGCCGCTGCTCGTGGTCCTTGCTCTAGCGCTCGTCTGGACGCTCCTGATCGCTGACGTCGGCGTCCGCCTCTAGCATCCGCCGCGTGTCGATCGCCGCGCTCGAGCTCGACCTCGAGGTCTTCAACGGACCCTTCGACCTGCTCCTGACGCTCGTCCTCCGGGAGGAGATCGATCTGCTCGAGGTCGATCTGGCCGAGGTGGTGCTCGCCTACGTGGAGCATCTCGAGCGCGCCGGCGAGCTCGACCTCGAGGCGGCCACCGAGTTCCTCGTGCTGATCGCCGCGCTGCTCGAGCTCAAGTCGCGGCTGATGCTGCCGGCCGAGGACGAGGAGGGCTTCGACCTCGAGCCCTCCGAGGCGGCCGAGGAGCTGCTCGCGCGCATGCTCGAGTATCACCGCTACCGGCAGGCCGCGGAGCACCTGAAGGAGCGCCTCGCCGCCGAGCACGGCTACCGCTACCGCTCGGCGCCGCTGCCGCCCGAGCTGCGGCGAGTGTCCGTGGCCGTCGCGGAGCGCGCCTACGAGCCCGAGCTGCTCGCCCGCGCGATCGGGGAGCTGCTTGCGATCCCGCCGCCGCTCGACCTGCGCCACGTGCGCCGCCCCGCCGTGTCCGTGGAGCAGCGCCTCACGCACCTCAGGGAGCTGCTCGCGCGCCGCAGCAGCTTCTCGTTCGACGAGGCCGTCGAGGGCGCCGACAGGCTCACCGAGGCGGTCACGCTGTTCGCGCTGCTCGAGCTCTACAAGGCCGGCGAGGCACGCTGGGAGCAGGAGGTGCCGTTCGGCCCGATCTCGGTGAGCGCCACATGAACGACCTGGCCCGCACCGTCGAGGCGCTCCTCTTCCTGTCGGCGGAGCCCGTGTCGGTCGAGCGGCTCGCGGACGCCTGCGAGGTGTCCGAGGGCGAGGTGGTGGAGGCGCTCGCTCGCCTGCGCGAGCACTACGCGGAGGGCTACCGCGGCGTGGTGCTGCGCGAGGTGGCCGGCGGCTTCACGCTCGCCACCGACCCGGTCGCCGAGCGCGCGGCGCGGCGCCTGCTTGCCAAGCCGCGCACGCCGCCGCTCACCCAGGCGCAGGCCGAAAGCCTCGCGATCGTGGCCTACCTGCAGCCCGTCTCCCGCCCCGAGATCGCCCGCATCCGCGGCGTGGCCTCCGAATCCGCGGTCGGCACGCTGCTCGAGCGCGGCCTGATCGAGGAGTCCGGCCGTTCCCGCTTCGGCGCGGTGCTCTACCGCAGCACCGAGCTGTTCCAGAAGCTGTTCGGCCTCGGAGCGCTCGACGCCCTGCCCGACCCGCTCGCGTTCGACCCGACCCCCGAGCAGGAGGGCGAGCTGCGCGAGCGCCTGCTGCGGGCCGGTGAGCAGCGAACGCAGGCCGCTCCGGGCTAGCGCTCGGCGGGGCCCGCGCGCTTCTCCGTCCGCTCCCGCTGCCTCACGGTCACGAACGCGAACCCCAGCCGCCGGAGGATCTCGACGACGATCCCGATGCCGATCAGCTGGTGGAGCACGGCCCCGGCGCTCAGCACCGGCAGGAACTCGTCCTCACGGACCGCGAAGCGGAAGGGTCGCGCCACGCGACGGAACATCAGCACCGCGGACACCATGGCTTCGGGATTCGCAGCCGGGATTGCGTTCCTGCCGTTCGGGGCCACGAATGACAGGACGAACCAATCCGGACGGCGATCCTGTACGTAGAACGGTGTGTGGGGTGTCTCGGATGAAGCGCTGCTCGCCGGGATGGCGTCGCGCGATCCGGAGGCGGCCGCGGCGTTCGTACGCCGCTTCCAAAGCCGCGTGTACGGGCTCGCTCTGACGATCCTCGCGGACCGGGGCGATGCGGAGGAGGTGGCCCAGGAGGTGTTCGTACGCGCGTGGCGCCACGCCGAGGCGTACGACCCGGCTCGCGGCGGGGTGGCGCCGTGGCTGCTCACGATCACCCGGAACGTGGCGGTCGACATGCTGAGGCTCCGCCGCGCGGTTCCGATGGATCCGTCGGCGCTCCTGTTCCTGGAGCTGCCGGTAACCGAGGCCGGCCCTGAAGAGAGAGGGCTTGCGGCCGAGGAGGCCTGCAGGGTGAGGTCGGCGATCGCCGCGCTGCCCGCCGAACAGCGTCGTGCGCTCGCGTTCGCGGCCTTCTTCGGGCGCACCGCCCGGGAGATCAGCGCGATCGAGGACGCTCCGCTCGGCACCATCAAGACGCGGATCCGCACCGCCATGCTGAAGCTGCACGCGCAGCTGGAGGTGAACGGGCCGTGAGCGGCGTCCCGTGCGACGAGATCCGGGCCGCCGCGCCAGAGCTCGCGCTGGGCGTGCTGGACGGCGAGGAGAGGGCGCGGATCCTCGATCATGCCTCCGCCTGTCCCGGCTGTCGGGCGCATCTGGCGGAGCTGGCCGTGGTGGCGCAGGAGGTGCTCGGCGCCGCTCCCGCCCACGAACCCTCGCCGGGCTTCGAGAGCCGGGTGCTCGACGCCGTGCGGGAGGATCGGCCGCGATCGCCGCGTCGCCGGCGCTGGCAACCACTGCTGGTGGCCGCCGCGGCAGCGCTCGCGGCCGCCGTCGTGGCCAGCTGGGTGACGCTGTCCGCCACGCGCGACGAGCGCGACCTGGGCGCAATGTACGGCGACGTGCTGGCGCACGCCGGAGGCGAGTACTTCGCCGTAGCCGACCTGCGCGACGGACAGGGGCGGCGCCAGGGTCTCGTCTTCGGCTATCAGGGCAGGACACCCTGGCTGATGGTGATCCTCGACGATATCGGCGACGACCAGCGCTGGCGCGTACGGATCACGGCGCGGGACGGAACCGGCCGCGTGCTCGGGAGCTTCGAGCCTGAGAGCGAGGGTCGCGCCTGGGCCCGCCTCCTTCCGGTCCCTGTGCACGAGGTGGCGCTGGTCAGGCTGAGCGGCGCGCGGGGAGCCTCCCTCACCGCTCGCATTCCCGCCGGCGGGGGCTGAACCAATCCCATCAGGCCGCTCCGCCGTAGTACTTGCGACGCGGCATGAGGATCTTGCGCTCAACTCTCGCCGGTGCCCTCCTCCTGATGGTTCTCGCTGTTCCCGCCGGCGCCCTGGCAAGCGCGCCGCAGACGTTCGGCTTCCACGGCGGCGGATACGACAACGCGAGTGCGATGACCGTCGACGCCACCGGCAACGTCTTCATCGGCGGGTCCGTCGACACCGCCGGGAGCCAGGCGACGTTCGCCGTCGTGAAGCTCGGCCCCGCGGGAACCGTGCTCTGGCGGCGCACCTACAGCGGTTCCCTCGGCGGCTTCGGGGGGACTGCCTCCGCCGTGACCGTGGACGGCGCCGGCAACGTCTACGCGGCCGGCCACGTGGGCGACGGCGTGATCTTCAACAACAACCTCGACTACCTGGTGGTCAAGTTCGGGCCCGACGGCAGCGAGCGCTGGGCGCGGCGCTACAACGGCCCCGGTAACAACACCGACCTCGCGCACCACGTGGCGGTCGATGGCGGCGGCAACGTCTACGTCAGCGGCTTCTCCTACGGGCAGGGCTACGACTGGGCGACACTGAAGCTCAGCCCCGCGGGTGCGGTCCTGTGGGAGCGCCGTCATAGCGGGCCGGGCTCGGGTGACGATCGCCCGGCGGACATGGCGCTCGCGCCGGGGGGCAACCTCGTGCTCACGGGACATACGATGAACACGGGCGACGGCATGACGGCGGACATCGAGACGCTGACCTACGACCCGCAGGGCGCCGTGGTAGGGCAGCGGCGCTGGACCGCGACCGCGATCAGCCACGAACGCGCCCGGGACATGGACCTCGACGCCGCCGGACGGATCGCGATCACCGGCACGACTGCCGAGAACGCCAGCCCGTACGCCGTGCCCTTCCCGGTGACCCTGCGCTACACGGCCGCCGGCGAGCTCATCCAGACGATCGAGGGCGAAGGTGCGGGTGGTGACGCCGTCGACGTGGACGGGTCCGGCGCTGTTTTCCTCGCGGGCGCCCTCATCGGAACGCCGGCCGGCTCGGCAGTCGCCAAGTACGACGCCGGGGGCGCCCGGAGCTGGCTGACCCAGCTGGCGCTCGAGCCGAGCGACGCGCTCAGGGTGGTGGGCGTGGCGGCGGGTGCCGGCGGGTCCGCCACGGTTGCCGGCACGGTGGTTGACGTCTTCAATCACGACGAGGACTACCTGACGATCCGCTACGGGGCCGACGGCCGCGAGCTGTGGCGCCACCGCTTCGAGGGAGCCGGCCAAGGTGGTGACCGTGCGGCGGCGCTGGCGGTGGACGGCGCGGACGCCGCCTGGGTCACGGGAACGTCCTGGGGCAACTACCTCTCGATCGGCGGCACGGCCGACGACATCGTGACTCTGAAGTTCGCCGCGGGCGCCGCGCCAGCGCTGCTCGCGCCGACCGAGCTCTCCGCCACGGGCGTCTCGGCCGGCGCGATCCAGCTGCGCTGGCGCGACAACGCGGGGACCGAGACCGGCTTCGCGATCGAGCGCTGCCTCGGCGCGGGCTGCACGAACTTCGCCCAGGTCGCGAGCGTCGGCCGCGACGTGACCTCCCACGTGGACACCGGCCTCGCGCGCAACACGCAGTACTCCTACCGGGTGCGGGCCACGGGAGCCGGCGGCAACTCGGCCTATTCGAACATCACGTCAGCCAAGACTCGCCGGCGCTGAGCGACCTTCCCGCGCAGCCAGCTGTCCGCAGGCGGCGTCGATGTCGCGCCCGCGCGTGAGCCGCACGGTGGCCCTGACGCCGCGTTCCTCGAGCGCGGCCCTGAAGGCGGCGATCGCCTCTCGGCTCGAGCCACGGTAGCCGGCGTCTGTCGGGTTGTAGGGGATCAGGTTGACCTTGAACGCGCGGCGCGGCTCGAGCAGCTCGGCGAGCGCGATCGCCTGCTCGTAACGGTCGTTCACGCCGCCCAGCATCAGGTACTCCACGAACACCTGCCGCCGGCGGCGCTCGTGCCAGCGCAGGCAGGCGTCGAGCACGTCGCGCAGGGGGTAGCGCTCGTTCACCGGCATGATCTGCGAGCGCAGCTCCTCGTCGGCGGCGTGGAGCGAGAGCGCCAGCCGGACGGGCGGGCCCTCCGCCGTCATTCGCTCGATCCCGGGGATCCAGCCCACGGTCGACACGCCGGTGTTCGAATGGGCGATGCCCACGTCCGGCAGCCGCTCGCAGGCCGCCAGCACGGCGTCGATGTTCATAAGCGGCTCGCCCATGCCCATGAACACGGCGTGGTTCACCGCCTCCTTGCGGCGAAAGTGGAGCGCCTGGTCGAGGATCTCGGACTCGCTCAGGTTGCGGCCGAACCGCATCTGGCCGGTGGCGCAGAACGTGCAGGTGAGCGGGCATCCGGACTGGCTCGAGACGCATAGGGAGCGGCGCCCGTCGCGGTAGCGCATCAGCACCGCCTCGACCGGGCGCCCGTCGCGTGTCTCGAACAACGCCTTCTCCGTTCCGTCAGCGGCGAGCGCCTCGCGAACCGGCTCGAGCGACGAGAACGGCACGTCCGCCGCGAGCTCCTCGCGCAGCGCCACCGGCACGTTCGTCATCTCTCCGAACGAGGTGGCGCCACGTGCCGCCCACTCCCAGATCTGCCGCATGCGGAAGCCGGGCTCATCGCGAGCCGCGAGGCGTTCGTGTAAAAGCACGAGATCCATCGGGAAGCTTGGTTCAAGAGTTGTGCGTCGGGCTCCGATGAATCCCGGACATCTGCCATGTCCAGCAAGCGAGACACCGTGCCGGTCGCAGGCGATCTGTTCGACGCCGTGCTCGACGCTACCGCGTCGCCGATCGTGGTGGCCGATGCCGACGGTCAGCTGGTGCGCTGGAACCGGGTGTGCGAGCGCTTGACCGGCTACCGCGCAGACGAGCTCAGGGGCGAGAACGGGCTGCTGGCGCTCACGCCGGTCGACGAGCATCCGCTGGTGATCGGGATCCTGAAGCGGCTGATCGACGGCGAGTCGCCCGTGGTGGCCGAGCTTCACTGGCGCACGCGCTCGGGCGACATGCGGCTGATCAGGTGGTCCACCACGGGCCTCACCGGGCCTGACGGGCGCGTGACGCACGTGGTGAGCAACGGCACGGACGTGACGGAGGAGGAGCGCGAGGCGACCGGGCGCGCGGCGGCCGAGGAGCGGCTCTCGCTCGCGTTCGACAGCGCTCCGATCGGCATGGCCCTCTCCGGCGCCGACGGCCGCTTCGTGCGCGTGAACCGCGTGCTCTGCGAGATGACGGGCTACAGCGAGGCCGAGCTGCTCCAGCGCTCGTTCGCCGAGCTCGCCCACCCCGAGGAGGCCGACAGCACGCAGATCGAGCGGCGCTTCGCGCGCGCCGACGGGGCCGAGCTGTGGGTGGAGGTCCATACCTCTGACGTGCCCGGGCCGGACGACGCCTCGCTCGGCGTGCTCGGTCAGATCGTGGACGTGACGGGGCGCCGTCAGCTCGAGAACCGGCTGCGCCACCTGGCCGACCACGACTCGCTCACCGGGCTGATCAACCGCCGCCGCTTCGAGGAGGAGCTCGAGCGGCACGTGTCGCACGGGCGCCGCTACGGCATGGACGGAGCGCTGCTGGTCCTCGACCTCGACGGCTTCAAGGACGTGAACGACCAGTACGGCCATCGCGCGGGCGACCGCGTGCTGGCGGGCGTGGCCGCGGTCCTGCGGAACCGCCTGCGCGCGACCGACGTCGTGGCGCGCTTCGGGGGCGACGAGTTCGCGGTGCTGCTCCCGCACGCCCAGGCGCCCGAGGCCGAGAAGGTGGTCAAGACGATCGCGGAGGCGATCGCCACCGAGGTCACCGTTCCCGGGGGGCACCTCTCCGCGAGCGTGGGCTTCGCGCTGTTCGAGGAGGGGGTGCTCTCGCCGGACGACGTGCTGAGCGCGGCGGACGCCGCCATGTACGCAAAGAAGGGCGGCGGGCGTCCGGGAGGCGGCGGGGGCGGGCGTCACCTGCGCCCGGTCGACTGACCGGACACGGTCGCGGCGCCAGGGCCGGTCCCTGCGAGTCTGCAGGACGTGCGCCTCGCCAAGTTCCTCGCCCACGCAGGGGTGGCCTCGCGCCGCGCGGCGGAGACCCTGGTTGCGGAAGGGCGCGTCAGCGTGGCGGGCGAGGTGGTGCGCGATCCGGCCCGGGACGTCGACGAATCGAGCGGCGTGGCGGTGGACGGCCGGGCGGTCACGCCCGAGGAGCGCGTGGTCTACGCCGTGAACAAGCCCGCCGGGGTGGTGTCCACGGCGCGCGACACGCACGGGCGTCCGACCGTCGTCGAGCTCGTGCGCTCGCGCCGCCGCCTCTACCCGGTCGGCCGGCTCGACGCGGAGACGACCGGCCTGATCCTCCTGACGAACGACGGCGAGCTGGCCGAGTTGCTCACCCACCCGCGCTACGGCGTGGGCAAGGTCTACCGGGTGCGCGTGCGGCCCGCCAGGCTCTCGCCGCACGCGCTCGCGGCGCTGCGCGGCGGCGTGGAGCTGGACGACGGCCGCACGGCGCCGGCTCGCGCGCGCCAGCTGCGGCCCGGGCTGATCGAGATCACGCTGCGCGAGGGTCGCAAGCGCCAGGTGCGGCGGATGCTCGAGGCCGTGGGCCATCAGGTGGTCGAGCTGGAGCGGGTGGCGTTCGGCCCGCTGGGGCTGCGCGGGCTCGAGCCCGGCAAGAGCCGCCGCCTGTCGGCGGCTGAGGTCGAGCGCCTACGGCGGGCCGCCGCCCCGCGCGCCCCGCGGCGCGGCCGGACAGCGCGGCGCGGCTGACACAATCACCCGCCGTGAAGCTGCGAGCGCTGCGAGGCGCGATCACCGTGAAGGACAACGACGCCGTGGAGATCCTGGCGGCCACCGAGGAGCTCGTGCTCGAGCTGATGGACCGCAACGCGCTCGCGCCGGAGCAGATGGTGAGCTGCATCTTCACGCTCACGGACGACCTCGACGCCGAGTTCCCCGCGGTGGCCGCACGCCGGCTCGGGCTGAGCGCCGTGCCACTGCTCTGCGCGCGCGAGGTGGCCGTGCCGGGCGCGCTGCCGCGCGTGATCCGGGTGCTGCTTCACTGCTATGCGGAACCGGACACGGAGCCTCGCCACGTGTACCTGCGCGAGGCGGTCACGCTCCGCCGTGATCTGGAGGGAGCGCAGTAGTGCCAGGAATCGAGTTCAACCGCCGCGTCGATGACATCCCGCTGTACCCGGCGGCGTCGACCTACGCCTTCGACGGCGAGCTGGTCAAGCTGGCCTCCAACGAGACGCCGTTCGCTCCCCACCCGCAGGTGCTCGAGGCGATCGAGGCAGAGCTGCGCACCCTGCACCGGTATCCCGACCCGACCAAGGGGAAGCTGCGCAGCCGCATCTCGGAGCGCACCGGTGTGCCCGCCGGCCGGGTGGCCGTGGGCAACGGCTCCTGCGAGCTGCTGCTGGCCGCCGGCGAGGCGATGCTCGAGCCGGGCGCGGAGGTGGTCTACGCCTGGCCGTCGTTCTCGATCTACCCGCACATGGCGGCGATGGCGGGCGCGCGCGCCGTCACGGTGCCGCTGAACGACGCGGGCGAGCACGACCTCGAGGCGATGGCGAGCGAGGTCACGGCCGCCACACGCATCGTGATCGTTTGCAACCCGAACAACCCGAGCGCCACGGCGCTGCCGCCCGACGCCATCGGCGCCTTCGTCGCGGAGCTGCCGCGCAACGTGGCGGTGATCCTCGACGAGGCATACGTGGAGTTCTCGGCGCTCCAGGATCCCGACGAGTCGCTCGACCTGCTCGGGCGCCATCCCAACCTCGTGCTGCTGCGCACCTTCTCGAAGGTCTACGGGCTGTGTGGCCTGCGTGTGGGCTACTCGCTCGGCTCCGAGCGATTCCGGCTGGCCGTGGACCGCGTGCGCCAGCCGTTCTCGGTCAACGCGCTCGCCCAGGCGGCCGCCGTGGAGGCGCTCGGACACGTGGACGAGCTCGAGCGTCGCGTCGAGCAGACGGCGATCGAGCGCGTGCACGTGGAGTCGGAGCTCGAGGAGCGCGGGCTCGTGACCACAGACAGCCAGGCCAACTTCTCCTGGGTCTCGCTCGGCGAGCGCGACGAGGACGCCGTGGTTAACGGCCTCGCTCAGCGCGGCGTCATCGTGCGCGCCGGCGGCGCGCTCGGCCAGGAGGGCTGGATGCGCGTGACCTACGGCACGCGCCACGAGAACGACCGCTTCCTCCAGGTGCTCGACGAGCTGCTGTGAGCGCCGGGGCGTGCTACAACTAGTCGCGATGTCCCGCCTGGCCACGCCGACTCGCAGCTCCCTCGCGTCTCGGCGCGCCCGTGCCGTCTTGGGCAAGCACCCGGCTTGGCCGGGTGCGCACCGTCTCGCCTACTGGCGATTTAGCTAGGCGTCCGGCCGCGGCCGCCGCATGGCCGCCACCGCGAGAACTCCCTTCGCCCCGCCGGACGCCGCTCCGCAATCGCCATACCGACCAACTTTGAGAGGCTGTAGGGACAGATGATGATCGTGATGAAAGAGGGGGCCACCCGGTCGCAGATCGACTCGGTGGTGAAGCGGGTCGAGTCCGTGGGCGCGCACGCCCACGTCTCCGAGGGCGAGCTCGTGACCGTGATCGGCGCGATCGGCGACCGCGAGCACGTGGCCAACCTCGGCCTCGAGGGTGCTCCCGGGGTCGACCACCTGGTGCCGATACTCAGGCCGTACAAGCTCGCCTCGCTCGAGTACAAACGCGGCGAGCGCACCGTCGTCGAGGTAGACGGGCGCAAGATCGGCGGCGAGCACTTCGCCACGATCGCCGGACCGTGCACCGTGGAGTCGCGCGAGGTGATGCTCGACGCGGCCCGCATGGTCAAGGACGCCGGGGCGCAGATGCTCCGCGGCGGCGCCTACAAGCCGCGCACCTCGCCGTACTCGTTCCAGGGCCTCGGCGAGGCCGGCCTGCCGCTGCTGGCGGAGGCCAGGGCCGAGACCGGCTTGCCGATCGTGACCGAGCTGCTCGACGTGCGCGACCTCGACGCCGTGCTCGAGGTGGCCGACGTGGTGCAGCTCGGCGCGCGCAACATGCAGAACTACACGCTGCTCACCGAGGTCGGCCGGGCGGGCAAGCCCGTCTTGCTGAAGCGCGGCCTGTCGGCCACGCTCGAGGAGCTCCTGATGGCCGCCGAGTACGTACTCAAGGAGGGCAACGAGAACGTGCTCCTCTGCGAGCGCGGGATCCGCACCTACGAGCCCAGCTACCGCTTCACACTCGACCTGATGGCCGTGCCGGTGCTGCGCGAGCTCACGCACCTGCCGATCGTGGTGGACCCGAGCCACGCGGCGGGCAAGCGCTCGCTCGTGGAGCCGCTGTCGCTCGCCGCGGCCGCGGCGGGGGCCGACGGGGTGATCGTCGAGGTGCACCCGTGTCCCGAGGAGGCCGTCTGCGACGGGCCGCAGGCCCTCTACGCCGACGCGTTCGCCGACTACCTGCGCAAGCTCGAGGCGGCGGCTGAGCTGGCGGGCAAGACCTTCTCGACGGTGTGAGGATCGCCGTCCTCGGCGTGGGCCTGGTCGGCGGCTCGATCGGGCTGGCCGCGAAGGAGTGCGTCGCGGACGTCGAGGTGGTGGGCCACGGGCGCTCGCGCGACGGGCTCGAGCGAGCGCTCGCCCTGGGGGCGATCGACCAGCCCGCGGACTCGCTGGCGGAGGCGCTCGCTGGCGCCGAGCTCTGCTTCGCCTGCGCTCCCGTCGGGGCGCTGCCGGAGCTCGTCCAGGCGGCGCTCGCCGCCGCCGAGCCGGGCTGCCTGGTCACCGACGTGGGCTCCACCAAGGGCGACATCGCTCGGGCCGTCGGCGACTCCCGCTTCGTCGGCGGCCACCCGATCGCGGGCGCGGAGACCGCCGGCGTCGAGCACGCCCGCGCCGACCTGTTCCAGGGGGCGGTCTGGTACCTCACGCCGCACGAGCAGTCACAGGGCCTGCTCTACGAGCGCCTGCACCGCTTCCTGATCGACATCGGCGCGCGGCCGGTGGCGGTCGACCCGGACACGCACGACCGGCTCGTGGCCGTGTTCAGCCACCTGCCGCACGTGCTCGCCAACGTGCTGGCCTCGCAGGCCGCCGAGCGGCTGGCCGACCACGGCGAGGCGCTCCGCCAGGTAGGCCCGAGCTTCCGCGACATGACCCGCGTTGCGGGCTCCAATACGGCCATGTGGAGCGACATCTATCGGGCCAACCGGGCGGCGATCGTGACGGAGATCCGGCGCTTCCGCGCCGAGCTCGAGCGGGTCGAGGAGCTGCTCGAGGGCGGCGACACCGCCGGCTGGAACGACCGCGCGCGCCGCGACCGCCGCACCCTGGTCGAGGCCGCGCTCTCCGGCGGGGAGGTGCACGAGCTGCAGCTCACGGTGCCGAACCGCCCGGGTATCGTCGCCCAGGTGGCCCTCGAGCTCGGGCGGGCGGGCGTGAACATCGTGGACATGGCACTCGCGCCGGCAGCCGACATGCGCTCGGGGGCGATGACGCTCTGGATCGCGGGCGACGAGGAGGCGGCCCGCGCCCGCGAGCTGATCGACGGGCTCGGCTTCCCGGTCGGCGAAGAGTGAGCGCGAGCGCCCGCTTCGAGCCGGCCGGCCCGCTGCGCGGCGACTACCGCCCGCCGGCCGACAAGTCGATCTCGCACCGGGCGGCGCTGTTCGCCGCCATGTGCGACGAGCCGGTGCGGATCGTGAACTACCTCGAGTCGGCCGACACGCGCTCAACGCTCGACGCCGTGCTCTCGCTCGGCGCCGGCGTCGAGGAGGGCGACGGCGACGGGCGGGTGCTCGTCCGCGGCGTCGGCCTCCACGCTCCGCTCGAGGCCACCGGCGGGCTGATCGGCGTGGGCAACGCTGGCACGCTGATGCGCCTGCTGCCGGGCTGGCTCGCCGGCGTGCCCGGCGGGGTCTGGACGCTCGACGGCGACGAGTCGATCCGCCGCCGCCCGGTCGACCGCGTGGCCGAGCCGCTGCGCGCGATGGGCGCCGGGGTGGAGGCGCGCGAGGGCCGCTACCCGCCGTTCACGGTCAGCGGAGCGCGGCTCACGGGGATCGAGTACGAGCTGCCGGTGGCGAGCGCGCAGGTCAAGTCGTGCGTGCTGATGGCCGGGTTGCTGGCGGCGGGGTCGACCACGGTGCTGGAGCGGGCGATGAGCCGCGACCACACCGAGCGCCTGCTCCGGCTCGCCCGCGCGCCGTTCGAGCGCGACGGCACGCGCGTGACGGTCGCGGCGACGGACGAGCTCGAGCTGGAGGAGATCGTGGTGCCCGGCGACCCCTCATCCGCGGCCTTTCTCGTGGCCGCCGCCCTGCTGGTGCCCGGCTCGCGCATCGTGGTCCGCGACGTGGGGCTCAACTGGACGCGCACGGGCTTCCTTCGCATCGCCCAGCGGATGGGGGCCGTGATCGTGGGCGACCTGGAGCAGCCGGGCACGGAGAGCGACCGCGAGCCGGTGGGCGAGCTCGACGTGGCGTCGGGACCGCTCGAGGCGACCGAGGTCGGGCCCGACGAGGTGCCGCTGGCGATCGACGAGCTGACGCTCGTGGGCCTGCTGGGCGCGTGCGCCAACGGTGAGACCGTGGTGCGCGGTGCGGCCGAGCTGCGGCTCAAGGAGTCGGACCGGATCGCCGGCGTGGTGGAGGGCCTGAGTGCCCTCGGGGCCGACATCGAAGCCACCGAGGACGGCTTCGCGGTGCGCGGCGACGGCTCGCGGCTACGCGGCGGCACCATCGACGCGCGCGGCGACCACCGCATGGCGATGCTGGGCGCCGTGGCCGGCCTGGCGTCGCTCGAGGGCGTGGAGGTGCTCGGGATGGACGCCGCGGCGGTGTCCTACCCGGGCTTCGAGGCCGACCTCCACGCGCTCGTCTGAGCTTCCCCTTCCGCCGTTGAAGGCCATAGGGTTCAGGGCCCGGTGTACGACACGCTGCTCTTCCTGCACCTCCTTGCCGCGTTCCTTGTTGTGATCACGGCGGTCACCTACAGCGCGGTCGCGCTCGGCGCCGACACCGGCGGGCGGTCGCTCACGGTCGCGAACATCTGCTGGGACGTCGGCGGGCTCGGCACCCTGATCCTCGGCATCTGGCTCGCGCTCGACGTGGACGGCTACGAGGTCTGGGACGGCTGGATCCTCGGCGCGATCGTGGTCTGGGCGTTCGCCACCGAATCGGGTCGCCGCGCGCGGGCCGAGTTCGAGTCCGGCGAGGGCGCGGGGCGCGCGTCGCTCATGCACTGGCTGCGCACGGGGCTCGTGATCCTCCTGCTCGTGCTCATGGTCTGGAAGCCGGGCGCGTGAGCGCGCTGGCCGCCACCCGGCCGGACAGCTGGGAGCTGCCGCTGTTCCTGCACGTGCTCGGCGCGATGGTGCTCGTGGGCGCGCTCGTGCTGGCATTCACCTCGCTGGCCGGCGCGGGGCGGGCCGGGTCCGGCACAGCGCTCAGGGTCGGCTACCGCGCGCTGCTGCTCGCCTCGATCCCGGCCTGGATCGTGATGCGGGTCGCGGCGCAGTGGCTTGCGGACGAGGAGAACGTCGCGGACCTCGACGCGGCCTGGATCAACCTCGGCTACTCCACCTCGGAGAGCTCGCTGGTGTTCCTGATCGCCGCCACCGTCTGCGCGGGAATCGCCGCCCGCCGGGTGCGCGCCGAGAAGGGCGAGGGATCCGGCCTGGCGCTAGCCGCGAGCATCCTGATCGGCATCGTGCTGCTGGCCTACGCCGTAACGATCTGGGCAATGGCCACCAAGCCGACGTAGGCCGCGCGCGCTCGCCACGCCGTTAGCCTCCCGCGGCGATGGTGGTGGCGATCGACGGGCCCGCGGGAGCGGGCAAGAGCACGGTCGCGCGCGCGGCGGCGCGGGCGCTCGGCTTCCCCTTCCTCGACTCGGGGGCGATGTACCGGGCCGTCGGCCTGATGACGCTCCGCCATGGCGGAGCGGCGTCGGAGCAGGCGGAGCGCCTCGAGATCCAGCTCGGCGAGCGGGTGATCGCGAACGGCGAGGACGTGACCGACGCGATCCGCACGCCCGAGGTGTCGGAGGCCGCCTCGAAGGTGGCCACCAACGACCGCGTGCGGGCGGCGCTCGTGGAGAAGCAGCGGGCGCTGCTCGACGCCGGCGACTGGGTGGCCGAGGGGCGCGACATCGGCACGGTCGTGGCGCCGGACGCCGCCGTGAAGGTCTTCCTCAACGCCTCGCCGGAGGAACGGGCGCGGCGCCGCGCGGCCGAGCTCGGCACGGACCTCGACACGGTGCTGCGCGACCAGGCGCTGCGCGACGCCCAGGACATGGGCCGCGAGCACTCGCCGCTGGCGGTGGCCCCCGGCGCGGTCGAGCTCGACACCACCGGCCTGTCGGTCGACGAGGTGGTCGCCCGGATCGTCGAGCTCGTGGAACGCGCCCGGTGAGGCGCCCGGCGGTCGCGGTCGTCGGCTATCCCAACGTCGGCAAGTCCACGCTCGTGAACCGGCTCTCGGACACGCGCGAGGCGGTGGTGCACGAGCAGGCCGGTGTGACCCGCGACCGCAAGGAGGTGGACGCCGACTGGAACGGCGTGGCGTTCACACTGATCGATACCGGGGGAGTGGACTTCGCGGGCGAGCACGAGCTGGCCGAGGAGATCCGCCGCCAGGCGCTCGTGGCGATCCAGGAGGCCGATCTCGCGGTGTTCGTGGTCGACGCGCGTGCCGGCCTCCGGCCGGGCGACGCCGAGCTGGCGCGCGAGCTGCGCGGCGGGCGCGTGCCGGTGATCGTGGCCGCCAACAAGGTCGACGACCCCCGCCAGCAGGGGCTCGCCGCCGAGTTCTACGGGCTCGGGCTGGGCGACCCCGTGCCGGTCTCGGCCACTCAGGGCCTCGGGACCGGAGACCTGCTCGACCTGGTGGTGTCGCGCCTGCCCGCGGGCGGGGACGAAGCGGGCGAGGTCACCCGGCTCGCCGTGATCGGGCGCCCGAACGTGGGCAAGTCGTCGCTCGTGAACCGCCTGCTGGGCGAGGAGCGGGTGATCGTGGCGCCCGTGGCGGGCACCACGCGCGACTCGATCGACACGCGTATCTCGTTCGAGGGACGGGACGTGGTGCTCGTGGACACTGCGGGGCTCCGGCCGCGCGGCAAGGTCGCCGGGAGCGTGGACTGGTACGCCCAGCTGCGCTCCGAGCGGGCCGCGGAGCGCGCCGCGGTCGCGATCGTGGTCTGCGACGCGAGCGAGGGGCTCACCACCGAGGACATGCGCGTGGCCGAGATGGCGATGAAGCAGAAGTGCGCCACCGTGCTGGCGCTCAACAAGTGGGACCTCACCCGTACGGACCTCGAGGACGCCAAGGGCCGCAGCGGGCGCAAGCTGCGCCAGCGCCCCCAGGTGATGGCGGTCTCGGCGCTCACGGGCCGCGGGCTCAAGCGCCTGGTTGCCGCGGCGCTCTCGCTCGCCGACCGCTCGGCGGAGCGCATCCCCACCCCGGAGCTCAACCGCTTCCTCTCGGACCTCCAGTCGCTGCGCGAGCCGCCGGCGGTGCGCGGCAAGCGCCTGCGCCTTTACTACATGGCCCAGTTCGAGACCTCGCCGCCGCGCTTCGCGATCCAGGTCAACGACCGCGGGCGGGTGACGCGCGACTACGCATACTTCCTCGAGAACCGCTTGCGGGAGCGTTACGGGCTCCAGGGCGTGCCGCTCGTGATCGACTTCAAGACGAGCGGGTAGGCCATGTGTACCCTTCCCGGCCTCATGACGACCCAGCCGCTGACCGACAACGAGTTCCTGTTCACGTCCGAGTCCGTCACCGAGGGCCACCCGGACAAGGTCGCCGACCAGATCTCCGACGGCGTCCTCGACGCCGTGATGCGCGACGACCCGGCGGGCCGCGTGGCGTGCGAGACGCTTGTGAACACCGGCCTCGTGGTGGTGTCGGGCGAGATCTCGACCGACACCTACGTGGACATCCAGGAGGTGGCGCGCGAGACGATTCGCAAGATCGGCTACGTGGACGCGGACCTGGGCTTCTCCGCGGACTCGGCGGCGGTGCTGAACGCGATCGACAAGCAGTCGCCCGACATCGCGCAGGGAGTCGACCAGGCCTACGAGGCGCGTACCGACGCCTCCGACGACGACGAGCTCGACGTGGCCGGCGCGGGAGACCAGGGGATGATGTTCGGCTACGCGTCGGATGAGACGCCCGAGCTGATGCCGCTGCCGATCTCGCTCGCGCACCGGCTGGCAAAGCGCCTGGCGGACGTGCGCCAGGCCGAGGTGCTGCCGTATCTGCGCCCGGACGGCAAGACGCAGGTGTCGGTGCGCTATCGCGACGGCAAGCCGGTCGAGATCGAGAAGCTCCTGATCTCGACCCAGCACAAGGAGGGCGCCGAGTCGCTGATCCCGGACGACCTCTGGGAGCACGTGGTGGAGCCGATCCTGCCGCGCGACCTCTACGACTCGACGAAGCTCCGCAAGAGCTTCCTGGTCAACCCGACGGGCCGCTTCGTGATCGGCGGACCGGTGGGCGACGCCGGCCTCACCGGCCGCAAGATCATCGTGGACACCTACGGCGGGATGGCGCGCCACGGCGGCGGCGCCTTCTCGGGCAAGGACCCGTCCAAGGTCGATCGCTCGGCCGCCTACGCGGCCCGCTACGTGGCCAAGAACATCGTGGCCGCCGGGCTGGCTGAGCGCTGCGAGGTGCAGGTGGCCTACGCGATCGGCGTGGCCCACCCGGTGTCGGTGATGGTGGAGACCTTCGGCACGGAGAAGGTCGCCCGCTCGACGATCACCGCGCTCGTGGCCGAGCACTTCGACCTGCGCCCGGGCGCCTTCCGCGAGTACCTCGACCTGCACCGGCCGATCTACCAGAAGACGGCGGCCTACGGCCACTTCGGCCGCGAGGACCACGACTTCACCTGGGAGAAGACCGACAAGGCGGACCTTCTG
>Ga0075420_100001815_pt1 | contig 18225 bp, 15 predicted proteins | sample SoiMetdeltSBSDD4_FD_75296 | JGI IMG/M metagenome (GOLD analysis project Ga0075420, IMG submission 75296) | Bulk soil microbial communities from a Populus tree surrounding site in Tennessee, USA - Soil MetaG P. deltoides SBSDD4 | ecosystem: Environmental > Terrestrial > Soil > Tree plantation... | reverse complement strand
CCCGGTGCGCGCGTCGCCGGCCGAGCCGGTCGCCGCCACGGGGCGCACCGCGGGCGCGGGCGCCTCGGACGCGGGCGCCGCGGCCGCGAGCGCCGGCACGGTGGACGCGGGCGCGGCCGCGACGGCTGCGGGCACCGGCTCTTCGATGATCTCCTCCACGGCATGCGCATCGTTCCACTGCACCGCATGCCGGCCCAGCGCGCGCCACGTTTCCGGCGCCGGGTCCACCGGGCCGCCTAGCATGAACGCGGCCGCCAGCATGGCCACCCCCCCCACGCACGCCCCGGCCAGCGCAAGGCGGCGCGTGGGGCGCCGCGGCGTCCACAGCCGAGGCAGCGCAGGCAGCGGCGCGGGCACGAGCCGGATGGTCGGATCCCACGCCGTCCCGGCCGGCGCGTCGCGCTCGGCGGCGTTGCCGGGCGCGACCGGCGAATCGCCGGGCAGCGGCCCGAGCCACAGATCGTCGGCGGGCGGCGCGAACGCGGCCCGCTCCGCCGTGGCGGCGTGACGCGCCGCAGCCTCGCCCGCCGGCGCGGCGGCTTCGGCGGCGATGGGGTCGGCCCCCGTGCCCCAACCCGTCGCGGTGCGCCGCAGCTCGGGCGCCGGCAGGCGCTCGGCGGGCTCGCGCGGCACCTCCCGCGGGGGCGGGGCGATGAGACCGTCGAGCGCGTTGCGCAGTTCCTGCACGCTTTGCGGCCGGTCCCGCGGGCGCACGGCGAGCGCCCAGTGGATGGCGGCCAGGAAGCTGGCGGACACGCCCGGCGGCGGAGGGTCGGTGGCGAGCGGGAGCTCGTCCTGCACCGAGCGGACCGTGGAGGGCGGAGGCGGCACGGCGGTCATCATGTAGATGACGACCGCGCCGAGGGCATAGAGGTCGGTCCACGGGCCCTGCCGGAGCTGGCTCGCCTCGGCGTACTGCTCGATCGGCGCGAAGCTCGGTTTCAGCACCGCGGTGATGGTCTGCGTGCAGTCGCCGATGACGCGGCGCGCGGCGCCGAAGTCGAGCAGGACCGGCTCGTCCGGCGCGGGCAGGAGGATGTTGTCGGGCGCGATGTCGCGGTGGTAGATGCCCTGCGCGTGCAGCATGGCCAGCGCGTCGAGCAGCGGGTCCATCATGCCGCGCAGCCACGCCTCGGTGGGCGGCGACTTCATCGCCCGGCGCACTTCGCGCAGCGTGGGGCCGCGCACCCACGGCATCACCATGTACGCCGTGCCGTTGGCCTCCCAGAAGCCGTGCACCTTCACGACCGCCGGATGGTTGAAGCGCGCGAGGATCTTCGCCTCGTTGACGAACGACCTCAGCCCGGCGGCGTACGCGGCCTCGACGGCCGGCGTGCGCACCGCGATGCGCAGGCCTTCGGCACGGTAGGCGAGCTGCGCGGGCAGGTATTCCTTGACCGCCACGTCGCGCTCGAGCAGCCGGTCGCGCGCGAGGTACACGGTGCCGAAGCCGCCGGTGCCGAGGGTGCGCACGATCTCGAAGTCGCCCAGCCGCGTGCCGGGCTGCAGCGCTTCGCGCTGCGCGGCGGCGCGCGCCGACGGTTCGCCGGCGGCGAAGGACGGCTCAGTGATGTCCATGGCCTTCGGAGCGCGCGCAGGCGCTAGGCGGCGGCCCTCCGGACTGCCGGGTAAAACGTGCCGCACAAGCGACCGGAACGGCAATCATCGCGGGTCGTCCTCCACGGGCTCGTCGTTGATGGGACGAGCGCAGCAAGGGGCATTCCAATGAAGTGCGGTCGAATGCACACGCCGGTGCGGCGGCACCCCAACCCGGCCCTGTTCCAGGGGAAGCGCGGAACACGCTACTTGTACAGCAGTTGCGGCAGCCAGAGGCCGATCTCGGGGAACAGGTACAGCAGGAAGATCGCGACGATCTGGATGCCCATGAAGGGCAGCATCCCGCCGAAGATCTGGTTCAGCGTCACGTGCGGCGGGCTCACGCCCTTCAGGTAGAACGCCGCCATGGCCACGGGCGGGCTGAGGAAAGCGGTCTGCAGGTTGAGCGCCACCAGCAGGCCGAAGAACAGCGGATCCACGCCGAAGTTGTCCAGCAGCGGGATGAAGATGGGCATGAAGATCACGATGATCTCCGTCCACTCCAGCGGCCAGCCGAGCACGAAGATGATCACCTGCGACAGCAGCAGGAACTGCGTCTTCGACAGGTTCAATCCGAGCACCCAGTTCTCGACCAGCTCCTGGCCGCCCAGCAGCGCGAAGGCGGCGGAGAAGATGGCGGAGCCCACGAACAGCCAGCACACCATGGCGGCCGTCTTGGCCGTGAGGTAGACCGATTCCTGCACCACCGTGTAGTTGAGCTGCCGGTACAGGCCGGCGAGCACGAAGCCGCCGAAGGCGCCCACCGCCGCCGCTTCGGTGGGCGTGGCGAGGCCGAACACGATCGAGCCGAGCACCGCGAAGATGAGGACAACCAGCGGGAAGAAGCTGCCCAGGAGCATCTTGAAGATCTCCAGGCGGGTGAAGCTGAGCGCCGCGTACAGCGCGAGCAGAAGCGCCGCGCCGATGGCCACGCCGATCCAGTAGCCGCGCGGCGCGTCGACGCGTGCATCGGCCTGCGACGCGGTGCCGGCGCCGGGCGCCGACGCGGACGTGGCGGCGGCCGCGTCGGCCGGCGCGGGCGTCGCCGGGGACGGCGGCTCGGCCACCCCGCCGGCGGCCGGCGGATCGGACACGCCCGCGACCGCGGGAGGCTCGGACACGCCGCCGCTGCCGGGCGGCTCGGCGAGGTCCCCCCCGGGCGGCTCCGCGACCCCGCTGCCGGGCGGCTCGGCCAGGCCGCCTTCGCGAACGTCGGCGGCCCCGCCCTCGGCCGGTCGCGCATCCTCGGTGCCCATGCGCTGCAGCCCGGCCACGGACTCCTCGGCCACGACGCTGGTGGCCGCGGCATAGCCGAGCGCCGCCACGGTGACGAAAGCGAACAGCGGCAGCAGTGCGATGCCGAACTGGCGCAGCAGGTATGGCGTGGACACCGCGGCGTTGCGCCTGCCTTTCAGCGCGCCGACGAACCACGGCAGCGCGCGCTGCTGCGGTTGTGCCCCGGCGGCCACCAGCGGCGCCGGCAGCGGCACCGCGCGATCTGCGGCCGACAAGGGCGGCGCGAGCTTCGGATTGATCTTCGCGAGGATGATGACGTAGATCACGTACAGGCCGGCGAGCATGATCCCCGGGAAGAAGGCGCCGGCGTAGAGCTTCACCACCGACACGCCGGCAGTCGCGCCGTACACGATCAGCAGCACCGACGGCGGGATGAGGATGCCCAGGCAGCCGCCCGCGGTGATGGCGCCCGCCGACAGCGATGTGCTGTAGCCGGCGCGCAGCATCGCCGGGAACGCGAGCAGTCCCATGAGCGTGACCACCGCGCCGACGATGCCGGTGGCCGTGGCGAACACGGCGCACGTGACGAGCGTGGCGACGGCCAGCGAGCCGGGCACGCGCGCGAGCGACAGGTGCAGGCTCTTGAACAGGCGCTCGATGAGGTTGGCGCGCTCGACCAGGTATCCCATGAAGACGAACAGCGGGATCGAGATCAGCACGTCGTTGGCCATCACCTTGTACGCCGCCTGCACCATCAGGTCGAGCGTGCGGTGCCAGTCGCGATCGTAGGCGAGCCAGGTGAAGATCACGCCCATGCCCATCAGCGTGAACGCCGTGGGGAAGCCGAGCATGATCGCGACCACGACGAGCGACAGCATCAGCAGGCCGAGGTGGCCGTTGGTGATGACGGGCGCGCTGAGCAGCATGTACAGCGCGCCGACGACGATGAGCGCCATCAGCGTGAAGCCGAACCAGAGTTCCTTGCGCATCACGCACCCTCCTGACGTTGCGCCGGAGGCAGCTCCGGCGGGGCGGGCACCATCAGGTCCTCGTCCTTCACGTGCACCATCTCCTTGAGCTTGTCGACGTCGACCTCCTCCACGTCCTGCTCGCGTGACGGCCACTCGCCGTCGCGCAGGCAGACCCAGCAGCGCACGATCTCCACGATGCCCTGCAGCAGCAGCACCGCGCCGGCCACCGGGATCACGAACTTGAACGGGTACACCGGGATCGGGTCGGCGTTGAAGGTCTGCTCGCGGATGGCCAGCGCCTCCTGCGCGAAGGTCCAGCCGGCCCACGTGAGCGCCACGATGCCCGGCAGGAAGAACACGAGGTACAGCACGAGGTCGATGGCCGCCTGCGTGCGCGGGCGGAAGAAGCCGTAGAGCACGTCGCCGCGCACGTGGCCGTTCTTCGACAGCGTGTACGCCCCCGCCATCATGAACAGCGTGCCGTACAGCATGATCTGCGCGTCGAGCACCCATGCATGCGGCTTGTTCAGCGCGTAGCGCGAGAACACCTCCCAGCTGATGAGGGCGGTGAGCCCGACCACCGTCCAGGCGAACGCCTTGCCGATGAAGGTGGAGAAGCGGTCAACGGCGAGCAGCGCTTTTTGCATGGCATTCCACCCAAACAAAGGGGCGCCGTTGCACGGCGCCCCGTCACAGTGCGAAGCGGGCCCGGCTCAGAGCCTGTGAACGATACGCTGGTTGACGGTTGGCGCGGCTCTGAGCGAGCCGACGACGCTGCACAATTTCATAGGTGCTTCGCTCCGTCGGCTCAGGCCTTCTTCGGTGCGGTCTTGCCGCCGAAGTAGCGGTTCCATGCGGGCTTGAAGTCGACCATGTAGTCGTTCTGCCAGCGGCCCGCCTTCTCGGAGAACGCGCGCTGTGAATCGAGCACCTTCTGGAAGTGCGGGTTCTCCTTCGACTTCTTCGCCACCACGCGGTCCCACGCGTCGAGCTGCGCCTTGAGGATCGCTTCGGGCGTCTTGTAGAACTTCACGCCCGCCTTCTTCAGTTCCTCGTAGTCCTTCGTGTTGCGGTCGATCGCCTTCCAGCTCATGTCGGCGCTCGCCGCCTGCACGGCGTAGTCGATGATGGCCTTCAGCTCGGGCGCGAGCGCGTTGTACTTGGTCTTGTTGAACAGGATCTCGAACTGCTCGCCGCTCTGGTGGTAGCTCTGCAGCATGCAGTTCTTCGCGACGTCGGCGAAGCCGAGCACGCGGTCGCTCGACGCGTTGTTGAACTCGGCCGCGTCGATGAGGCCGCGGTCCAGCGCGGGAACGATCTCGCCGCCGGGCAGCGGGTTCACCGCGAGGCCGAGCTCCGTGAACAGGTCCACCGCGAGGCCGACGGTGCGGAACTTCAGGCCTTTCAGGTCCTCGACGCGCGCCACCGGCTTCTTGAACCAGCCGAGCGGCTGCGTGGGCATCGGGCCGTAGAGGTACGACACGACGTCCATGTTGATGGCCTTGTAGATCTCCTCCAGCAGCGCCTTGCCGCCGCCGTAGTTGTGCCACGCGAGGACCATGTTCGGGTCCATGCCGAACGCCGGACCCGAACCCCACAGCGCGAGCGCCGAGTTCTTTCCGTAGTGGTACGCCACCACGCCGTGGCCGCCGTCGAGCGTGCCCTTGTTGACCGCCTCGAGAAGCTGGAACGCGGGCACCACCGCGCCCGCAGGCAGCACATCGATCTTCAGGCGGCCGCCCGCCATGTCGTTCACCTTCTTCGCGAAGTCGTTCGCGTACTCGTGGAAGATGTCCTTCGACGGCCACGTGCTCTGGAAGCGGAACGCCGCGGTCTGGGCGCTCGAGATCATGGGGGCGCCGAGCGCGCCGGCAGCCGCTGCACCCGTGGCGGCCTTCTTCAAGAAGCGACGGCGCGGTGCCGGCGACGAATTGCTCATCACGTGTCTCCTTCGTTGTCCGAATGCATCGTCGCCCGCCGGGGCGGCGTGCGGCGAATCGACTTTCGGTCCCCGTCCGCCACGCGGCAACTAGGTCTAACCCGGCGCGGCGCAGCAGCGCTAGACGCCTCGCGCGTTCAGCGCACCGCCGGCTCGGCGCCACGCGTAGGCGCGCTGCCTTCCACGGCGATCAGCAGCCGCACGGTGTCGGCGACGAAGGGCAGTGCGAAGGTGCTGCCGTGCTCGCTTCGACGCACCTCGGCTTCGACGTCGCCGCCGCACGCCTCGCGCTGCAGCGCAGCTTCACGGCGGCACGCGAAGCGCGTGGCGCGCAGCCGCGCAGCGTGAACTCGCCACGCACCGCCGCCAGCGAGCCGCCGTCGAAGGCGAGCCGCGTGGCGACGAAGTACGCGCTCGGGTACGCGTCGGTGGCCAGGAAGCGGTCGCTGCGCAGCATGCGGTCCAGCGCAGGCAAGCCGCTCGACACCGACGCGGTGGCGATGCGGATGGACACCTCCCCCTGGCGCGAATCGCGGTCCACCGCGATGCGGCCTTCGACGTCGTCGAAGCGTCCGCGCTGGGTCGAGGTGCCGAAATGGCGCACCTCCCACCACACGCGGGTGTGCTCGGGGTCGATGGCATAGACGACCGGCTCGGCCCGCGCGCACGCCGCGGCGGCGACGAGGAGGGCCGCGGCGCAGCGATGCCGGCGCCTCGCAGGCGGTCTCATGGCTGCAGCGCCTCCACCTGGATGCGCAGGCGCACGCGGTCGGCGAGCGCCTGCTCGGCCGCGGCGCCCGCCAGGCCCCACCGGCCGAGCTCGACGATGGCGTCGAAGTCGCCACCGCACACCTCGCGCTGCAGCAGGGGGTGGGTGTAGCAGCCGAAGCGCTCGGCGCGCAGCGTGAGCGGTGCGCTGCGACCGCGCAGGGTCAGCAGGCCGTCCACGGCGCCGAGGCGCCGGTCGAAGTCGACCGTGTCGCCCGCGAAGCGCAGCGTCGGATGGCCTGCGGCGTCGAGCAGCGCGGCGCGCGCCAACGGGCGTCGAGCGACGGCGCACCCGTGCCCATCGACGCCGCGTCCACCTCGATCTCGAGCCGTGCGCGCCCGGCGATGCGGTCCAGGGTCAGCGTTCCGCGGCTGCGGTCGAAGCGCGCGCGCAGCGTGGCGAGGCCGCGCTGGTCGGCCTCGAGGACGACGAAGGTGTGGGTCGGATCGCCGGTGTACGTGACGGGCTCGCCCGCGGCCGGCGCGTGCGGGGCTGCCAGCGCGAGCGCCGCCGCGAGGGGAAGGGCGATCGACGGCGCCACGGCGGCTCACGGCCCCGCCGCGCCGGGCAGGCGCAGGCTGAAGCGCGCCGGTCCGGCAGCGGCAGCACGCCGAACACCACCACCGGAAAGCCCGCGGCGGAGTTGTACGCCCAGCCCGCGAGGGGCACCGCGATGCCGAGCACGATCAACCCGCCGTGCACGACGCGCGCGGCGCCGCGCTTCCAGCGCGCGCGGTCCGCATCCGCGGGCGCCCGGTGCACGAGCCGCTCTGCGAGACGCAGGACGGCCAGCGCCAGCAGCACGGAAACGGCATGACTTCACGCCCGATTGAGTTCTGTCAACCGTGGTTGCCCGAGGGATACGGGTTTCCACCTACACTCGGGGCCATAGGGTTTCCACCTAGCTTTTCCCAGGAGTCCACCATGTCGACCATCACCCTTCAGACAGCGGTTCGCCGGAGCGCGCCGCGCCTCGCCCGGCCGATCGCCGAAGTGGCTGCCGCGGTCTTCTCGACCGTCACCGGTTGGCTGCGCCCGCGCCCGCTGACCCGCGGCGAGGAAGCGGCGCGCCTGCGCGCGCTGGCTGCCGAATACGATTCGCAGCCCGGCTTCGCCGCCGACCTGCGCGCCGCCGCAGACCGCCACGTCGCCGAAGGCGAATAAGCCGCTCGCTGCGGCCGACCCCTCCGCGGCCGCCGCTCGCAAGAAAGCCCGCTGACGCGGGCTTCGTTCGTTGGGCGATGCGCGCGCTTCAGAGCCCTGTGAACGATTCGCCTGCGAACGGTCGGCGCGGCTCTGAGTGAGCCGACTCCGCGGCACGGCTTCGCAGGTGCGGTCGCTGCGTCAGCTCAGGCGTCCAGGCGCGCCTCGATCCGCGCCTTGGTCTCGAGCAGCTCGGCCGGCAGGCGATCGGCGAGCTGCTGGAACAGCTCGCCGTGCAGCACGAGCTCGGCCTTCCACTCGGCCCGGTCGACGTGGGTCACGTACTTGTACTGCACCGGGGTGAATGCCAGGCCGCTCCAGGTGAGGTCCTCGTAGGCGGGCGTCACGCCGAACGCGTTCTCGATGCCCCGCCCCTGGCCCTCGACGCGCTCCATCATCCACTTTAGCACCCGCATGTTCTCGCCGTAGCCCGGCCAGACGAACTTGCCGTCCGGGCCCTTGCGGAACCAGTTGACGCAGTAGATCTTCGGCAGCGCGGCGCCCTGGGCCTGCAGCGTGCGGCCCAGGTCCAGCCAGTGCTGGAAGTAGTCGCTCATGTTGTAGCCCGTGAACGGCAGCATGGCGAACGGGTCGCGACGCACCACGCCCTGCTGGCCCGCGGCGGCGGCGGTGGTCTCGCTGCCCATGGTGGCGGCCATGTACACGCCTTCCACCCAGTCGCGCGCCTCGGTGACGAGCGGCACCGTGTTCGAGCGGCGCCCGCCGAACACGAATGCGTCGATCGGCACGCCGCCCGGGTTGTCCCAGTCCGGGTCGAGCGCCGGGTTGTTCATCGCGCTGACCGTGAAGCGCGCGTTCGGATGCGCGGCCTTCGCGCCGGTTTCCTTCGCCAGGGTGGGCGTCCAGTCCCGGCCCTGCCAGTCGACGAGGTGCGCGGGCGGCTCGTCGGTCATGCCTTCCCACCACACGTCGCCCTCGTCCGTCATCGCGACGTTCGTGAAGATCACGTCGCGCGCGAGCGAGGCCATGCAGTTCGGGTTGGTCTTCTCGTTGGTGCCCGGCGCGACGCCGAAGTAGCCGGCCTCGGGGTTGATCGCGTAGAGGCGGCCGTCCGCGCGGGGCTTGATCCAGGCGATGTCGTCGCCGATGGTCGTGACCTTCCAGCCGTCGAGGCCGGCCGGCGGGATCAGCATCGCGAAGTTCGTCTTGCCGCAGGCGCTCGGGAACGCCGCCGCCACGTGGCGCTTCCTGCCCCCGGGGGCGGTGACGCCCAGGATCAGCATGTGCTCGGCGAGCCAGCCCTGGTCGCGGCCCATCGTGCTCGCGATGCGCAGTGCGAAGCACTTCTTGCCGAGCAGCGCATTGCCGCCGTAACCCGAGCCGTAGCTCCAGATCTCGCGCGTCTCGGGGTAGTGGACGATGTACTTGGTGGTGTTGCACGGCCATGCCACGTCCTTGCGGCCCGGCTCGAGCGGCGCGCCCACCGTGTGCACGCACGGGACGAACTCGCCGTCGGCGCCCAGCACCTCCAGCGCCGCGCGACCCATGCGCGTCATGATCTTCATGTTGACCGCGACGTAGGCGCTGTCCGAAAGCTCGACGCCGACGTGCGCGATCGGCGAGCCGATCGGGCCCATGCTGAAGGGCACCACGTACATCGTGCGGCCGCGCATCGCGCCCTTGAACAGCGCATCGGGGCCGGTCTGCAGCAGCTCGCGCATCTGCGCGGGGTCGACCCAGTTGTTGGTCGGGCCGGCGTCCTTCTTGTCGAGGCTGCAGATGAACGTGCGGTCCTCGACGCGCGCCACGTCGCTCGGGCTGCTGAGCGCCAGGTAGCTGTTCGGGCGCAGCTCGGGGTTGAGCTTGCGGAACGTGCCGGCTTCGACGAGCTGCGCGCACAGGCGGTCGTACTCGGCGTCGCTGCCGTCGCACCAGTAGACGTCCTTCGCCTCCGTCAGCGCGGCGACCTGCGCGACCCATTCGAGCAGGCGGGCATGGCGGACATACGCGGGCGCGTTCAGGCGCAACCCTTCCAGAGCAGGACGGTTCATGGCGGTTCCAATCATCGAAGTCGGGAAAAGCGGGATTGGGCAAGCCTTGGGAAGCCTGCAGTCGCACCGGCCGCCGCTTCAGGGCTTGCCCAATGCCGCTTCAAGATCGGAACGCCCCGGTGGGATGGCAACCGACAACCAGGAAATGCCGCCCGGGTGGGGCGGGCACGCCATTGGGAAAGGGATTGTCGAAGCAGTGTAATCGCGGTGTAACCACCGGAGACCCGGGGGTCATGCGTTTCCCGTATGACTCCATGCACCCTCGTTCGACGTCCTTTTCCCGGTCCCGTGAACGGCAATCGGCGCGCCCGACCCCGTAAGATGCCCCGCATGGAAGCGCCCCCGCGATGGCTTCGTTCGCGCCGCCGCGTGCGCCCGCCCGGCGCCGGCGCGCGCTGCCGCGCGCTCGCGCGCGGGGGCTGACGCGATGCGGCGCCGCGACTGGCTGGCGGCAGCGGCGGCATGGTCCGTGTGCGCATGGCGGCCGGCGTGCGCACAGGGGCTGCCCGCGCGCGTGGCCGCGGCGAGCGACCTGCAATTCGTGCTGCCCGAAATTGCCGCTGCCTTCCAGGCGAGGAGCGCGCTGCGCGTCGAGCTCACCTTCGGCTCGTCCGGCAACGTCGCGCGCCAGATCCAGCAGGGCGCACCGCTCGACCTGTTCATGTCGGCCGACGAGTCGTACGTCTTGCGGCTCGCCGACGCCGGGCTGACGCGCGATCGCGGCCACCGCTATGCGACGGGCCACCTCGCGCTCGTCGCGCCGGCCGGGTCCACCCTGCCGCTGGACCCGAGCCTGGACGGCCTGCGCCAGCGCTTCGCCGACGTGACGCGCTTCGCCATCGCGAACCCCGAGCTCGCGCCCTACGGCCGCGCCGCGCGCGAGGCGCTGCAGAACCTGGGCCTCTGGGACACGTGGCAGGACAAGCTGGTGCTGGGCGAGAACGTGACGCAGGCGACGCAGTACGTCGCGAGCGGCGCGGCGCAGGCCGGGATCACCTCGCTGTCGCTCGCCCGCGCGCCGGCCCTGGCCGGGGCGCTGCGCCACGTCGGCCTGCCGGCGTCGCTGCACGCGCCGATCGTGCAGCGCATGGTGCTGCTGCGCGACGCCCGGCCCGCCGCGGCCGACTTCCGGCTCTTCGTGCTGATGCCCGAGGCGCGCCGCATCTTCGCGGCGCACGGCTTCGGCGAGCCGCCGGCCGGCGGCTGACCCGCCCCTCGCATCCATGGACTGGGACGCCGCGCGGGTCTCGCTGTGGCTCGCCGCCGCCACCGCCGTGAGCCTGCTGCCGCCGGCCGTCTGGCTGGCGCGCTGGCTGGCGACGACGGCCGCGCGCGCCCGGCCGGTGGTCGAGGCGGCGCTGCTCCTGCCGCTGCTGCTGCCGCCCACCGTCATCGGCTTCTACTTCCTCACCGGGCTCGGCGGCGCGTCGCCGGTGGGCGAGTGGCTGGCGCGCCACGCGGGGCTGAGGCTGGTGTTCACTTTCGAGGGGCTGCTGGTGGCCAGCTGGATCGTCAACCTGCCGTTCATGGTGCAGCCGCTGCACCGCGCCTTCGCCGCGATTCCGCGCAGCGTGCGCGAGGCGGCCTGGGTGTCGGGCCTGTCGCCGTGGCGCACGTTCTGGCGCATCGAGCTGCCGCTGGCGTGGCCGGGCGTGCTCGCCGGCGTGGCGCTCACCTTCGCGCACACGCTGGGCGAGTTCGGGGTGGTGCTGATGGTGGGCGGCAACATCGCCGGCCAGACGCGCACCCTGTCGATCGCCATCTACGACCGCGTGCAGGCCTTCGACAACGCCGCCGCCGCGCAGATGTCGCTCGCGCTGGTGCTGCTCGCGCTGCTCGCGCTGGCGCTCGTGTTCGCGCTCGACCGGCGCAACGCGCTGCAGGAGCGCTGATGCTCGCCGTCGACGTCGCCCAGGAGGTTCCGGTCCCGCTGGCCGCGCGCTTCGAGTGCCGCCCCGGCGAGCTGGTCGCGCTGACCGGGCCCTCGGGCAGCGGCAAGACGACGCTCCTGCGCTGCATCGCCGGCCTGATGCACCCGCGCGCGGGCCGCATCGAATGCGGCGGCGCGCGCTGGTTCGATGCGGCCGCGGGCGTGCGGCTGTCGGCGCAGCAGCGGCGCGTGGGACTGGTGTTCCAGCATTACGCGCTGTTCCCGCACCTCACGGCGCGCATGAACGTCGCGCTCGCCTCGGGCCGCGCCGACCCGCGCGCGCACGCCGGCGAGCTGCTGGCCCGTCTGGGCCTCGCGGGATTGGCCGAGCGGCGCCCGGCCGAACTGTCGGGCGGCCAGCAGCAGCGCGTCGCCCTCGCGCGCGCGCTGGCGCGCGATCCCGCGGTGCTGCTGCTCGACGAGCCGTTCTCGGCGGTCGACCAGCCGGCGCGCCACGACCTGTACCGCGAGCTCGCCGAGGTGCACCGCGCGCTCGCACTGCCCATCGTGCTGGTGACGCACGACCTGAACGAGGCGCGGCGCCTGGCGGACCGGCTGGTGATCCTGGACCGCGGCCGCACGCTGCAGCAGGGCACGCCCGCGCACGTGCTCTCGCAGCCGCGCAACGCGCGGGTGGCCGAGCTGGTCGGCATCCGGAACCATTTCGAGGGCGTGTTCCGCCAGACGGACGAGCCCGGCTGGGGCCGGCTGGAGTGGGGGCCCGGGCAGCGCCTGGCGCTGCGCGTGCGCGACAAGGGCCGGGTGGAGGACGGCGCCGCCGTGACCTGGGTGGTCGCGGCCGAGCACCTGGCCGTGCACGCGGCGCCGCCCGAGGGGCCCAACGTGCTGCCGGCCACCCTGGAGGAAGCGCTGCCGCTGGGCGACATGGCGCTGTGCCGCTTCGCGATCGAGGGCGTCGCCGCGCCCGTGCAGCTGCACCAGCCGACCGCCGCGCTGCAGCGCGGCCAGCTCGCGCTCGGCACCGCGGCGTACCTGCAGTTCGACCCGGCGGGGGTGCACATCATGCCCCGGCGCGACACGCCGCAGCCGCCACCGCCCGCGCGCGGCGTGGGGCCGGTGCCGCCCGCTGCGGCATGATGGCCGCATGCCGCGCATCGTCCACGTCAACGTCGCCACCGCCCGCCCCGTGACGATCGACGGCCGCCGGGTGATGACGGCCATCGGCAAGCGGCCGGTCGACGGGCCCGTGCGCGCCCACGCGATGGGCCTCGAAGGCGACGAGCAGGCCGACCGGTCGGTGCACGGGGGCCTCTCGAAGGCGGTCTATGCGTATCCCGCCGAGCACTATCCGTTCTGGCGCACGGTGCGCGCCCAGGCCCGGGTGGCGCTGTGGGACGACGCGCTCCCGCCCGGCGCGCTGGGCGAGAACCTCACGCTGGAAGGCGTGCTGGAGCGCGACGTCTACGTCGGCGACGTGCTGCGCTTCGCCGACTGCGAGCTCGCGGTGAGCGAGCCGCGCTTTCCGTGCTTCAAGTTCGATGCCGCGATGGGCTTCCCGCAGGCGTCGCGGCTCATGCGGCAGAACGGCTGGTGCGGCTTCTACCTGGCGGTGCGCACGCCGGGCACGCTGCGCGCGGGCGAGGCGTTCGAGCTCGTGCCCGGCCCGCGCGACGTGGGCATCGGCGAGCTGTTCCGCGCCAGGGTCCGGTGACGCGGGCGGCCTCGGCCGGCGAGTCAGCCGCGCGGCGACGCCGCCGCGCGCCAGCGGAACAGCGGCCCCGCCAGCATGACCACCGCGGCCAGGCGCGTGACGTGGAACGCCGTGACCACCGGCACGCCCAGCTCGAGCACCTTGGCCGTGATGCACATCTCGGCGATGCCGCCGGGCGACGTGCCCAGCAGGACGGTGGCCGGATGCAGCCCGCTCCAGCGCGCGATCGCCATCGCGTACGCCGCGCTCAGCACCATCATCAGCAGCGTGCCGACGCCCACCGTGGCGAGCCAGCGCGGCGCGGTGTGCAGGAAGGCCGGCGTGAAGCGCACGCCGAGGGCCACGCCGATGAACAGCTGCGCCGCGTTGGCCACCGCGCCGGGCAGGGCCGACAGCTCGATGCCGCTGGCCGTGAGCGCGAACGCCGCGGCGAGCGGCCCCATCATCCAGGCGTTGGCCAGCCGCAGGCGATGCATCGCCAGGCCGCTCGCGAGCGTGAGCCCCGCCAGCGCCGCGAGCCCGCCGGCATGCACCTCCCGCGGTCCGGGCACGCTGGGGTCGAGCCCGTGCAGTCCGGCGAGTTGCAAGCCGAACGGCACGACGACGACCACGATCAGGATGCGCAGCGAATGCGCGCTCGCCACCAGGTCGAGGCGGCCGCCGTGGCGCTCGGCGAGCACGGCCATCTCGGAGGCACCGCCGATCGCGCTGGCGAAGAACACGGTCGGCGCATCCAGTCCGGCGATGCGCGGATTGGCCCACCGCAGGAACGCGCCGAAGCCGGCGCCGAGCAGCAGCGCCCACACGATGCCGACCCCGATGGCGGGCGCCAGCGACACCACCAGGCCCACCACCTGCGGCGTGAAGTACAGGCCCAGCGCGGTGCCGATCGCCCATTGCCCGGCGTTGCGCAGCACCGTCGCGGCGGCCAGCGGCGTGCCCGCCATGCAGCCGGCGGCGGTGACGACGAGCGGCCCGATCATCCACGGCAGCGGCACGCGCAGGCGCTCGCAGGCGATCGCGGCGAGCGTGCCGGCAGCCAGGGTGAGGGCGAGGCGCAGGGCGTACGAGGGCGAGGACGGCACCCTGCGATGCTAAGCGGGGCGGGGCTGAGGCGCGCCGGAGGCGCTACAGTCCCCCGCTCGCCTTCCGCACGCGCCGCCCCATGCTCGCCTACCGTCACGCCTTCCACGCGGGCAACCACGCCGACGTGCTCAAGCACGTCGCGCTCGTCGCCGTGCTGCGCCACATGAACCTGAAGGACAAGCCGTACCGCATGGTGGACACGCACGCCGGCGCGGGCGGCTATTCGCTGGAGGGCCGCTACGCGCAGAAGAAGGGCGAGTACGAGCACGGCATCGCGCGGCTGTGGGCGCTCGACGACCTGCCCGCCCCGCTCGCCGATTACGTGGCGCTGGTGCGCCGGTTCAATCCCGAGGGCCGCCTGGAGCAGTACCCCGGCTCGCCGGCGTTCGCGCACATGGTGCTGCGGCCGCAGGACCAGCTCCGGCTGTTCGAGCTGCATCCCACCGACCACCGCATCCTCGCGGCCTACCTGGGCGCCGCCAAGGGCGTCGAGGTGAAGAACGCCGACGGCTTCGAGGGCCTGAAGAGCCAGGTGCCGCCCTCGATGCGCCGCGGCGCCGTGCTGATGGACCCGAGCTACGAAGGCCATGGCGACTACACCCGCGTGGTCGCCGCGCTGCGCGACGCGCTGCACCGCTTCGCCGAGGGCGTCTACATCGTCTGGTACCCGCAGGTCCAGAAGCTGGAGGCCGCCCGGCTGCCCAAGCGGCTGGAAGCGCTCGCGCCGAAGGGCTGGCTGCACGCGCGCCTCACCGTGCAGCAGCCCGACGCGCAGGGCTTCGGCCTCGCGGGCAGCGGCGTGTTCGTGATCAACCCGCCGTACACGCTGCACGACACGCTGCTCGGCGTGCTGCCGTTCCTGGTCGATACGCTCGCGCAGCACGACGGCGCGTCCTACCTGCTCGAGCAGCGCGCCGCCTGAAACATCCGATCACGGATCGGCGACGTGCCGCGTCACTTCGGGTCGCGGCACGCTTCTTGTGTGCGGCGGCCGATCATGCCGACACGCCGAGGACGTCGCTGGGGAGTCGCCGCGCTGCTGGCAGCCACCGGGCTGCTCGGGGGCTGCGCGGCGGCATCGGTCGCCGCCTTCGTCTACGAGCAGGCGAACGACGGGCAGTGCATCACGGCCGGCTGCGCGGCCACGGCGATGGTGAGGCACGCCATCGACAAGGCGACCGAAGGCGACCCCACGCCCTGCCGCAAGCTGAACACCGTGGAGCGCGCGCTGAGCCCGCGTTGCGGTCCGTACCGGGCGGGCACGCTGCTCACCCGGGATGTCGCCGCGTCGGGGCTGCCGCAGTGCCCGCTCACGATCGCCGCGCGCGACCCGGCCTTGTGGCCGGTGCTGCCCGAGCTGCTGTCCAAGGGCGCGTCGCCCGAGGACTGCGACGTGCCGCCGCTGGTGGCGCTGGCGCACGCCACGCCGTGCCCGGACTTCTCCCGGGCGGCGCCGCCCTCCGTGGCGGCGCTGCGCTGGCTCGCGGCGGCCGACGCGCGCGCCATCCATCACGACGCGGTGCGCCTGCTCAGCTGTCCGGCGGCGCGCGCCGCGGGACTGGCCAGCGTGCTGGAGGACTGGCTGGCCCACGGCCAGCTGCCCGCGCGCGGCCTGCCGTTCGGCGTGCTGGGCGCGCTCCATCCCACCCACCTCGGCTCGCCGTTCTCGCACGCGCTGGAGGCGCAGGGCCACACGGCGCGCGCCGCGCTGGGCCCTTACGCCGGCGAGCTGGGCGGCGGCTTCGACGCCGCGCTGCGCGACGGTCACCTGGCCGCGCTCGACTGGTGGCTGCAACGCGTCCCGGACCTCGCCAACCGCGTCCCCTCGCGCCAGGCGAACCAGCTGCCGTGGGTGCCGCTCGCGCGCGTCATCACGCCCAGCTACCTCACCGAGCCGGCGCGCCAGGCCGAGCTCGTGGACTACCTGCTCAAGCGCGGCGCCGATCCGTGGCGCACCCTGCCGCACGAGCCGGGCCAGTCGGTGATCACGCTGGCGCGCCGGCTGAAGAGCCCGTCGCTCGAGCGGCTGGAACGCAGGACGTAGGCGCCGCGCGCCGCGACCCGGTGGCAGCTCCTGCCGGCGGGAGGCGCAACGCGGCGCCGCCGGCGCCACGGCACGCCCGGCACCCCGGGCCCGGGGGGTCATGTCGCGGCGCCTTCCGCGCGCCGCCGCGCCTTGGAGACAATCGCCGCGAACCGATCCCGGAGACCCGCTTTCCATGGCCCTCCCGTTGAGCCGTGGCGCGCTCGTGCGCGTCGTTCCGTTCCTCCTCTTCATGGCGCTGCTGGCGCTGCGCAGCGTGCTGCCCGACGACGGCAGCACCGGCATCGACGCGCGCTGGGTGTATGCGCTCGGCGTGCTGGTGGTGGGCGCGTCGCTGTGGTGGTTCCGGCGCGACTACGGCGAGCTCGCCGCGCAGATGCGCCCCGACGCGCGCGAGACGCTGCTGGCCACCGCGGTCGGCCTGGGCGTGTTCGGGCTGTGGATCACCCTGGACGCGCCGTGGATGGTGATCGGCGAGCCGAGCGCCAGCTTCCTGCCGGTGGACGGCGCCGGCGAGCGGCACTGGCCGCTCATCGCGATGCGCTGGGTCGGCGCGGCGCTGCTCGTGCCCGTGATGGAGGAGCTGTTCTGGCGCTCGTTCCTCATGCGCTGGATCGACCGCCCGAGCTTCGAGACCGTCGTGCCGCAGCGCGTGAGCGCGAAGGCCGTCGTGCTCTCGACCTTCGTGTTCACGCTCGCGCACACGCTGTGGCTGGCCGCCGTGATCGCGGGCTTCGCGTATGCGTGGCTGTACCTGCGCACCGGCAAGCTGTGGGTGCCCATCGTCGCGCACGCGGTGACCAACGGGGTGCTGGGCGCGTGGGTGGTGGCGACGGGGAGCTGGAAATTCTGGTGACGCGGCGGGCGGGCAACCTCCGCCCGGCCCACCCTACACGCCGCGCGACCGGTCGCCGGCGAAGCGCGTCGCGAACGCCTCGAACGCGCCCGCCTCGATGGCGGCGCGGACCTCGCGCATCAGGTTCACGTAGTAGTGCAGGTTGTGGATGCTGGCGAGCATCGGCGCGAGCATCTCGCCGCAGCGGTCCAGGTGGTGCAGGTACGCACGCGAGAAGCCGGCGCAGGCGGCGCACGCGCAGCTCTCGTCGAGCGGGCGCTCGTCGGTGCGGTAGCGCGCGTTGCGCAGGCGCAGGTCGCCGAAGCGCGTGAACAGGTGGCCGTTGCGCGCGTTGCGCGTGGGCATGACGCAGTCGAACAGGTCCACGCCGGCCGCGACGCCGGCCACCAGGTCCTCCGGCGTGCCCACGCCCATGAGGTAGCGCGGCTTGCCCGGCGGCAGCCGCCGCGGCGTGTGGGCCACGATGCGCTGCATGGCCTCCTTCGGCTCGCCGACGCTCACGCCGCCGATGGCGTAGCCCGGCAGGTCCAGCTCGACGAGCGACGCGAGCGACGCCTCGCGCAGGTTCTCGTACATCCCGCCCTGCACGATGCCGAACAGCGCGTTCGGGTTCTCCAGCCGCCGGAACTCGTCGAGGCAGCGGCGCGCCCAGCGCAGGCTGAGCTCCATCGACACGCGCGCCTCGCGCTCGGTGGTGACGTGTCCCTTCGTCTCGTACGGCGTGCATTCGTCGAACTGCATGACGATGTCGCTGTCCAGCACGCTCTGGATCTGCATGCTGACTTCGGGCGTCAGGAACAGCTTGTCGCCGTTCACCGGCGACGCGAAATGCACGCCTTCCTCGGCGATGCGGCGCATCGCGCCGAGGCTCCAGACCTGGAAGCCGCCGCTGTCGGTGAGGATGGGCCGCG
>Ga0075420_100001814_pt1 | contig 18230 bp, 12 predicted proteins | sample SoiMetdeltSBSDD4_FD_75296 | JGI IMG/M metagenome (GOLD analysis project Ga0075420, IMG submission 75296) | Bulk soil microbial communities from a Populus tree surrounding site in Tennessee, USA - Soil MetaG P. deltoides SBSDD4 | ecosystem: Environmental > Terrestrial > Soil > Tree plantation... | reverse complement strand
TGAGCATGAGCAGGTGCTCGCTGCTCGCCCGGACGCGCGCGAGGTGATCGCGCTGCGTCTCGTTGACGGGGCCAACCACCTCGTCGGCCAGGAGCTCCGTGTAGCCGACCACGGCGGTGAGCGGGGTGCGGAGCTCGTGGCTCATGATCGCGAGAAAGTCGCTCTTCGCCTGGTTCGCCGCTTCCGCCTCGCCGCGCGCGCGCCGCTCGCCCTCGTGCAGCTGCGCGTTGTCCACGGCCATCGCCACGCGGTGCGCGAGGTCCTCGATGAGCGCGCGATCACGCTCGTCGAACCTCCGGCGGGTGCCCGCGGTGGAGAGCGACATGACGCCTAACGTTCGGCCGCGCGCGCGAAGCGCGACGAACACGCACGATGTCGGGTTCAGCCGCCGCACGATCGCGACCGAGTCCGGGCGATCATCCACGACCAGCGGCAGGACGTCGTCCGTGATGTCGGGATAGAAGATCGTTTCGCCGGTCGCGAGCACCGTCAGCGCCGGGTGTCGCGTCTCCGACGTCAGCGGGTTCCGACGACGGTTCTCGTCGACGAGCCGAGTGATCTCGCCGGAATCGAACACCGTGGCGACACGCTCGAGCGCGTCGTTGCGCCCGACGAGGTCGATCACGCAGCTGCTGGCGAGCGCCGGGACGGCGAGCTCCGCGATGTTCGCGAGCGTCGTCTCGTAGTCGAGCGACGACGACAGGAGAACGCTCGCCTCGGCGAGGAACCGCAGCCGTTCATCGTGCCGGCGTCGGTCGTCGATGTCCCGGAACACGAGCGACAGCCCGTCGTCTGTCGGATACGCGCGGTACTCGATCCACCGGCCGATCGAGTTGCTGAACGTCTCGCCCGCGGCGTGTACGCGCGCGTCCATGGAATGACGCAGCGTGCGGGCGAACGGGGTGTCTTCGTGCCCCGGATGAACCTCCCACAGCACTCGGCCTACCACGTCCTCCGGAGCGCGCCCGATGAGCGTCGCCGCTACTCGATTGATGTAGCCGTATCGCCACTCCCGATCGAAGGTCACGAAGCCGTCGGCGATCGCTTCGAGGACAGCCGCCTGGCGTCGCTGGACTGCTGCGATCGCGTCCTTCGCGCGGAGCTCGGCGACGTAGAGCCGAGCGCGGTCGAGCGCGAGGGCACACTGGTGCGCGAGCGCCGCGAGCAGTGCGCGCTCGTCCGAGCCGAGAATCGCCCCTGGCGCGAAGTCGAACGCGACCGCACCGACGACCCGGTCATCGGCGATGAGCGGGAGCGCGGTCGTGAAGCCATGTCCGTCCGACGTGCCAACCATCGATTCAACGGCGCCACTCGGTCCGTGCGACACGAACACCGCCGCTCTCGCGCGCAGCGCTTCGGCGACGGGGACGTCCGAGTGAATCGGTATGCGGCGCAGCGTCTCGAGCGCAGCGTCATCGCGACCCGCGGCACACACGAGGTCGAGCACCGATCCCGCTTCGCTCGCGACGTATACGAGCGCCGCGTTCGCGCCCACCGCCTCCATCGCGTGCCCGACGACCACCTCACCTACCTGTGTCGGCGTTCGCGCGTAGGACAATGCGGCCGTGATCGTCTGGAGCCGAGCGAGTCGGCGCGCTGCCCGCTCTGCGGCGACGCGCGCGTCGCGCTCATCGGCGTAGAGACGAGCGTTGTCGATCGCAATGGCGGCGTGGTTCGCGAGGTTCTCCGCGAGCGCGAGATCGACCGCTTCGTAGCGGCGGCGCGACTCGGCCATCGCGAACGAGATCGCGCCGAACGTGCGACCCCGGGCGACGAGTGGTACGCAGATGGCCGAGTGGAGGCCGATACGGAGGAAGATCGCTTTTTCCTGGTCGGAGAGGTCGGCTCGCCGGATCAGCTCTTCGGTGACGACCGGGAAGAACGCGGACGTCCCGCTTCGGAGGACCTGAGGCAGGCCGTTCGGCGAATTCCAATCGCGGTCGACGACGGCGCCGACCCTTCGTGCCCACGCGGCCTTTGCCGCATCGCGGCCGGCGACAGCGACTCGACGGACGGCTGGCGGCCACCGCTCGGGGCGATCGGCATGAACGACGTCGACCACACACCAGTCAGCGAGCACGGGAACGGCCGCGTCGGCGACCTGCTGGAGGATGTTCTCGTAGTCGAGCGATTCTGCGAGGAGGCGGCTCGCCTTGGCGAGAAACTGCGCGCGTTCGCTCGTGCTCGTGAGCTCGCTTCGTTGCCTGTCGCCGCCGCCGAGCTCGTCGGGACCGACGAGGCTCGTACGTGGCGGCGTGGCGCGTTGCGCGCGCGGCCCTAGCGGCTGTGCTGCAGGGTGATCCGTGGGCACGACGAGGCGAGCGATGGGTGCAACGTAGAACCTTCAGCGTGACTGAGCGGTGAAAGATTCGCCGCTCACGCGATGCCGCAAGTATTCCGCGGTCTGCTCGTCAGGCAGCCTCGCGACGATGCCGCGAAGCCGCGCAGGCCGACGCTCGTGGCGATACCGCGTGAGTGGACGACGACACCCGCACGCGAGTCGTCACGGGCGGGCTCGTCCATTTGCGCGAGCGCCGTTACCGGCTAGACTGCGCGCGTGTCCCGGAATTCACTCGGCGCAGCGGCGGCTTCGGGCGAAGCGGTGGAGATCGACGTGGTCGTCGTCGGCGGCGGTCAGGCGGCGCTGGCGATCGCGTACTATCTGCGCCGAACCGCGCTGTCGTACGTCGTGCTCGACGCTGGCGAGGCGCCAGGTGGCGCCTGGCGACACACGTGGAGGTCGCTGCGTCTGTTCTCGCCGGCGCAGTGGAGCTCCCTGCCTGGCCACCTCATGCCCGGCGGCACGAGCTATTACCCGACGCGCGACGAGGCCCTCGCCTACCTCGAGGATTACGAGGCTCGTTACGCCGTCCCCGTCGTGCGACCGGCGCGTGTGACCGCAGTCGTGCGTGACGGCCACCGGTTGCGTGTCGAGTCGTCCGCCGGGAGCTGGCGCGCGCGAGCCGTGGTGAGCGCGACCGGCACGTGGTCGGCGCCTAACGTGCCCGATCTGCCGGGGGCGTCGGAGTTTCGCGGCCGGGTCATGCACTCGGCGCACTATCGCTCAGCCGCCGAGCTCGCGGGACGGCGGGTCATCGTCGTTGGCGGTGGAAACTCCGGCGCGCAGATCGTCGCCGATCTCCGCGAGCACGCGAACGTCACGTGGGCGACGCGGCGTGAGCCAACGTTTCTCCCTGACGAGATCGACGGCCGTTATCTGTTCGGCGAAGCGACCGCGCGCTACAACGCGCTCACGACGGGCAGGGGTACGGCGCCTCCGCGCACGCTCGGGGACATCGTGATGGTCGAGCCAGTGCGTCGCGCGCGGGACGCGGGCGTCCTTCGGGCGACGCCACTGTTCCTTGGGCTGACGCCGGGCGGCGTTCGTTGGCCTGACGGGGCGGAGACGCCGGTGGACACGATCGTGCTCGCGACTGGTTTTCGCCCGGACCTTCGGCATCTGGCTTCGCTGGATGTTCGATCGCCTAACGGGCGCGTCGCGGTCGCGGGAACGCGGTCTGTGCGCGAGCCGCGGCTGTGGCTGGTCGGGTATGGCGATTGGACGGGCTATGCATCGGCGACGCTCATCGGCGTCGGCCGCTCGGCGCGATCGACGGTAGACGAGATCGTCGCAGCACTGAGCGTGGATGGCTCGAACGCGGCGACAGGTTGAGGCATGATTTCTGAGACTGGTGGTCCTCCATCGAAACCCCGGATCGCATGTCGAGACGCTCACGATTCACCCCGGAACGTCCGTGAAGTTCTGTCTGTCTGATCGAGGCTAGCGACTGTGGCAACGCCTATTCAGCAGGCCGGCGCCGTCGCCGTCCGCCAGGGAAAGACTCCGCGGTTTCTGCTCGTCACGTCGCGCCGGACGCCGACGCGGTGGATCTTCCCCAAGGGGCACATCGAGCCGGGCGAAACCGTGGTCGATGCGGCACTCCGCGAGCTCGAGGAAGAGGCGGGGGTCAGGGGAAAGCCTCTGCGGACACTCGATGCGATCCGTTTCCGATCGGGCGCCGACGAGGTGGAGATTCGGTACGTCCTCGTGGCGGCGACGAACGACGGCGAGGAGCGAGAGGGACGCCGACTCAAGTGGCTCAAGCTCGACGACGCGCTCGACGCGTTGTCGCACGACGAGTCACGCGCGTTGCTCAGGAAGGCGGCGCGGCACGTGGAGTGACAGTGCCGCGCGGATGCAGAAGGATGGTGCATGACCCGGCTGGGGCTCGAACCTGCTATGGTACCACCTTGCCATCGATCTGCCCGGCGGGTTGAGAAAACCACCGAGCATACCATGCAAGACTTCTATCGATCACGTCGACGACGTGCTTGGTTTCGCGCACGCCGTGTCCCTCGCGCGGATAGCGCACCATGACCGTCGGCACTCCGACGTCCTTGAGCGCAATGAAGTACTGCTCTGCCTCGGCGATCGGCACGTCGTTGTCGTTCTCGCCGTGGATGAACATCACCGGGGTCTTCACGCGGTTCACGTAGCGCAACGGGCTCCGGGCCCATAGTGTGTCCATCAGATCTTTCTCGTGCGGATATCTGCCGAACTCCACGGCGAGATAGTCGTGGTAGTACGCCATGTAGTTGAAGCTCACGAGATTCGCGATGCCGGCGGCGGGCACCGCTGCCTTGAAGCGCGGAGTCCGCGTGATGAGCCAGTTGGTGAGCTGGCCACCGTAGCTGCCGCCCTCGACGCCAAGGCGCGTTGAATCGACCCACGGATATTTGGCGATCACCGCGTCGAGTCCTGACAACACATCCTCGGCTTCCTTGCCGTTCTGATCGCCAAAAATCGCGTCGGCGAACGCTTGGCCGTAGCCGGTCGAACCGCGGTAGTTCACCATCAGTGTGGCGATGCCGTGTGTCGCGTAAATCTGCGCCTTGTCGTTGAACGCGGGGCCCTGCGCGCCATGCGGTCCGCCGTGAATCTGAACAACCAGCGGATACTTCTGATTCGGCCGGCGATCGAGCGGCATCGTTACGTACGCTTCGATCGGCAATCCGTCCTTCGCCTTGAACGTCACCGCTTCAACCGGCGCTATTCGCCGCTGTGTGAGGAGCGCCTCGTTGGGTCGGACGAGGTCGCGTGTCGAGCCGTCCGTCCTTCGCTCGCGCAGTATCGCTGCCTCCGTTGGCGAGGTGAAACCGTACATCACGCCGCCACTCGGCGTGAGCGCCCACGATTCGACGGAGCCTTGTTCTCCGATCACGACCGTCGGTTTGCTTCCGTCGATTGGAACACGGTATAGGTGCGAGCTGCCGCGAACCTGGACGACGGTGTAGATCGATTTGCCATCGGGCGCCCAGCGTGGCGCGCGCTGGCGATTGTCGATTGCGTGGCCCAGCTCGCGGCGGTTCGAGCCGTCGGCATTCATGATCCAGACGTGCGTGTCTTCCATCGTCGTTTCGGACGACGTCAGCTCGCGCTTCGTGCCGAGGTACGCGATCGTGCGCCCGTCGGGAGACCAGACCGGCTGGTATTCGGCGTTACGAGTTTTGGTAAGTTGGCGAATCGCACCTGACGTGACATCGACAGCGAACACGTCGTAGTTGAAGACGCGGTCTGGATCGGCGTCGTGGTTGGAGATGAAGAGCAGCTCCTGGCCGTTTGGCGACCAGTGGATGCTGTGCTCGTAGTAGTTGCCTGACGTGAGTTGCCTGACTTGCCGCGTGGCGAGATCGGCGACGAAGATGTGGAGCCGCCGGTTGTCGTTGAAGCGCGTCAGCCCTTCGCTCGCCGTCGGCTTGTACGAGTAGCGAGTGATGACCATCGGGTCGCCGTTCGCATCCTCCTCGGGGCCTGGCGTGCTCGAGATGAACCCGAGGCGCTTCCCGTCTGGCGACCAGGCCACGCGTTCTCCCATCGAGGGCAACACGTGGTTCGTCCCAGTGACCGACGCGATGAAGCGAATCCCGCTCCCGTCGGCGTGCGAGATCGCCACGCCGGTGCTGTCGCCGACGCGGCCGAAGAACGCAACCCATTGACCATCGGGTGACCACCGCGGCCCCGAGGCGCGCGTCGCATCGTTTCCGAGACGCGCTTCCTGGCCTGTTGCGAGATCTCTAATCCACGCTTCTGACGACGGCCGCCCTGGGCCATCGCGCCGAGTGACGGCGTATGCCACCCGCTTTCCATCGGGTGAAAGCTGCACGTCGCCGAGCGATCGGAGCTTGTAGAGATCGGCGCTCGTGAGGCCGGCGATCGGCTGCTGGCCGGCGAGTGGCGACGGCACCGTCACGAACGCGACGGCAAAGCCGACCAGCAAGCCGGACGAAATGATGCGTCTCATGTTGGACCTCGTCGCAACGAACGTCTGGAGTTACTGCCCGGGGGGATTACCGCGACGGGTGCGTGGTGTCGGAGCCCAGACGGCCGTATCGGCGGCGCTGGCCGGGCCAATCTTGCCCTCGGCGGACTCGAGTAACGCGGTCGGATCGTAGACTCGTCCGGCCTTGATGACCACGCGCGGATTTCGAACGTGCTTGATGTCCTGCAACGGGTTGCCGCGCAGGACTACGAGATCTGCCCACTTGCCCGCTTCGATCGTGCCGAGCCGGTCCCCGACCCCCATGGCGCGCGCGCTGTTGATCGTTGCGATCTTGAGAATCTGCCAGTTGGGGATGCCGGACGCCGAGTATGCGTACATCTCACGCGCGGCGGAGAACGGGGTGAACCACACGCCCCAGCTCGGGTGGTCGGTGCCGAGCGTCATGAGATCGCCGCCGCCGGCGTCGAAGAACGCTTTGATCTCTTTTCGCTTGACGTAGTAGATCTTTTCGAACTGCGCATTGTTCTGGCGCGTCGGACGCTTGGTGATGATGTCGCGCATGTACGGCGTGAGGAACCGGCGCTCGTCGCCGGCGAAGTAGCTCGTGAGCACAGTGTCCTTTGCGCCGTACATCCCGTAGGTGCTCAAGGTCGCGTCGAAGTATGCGCGATGCGTGATGAACAGTGCGGCGATCTTCTTGAAGGCCGGCGTATCGAACGTCATGTCCTGGTACGAGGCATACGCGGACTTGTCGGCGACGAAGGCGTCGCCGCCCATGAAGTGCTCGATGCGATCGATGCCCATGATGACGGCGTCGCGCGGGTTCACACTATTCCGATTGCCCGAGTCGAGGTGGCCCGTCACGGTGAGTCCGTGGAAGTGCGCCCGCTCGATCACGGCTTTGAGCTCGTCGGGCGCGATGCCCTTCGTCTTGATGCCCTTGATGCCCATCTCGGCCCAGTGATCGATCTCGGCGTAGATCTGGTCACGGGTGATCTCGGGATTCCAGTTCGGACGCGCCGTGCCGAAGTATGGTCCGGAGTTCATCAGACGCGGCCCCACAACCTCACCGTTCTCGATCTTGATGCGCAGTGCGCGCATGTCGTTCGGGTCCATCTCGCCTGCGGGGAAGGTCGATGTCACTCCGTTCGCGATGAACAGCGGCGGGTACGCAACCGTCTCATCCTTTCGACCGGCGCCGAACAAATCCATCGCGTAGTGCGCATGGAGATCGAAGAAGCCCGGAACGACGGTCTCGGTCTCGGCGACCCGGACGCGCTCTGCGTCGGCCGCGGCAATCGACATGTCGCCGCCCACGCGCAAGATCTCACCAGCACGAATGAGAATTCCCGGATTTCTCACACGGGCGTTGCTCGTAGACGTAAAGAGCCAACCGCCGGTGACGACGACGTCGCGCTCCTGGGCCGACGCGACGCTGGTCACGAAGAACAACAGCAGGAGTGCAGCAGGGCGCTTTAGCATGATGGGTCCGTCGCGAGGGAGGCGGAGACGAGACGGTGACAATGTCGCGCCTGGACCATCGTGTCTAGACCGAAATGGATATTGAATAAGCGCAGCCACCTCTTCTAATTCAGCCCGACTTCCTCTCGACAGAACCATCGTGCGCAGAATCGCCGCCGTGCTCGCCTGTCTCATGTTCGTTGCGCTTCCACTGGGCGCGCTGGACACGTATCCGCGCCAGCCCGGCGTACGCGTCGAGCACTACGTTTTCGCCCTCGAGCTGAGCGACGCGAGCGACGAAATCCGCGCCGAAGCGACGGTTACGATCCGCTTCACCAGAGACGGGCTCACGAGCTTCTTCCTCGATCTGGCGACGCCGTCGAGCGGAAAAGGGATGACCACGACCGGCGTCCTTTCCGACAGTGCGCAACTCCGATATACGCACACCGAGAACCGGCTTACGATCACGCTCGAGCGGCCGAGCAAAGCGTCCGAGCGGAGACAGTTCACCGTGCGCTACCATGGCATTCCGGCCGACGGTCTGCGCATGGGAGTGAACAAATACAACCAGCGAAGCTTCTTTTCCTGGAACTGGCCAGACAAAGCACGTGAGTGGTTGCCGATGATCGATCATCCATCGGCCAAAGCGACCAGTGAATTCATCGTCACGGCGCCTGACAAGTACATGGTCGTCGCGAATGGACTGCTGCGAAGCGAGGTCTCGCTTGGCGACGGGCGCAATCGGACGCACTGGAAGCAGAGCGTACCGATCGCTTCGTGGCTGAATGCGATCGGCGTCCAGCAGTTCGCCGTCCACCATGCAGGCTTCGTCAGGGGCGTGGAGCTGCAAACGTGGGTCGCGCATCCGGAGCTCGACGCCGGCATCGCACGGTTCGAGACGATCTCGCGGAATGCACTCGAGCTGTTCAGCGATCGCATCGGGCCGTACAGCTATGAGAAGCTGGCGAATGTCACCGCGCCCTTCGGCGGCGGGGCGACTGAACACGCAAGCGTGATCTTCTACGGCGATGGTGGGACACGATCAGGCGCCCCTCCTGCCACTCCTCAACGGTCGCCGGCAGCGGGCGGCGGCGCTCGCGGCGGCACCGCTCAACGCGTCGCGCCTGTGCCAGGGAGCGGAGGAACGATCGCGCACGAAATCGCGCATCAGTGGTTCGGAAACTCCGTTACCGAGAGCGACTGGGACCACGTCTGGCTGAGTGAGGGGTTCGCGACGTATTTCACCACGCTGTACGACGAGCACTACCTCGGCCGCGACGCGTTCGTCCGAAGCGTCCAGAACATGTTTGCGCGTGCGCGCACGGCCGCACAAACGGAAAAGCCTCTGGTGCACGAGAACATCTCCGATCTGCGCGGCGTGATTCCGCAGCTCGTCTATCAAAAGGGCGGCTCGGTATTGCACGTGTTGCGCGGCCAGGTCGGGACAGAGGCGTTTTGGAAGGCGATCCGCGAGTACTATCGCCGACATCAGAATGGTCTCGCGTCGAGTGCAGACCTCCAGCGCGTGTTCGAGGAGACGTCCGGTCAAAACCTCGAGTGGTTCTTCACGCAGTGGTTGCACTACCCGACAGTTCCGGCCGTCGAAGGCTCCTGGTGGTGGGACGATACAGGGCGGAAGGTCGTTATCCAGCTCACGCAAACACAGAAGGGGAAGCCGTACCGACTTCCTCTCGAAGTCGGTCTCGCCGCCGACGGCACCGTGGGTCTCAAGATCGAGAAAGTCGAGTTGACGCAGGCCAGTCAGCGGTTCGAGATCGCGGCGGACCGTGCGCCATCTGATGTGGCGCTCGACCCGAACACGTGGATGCTGATGGAGCCGCCGAAGGTCAGCCGGCGTCAGCCTTGAAGTGCGGCGAGTCGTCCTTCAATCCCGCTAACCCGATGACGAACACGATGGCTGTGAACGCCTTGCCTGCCAACCGAGAATACGGATGGTCGTCTGCATTGCGGCTCATGTACAAATACCAGCGTGATGATGGTTAATCGCGAGCACGTCTCGCGTTACGCGGCAGAACGATTGAAGGGGTAACCGCTCGGCGGTTACCCCTCTCTACATCATGACCCGAGTGGGTCTCGAACCCACGACCTACGGATTACCCAACGGAATCGTGCGGCTTTCGCCCTAACGCTGATTGCGTCTCCGCTGTGGACTATGCCTTGACCTTCACCCGAAGTGGTCAGGTCCGCGCCGTCTAGTCTCTACACCTTCCGGTACCCCGGCTTGGCTCGGCATTGGGAGTGTTAGACCGTCTGCCGAATTTGACGCGATTCACGCACGGCATTTCTGCTGTGGTGTCCCAAATTGAAAGTCCGTTGCTCTACCAACTGAGCTATCGGGTCGGCCTTTCCCTACAAGCTAATTGTTATCAATTCCACCCGGTGCTCCTTTGGTGCTACCGGTCTAATCGAGGGTATTCCCAACCTTCCAAGTAACGTTAAATCAATGCGTTACGAATTGCCTAACTTCGCACAAACTGGTTAAGAGTCAGTGGCTCTACCAGCTGAGCTACCGGCTCTCACGACGACCAGCCCGCAATTTATCCACCATCCGACGCTCGTGGCACTGACGCGGCTCGGCTACGAGCCGCCGCCCCTCACGAGGCTAACAGGTGCTTCACGACCTTCACGAGCGCCATCGGGAGCTGACTCGGGTTCCGCAGCACCGTGTGGCCCGCCTCGCCGAAGATGCGACTCAGGTATCGCTGCCCCTGCCGGTCGATCGTGAGGCAGAACGGGTACACGCCCTGCGCGCGCGCCTCCTGAATCGCCTGCCGCGTGTCCTCGACGCCGTGCAAACCCTCGTAGTCATCGACGTCGTTCGGCTTCCCGTCCGACAGGATGAGCAACAGCCGATGCGCCGCGGGCTGTCGCTCGAGCAGCGCCGCCGCGTGGCGGATCGCCGCGCCGGAGCGCGTATACCCTTCCGGCTCGAGCGCCGCCATCCGGCGCCGCACAAGCGCGCCGTTCGTCTCGTCGAACGCCTTGATCGTCCGCATGCGAACGTTCGTTCTCCCCTTCCCCGAGAACGTCAGGATGGCGTAGGCGTCGCCTAACGCGTCGAGCGCTTCGCTCGCCAGCAGCAGCGCAACCTTCTCGACGTCGATCACGCGGCGCCTGACGTCGATCCACTCGTCCGTCGATCCGCTGATGTCGATCAGGAGACAGATCGCAACCCCACGGCGAGCCGGGCGAACGGCCTGATAGAGGCGATCGTCGGGCGGCTGTCCCGCCCGCTGATCGACCATCGCCCGAACGCAGGCGGCGAGATCGAGCTCGTCGCCATCGCGCTGCTGGTTGAGCCTGACGCGGCGGGCGCGGAGCCGCTCGAACCGCTCGCGAAGCCGCCTAACGAGCGGACCGTGTCGCGCGAGCACGGCATTGCCCCACGAGTCATCGCTGACATCGGGCTCGTGCGAGCGGACCAACGTGCCCGGCGTTCGGTAGTCGCCCGCCTGCCAGTCCCATTCAGGGTACTCGATTCCGTCCGGCGCCGGCTTCGGCGCGGGAACGCGCCTCACGCGACGCACGAGCGGCGCCGCGCCGTCCCGCGGCGCCCCGTGCTCGGCGGGCTTCTGGCCCGCCTCGGGCTCGGCGTCCGTCGATGCGGTGACGACCGCGTCGTCAGGCACATCGACAGGAACGTCGCCCGCACCGGACGTCAGCACCCGGCGCCTGCCGTCATGGTGAGGGACCGGCTCGCCGGCACCGTCCCGCTGCGAGAGCCCCTCCTCCTTGCCAGCGTCGCTGGATTGTCGGCCGCCCTTCCCCGTGCCGCGCCCGAACATCCCGACGCCGTACCTGGCCCCTCTGAACGTCGCGAGCTCGTCCGCCTTCTCGAGCCGCTCGTGCGGAAGCTTCGCGGTGACCTTCACGGTCCCCCACGGAGCGACCGGCGCCAAACCACGATACCGCCCTCGCGTGTCAGCGATCTCCTGCGCACGCCGCCGTGCCCACTCGAGTGAGTCGTCAGGCGAGCCGTTAGCGGCAGCGTCCGTCGACGCTCCCACGTCCCGCGTCACATCCGACGCGAGAGAGCTTCGAAGCACCGCCTCGACCGCGCGTTCTGCCCGTGTCAGCGCCGCGAGCGAAGGCCGAGTGGCGAGCGCCTTCGCTCGCGCTGCAACCAGGGCGCCGCGAAGCCCCGGCACCGCGCGCGCGACGGCCGCATCGACGACCTCCCCTTCCCGGAGCAGATACAGGTCGCGCTCGATCGGCGTTGCGGCCGCGTCAATCCGCGTCGTGGTTCCGCGAACGATACGCTCGGCCTGTTCGACGGCCATGAGGCGGTACTCCGCGAGCGCGGCCTCGGCATCGGCCGCGACGATCTCGGCTGGCAGTTGAATGCGCTCGCCGTCAGTCGTCGGAAGAGACTCGAGGCGCTGAAGGTGCCGGGCCGCGAACGGATCGGTCCACAACGTCGACCATCGGCTGCGCGGTCGCTCCGAGGTGGCGATGGGAATCGGCTGGTCGTATACGGCCGTCACGAGAAGCTCGAGCCGACGTCGGACCTCATCGAGTCGAACGGTCTTGGGGCGGCTGGCCGTGACCCGACGCCACGGCGTCGCGACCGTCGCGATGACGTTCAGGCCGCGCCTCACGAGTGCGCCTGCCCGCCGTCCCAACGTCGCCGGTCGCACCATGCTACAGCGTCGCGTTGATGATGTCGGAGATCGCGGTGACGAGATCGGGATCGTCAGTGAGCGGGCCGACAAGCGCCGCGCGACACGCCTGGGCCGCCGGGATCCCGCCGGCGATGAGGCGCGCCGTCGCCACGAGCAGTCGCGTGCTCGGCGCCTCTGCCAGCCCCTGGTCGCGGAGGCGTCGCACGCGCTCTCCCACCTTCACGAGCGCCTGTGCCACGTCCGCATTCACCCCGCTCTCGTGGGCGAGGATCGTCGCCTCGATGGCCGGAGGGGGAAAGTCGAAGTCCAGCGCGACGAACCGCTGCCGAGTGCTCGGTTTGAGATCCTTGATCGCGTGCTGGTAGCCGGGGTTGTACGAGATGACCAGCTGAAAACCGGACGCGGCCTCGAGCAGCTCGCCCGTTCGCTCGATCGGCAGGATGCGGCGGTCATCGGTGAGCGGGTGGATCACGACGATCGTGTCCTGACGCGCCTCGACGACTTCGTCGAGGTAGCAGATCGCGCCCGTGCGCGCGGCCACGGTGAGTGGCCCGTCCACCCACACCGTCTCACCGCCTCTGATCAAGTAGCGCCCCGTGAGGTCGCTCGCCGAGAGGTCGTCGTGGCACGCGACGGTGACGAGCGGCCGGCGGAGGCGCCAGGCCATGTGCTCGACGAAGCGCGTCTTTCCGCATCCCGTCGGGCCCTTGAGCATCACCGGCAACCCACGCTCGTGACACCTGGCGAAGATGTCGATCTCATCGTGCGTGGAGACGTAATAGGGCGCCTCGTCCGGCGGATAGCGCACTCCGTCGTGGACGTGCGGCTGAGCAGTAGTCGGGACTGCGTGAAGCATTGAAGAAAAGGTAGGGGTCGCGGTTGCCCACCCTCGGGCGCGCAATCATACCCGCAGGGAGCCGGCCAGGATACGCGCATGACACCGCGCGGACGGCGCTCGAACACTCGACAAGGGGCCGGTGGTTACCACCTACACGCCGCCACGAATCAGCCTTTCCTGCCACATGCTGGACTCGCGACCGTGCGTCGCATCGTCGAACGCAGTGGTGGCCGCTCTCGGCCGAGGGGGAACCGGGTCGAGGGGAGACGTTCTATTTCACTCTCACAGCCGGAGTGCTTCGCTGGTCGCGTGTCGAAAGAGGGGAGTCCGCGGCAGCGCGAGCGCGCTCGCCTAACGGTAGCACTCCACCATGACCGTGACGCGCCGGCCAATGTCGCCCACGTCCGCGTTGCTCAACCGCGCGCCGGGCGGCGCCGTGCGATAGCGAATCGAGAGCTCATCGAGGAACGTACGCGCGAGATCGGACTTCAGCGCGAAGTTGACGTTCTGCGGCATGTCGCCCGTCTCCTCGGCGACGATGCGCGCGTTCAGCTTCGTCACCACGACCCCGACGACGTTCCCGCTCGCGTCGAAGAGCGGCCCGCCACTGCTCCCCTGCTGTACGGGTGCGCTCATCTGAAGAATCGACGGGTCGTTGTGGATGCCCGCCAGCGCGCTCACCGAACCGGTCGTGACACTGGGCTCATCCGCGAGGAGTCCCGCAAGCGGGAAGCCAACGGCGACGATGTCATCACCCGGTCGGATCCCGGAGCCGACGCGGAACGCCGCGACATTGCCGAACGAGCCATCGGCCTGAAGCACCGCGAGGTCGTCGCGCGGATGAACGGCGACGACCTTCGCACGCCACGTCGTGCTGGAGTCCGCGCGGATGCCGACCGACTGACACCCGCTGACCACGTGCCTGTTGGTGACGATATGGCCGTCCGTCGTGATGATGAACCCGGACCCGCTGGCGTCCGGGCCATCGCGACGCCCGAGGAGCGGGCCGGTTGGCCCGCGCGCCGGGCTGCTGCTGCGCGGCGCTTCTCGCGTCGGCGTCGACCGAGCCACCGACGCACTCGGTTGCGGGGATGGCGTGATGACCACGCGAGACGGCGCCTTCGCCGACAGCGTCGCCCACCGCTTTCGCTCCGCTGGGCGGCGGTCGAAGTAGCTGGGATCGACCCGCAGCGCCCGATCCCACGCGCTCAAGGCGTCGGCGTCGCGACCGAGATCGGCGGACGTTACCGCTGTCTCGCCCCAGATCGCCGCGTCCTCCGGGGACAACCGTCCCGCTTCATTCAGGGACCGGAGCGCCTCTTCGCGCCGGCCTAACGCGACGAGCGCGATTCCGGCACCGTGGTAAGCGGCGCCGCGGTGCGGCGCCAGGCGTTGCGCGGCGCGGAATTCCGCCAGCGCCTCGGCGACGCGCGCTTTCTGGAGTAACAGCCAGCCAACCAGCTCGTGCGCCCGTGGCTCGCTGGGATCCAGCTCGAGGTAGCGCCGATACGCCCGGAGAGCGTCGTCGCTGCGCCCCGCACGGTCGAGCGCCGTGGCGAGATCGAGCTGCGCCTGGGCGGAGGTTGGATCGCGCCGTGTGATCTCGCGGAACTCGTCTACCGCTCCGAGCGTGTCGCCCCGGGCCGCGAGCGCCGTGGCCAGGCTGCGGCGCGCGACGAGATCGTCCGGCGAGAGCCGTACGGCGTCGCGACAGCTCGCGACCGCTCGATCGGGCGGATCGACCAGGCACCGTCGCGCCGCGTCCTGGGCGCCGAGCGCCGGAGCCAGCGCGCACGCGATGAGAACCGTCGCCGCGACCTGACCGGCGAGACCCGATCGCCCTTCAAGTCGCCGGCCCCACTGAGGTTGAATCGTCCAGCGCATCTTGAGAGGACGACGCGGGGCGACCACGGGTTACCGGTCGGACAGCTTGTCCGCAAAGATTCCCGGACGCGAAAAGGCCCCGGCCAGTTGGCCGGGGCCTTTCGCGTTCGGGTACCGAACGGCGCGCTTAGCTGCCCTTACTGGGGGAGCGCAGCCGTCGTGGTGGCGGCAGCCGCACCGTTCGTCTCGACGACGAACACAACGCGGCGGTTCGCCTCGGCGCCCGGATCTTCCTTCTCGGCGCCCGTGTTGACCAGGCGGCTCTCGCCGTAGCCAACCGTGCGGACGTTCGCCGTGCTCAGGCCCTTCTCGGCGAGGTACGCAGCAACCGCGTCAGCGCGGCGCTTCGAGAGCTCCATGTTGTAGCGCGTGGAGCCAGCCGGATCCGCAAAGCCCTCGATCGTGATCACGGAGCCCGAGTAATACTTGCCCACGACACTCGCGAAGCGATCCAGCGCGGCCTTGTCGGCCTCACGAACCGTCGCATCGTCAAACGCGAAGTTCACCGGGAACGCGAACTTCAGCCCCTCTTCCATCGCCGTGATCTTGGCGCCGAACTCGGTGCGAAGCGCGCCGAGGTCGTTGCGAAGGCTGGCGACGTCATTCTTCACGGTCGTGAGCTCAGAACGGACGCCCGCGACTTCCGTAGTGATCGTGTTGCTCAGGCCGCTGTCCGCGGCGATGCGCGCTGCGCGCTCGTCACGAACCGACGTACGGACGAAGCCCTTCGTCGCGCACGCGCCGAGGACGACCGAACCCAGGATCACCGCTCCTACTGCCCGCAGGTTTGCTTTCATATCGCTGCTCTCCGATTAGCAAGAGGTCTCGACACCACCACGACGCACAACTGAATAGCGAAAACCGTACCGGAGCGCAGCAAGCGTGAAAATCTTTGGCTTCCATCACGTTATGTGACGTGCATCACACCCACATAACAGCTCGCTGCACGATCGAACGCCGGCGACGAGCAATAAAACAAAACGCAACATGAAAAGCTTGAGACGCACATCACAAATGCCGAAAAATCTTTGACTAGATGGTCGAACGGGTGAGCCATTCACCCCCATCGACCACTAAAATGGCGCCCGTCACCCACGACGCCGCCGGTGATGCGAGGAACGCAACCGCATTGGCGATGTCACGTGGCGTGCCCCAGCGTCCAAGCGGGATCTTCCGCGCCTGACGATCGATCGCTTCGGCGACGGGACTCGCGTGCTTCCCGGTCGAAACAGAGCTCGGCGCTGAGCCAGACGTTTCCGCTCGCCCGGACGTAAACAGATCATCCCCTGCCACGGCTGGCCGTTGGAACGCCTTGAGCACGCCTTCGGTCGGAACAGGCCCTGGCGCAATCGCGTTGACGCGAACGCCATCGGGCGCCCACTCGACGGCAAGGGTTCGCGTAAGCGCGTCGATGCCTCCCTTCGCTGCTGTCGCATGCGCCATCTGCGGCCACCCGCGATAGTGCAGCGTCATCGAGATGTTGATGATCGATCCGCCGTCGGTCGCACGCATGTGAGGCAGCGCCGCCTGCGAGCAGAAGAACGTGCCGAAGAGGTCGATCTCGATGACGCTGCGCCACGCATTGGGGCTCATGGACTCCGACGGGACGTAGAAGTTGCCGGCCGCGTTGTTCACGAGCAGGTCGAGGCGTCCTTGCCGCTCCATGACTTCCCCGAGCGCGGCGCGCACCCGCTCCGGATCGCGGACATCGAGCGTGACGGCGGAGGCCTGGCCACCAGCGGTGCGAATCCGCTCAGCGGCCGTCTCGACGTGATCGGCACGACGGCTCGCGAGCACGACATGCATGCCGAGCGATGCGAGCAACTCCGATATGCCGAAGCCGATGCCGGTTCCGCCGCCGGTGACCACCCCGACCTGGCCTTCGAGCAATCCGTCGCGGAAGACGGATGTATCAGGCATGCGGCTGGATGCGCGTGAGCTGGTCGTTAGGCACGGGCAGCTCCATGGTCACGGGCTCTCCCGACACCAGCACGTCCGCGAGCGCGACGAGATCGAGATCGACTGTCATTTCCGGGGCGGCGTCGAGGTCCAACGTCAGCTGCCGGGGGCGCAGGAAGCTCCTGCGGTGATGCGGCGTCAGCCCTGCGGATGTGAGTCCTGCCACATGATCGGCCGTGGCGTAACCGACATTCTGGCCCCAACGGTACGCAGGGTACCGCTCGCCAAGCTGCCGCATCAGGCGGTCTCGCGTCACCTTGGCGATGATGGACGCGCAGGCGATGGAAAAACAGCGAGCGTCGCCATGAACCACCGCCGTGTGCTCGATGGCGAGCGTGCGAATCGCTTTGCCGTCGATGAGGACGTGGTCGGGAGCGACGCTCAGGCGCGAGAGCGCTCGCCGCATCGCGAGCGTGCTGGCGTGATAGATGTTCAGCCGGTCGATCTCTCGTACCGACGCGGCGCCGACACCGAGCGAAAGCGCGCGCGCGCGGATCAGTGCGGCGAGACGTGTGCGCTCGGCCGGCGAGAGGGCTTTGGAATCATCGACGCCGGGGATGGCTCGAGCGTCGGGTGGCATGACGACGGCACAAGCGACGACGGGGCCCGCCAGGGGGCCCCGTCCAACCTCGTCGACACCAGCGATCAGCGGGCCGCGCTCACGTCGCAGCTCTCGCTCGATCGCGCTCCAGCGTCGGCGCGCGGATCCTGAGCGCCGCCGACCCGGCATGACTCAGCTCTCCGAAGTCGCGGCCTCGGTGGTCGGCACCGCGACGCGCACCTTCTTCTCACGGATGCGTGTGGCTTTACCGGTCAGGTGGCGCAGGTAATACAGCTTCGCGCGGCGCACGCGGCCGCGGCGGACGACCAGGATTTCAGCGAGCATCGGGCTGTGCACGGGGAAAATGCGCTCGACGCCAACGCCGTTCGAGATTTTCCGAACGGTGAAGCTCTCGCTCACTCCGCTGCCGCGACGCGCAATGCAGATGCCCTCGAACGCCTGGAGCCGCTCCTTGTCGCCTTCCTTGACGCGAACGTTGACCCGCAGCGTGTCGCCGGGGCGGAATGGCGGAAGGTTGGGGCGGAGCCATTCCTTCTGAGTTTCGATGAACGGATGCATATGACGCTCCGGGCTGAAAGGACTTGCCCGATAAAGGTTTCGGT
>Ga0075420_100001808_pt1 | contig 18250 bp, 17 predicted proteins | sample SoiMetdeltSBSDD4_FD_75296 | JGI IMG/M metagenome (GOLD analysis project Ga0075420, IMG submission 75296) | Bulk soil microbial communities from a Populus tree surrounding site in Tennessee, USA - Soil MetaG P. deltoides SBSDD4 | ecosystem: Environmental > Terrestrial > Soil > Tree plantation... | reverse complement strand
GGCTTGTCTCTCGTCAGGGAGCTCATCGAATTGCACGGGGGCGAGATCAGCGCCGCCAACCGCACCGACGGTCACGGCGCCGAGTTCATCGTCCGGTTTCCCCTGCAGCCTACCGAGACACTCACGACCAGCAGGCGCAGCATCGACGAGTCCGGCTCGGGTATTCAGGTGCTCGCCGGGTTGCGTGTGCTGGTACTCGATAAGGATCGTGACGCCCGTGAGCTGGTCGAAGCGGTGCTTCGCCAGGGCGGAGCCGTCGTGCGCTCCACAGAGTCAGTGGCTGACGCGCTCGACGCGCTCGAAAGCTGGCGGCCTGATGTGCTCGTCAGCGATCGCGCCTCACCGGATCGCGACTGCTACCTGCTCGTCGGCAAGGTCGCCTCTCTCGAAGCCGATCGTGGCGGCCGCATTCCCGCCTTTGCGCTGACGAGTCTTGCCGGAACCGATACGAATGGAGGGAATCTGCTGGCGCGATCGGTTCGCGATCTGCCCAAGCCGCTCGAGCCAGCGGCGCTGACTGCGGAGGTCGCTCGTCTCGCTGGCCGCGAGGGACGCCGGGCCAGTAGATGAAGGCGCCGAGCGCGTTACCGGTTCGTCGACGCCTGTCGATGGGCGTCGAACTTCAGCTGGATTCTTCCGCACACGCCCGCGTTTGGGCTCCAGCCTGTCGATCTGTCGCAGTCGTGGTCGAACGACAAGGACGCCGGAGTCGGGGCTCTGGACCCGGGCGATTGTCAGAGGATGCGACCACGACCGAGTTGGAGCGGGCTCCTGGCGGCGTCTTCGAAGGACGTCTTGCCGGCGTCCAGGCCGGCGATCGCTATCACTTCCAGCTCGATCGCAACCGGTTGCGGCCCGATCCCGTGTCGCGCTTTCAACCCGAAGGTCCTCATGGACCATCCGAAGTCGTGGATCCTGACAACTTCAGCTGGACCGATTCAGATTGGAAAGGCGTCGCGCGCGAAGGTCAGGTTCTCTACGAGATGCACGTGGGCACCTTCACTCCCCAGGGAACCTGGAGAGCCGCGGCGGATCAGCTGGAGGAGCTCGCGAGTCTCGGCATCACCGTGATCGAGATGATGCCGGTGGCGGATTTCTCTGGACGGTTTGGCTGGGGATACGACGGCGTCAATCTCTACGCGCCGACGAGACTCTACGGGACGCCCGACGACCTTCGTGCCTTCGTGGACCGTGCGCACGCAGCCGGCATCGGCGTCATCCTCGACGTGGTCTACAACCATCTCGGCCCGGATGGCAACTTTCTGCCCGACTTCTCGCCTGAATACTTCACCGATCGCTACGCGAACGACTGGGGGCCTTCGCTGAATTTCGAAGGTCCGCGCCCCGCGCGCGACTTCTTCGTCGACAACGCCGCGTACTGGATCGATGAATTCCATTTCGATGGGCTGCGTCTGGATGCGACGCAGGACATTCACGACGCCTCGGCGGTGCATGTGCTCCAGGAAATCGTGTCCAGGGCCCGGCAGGCCGCGGGTGCCCGCCGTGTGTTGATCGTTGCCGAGAACGAGCCGCAGCACACGCTTTTGGTGAAGGACCCTGAGTGTGGGGGATTCGGAATGGACGCGGTGTGGAACGACGATTTCCACCATTCGGCGATCGTCGCGCTGACCGGCCGCCGCGAGGCTTACTACACCGACTACCGTGGACGTCCACAGGAGTTCATCTCGGCCGCAAAGTACGGCTATCTGTATCAGGGCCAGTGGTACTCGTGGCAGAAACAGCGCCGAGGGACGAGCGGGTTGCGACTGCCAGGCTCGGCCTTCATCACGTTTCTGCAGAATCACGATCAGGTCGCGAACTCCGCGTTCGGCCGGCGCGTTCACGAATTGGCATCGCCGGGACGATATCGAGCGCTGACCGCGCTGATGTTGCTCGGGCCGGGGACACCGTTGCTGTTTCAGGGCCAGGAGTTCGCCTCCTCGGCACCCTTTCTCTACTTCGCCGATCACTCGGGCTCGCTTGGCGAGGGTGTCAGTACCGGGCGGCGTGAATTCCTGAGTCAGTTCCCGAGCCTGACGGATCCCGAGATCCAGGCGCACCTGCCGCCGCCGGGAGACGCCGCTACCTTCGAGCGTTGCCGATTGGATTTTCAGGAACGCGAGTCGCACGCCGAGGCATACGAGCTCCATCGCGACCTCCTGCACCTTCGCCGCACGGATCCCGTGATTGCCGCAGCAGGCACGTTACCTGTCGATGGCGCGGTGCTGTCGGCGGACACCTTTCTATTGCGCTACGACGGGAAGGACGCCGGCGACCGACTGTTGATCGTGAACCTCGGGCCCGATCTCGATCTCACGCCGATGCCTGAGCCGCTCCTGGCTCCGCCCGACGGAACCGAATGGACGCTGCAGTGGACCAGCGATGCTGCCGCGTACGGCGGTCTCGGTTCGGCTCCGCTGCAGTCGCACCCAGCGTGGCGGATCTCCGGCGAGTCGGCCATCCTGCTCCGTTCGCAACCCCGTGATGACGATGGCGACGACCGCCCGTGAATTGATTCGACGTCTGACTGCACCGCGAGACGAGCGAGACGAGTCCTCCGGACTCATACTCCGACGCGAATGGCTGGTGACCAACGGGCTTGGCGGGTACGCATCGGGAACTGTCGCCGGTGTCGTCACTCGTCGTTATCACGCGCTCCTGGTTTCCGCGCTGCCGGCGCCTCTCGGCCGGTTCGTGATGTTCAATCACCTCCTCGAGCGCGTACGTCTGACCGATCGCCGGGTGGCCTGGCTTGGCGATGAAGACGAGGTCGCAGGCTCCAACGCCGCCGATCGACCCGATCATCTGGTGGAGTTCCGGCTCGAGCTCGGGCTCCCCGTCTGGACGTACCGGCTTGGCGACATCGAGGTCGAGAAACGGGTGGTCATGCCCTATGGGCAGAACACCGTGCACATCACGTATCGATTGCTTCGCGGCAGCGAACCCGTGCGGCTTGCGCTGCGGCCGTCTGTCCAGTTCCGTCCGCACGAAGCGCCGGTCGGCGAATCACCGGCCCACGCCTACAAGGTCACGGCCGTTCAGAACTGCTACGAGCTTTCCGCCGGCTCCGACCTGCCGCAGCTTCGCATGCTGCTGCGTGGCCATCGATCCGCGCTGACCCTGGACGAACGCGGCGTTGCCGCGGTGCCCTACGAGATGGAGAAGAATCGCGGATATGAGGACATCGGCTCGCTGTGGAGCCCGGGGTATTTCCGCGCCGATCTTCTTCCGGAAGAACCCGTCACGCTCGTGGGATCGACCGAACAGTGGGACACGATTCAAGCGTTGAGCCCGGAAGAGGCGACCCGTTCCGAGCGCGAGCGGCGCGATCGCCTGTTGAGCATCGCAGGCAAGACCGCAGAAACCGATCTCGCCGCAGAACTCGTGCTGGCGGCCGATCAGTTCATCATCACGCCGGCTGGCCGCGCCGACGAGGCAGCGCGGGCACGGGCGGCTGGCGAAGAAGTGCGCACGGTGATCGCCGGCTATCACTGGTTCACCGACTGGGGGCGCGACACGATGATCAGCCTCGAGGGGCTGACGCTGCAGACGGGACGCTTCCGTGAGGCTGCGTACATCCTGCGCACGTTCGCTCATTACGTGCGGGATGGCTTGATCCCCAACATGTTCCCGGATGGATCGAAGGAGGGGCTGTACCACACAGCTGACGCATCCCTGTGGTTCTTCCACGCGACCGGCCGGTTCCTTCGGGCGACCAACGATCGTGAAACGCTGCGCGTCCTGCTTCCGGCGCTCCTCGACATCGTGGAGCATCATCTGCGCGGCACACGATTCGGCATTGCCGTCGATCCGCGGGACGGGCTGCTGACACAGGGCGCGGCGGGCTATCAGCTCACCTGGATGGATGCGAAGGTCGACGACTGGGTGGTGACGCCGCGCCGCGGCAAGGCGGTCGAGATCAATGCCCTGTGGTACAACGCGCTGCGCCATCTCGAGAGCTGGACGCGCGATGAGGGCGGCGATCGTGGCCTCGATCTGGCTGGTGCAGCCGAGCGCGCGCGGCAATCCTTCAACGAGCGATTCTGGTATGCGGATGGCGCGTATCTTTACGACGTGGTGGATGGCCAGCACGGTGACGATGCCGCGTGCCGGCCGAATCAAATCTTCTCAATCGCTCTCGACTTTCCGGTGCTCGACCAATCGCGGTGGCAGCCGGTCCTCGACGTCGTTCGCGCCCGGCTGTTGACACCATTCGGGCTACGGTCGCTCGCGCCGGGTCACCCCGACTACAAATCGAAGTATTACGGTGACCTGCGATCCCGTGACGCGGCGTACCACCAGGGCACCGTCTGGGCCTGGTTGATCGGTCCCTATCTCGATGCGTGGTTGAAGGCTCATCCCGCCGAGCGGCGCGGCGCGCGCGCGCTGCTCGACGGGTTCGACAAGCATTTGAGCGAAGCGTGCGTCGGATCGATCAGTGAGATCTTCGACGCGGAAGAGCCGTACGCGCCGCGCGGCTGCGTCGCGCAGGCGTGGAGCGTCGCCGAGGTACTCCGCTGCCTGATGAACACGCGGGCATGACTCGAGACAGAGTCCTGTATCATGCCCGGCACCAGCGATGGACCTGAAGGAACTGGGGTGGACCGACGCGTTCGCGCAGTCGTTCGCTGCATTGAACGCGGACGGCACGGTGCCGGGGCGGATCGCCCTCGAACACACGCACATCTACCGGGTGCTGACGGACTCGACGGAGTGGCTGGCTCGCGTGTCCGGTCGGCTTCGCCACGAGGCCGACGATCGCACGGATTTTCCGGCCGTCGGCGACTGGGTCGCGATCGAGCCCCCGCCTCAGTCCGGCGAGGCGCGGATTCGGGCGATTCTGCCGCGCTTCAGCCGCTTCTCACGCCGCGCCGCGGGCGATCGTACCGAGGAGCAGATCGTCGCCGCCAACGTGAACACGGTCTTCCTGGTGGGCGGCCTCGACCAGAATTTCAATCCCCGTCGAATCGAGCGCTACCTGCTTGTCGGGTGGGACAGCGGCGCGCAGCCGGTGATCGTGCTGAACAAGGCCGATCTGGTTGACGATGCAGAATCGTTCGTCAGCGAGGTCCGCAGGCTTGGTCCGGCAGTGCCGGTGCATGCGATTTCCACACGCCAGCCTGAAACGCTCGATGCCCTGCGGCAATACCTCACGCGCGGGCAGACGGTTGGCCTGCTGGGATCGTCGGGCGTCGGCAAGTCCAGCATCGTGAACCAGCTCCTTGGCCACGAGCTGATGGCGACGCGCGACGTGCGCATCGCGGACAGCCGCGGTCGTCACACGACGACATCCCGGCAGCTCGTCGTGCTGCCGGGTGGCGGAGTACTCATAGACACGCCAGGCATGCGCGAGCTCCAGCTCTGGGAAACCGGCGACGCGCTCGGCGGCGCCTTCGCGGACATCGAAGAGCGGGCTGCCGAATGCCGCTTCCGCGATTGCCGGCATCGGACCGAACCAGGATGTGCCGTACGCGCAGCTGCTGACGCCGGCGAGATCCCGCCCGAGCGGCTCGAGAGCTACCACAAGCTCCGTGACGAGCAGGCCTATCAAGCTCGTCAACAGGACGAGCGCGCACAGCTCGATCAGAAGCGGCGCAATAAGGTCGTCACGCGGGCCCTCAACAAGCATTTGAAAGACAAAGGGAAGGCATAGCCGCGCCACCCACCGGCCCCCGCCCGCCGTTCGCCGGAGAGGGCGTTCCCTTTGTCAGCCGCAAGCGTAATGTGCAGCCATGAACGTCCTCACCGTGAAGGATGCGCGCAAGGCGTTCGGCGAGATCAAGGCTTTGCAGGGGGCTTCGCTCGAGTTGCGCCAGGGGGAGCTCCTCGCGCTCCTCGGACCGAACGGCGCCGGAAAGACCACCCTCATCCGCGCGATCACCGGACGCGTGCGCCTGGACTCAGGCGAGATTCGCCTCTTCGATCGCGTGCTCGACGGCGCTCGCACGCCGCCCGAGCTCGGCATCGTCCCGCAGGAAGTCGCGGTCTACCCGCTGCTGACCGCGCGCGAAAACCTCGATGCGTTCGGCCGCCTCCAGGGGTTGTCTGGAGGTCTTCTGAAAGACCAGGTGGGATGGGCGCTCGATCGGACGGGGCTCACCGATCGGGCCGATGAGTCAGTTCAACGTTTCTCGGGCGGCATGAAGCGACGATTGAACATCGCCTGTGGAGTCATTCACAAGCCCAAGGTCGTTCTGCTCGACGAGCCGACCGTCGGCGTCGATCCGCAGAGCCGTGATCGCATCTACGACATGCTCGCCGATCTCGCCAACCAGGGCGTCTCCCTGCTCGTGACGACGCATCATCTCGAGGAAGCTGAAGCTCGATGCTCGAGAACCGTGATCATCGATCACGGCCGAGTGATCGCATCGGGCAGCCTGTCCGAGCTAGTCGAGCAGACCGTTGGGCGTCACAGGCTCGTGACCCTCCGGCTCGACGGCCCCTTTTCTCCGGCGTCCGGAGACGTCTCCGACTTCGCGATCGATCCCGCCGATCCGCGCGTGCTCCGCGCCCGGATGCGTGACGTGGCGCTCGAGCTGCCGCCCCTCCTCGCACATGTCAACCGGGCCGGCCGCATTGTGGACGACGTGGACGTGCGCGGGCCGAGCCTGCAGTCGGTGTTCATTCACCTGACGGGAAGGGAGCTGCGCGAGTAATGCGTACGCTGTTGCGAATCGGATGGCTGAATCTCAAGAGGGATCGGGTCGCGCAGGCGCTCACGTTCCTGCTGCCGGTCATCTTCTTCTCGATCTTCGCGACGGTCTTTGGCGGGCAGGGCGACGACGCGACGTCGCGGATCCGTGTCGCCGTGGTCGATGAGGATCGTTCGGAAGTGAGCCAGCGAATCGTCGAGGCCCTCAAGGCCGAAAAGGCGCTTCGTGTCCGCCTCACGGCGGCCGAGGAAGATCAGGGGACTGTGCTCGATCGTGCGGGCGCGGAACAATTGGTTCGCAACGGAAACGCCCCCGTCGCCGTCGTCATCCCCGCCGGGTTCGGCGCGGCGTTCATGGAGAACGGATTCGGCGGCGGCGCGTCGATGCAGCTTCTGGCGGACGTGTCGGATCCGATCGCGCCACAAATGGTGCAGGGCCTCATGCAGAAGGTCACGATGACGGCTGCACCCGATTTGTTGATGACCGGCGGCATGCGACAGTTCGAGCGTTACGCAGGGACCCTCACTCCGCAGCAGCGTGCTGCGGTCGACCAGTGGCTGCCACGGCTGAAATCTGGCGCCTCGCCGGGTCCGAGTGGCGGCGCCGGCGCACCCATGGGTGTGGCCGTGACTGTCGTCGACGTGATGCGCACCGACGATCGACGCGGCTCCCTCATCTCTTTCTACGCCGCCGGCATCGGCGTGATGTTCCTCTTGTTCTCCTGCGTGGGCGCGGCCGGCGGGGCACTCCTCGAGGAAGCCGAGTCCGGCACCCTCGAGCGTCTGCTGTCGACGAGGATCGGCATGACGGGCTTGCTCGCCGGCAAGTGGGTGTTCCTCGCGATCATGGGCTGCGCGCAGCTGACGGTGATGTTCCTGTGGGGGCGGATCGCGTTTGGTCTGCCGCTCTTCGACCACATTCCCGGCTTCGTCGTCATGACCACAGCCACGGCTGCTGCGGCCGCTGCCCTCGGCCTGGTGCTGGCAACGCTCGCCCGAACGCGCGCCCAGCTCTCGGGGTTCTCGACGATTCTCATCCTGACGATGTCGGCGCTCGGCGGGAGCATGTTTCCACGCTTCCTGATGACCGAAACGATGCAGAAGGTGGGACTGGTGACCTTCAATGCATGGGCGCTGGACGGTTACCTGAAGGTGTTCTGGCGCGACGCGCCAATATGGCAGCTGTGGCCGCAGGTCGGCGTCCTCCTCTCGCTCGCTGCTGTGTTCCTCGTCGTCGCCAGGCTGCTGGCACGGAGGTGGGAGACGGCATAAAATCGATCCAGCCGTGGTCCGTGGCTCGTCGCTCGTTGCTCGAAGAGCCCTTGGAAGGCCCGGGCCTTACGAGCTACGAGCGACGAACCACGAACCACGAACTACGGCAAGGTCGGGCCTACAGGGAATACCGATTCGAATATCCATGAAAATCTCACTCGTTCAGCAGTCAGCAGGTCCTGACAAGGATGCGAATGTGGCGCGCGGGCTGGCGGCGCTCGCCGAGGCGGCGCGTGCCGGGGCCGAGGTCGTGGTGTTTCCGGAGTTGGCATTCGAGCAGTTTCATCCGCAGCGTCCGGCCGATGCAGAGCCGTGGCGGCTCGCCGAACCGGTTCCTGGGCCGATGACGGAGCGGTTTACGCGCGCGGCCCGCGAGTTCGGGGTTGTGGTCGTCCTCAACTTGTACGAGCGTGAGGGGCCACGCGCATTCGATTGCTCGCCAGTGATCGATGCCGACGGCATTCTGCTGGGCCGGACGCGGATGGTTCACATCACCGACTATCCTTGCTTCCACGAGCAGGGCTACTACACCCCAGGCGACCAGGGTGCTCCCGTCTACCGGACGAAGGCCGGAAATATCGGCGTGGCGATCTGCTACGACCGTCATTATCCGGAATACATGCGCGCCCTCGCGCTTGGTGGCGCGGATCTCGTGGTCGTGCCACAGGCCGGTGCCCTCGACGAGTGGCCGGAAGGCCTCTACGAGGGAGAGATGCGAGTCGCGGCGTTCCAGAACGGGTACTTCATCGCGCTGTGCAACCGGGTGGGCAGGGAAGACTGCCTGACGTTCGCGGGCGAGTCGTTCGTCTGCTCGCCTGACGGGCGAGTCATTGCGCGCGCGCCCTCCATGCAGGACGCGATTCTTACCGTCGACATCGATCTCGGCGAAACGTCGAGCTCGCACGCCCGGCGGCTGTTCATGCAGCATCGCCGGCCCGAGCTGTATGCCGAGTGGGTCACGGGATCTGCGACGGACTGACGCCGCGTCGCCAGTCTTTTCAAATCGGGCGGGGAAGCCAAGCCACACCCCGGCGATGGCGATTCGAGCCGCCACGCTGCCAGCCCATGCCGCGCACCGTGTTCGTCGCCCCACGGCCGGATAGTCTGCTGAGGAGGCACATGAACAGCGATCCGAGGCCGTCGTCACAATTGCGGGATTTTTCCGCGCGGGGGCGTCTCCCCTCGTGGAAGGTCTGGGCCGCGGGCGCGATCGTGCTGTTGCTGAGCCAGGCGTTGACGATCGGTCAGGGCTATATTACCGGCACGCTCAGCGGTCCGGTGACCGGCAAATGGATCCTCCACGATGTGATCTTCTGGTTTTCGTGGTTCGCGGTCTCGCCGCTCGTCTTCCTGGTGGCCGGACGCTACCCACTCGATCGCCCGACCTTCGGACGCATCAGCGCGCACCTGATCGCGTTTCCGGTCGTGCTGACGCTGGCCGCCGTGCTGCGTATCCTCGTCCGCTGGCCGTTCTGGGGATTTCCGCTGACCTTCCCGAAGAGCGTGATGCTGGCCATCAGCAGCTCGATGATGATCTTTCTGCTGCTTTACACGGCGACGGTCATCCTGTTCTACGCGCTCGAGTACTACCACGCATATCACTCGCGAGCGCTTCGCTCGTCGCAGCTCGAGACGATGGTCGTGCGTGCCGAGCTCGACGCGCTGCGCAACCAGCTCCAACCGCATTTCCTGTTCAACACGCTTCACGCGATCTCGGCGCTGATGGCCAAGGACGTCGGCGCCGCGCGGCGGATGATGACGCGCTTCAGCGATCTTCTGCGTCTCGCACTCGACGAACCGGAGCAGCACGAAGTACGTCTCGATCAGGAGCTGCACTTTCTCGATCAATATCTCGATCTGCAGCGCATGCGCTTCGGCGACCGTCTGGAGGTCGAGCTCGACGTGACGCCGTCCACGCTCGACTGCCTGGTGCCGAGGTTGATCCTGCAGCCGGTCGTCGAGAACGCATTGACGCACGGCATCGGCAGCCGCGCCGGCGCCGGGCGTCTGCGTATCGTGGCCGAGATCGACGAGGGTGTGCTCAAGCTCGAGGTCGAAGACGATGGTCCGGGACTGTCGTCGAACCGCGGCGAGCTGTTGCACGAAGGCGTCGGACTGCGAAATACGCGCGCCAGGCTGATGCATCTGTACGGTGACAACGCGTCGCTGGCGCTGGTCGACGTGCCGGGAGGCGGCCTGCGCGTCACGATTACCATCCCGGCGCCGATTCCGCGGAGCCGTACGGAACGGCACGCTGCCATACCCGCATGATACGGACTGTCATCGTGGACGACGAACCGCTCTCGCGCGAGCTGCTGCGCGGCATGCTCGATCAGGAGTCCGACGTCTCGGTGATTGGGGAATTCCAGGACGGCCACGAGGCCGTCGAGGGCATCCGGTCGCTCAAGCCGGATCTGGTATTCCTCGATATCCAGATGCCCGAGCACAACGGATTCCAGGTGATCGCCGAGCTCGGCGACGCCCCGCTGCCGGCCGTCATCTTCGTGACCGCCTACGATCGCTACGCGGTGCAGGCGTTTGAAGTGCACGCGCTCGACTACCTCTTGAAGCCGTTCGACGAGGAACGCCTCGGCGCAGCGCTGCGCCACGCCCGGGAGCGTCTTGCCCAGCCCGATCGCACTGACACCAGCCGCCGCATCCTGACCATGCTCGAGCAGCTGACCGCTGGATCGCGCTATCGCGATCATCTGGTAATCAAGGGTGATGGCCGCGCGTACCTGCAGCCGGTGCGCGAAATCGAGTGGGTCGAGGCATCGGGTAAACACGTGCACATCCACGCCGGCGCCGAGACGCGGTCGATGCGCGCCACGATGATCGACCTCGAACAGAAGTTGAATCCGCGACGGTTCCTGCGCGTCAGTCGATCGGCCATCGTCAACGTCGATCGGATTCGGGAGATCGCGCCGTGGTTCAACGGCGAGTTCCTCGTAACGATGAAGAGCGGCGCGCAGGTCCCCTCGACGCGAGGCTATCGCCAGGCGCTCGTCGACTTGCTAGACCGTCGCTGACGCGCCCGCAAACTTGACGTCCGGCCCACTCTGGCGTCACTGTGTTCACGGATGCGCCGGGTTCCATCCCTCACTGGCTTTGCCTGCCTGATCGCCTTCTTCGCCATCGGCTGCCGCAACCTCGACGTCGTCACGGACAGCTACGCAACCCTTGACGAAGCGCGACGGGACGGCGCGATTGCGCGCGGCTGGGTACCCGAGGGCCTGCCCCCCGGCACGCACGAAATCCGTGAGGCCCACGATCTCGACTCGAACCGGCGCTGGGGTCTGTTCAGTTTTCAGCCGGAGGAGAGCGATGTGCTTCGGCGCCTGTTGAAACCCGACGAGCGGCCGCTCGCAGGCGAGCGTCTCGATGCTCCCGCGCGGATCGAGTGGTGGCCCGTGCTCCTGCGGGGCAAGCTCGACTCCGACACCATCGCTGCGACAGGACTTCGGGCGTACGAGTCGGTGAGCGGCGATCTCATCTTTCTGGTCAATTGGAAGCAGGGCCGCGCGTACTACTGGTCGTCGCAGGGGCACCGATAAGCGATAATGCACAATTGATTGATGATGCTGAACACGTGGAAATGGGCGGTGAATTCTGCGAAGTCCTGTTCGCCGACTGGCAGGTGGGCGTCCGTAAGATGAAAGCCGATCCAGCGTTCGCGGAAACGCTGACGGTCAAGGAAGGCTGAGAAAGCCCGCCTTCGCCAAGGCTTCGGCGGGGCAGCCTTCGCGCGCATTCATGAGCGAAGGCTGGCTTGCCCAGCCGTAGCTCGCCAAGGATCCAGGCGAGCGAAGGCTGGTGCCGAGGACTGGAATCGAACCAGTGACACCAGCATTTTCAGTGCTGTGCTCTACCGACTGAGCTACCTCGGCACACGAACGTCGGTTGGCAGAATCCCAATCATAACAATTCAGGTTCCGAGTCGGCAACGGAGCGCCAACGGCGGTCTGCGGATGGCCTGGGGGCTACGCTTCAGGCAAATACACGACTCACATTCCACTTGTACTTTCTCGCGCGCTGCGGTACTTTCTAGTTGTACTTTTTGCATCGGTCTGGTACCGTTGCGTGCGTTCACCCACACACTCAATCGATGAACACGCGTCGCCCTCCCACGCGAGTGCCCGTCAGCGATCTGGAGCATCTGCCGGTGCCCCGCAGCAATCGACGCTGGCTGGCTCAGCTCCTGGGTTTCGCGACCGCGGTGTTGATCGTCAACGCCTTGATTGGCGAGCGCGGCCTCGTCGAACGCAGGCGCGCCGAGCATCAAGCTGCGGCCATCTCTTCTGAGCTTTCAGCCATCCGGCGAGAGAACAGCCAGCTTCGCCGCAGGGTCGCGCAGCTGACGAGCGATCCGCTGGCGATCGAGCACGTCGCCCGCGCCGAACTGGGGCTCGTGCGGCGAGGCGAGGTGCTGGTGCTCGTCAAGGACGTCCGGCCCCGGTAGTGGTATGGGGTCATCGTCAAGTTTCACCAGCCGGCAGCCGAATCAGCTATTGGCTGGCTTCGCCGGCCCGCTGACTTTTTGACAGACCTCAGTACCGTCGGCTACAGTACGAACACTACACGGTAATGCCGATGAAAGTCTCCCGCTGACCGTTCCGCCCGTTTCGAGTTCCTCCACATAGTCTGGTCCGCTGCGACCTGCGTGTCGCGCGGTTCGTTCTCGAAGGATGCCTCGCGTACGTCTCCCGACGTGCCGCCGCGGCCATGCCTTCCCCTGGAGCACGCGCATGCCGGTTCCCGCCATAGAAGTCGTCAACCTGGAAAAGATCTATACACGTCGGCGCGGGGAGCCGGTCCGCGCCGTTGATGGACTCACGTTTTCGATCGCGCCCGGATCGATCTTCGGCCTTCTCGGGCCTAACGGCGCCGGGAAGACAACCACGCTCAAGATCCTGACGACGCTGATCAAGCCGACCTCGGGTCACGCGCGCATCCTCGGCATCGATGTCGTCGGCGACCCGCTCAAGGTTCGGCAGCACATCTCCGTCGTGATTCAGGAGAGTGCGGTCGAGCTCTTTCTCAGCGTTCGCGACAACCTGCACACCTTCGCCAGATTCCATCGCCTACCCGTTGACGAAATCGAGCGGCGGGCGTCGCGCGTGATCGCGCAGTTCGGGCTGGAGTCGGAGTCCAGCAAGAAGGTCATGGATCTCAGTGGGGGTTTCCGCCGACGCGTGCAGGTTGCCAAGGTGTTCATGGTGGACACGCCGGTCGTGTTTCTCGACGAGTTCTCGACCGGGATGGATCCGATTCTCAAGCGATCGGTGATGGGGCTGCTGCGCGAGAGCGCTCAGCGGGGGAGGACGATCGTGCTGACGACGCAGATCCTGCAGGAAGCGGAAGAGTTATGTGACGACATCCTGATCGTCAATCGGGGCAGGGAAGTGGCGCGCGGGGATCTGCACACGCTGAAGCTGCTGGCGTCCGGCGTCTATGAAGTGACCATGACCTTCAATCGCGTGCCGGAAGGCCTCGAGACCGAGCTCGCGGCGCGGCATCCGCTGCGGCTGAGCGTCTCGGCGACGACCGTGGAGATCGCGTTGAAGGAGCCCGAACATCAGGTGCTCGAACTGGTGACCGCGTTGTCGAAGCGCGCGCAGGTGCTCAGGGTGGAGATTGGCGGTGCCAGTCTCGAGGACGTGTTCGTGCAGTTGATGCTCGACGGCGCTCACGAGACTCCGGAACACGCCGCGATCACCGGAGGTGGCCGATGACAGCGCTCGGGGCGGTGCTGTATCGCGAGGGTATGATCCGCGCGACCAACCTGACGTTCATTTTCTGGGACGTGTTCTATCCGCTGGGCTATTTGCTGGTCTTCGGCGTGGGGATGACGCACGCCGTTGGCGGCGCTCTGCCTGGCGGCCTCGACTACAACGCGTTCTTCCTGGCCGGGGTGCTGGGCATGGCGAGCTTCGGCATCGCCTCGAACACCGCCTGGTCGTTCTTCATGGATCGCGACAACGGGATCTTCTACGAGATGCTGACCTATCCGCTCAGCCGCTCGGAGTACCTGATCGGCAAGGTCCTCTTCAACGTGCTCATCGCGACGGCGCAGGCGACGGTGACCGTGCTCCTGGCCGGCGCGCTGCTCGATGTGCCCGTTCGCTTCGATCTGCTGCCGCTGCTCGTCGCGGCAGTAACCGTCGGCACGGCTGGCTGGTTCTTTTTCTACGCGATCTTTGCGCTGCAGATCCGGCGGAACGACGCGTTCAACACGGTGACGTCGATCTTCTATTTCGTGTTTCTTTTTGCAAGCTCGATGTTCTATCCGCTCGAGCCGCTGCCGGAGGTGTTCCGCCGCGTCGCGTATGCCAATCCGATCACCTGGCAGGTGGACGTGCTGCGCTACGCGACCGTCGGGATCGGCGAACCACGGGTGCTGGTCATGGAGTCGGCCGCGTTCTGCGTGTTCACGGCCGCCACCTTCCTAGCTGCGCTATGGTCGCTGCATAGACAGGAATAGGAGCGCGGCGCTGAAGCGCCGCGCTGCTGGGAACGCGGGAACAGACGCACCAGCAGCGCGGAGCTTTAGCTCCGCGCTCCTAAACCGCTGCGACTTCCGGTTCGCGGGCGAGGCCGAGCTCGCGGCGGACACGTTCCTCGATCGCCTTGAACGTCGCGGGGTTGTCCTTGAGGAACTGCTTGACGTTCTCGCGGCCCTGACCGAGGCGCTCGCCGCTGAAGGCGAACCACGTGCCGCTCTTCTCGACGATCTTGCGATCGACCGCAAGATCGAGCAGATCGCCTTCCCGCGAGATGCCCTCGCCGTACATGACGTCGAACTCCGCTTCGCGGAATGGCGGGGCGACCTTGTTCTTCACGACCTTCACGCGCGTACGCCCGCCGACGACTGTATCGCCATCCTTGATGGCGCCAATGCGGCGGATGTCGATGCGCACCGACGCATAGAACTTGAGCGCGCGGCCGCCGGTCGTCGTTTCCGGGTTGCCGAACATCACGCCGATCTTCTCGCGCAGCTGGTTGATGAAGATCAGGCAGGTCTTGGATTTCGACACCATGCCGGTGAGCTTCCGCAGCGCCTGCGACATCAGACGTGCCTGTAGACCCATCTGCGCTTCGCCCATTTCGCCCTCGATCTCGGCGCGGGGCACGAGCGCGGCGACCGAGTCGACCACGACCACGTCCACGCCCCCTGACCGGACGAGAACCTCGACGATTTCCAACGCCTGTTCGCCGTTGTCCGGCTGCGAGACGAGCAGGTTCTCGAGATCGACGCCGAGCTTCTGGGCGTACTGCGCGTCGAGCGCATGCTCGGCATCCACGAACGCCGCCATGCCGCCGAGTTTCTGCGCCTCAGCGATTACCTGCAGGGAGAGCGTCGTCTTGCCCGACGACTCGGGCCCGAAAATCTCCACCACGCGGCCGCGCGGCACACCGCCGATGCCGAGGGCATAGTCCAAGCTGACGGAGCCGGTCGAGATGGCGGGAATGGCCGTGACGGCATCCTTCTGGCCAAGTCGCATGATCGAGCCCTTGCCGAATTGCTTCTCGATCTGGCCTACGGCCATCTCGATCGCCTTCAGGCGTTCGCGGTCGTTGCGGTCATCTGCTGCGGGGGGCATTCGGACTCCTTCTGTCTGGTCGCGGGAATTCGCTGGAATGCCTTGCATTCTAGGAGTGTGCCGGGGAGAAAGTCAAGCGAAAATCTGTGAATGATGAGCCAATATATCGCTGCCTGTCAGCAAGTTGCGAAGTTCGTGGACTTTCGCCTCTGGTCTCGCGGTACGCGGAAACATCATCAGCCCTTGCCGGGTCGCTGCGCGGTTTCTGCGAGGGCTCAGAGTAATCTTCTGACCGGATGCCGTCGCCCGTCGGACACGCGCTCGCCGGCCTTGCCGCGGGCTGGCTGGTGCAAGGGACGCCCCCGCTCAGCTCGAAAGCCGCCTGGACCCGGGAGGCCGCCCTGTTTGGCACGCTCGGCGTTCTCCCTGACGTCGACCTGTTGTTCCAGGCGCACAGCGGGCCCACTCACGGGGTCGGTGCCGCTGCCCTTGTCGGCCTCGTCGCCTTCGTTGTGTGGCCAGGCCAGCCCGCAGCCCGCCTCCGTGCGGCGCTTGCCTGCGCGCTCGCGTACAGCTCCCACATCCTCCTGGACTGGCTTGGCTCGGACTCTTCCGCTCCGATCGGGATCATGGCGCTATGGCCGCTGAGCCGTGAGTATTTCGAATCAAGCTTCCACGTCTTCATGGCGATTTCGCGACGGTATTGGCAGGGTGCGGCGTTCTGGCGCCAGAACCTGATTGCGCTGGCCCGCGAGCTGGTGATACTCGGGCCGGTTCTCGCGGCGGTCGTGATTGCGCGGAAACGACGGGGTGTTGCTGGTTTGGGGCACGCCCGACCTTAAGGTCGGGCCTTGACCGATCACGCCGATCTGAGCATCCACAAAACAATCGACAACACGACCAGAGGCACCGCGGCCATCAGGAAGCCCGCGAACGCCATGAACGCGCCGATCAGCCGGGCAGAGCTGTTCGTGCGCTGGATCTCCAGTCCTTGTTTCAGCAGCATGCCGCCGCAGACGACCGCGACGAGCACGACCGCCATGAGGGCAGGAAGGACGCGCGACCGGAAAAGCGCAAGAGAGGCTTCGCGATCGGTGCGGGCGAGCTCGGTCAGCGACTCGAGGTAACTCGAGAGCCACCACACCGCAACGCTGCCCGCCACGGCAGCGATACCCCAAACCAGGAGCGCCAGGCGGCGGGCCTTCGGGTCAGCGGGAAGAAAGTCCTGCATGTTGGCGAGAAGTCTGGGTTGGAGCCACGAACCGCGGACCACGGACCACGGCAGTGCAGACGTCAATACTTGTAGAACCCTTGACCACTCTTCCGACCCAGATGTCCCGCCGACACCATCCGGCGCAGCAGTGGACACGGGCGGTACTTGGGATCGCCGAGGCCGTCGTGGAGCACTTCCATGATCGCGAGGCAGACGTCCAGCCCGATGAAGTCGGCGAGCGTCAGCGGACCCATCGGATGGTTCATCCCGAGCTTCATGACGGTGTCGATGGCGTCCGCTGTGCCCACGCCTTCCATCAGCGCGAAGATCGCTTCGTTGATCATCGGCATCAGCACACGGTTGGCGATGAAGCCGGGGTAGTCGGAGGCTTCGACTGCAGTCTTGTTCAACCGGATGCACAGCTCGGTTGCCGTCATCATTGTCTGCGCCGACGTCGCCTGACCGCGAATCAGTTCGACGAGCGACATGAGCGGCACCGGGTTCATGAAGTGCATGCCCAGCACCCGATCGGGCCGGTTGGTGGCGGCACCCAGGACGGTAATCGAGATGGACGACGTGTTCGAGGACAGGACGACGTCTGGCCGGGTCAGCTGATCGAGCCGCGCAAAGAGCTCGCGTTTGGCTTGCAGGTCCTCGAAGATCGCCTCGACGACGAAATCCATGTCGGCGAGCGCGTCGAGATTCACGCCGGTATTGATGCGGCCCAGGGTGTCGTCACGCTCGGCGCCCGTCAGCTTGTTCTTCTCGACCAGTTTGGCCAGGCTCTTTTCGATGTTGGCTCGCGCGCGCTCGAGTGCGCCGCCGGCGGCATCGACAAGGCGCACGTCGAACCCCGCTTGTGCGAACACCTGGGCAATGCCGTTTCCCATCGTACCCGCGCCAATCACACCGACTCTTTTGATGTTGAGCATAGAAATTGAGAGTAGGCCCGACCTTTAGGTCGGGCGTGCCCGACTAGGTCAGGCGTGCTCGACGAGCCCCGTGCCGAGCCTCTAGTTCGATCACGCGCGTTCTACCGCCAGCGCCACGCCATTGCCTCCGCCCAGACACAACGCCGCAATCCCGCGCCTGACGTTTCTGCGCGTCATGGCGTACAGAAGCGTCGTCAGCACGCGTGCGCCGCTCGAACCGATGGCATGGCCGAGCGCGACGGCGCCGCCGTTGACATTGACGCGCGCCGGGTCGATGCCAAGCTCGCGCATGACGGCGACCGCCTGAACCGAGAACGCTTCGTTCAGCTCGAAGAGATCGACGTCGTCGAGCTTCCAGCCTGTCCGGGCTGACACGCGTCGGATGGCCTCGACCGGTGTCATCATGACCAGCTTCGGCGGAAGGCCGCTCGTCGCCTGGCCGACGACCCGCGCCAACGGTGTCAGTTTCAGCTCGCGTGCGCGGTCCGCGGACATGATGACGACCGCCGCCGCGCCGTCGTTCACGCCGGGGGCGTTGCCCGCCGTCACGGTCCCGTCTTTCTTGAAGGCCGGCTTCAAGGAGGCCAGTGACTCCGCCGTCGTGTCTTCACGAATCGGCTCGTCGCGATCGATGACGACC
>Ga0075420_100001807_pt1 | contig 18254 bp, 13 predicted proteins | sample SoiMetdeltSBSDD4_FD_75296 | JGI IMG/M metagenome (GOLD analysis project Ga0075420, IMG submission 75296) | Bulk soil microbial communities from a Populus tree surrounding site in Tennessee, USA - Soil MetaG P. deltoides SBSDD4 | ecosystem: Environmental > Terrestrial > Soil > Tree plantation... | reverse complement strand
GTCAAGGAGATCGCCGGCCGCGACGGCGCCGACTACGCCATCGAGGCGGTCGGCATCCAGAAGACGATGGAGCAGACGTTCCACTCGGTCCACCGGGGCGGGACGGCGGTGATGATCGGGGTGCCGCCGGCCGGCATGCGCCTCTCGATCGATCCGACGCTGCTGCTCCAGGAGCGGGTCTTGACGGGCGCCTCGTTCGGCGGTACCCGGCAGCGGGCGGACCTGCCGATGATCGTGGACCTGTTCATGGAGGGGAAGTACAAGCTGCGCGAGCTGATCAGCCAGGAGGTCGAGCTCGAAGACCTGAACAAGGCGTACGATCAGCTGATCGCCGGCGAGGTCAAGCGGAGCGTCATCCGGTACCGGTAGGGCTCCGATCCCATCGACGGCCCCCCTCTCGCTTTCGGGAGAGGGGGGCTGTGCTGTGCGAGTAACCCCCCAACCCAAAAACCCAAAATCCCAGAATTAGACGGCGTTGATCTGAAGGACGGCGAACTGACGGTTGCGACGCGGCCACGATCTGCCGCATGATCTCTACCGGTCTTCGCGACCATGTCTGTGGCCAGGGGCGCGGCCCGGAGGCGCCCACGCACCATCATGGTGACGCCCGAGCGATCGACCTCCTTCGACTGGGAGGCGCGGCCTTCGATCCTCGCCCAGCTTCGCGCCTGGTCCGCGAAGCACCCGCTCCGTCCCGAGGACGGCAGCCCACCCGCCCTCTGCGACCCTGACGAGGTCCCGATCGTCTGGGTGCTGCCTCCGGATCGTCAGCAGCAGCCGCCATCCTTCTCCGTACGCGACGAGGCCACAGCCGAGGAGTTGGCGACCTCCGATGCCATCGTCACGGCCAGGAAAGCCATCATGGCCGCACAGGATAAGGTCGACCTCGTCGACGCTCAATGGATGCTGTACAGAGCCGCGCTCTCGCTCCGGCGTCGGAGTATCCGTCTCATACTCGACGGCATGATCGAGCAACGGCTCACCGCCAGCGGCGTCCGACTGATCGCTCGCTGGCTTCTCGACCGAGCGGTTGACGGCGAGGCGGTCGATCTCGCGATCTTCCTGGTGGGCGCCGGCCGGGACCGAGATGTCATCGACGATCTCACCACGCTTGCACGGCATCCGGCATTCTGTGGCCTCGCCGTGTGGGTGCTGGACAGGTTCGGCGAGGATACGGTTGACCTGCGCTGGGCACGGATGAATCGCGCGGGTTGCGTGGAGCGTAAGCGCCTGCTCCTCCAGATCGCGCTGCGGCTTGCCGCTCGGCCCGACGTCCGTGACTGGATTATCCGCCACGGGTGGGACCTCCCCAACGGATGCGCAGGTTGCGTGGCTGCTGCCTGCACTGTCGCTGGCGACCTTGCCGTAGCATTGGCGTCCCACGACATCGAAGACGCCTTCCTGGACGCCGCGTGTGTCCTGGTAGGGAATCTCTTCGGGAGTTATCGCGGGGACGACCTCGAAGCCTGCCCGGACGGCGTGCTCATCGTCGATCGGCTCCTGGGGCACCTGCTCGACCGGTGCCGCTCGCTCGAACAGCTTCACGTGGTTCACGAGGTGATGACCTGGCTGGAGTGGCCGGCCCCACGACCGCCGTCGATATGGCAGCAGATGCTGGACATCGGGATCACGCGTCATCACGCCGCTGAGCCGGAGTCACCGTGGCCCAGGCGCGAAGCGCTCGGGTGGACCGACGAGGTTCGCGCCACGTTGACCGACGATTGCCGGCGGATCCTGCGCCGACCGCTGTGGCAGGCGATGGTGCGGGACGTGATCGCCTGCTACGAGACGGCAACGCACCGCGAGCTGTTCATCGCATGGCGGGTCGCGCCCGACATCGGCGTCGATCTCTGGGAGGATGCATATCGCTGCCTCGAACGGGACCCGCTGGATTCCAGCCTGTACTGGTGGTTACTCACCACCAGCGATACCGACCGCGTCAGGCGGGTGATCGCTCTCGCTGAGCGCATCCTGCCGCGCACCTTCCGGGAGATGGCCGATGCCCGACTCGCTCAGGAGCGGCACTGGCGGATCGGGACTCCGGTAGCATCGGTGATGAAGGCGTTGCAGTTTCACGGGATGTACAGCGAGCGAATCGTCGCGTTGGGGCTCCGTCTGCCGGGCGCGGGGCCGGACAGTGGTCGACGCCAGGCCATCGCGATCCTTGCGCGGCACCCGACGGAGACGTGGGGTGAGGAGGTCGTCGCCGCGCTCCGGACGGCAGTGGCCGAGGAGCGGAGGTCGGAGATTCGGGAAGGCCTGGACGAGCTGCTCAAGCGCCTCGAATAGCGCGGCGGGCGTGCGCCATCATCCAATGTGGGAAGGGTGCACGCCCGTGCCAACCATTCGCGTCGAGACGGTCATCAACGCGCCGATCGAGCGCTGCTTCGACCTGGCGCGCGACCCGGACCTGCACGCGCGCTCGGTGGCGCAGACCGGCGAGCGGGTCGTCAGCCGGACGGGCTCGGGGCTGCTCGGGCTCGGCGACGTCGTCACGTTCGAGGCCAGGCACTTCGGGGTCAGGCAGCGGCTCACGGCCCGGATCATCCGCTTCGAGCCGCCGCACCTCTTCGAGGATCGGATGGTGCGCGGCGCCTTCCGCTCGGTGACGCACCTGCACGCCTTCGAACGGACCGAGGCCGGCACCCGCATGGTCGACACGTTCGCGTACGAGGCGCCGCTCGGTCCGCTCGGGGCGCTGGCCGCTCGCCTCATCCTCACCCGCTATCTACGTCGCCTGCTGATCGCCCGCGCCGCTTTCCTGAAGCAGCACGCCGAACGCGAGCACGCAGCGAGCATCGCCCAGGATGCTCGCCGCTCAGGAGCCATCCGGGAGCGGTGAGGGCGGGACATCCCGTGCGGCGATGTGTTGCCACCGATCGAGGTCGCGCAGGCTGTCGGGGCGGCAGTAAGCGTGCTGCGAGCTGCGCCTCGGCCGAGGGGAGCCGCGTGGTCGGAGGGCCCGTGGCCGATGTCAGGGCCGACCGGGCATCCGTGGGAGCATTCCCTCGGCGGCCCGATCGCCGGTGGGCCCCAATCGGGCCGTCCTCCGGCGGCCGGCCGCCCGCGCCCGCGCGGTGTGGAGGTTCCCCGAGAGCACGCCCAGCGCCACCCGTGGGTGCAGGATGCTCGGCGGGGGTGCCAGCAGGTTCGCCACGCGAAGGAAGGCCAGGGCCGGGGTGGCCTCGTGTCGGGCGGCGATCTGCAGCCGGCCCATGTACCAGTTGATGAACCGCACCATCGCGCTGCGCGGCCCTTCGACCTCGGGGAAGCGCAGGTCACTGCCCACGGCGATGCTCCACGGGATGTCGACCAACGCGCCCGCCCGCGCGAAGAAGCGCCGTGCCAGCCCGTCGGGTCCCTGCGTCAGGCCGTCGCCGAGCGCCAGGGCTTCGAGCGCCGCCACCGTCATGCCCTGGCCGTAGATCGGGTTGAAGCTGCAAATGGCGTCGCCGAAGACCAGCAGCCCGTCCGGGAAACGTGCCAGCGCCTCGTACCGGCGGCGCTGGCTGGCGCGGAACTTGTAGACAGCCGGCTCGCTCAACGGCTCCGCGTCACGGATGACCCCATAGATCTCCGGGGCCGGCAACGTCCTGGCGAACGCGACGAAGCCCGGCTCGTCAGTCGGGGCCTCCTCGCCCAGGTAGCCCCCCAGGGAGACGATCCAGCGGTCGCCCTCCTGGGCCAGGATCACCCCCGCCCGTCGGCCGGGTGGGGTCGGCGAGATGATGGCCGCAAAATCGCCCGCGAGATCCGCGGGACGGCGGCGGTACAGCCGCGTCGTGTAGCTCACGTCGATCCGGACGTGCTCCTCGGCCGGCGACGGATAGCCCAGCGCCTGGAGCCAGGCGGGCATACGCGAACCCCGCCCGCTGGCGTCGACGACCAGGTCGGCCGACAGGCACTCTTCGGTTGCGGCGTCGGCCGTGGCCACCACCCGAACGCCGGTCACGCGGGATCGGTCGTCGGTGCTTGTCAGCCCGACCACCTCGTGGGCGTCGAGGGCTCGCACGGCGGGCAGGGCCAGCAGGCGAGCCCGCACGCACGCCTCCAGGAGTGGCCGACTCACGAGCAGGCCCGTCAGGCCGGTGGCGAGCTTCCGGTGATACCCGCCGTTGTTGAACCAGCGCGCCTGGAGTCCGATGTCGCCCGGCAGGGCGCCCCGACCGATCAACTCGTCGGTAAGGCCTGGGAAGAGGTCCTCCAGGACCTCGCGGCCCCGCGCCAGCAGGCCGTGGGCGTGGCGTGCCTGGGGCGTCCCCTTCCGATGCTCGCCATCTGGCGGGAATGCGTCGCGCTCGACGATGCTGACACGATCGAAATGGTCCGTGAGGATTCGGGCGGCCAGGAGCCCGCCCATACTCCCACCCAGCACGACCGCGTGTTGGCCGACGTGTCCCATCGTGGCGCCTCCTCATTGGCGCGGCGAACCGGGAGCAGCGCGACGCGGGTGACCAGCGCCGAAGCGCCTCGGTGTCGTCAAGCGTGGCACCCCCCGCACTCCGGGGGTGAGCCTAGTCTAGCACCGCGGCCGGTGGGAGTCTGTCCGCTCGGTGACAGTTCGCCTTGCGGCTCGCCGTCGCCCATGACTCCCACCGCGCAGCGGTCGAGCACCCCACCGGACAGATGGCTAACCTGCCTGCACCGTCACGAGCGCATCACTCGGCACGGAGCACCTTGCCGGTTGCCGTCTTCTCCGCCTCGACCTCTCACATGCTCGCCCAGTGGCCTGAGCATCTGGCTGATGCTCAGGCCATCTGCCTGCCCGAGCGGGTCAGGGCTGGCGGCCGGAGAAGGCGATCAGACGCTCCTGGATCGGGGCGCTCTCCGGGCAGGGGACTTCCGCGGCGAAGGCCTGGCCCGGTCCGCGCCGGTCTGGCGTCACGAACTGGTGCAGCAGCCCCAGGACACCGGATGCGATCTCCTCGTCCATCGTGAACGGCTTGCCGAGCGCCTTCGCCAGATCCCAGGTATGGATCGACTGGTCGCCGATCACGATGTTGATCGCCTGGCCGCCCGGCATCTCGCCGAACGGCAGCTTGATCGTCTGGTCAAGGGCGCCCGGCTTCCGGATCGCCTGCATCAGCGCATCGGCGGCCCGCTGGTAGGAGGCGGCCGGGTCGTCGCCGGCCAGCCCGGCCGTGCTCTGGCCGGTCGGCGGGGTCAGTGGCGCGCCGCCGAACGCCGCGTTGAAATTCTGGACCACGCCGATCATGTGCTCGATCAGCCCGCGAGCATCCCACTCCGTGCAGGGGGTCGCCTTCGAGAGCGCGGCCGGCGTCGCCGACTCGATCATCCCGAGCGCCCCGTCCAGCACTCGCTGCGTGTTCTGGACCTGATCCGCCATCTCATCCCTCCAGGTTGTCCAAGCCTCGGCCCACGCAGCAGCCAGCACGGGCCAAGAAAGTATCTACCCGCCACGGGGGCAATGGCGTGCACCAACCGTGCCGAGTCGGGCGGGCGTGGAGGCGCGCTCAGCTCGCGGTGCGGCGGACGACGGCGTCCCGACGCTGCGCCAGCCCTGGCACCAGCTCAACGCCGAGGCCCGGCCCCGGCGATGGCCGGACCTGCCCGTTCTCGACGATCGGCAGCCCGGTCACCAGCTCGCGGTACCAGTCGGTCCAGAACGCCCGCACCATCTCCTGGATCAGCCCGTTCGGCGCGTTCAGCGAGAGGTGGCACGAGGCCGCCCAGACGATCGGGCCGGTGCAGTCGTGTGGGGCGATCGGGAGGCCGAACGCCTCGGCCAGCGTCGCGACCGCCTTGCCCTCGGAGATGCCGCCGCACCACCCCAGGTCGAGCATCACGATGCTGCACGCCCGCGCCTCAAGAAGCTCGCGGAACTGCTGCCGCCCGGCCAGCAGCTCGGAGGCCGTGATCGGCAGGCGGGTGTTGTGCGCCACCTGCGCCAGCCCGGCCAGGTCCTCCGGCCGGACCACGTCCTCGATCCAGAACGGCTTCGATCCCTCGCTCTCGAAAGCGTGCGCGATCTTCAGCGCCATCGGTGGCGACCAGAGCGCGTGCAATTCGACCATCAGGTCCATCTTCTCGCCGACGGCCTTGCGGACCGCTCTGAATGGCTCCAGCCCCCGATCCAGATCCGCGTTCGAGATCTCGTACCCGCCGCTGGCCACCGCCGCGTCGTCGAACGGCCACATCTTCATGCCGGTGACGCCCTGCTCCAGCAGGCTCTGCGCGAGCTCGGCCGCGCCGCCGTTCATCCAGGTCTGGAGATCCTCGTACGGGCCGACCGGCTGGCCCGGCTCGGGGAGGCCCCAGGCCGACGAGCCCGTGGCGTTCTTCGTGCTGCTGGCGTACCGATACCCGGCGCAGGTGTTGTACACCCGGATGCTCGGGCGGGTCGCGCCGCCGAGCAGGTCGTGGATCGGCCGATTTGTCGCCTTGCCGAGCAGGTCCCAGAGCGCGATGTCGACCGCCGAGTTGCCGCGACTCTCCACGCCAGTGTCGCGCGAGCCGACGTACCGCTTCAGCTTGATGCGGAGCGCGTCGATCCGGGACGCCTCGGCGCCGAGCAGCAGGGGAGCCGCCGACGTGTGCAGGTACTCGGCGACCTCGTACGGTCCGAAGTAGGTCTCGCCCAGCCCGACGAGCCCCTCGTCCGTCTCCAGCCGCACGATCAGGATGTTCGGGATCGCCCCGAACCCCATCGTCTCGATGGCGGTGATCTTCATGGCGACCTCACGCGGCCCTCACCCCGCCCCTCTCCCAGAGGGCGAAGGAGCAAGCGAGGGAGCGGGAGCAAGGCTCCCCCTCTCCGCGCCGGAGAGGCCGTGGGGATTGAGGGGCCCCATGGTAGGCCGGTGGTTGGGGGGTGAGGTCTTCTCCTGGACGGGGTGCGGGGGCTCAGGCTTGTGGTCGCGCTTCAGGAACAGCGCCGGCAGCAGCCCCATCAGCGCGATCATCGTGGCGATGAAGAAGCAGTCGTCGAAGCTCTGGACCTTCGCCAGCTGCGTGACCTGGCGCATCAGGACGTTCAGGCCGTTGGTGTAGGCGGCGACTTCAGAGAGGCCGCGCTCCAGCATCGCCGACTGGGTCGCCGTCAGGATCCGCAGCGCCGCGACGTTCATCGGCGTGACGTCCTGGACCAGGTTCGCCTGATGGATCTGCTCGCGGAAGGTCAGGATCGTGGCGAACATGCCGGTCCCGAACGCCGCGAACAACTGCCGCAAGACGTTCTGGAGGGCCGTGGCTCTGGGGATCAGGTGGCGGGGGATCGAGTCCATCGAGGTCGCCGTGACCGGCATCATCACCATGCCCATCGCGAGGCCGCGGATGAACAGGGTCTCGCGGATCGTGTCGTCCGAGGTGTTGAGGTCCAGGCCGGAGAGGCGCCAGGTGGCGAACGCCAGCACCAGCAGGCCGGGGATCACGATCCGCTTCGGCCCGAACCGATCGAGCAGGCGGCCGGAGATCTGCATCATGATCGCCGCCGCGATGGCCTGGGGCAGCAGCAGCAGGCCGGCCTCCATTGCGCCCAGCCCCCGCACGTTCTGGAGGAACAGTGGCAGCAGGAACATCGAGGAGAACATCGCCGTGGTGGCGACGAAGTTGACCATCATCGCCACGGCGTAGGTGCGGTGGCGGAGGATCGTCAGGTCGAGCAGGGGCTGCTCCTGGGCCAGCTCGACCACGATCCAGCAGGGGAAGGTCACGGCCGCGATGCCGAGCAGGATCATGACGTGCGGGGCGTCCCAGCCCTCGTGGGGCGCCTGCTCCAGCGCCAGCATCGCCGTCGAGAACGAGGTCGCGGACAGGATGAAGCCGGCCCAATCGAAGCGGGTGCCCTCGCGCTTCGGCGTCTCACGCAGGATGATCATGCCGGCGATCGTCGCCAGGATCCCGACGGGGATGTTCATGGTGAAGATCGGGCGCCAGTCGACGTACTCCACCAGGTAGCCGCCGAGCGTCGGGCCGACCATCGGGGCGATCAGCAGCGGCAGCCCGAAGACGCCCATCATCGTGCCGCGCTGCTGGGGCGGGGCGACCTGGAACAGCAGGCTCATCCCGAGCGGCATCAGCATCCCGCCGCCGAGCCCCTGGATCACCCGGAAGACGATCAGCCCCTCGATGTTCGGGGCCAGGCCGCAGAGCGCGGACCCGAGCGTGAAGAGGACGATCGTCATCAGATACGTGCGCTTGGCGCCGAAGCGGTCGGAGAGGTAGCCGGAGGCCGGCACGACGACGGCGAGGGCCAGCATGTAGCCGGCCAGGACGAGCTGGCCGGTGCTGATGTTGGTCTGGAAGACCTGGATGATCCTGGGCAGCGCGACGTTGACGATGGTGGTGTCGAGGATGACCATGAAGGCGCTGAGCGCGATGACGATCAGCACCTGCCAGTGGTACGGGACGGCGGCGAAGCGGGCGGCGAGGCCGTGGCGGAGGCCGGGGCCGGGCCGGGCGCCGAGCGGCCGGGCTACGGTTGCCATGGGAGCGGGAAGTCGCTAGTCGGCTGGCGGACCTGGATCCGGACGACGACGGACGTCCCGAGCGGCAGGACCACCCCGCGCGCGTCGTCGACCAGGATCTTGACCGGGACGTACTGGGTGACCTTCGTGAAGTTGCCGGAGGCGTTGTTGGCCGGCAGCAGCGAGAACGTGGCCGCCGAGGCCGGCGTGATCGCGTCGACGTGGCCGTAGAAGTCGCGGTTGAGGGCATCCACGTGGATCAGCGCCGTCTGGCCCACCTGGACGCGCCAGGCGCTCGCCTCCTCGATGTTGGCACGGACCCAGACCTGGGCCGGATCGACGAGGTAGTAGATCGGCTGGCCGGCCGTAACGGTCCCGCCGACGTGCCCGAGGCGGGCGGCGACGATGCCGTTCAACGGCGAGTAGACCGAGACCAGCGAGTCGTCGGTGCCGGTGATCCCCATGCGGGGGGCGGCCCCGACGGCGGTGCTGCCGACCTCGCGCGGCATCGCGACGACGGCGATCTCCTGGCCCTCGCGGACCGGCCGCCCGACGTCGACGCGGGTGGCGACGATCCGCCCGGCGTTGAGCGAGCCGACCTGGACCAGGTCGCCGGTGACCGAGGCGTTCTCGGTCAAGACGAAGTAGGTGCTTTCGTACCAGTAGCGGTAGCCGAGCAGCGTGGCGACGCCGAGGGCGACGAACAGGATCGGGACGAGCAGCAGGAGGCGCTTGCGCTTGCCACGCGAGCGTCGGGGGGCCAGCTCGGGGTCCGGCTGGAGGCGACCGGCCTGGCGCGGGCCCTGGGCGCGGCGGAGGTGCGACTCGGGATGGGGAGCGGCCGGTGCCGGCACGGCGTCCGTGGTGGCGTCCGGAGCGGGCGCGGGCGCCGGTGTGCTGCCGGCGGCGCCATTGGTCCGGGTAGTGGCCTCGCCGGCGGGGGCGCTCGCGGGTGCGGCTACGGGCGCGCCGGGCCCGGTCAGGGAGGGCCCTGCTCCCGGTGGCGGGTTCGACGTCGGCGTCGTCATCCGGCCTGCTCCACGGAGGTGCTCGGGGTATTCGGATCGAGCGCTGGCGCCAAACCGTGGAGGTCGGGTCACACACGCATCGTCATACTCGGCACCCGATGGTACCACTCCCGGGAGGTCGGCGTGCGTGCCGGGCGTCACACGCGAGGCGCCAAAGCCAGCCGGGATGTGATGCCGTTTATATCTACTTATGCTCGAATCCAGGCATAAACCTGTATACATTGGTAGAGATGGACCCGATCAAGAATCCGTTCTCCCCCGGTGCGGGCTCGCCGCCTCCCGAGCTGGTCGGCCGCGATCCGATCCTGGAGCAGGCGCGCATCCTCCTCGGCCGCACGAAGGCAAAACGGCCAGAGAAGAGCATGCTGCTGACCGGTCTCCGAGGGGTCGGGAAGACGGTGCTGCTCAACGAGATCGAGCGGTTGGCGCGGGCCGACCAGTATCACACGGTCCTCATCGAAGCGCTGGAGGACAAGCCGCTCGGGCCGTTGATCGCACCGTACCTGCGAACGCTGCTGTTCGACCTGGACCGGATGGCCGGTGCGGGCGACAAGGCGAAACGGGGGTTACGCGTCCTGCGCAGCTTCATCGGCGCGCTCAAGGTCTCGGTCGGCGAGTTCACCTTCGGCCTGGACATCGATCCCCAGGAGGGGACGGCCGATAGCGGCGATCTGGAGATCGACCTGTCCAGCCTGTTCGTCGCCGTAGCCGAGGCCGCCGAGGAGCGGAAAAGCGCCGTTGCGATCCTCATTGACGAGCTCCAGTACTTCAGTCCGAAAGAGCTCGGCGCGCTGATCATGGCGATGCACCGTATCCAGCAGCTTCAGCTCCCGCTGGTCTTGCTCGGCGCGGGCTTGCCGATCCTTCCGGGGCTCGCGGGCCAGGCGAAGTCGTACGCCGAGCGCCTGTTCGCCTTCCCGGATGTTGGCGCCCTCTCCGAAGAGGACGCAGTGCGGGCGCTGCGTGACCCGGCGCTGGCGGCCGGCGTCGTCTTCCAGGGCGACGCGCTCTACGACATCGTGCGAGTCACCAACGGGTATCCGTACTTCCTCCAGGAGTGGGGGTATCAGGCCTGGAACCTTGCCGCGGCCAGCCCGATCACGCTGCAAGTCGTCGAGGCTGCGACGCCGACGGTGATCCGACGGCTGGATCAGAACTTCTTCCGAGTTCGCTTCGACCGTCTGACGCCGAGTGAGAAGAACTTCCTCCGCGCGATGGCACGGTTCGGTCCGGGCGCTCACCGCACCGGCGAGATCGCCGAGGCGCTCGGTCAGAAGATCACCAGCCTCGGCCCCATCCGGGCGAAGCTCATCAGGAAAGGGATGATCTACAGCCCCGCGCACGGCGATCTCGCCTTCACGGTCCCATTGTTCGATGAGTTCATGGTCCGCGCGATGCCCGACCTCAGCCGGGAGCGCGGCTGAGCGTCGAGCCGCCTCTGGGACCGCGCCACGCGGCGCCGGCCGACGCGGCCGGTGCCGCGTGGTCAGCCTACAGCGGGAGTGCGACGACGTGGGCGTCGCCCGGACGGACCGCCGCGCGGACCACGTCTGCCTCGACGGTCGCCAGGACGATCTGCCCCAGCAAACCTTCCTGACAGGCCCGCACCAGGCATTCGAGCATGCGCCGGCCGTTGTCGGCGTCGAGGTGCTCCAGGGGCTCGTCGAGCAGCAGGAAGCCGCCCCGGCCGAATCGACGGCTGAGGTGCGCGTGCAGCAGGACCAGGAACGCCGCGCGTTCGCCGCCGCTCAACTGCGCGAGGTCCAGGCTGCGACCGTCGTGACGCACGGCCAGCCGCCCCCTGGCGCGTAGCTCGACCTGTGCGTCCGTCCAGCCGCTGAAGGCGGCCCACGCCTGCTCGACCTCGCGGTACGCCTCGCTCAGCGCGCCCTCGCGGAGTCGGCGCTGCGTCTCGGTCGCGGCGGCGGCGAACAGCTCGAGGAGCAGCTCCCGGCGGGCCAGCGCCGCGCGCGCCGTCGTCGAGCGGCCCTCCAGCGCGGCAAGCTGGAGGTATCCCTGGAGCTCGGCCAGCTCTTTGCGCACCGCGTCGGCCCGCGCGGCCAGCGTCATCTCCTGTTCGCGCGCCGTCGCCTCGTTCGCGACCAGACGGTCATGCCGCTCGCGCAGGACGTCGGGCGTCGCCTCGGCGGGGAGCAGCGCGCGCCGGCGCTCGGCAAGGTCGCCGAGGTGTCGCGACCGGTCCAGGGCCCGGTTTTCCTGGCGCTCAAGCTCCTCCAGCGCGCCCTGGGCGGACCGGCGCTCCACCCCCAGGGCCCGCAGCCGGTCGTCGACCCCCTGCGCCTGCCTGGCCTGCTCCTCCAGCAGGCGCTGCCGCGTCGCTTCGACCTCGGCCTGGAGCGCCTCCACGTGGGCCCGACGCTGGCCGCGCAGCCGCGCCTCCCGCTCGGCAAGCGCCTCCGCCCTGGCGGCATGCTCCTCCAGGAGGCGTCGCTTCAGCCCCTCCGCTTCGGCGCCGGCCTCGGTGACCTCCGCCGCGCGCTGAGTCCGCAGCGCCGACACCCGCTCGGCGAGCGCCGCGTCGCGTTCGGCGTTCTCCTGGAGCAGCCGCTGCCGGAGCGCTTCCGGGAGCGGCTGGCGGCAGACCGGGCAGACCGGGCTCGTCTCGGCACCCGGGGCGTGGGCCTCCAGGAACTGCGTGCTCTCCGCGAGCGCCCGCCGTTCGGCCGCCGCCGCCGCCAGCTCGTCGTCGAGCCGGCGGATCTGCTGTTCGCGCTCGTCGCGGCGGACGAGCAGCGCCGGGTCGTCCGCGACCAGGTCGGCCGGCGCTCGGGTCTGGAGGAGCCGCCCCCGCTCGGCGACGAGCCCGGCCTCGGTCGCCAGCGCCGCGCGCGCCCGATCCAGCTCGACGATGGCGGCGCTGGCCTCGCGGTGACGGTCCCGCAGCTCCGCATCGTCGGCCGCCAGGTCGGCCGGCGAGCGTGCCGCCAGCAGCCGGCGCAGATCCGCGAGGCGCTTCTGCTCCGCCGTGAGCTCGGCGAGGGTGCGGTCCAGCGCCTGGAGCGACACCCGCAGCTCCGCGCAGCGCGCTCGCAGCTCCCGCACCTGCTGCGTCGGGTCGCCCTCGCCTGCCAGCTCGCCCTGTTCGCGCTCGATCGCCTCCAGGTCGGCGAGCTGGCGGGCCATCCGGTGCACGGCATCCTCGGCCGCGCGCCGCTGCTGCGTCGCCTCGGCAAGCTCGGCCGACAGCCGCTCCTGCTCGGACTCGAGCGCGCGGCGCCGCTCGTCCAGGTCCCCGCTCCAGCGCGTGCGCCCGTCGGCCAGGACCTGCTGTCGGCCGGCCAGCTGCTCGGCCAGCGTGGTCAGCGTGCTGCGCTGGTTGGCGATCTCGCGCTTCACCTGGGCCGCCGCGCGGTCGATCAGCGCGAGCTGCTCCAGGCCGAGCACGCGGCGCAGGTGCGCGTCGAGGGCGCCCAGCGGCGAGTTTCCGAGGAAGCGGTAGACGTCGCCCTCGGGCATGTAGAGGATCCGCAGGAAGACGTCGCTGGGCACGCCGAGCAGGCGTCCGAGCATCGTGGCCACCTGCTCGCCGCCCTCCGCCACGCTGTTCCCGCCCCGCCGCACGACCTCGGCGCCCCGGCGGTGCGTCGGCCCGAGACCTCGGCAGACCTCCCAGTCCGCCCCGTCCAGCTCGAGGGTCAACGTCACGTCGACGGGGCCGTCGGCCCGGACCATCTGCCGCACGTCGTCGAGCATCGACGGCTCGCCGGCCAGGGCGTACGCCGTGGCCTCCAGGAGCGACGTCTTGCCGACCCCGTTCGGGCCGAGCAGCACGTTGACGCCGGGCCGGAACGAGACGTCGGCCACGTCGAAGGCGCGCCAGTTGCGAACGCTCAGTCGCTTAAGCATCTCCCACCTCGTCGGCCGGCGCATCCGGGCTGAGCGCACGGAGCGCGGCGTGCAGGCTCGCCGCCATCGCGCTCGCGTCGGCGGGGCCGCGCAGCATCGCCTCGAATGCCTGAGCGAGACCGACGAGGTCGCCGTCGGTCAGGCTGGCGAGGGCCTGGACGCGGTCGGGACGCCGGGCCCTGACGGCGCGCTCCCGAGACGCGGCCTCGGCCAGCGCCGTGCGGAACGCCACGGTCGGCCGCGGCGCGGCGGTCGAAGGCGCATCGGTTTCCGGCATGAGCGGACTCCCTCTCCCGACCGGGCATCACAGGCGTGAGATCTCGATTCGCGAGTATACCCGGTTTCTGGCAGACTCGCACGCCTCGTCGATGCGTCGATGCTCGGCGGACGTGTCGTTCCGATGAGGTGTTCCGCGCAGGCCCGCCGAAGTTCGACACGCCTGTCGTCGCCGCGCCTGCCCCCCACCGCGGGCGCAGGACGGCAGGCCGGCGCTCGGCGGCGCGTCGTCCCCTCGGTGGACGGAAGCGTCACATTGGTGACACTTTTCTTCATCGTCCGTTCATCTTCGGCGCCTTGCCCGATTCTCTTCGAGTGGCGAGGTTTCGGCGAGCTGCGAGTCCGCTCGAAACTATCGGCTTTGAGCGGCTTATCGCCCGACATTTCGCCCGAAAACCCTTGCGGCCCAGCCCGCCCGTCCGTTGTACTCCTGGGCTGCCCCAATCGTGGGGCGCTCTCCGGCCTCGTCAGAGCGGTCAGCGTTGATTCTGGCGTGAGCTGGCTCCCGGTCTCGGGGCTCCGAACCCGGACCGAGGACGATCATGCTCGGAGTCAACCGAATGGCCCTCTCGGTCGCGAGCCCGGCGCGGGCTCGCCGTGCGGTCGCCGTGCCGTCTTCGGGGCGCCTGGCGCTGGGCGTCCGGGCGGAGGTGCTGGTCGTCGGGGCGCTCGTCGCGCTGGCCGGGGCCGTGCGCTGGCCGAACCTGCTGCTCTCGCCGCAGTTCCCGTCCGTCGGCGACACGATCCTGGCGGCGCTCGAGATGGCGGAGGGGCGGGCGTTCTACCTCCACGACTCGGCGCCGTACCTCGGCGCGCCGTTCATCTGGCTGCTCGCCCTGGTGTACCGGGTCTTCGGCCCGAGCCTCGAAGTCACCCTTCTGGTGCCCTGGGCCCTTGGCGCGCTGACCGTCGTGCCGACCTACCTGCTCGGGCGCGAGCTAGCCGGGCGGATGGCCGGGCTGTTCGCCGCCGCGCTCCTCGCGACGGCCGGGGCGCACGTCGTCGTCACGAGCCACGTCGTCCTGTCCCACTCGCTGACGCCGCTCTGCTCCACCTTCACGCTCTGGCTGCTCGCTCGGGCGGTCATGCGGGGGAGCGGGCGGAGCCTGGCGCTGGCCGGGCTCGGGGCCGGGATCTCGTTGCAGACGCATCCCACCGTCTTGCCGCTGCTGGCCGGCTCGGCGGTCGCCGCGCTGCTGGTCCGCCCGGCCTGGCTCCGGACGCGCTGGCCGTACGTCGCGCTGGCGCTGGTCGTCGTCGGCTACAGCACCCTGCTCGCCAACCACCTCCTGAACGGCTTCGAGGTCGTCGGGGACATCGAGAGCAAGCAGGAGACGTACCTCGAAGGCGGCGCGGAGGCCGGCGAGGCCGCCGATCGCGGGCTCTACCTGACGAACCTGGCGAGCCTGTCGGTCTCGCTGGCCCGGATGGCGAGCGGCGAGATCAACGAGCGCGAGAGCCGGACCGAGTACCTCGCCGATCCGTGGGTCCTCAGCTACCCCGTGCTGGCGGTGCTCGGGGCGCTGGTGGCCGCGCGGCGCGGGAACCCGCTGCTGCTGGTGGCGCTCGCCGTCGCGGTCTTCTGGCCGCCGCTCCTGAGCGGGAAGTACAAGCCGATCCTGGACGGGCGCTACCTGATGCCGGACCTGCCGGTGATCTTCGTCGACATCGCCATCGCCGTCGGGGCGCTCGCGGGCCTGCTCGTGCGCGGTGCCCCGGCCCTGCGGGTCGCCGGCGGCGCCGCGATCGTGGCCGGGGCCGTCGCGCTGACGCTGCACCCGCTCGTCCAGCTCGAACGGTTCTACGAGGACAGCCAGGAGGACGGCTTCAGCAACGCGCTCTACCTGCGAACGATGGACCAGGTCCGCTCGGCGCGCCGGGCGAACGAGCCGGTCCTGCTCGACCCGCGGCTGGCGGACGTCAAGAGCACGGGCGGCGGCAAGGCCTCGTCCAGCTTCGCCTTCCTGTTCGCGCTGGCCCGGATCCCGAGCGAGCCGCTCGACACCTCGGTCCGGCCGGGCGGGCCGGCGAAGGCCGTGGAGCTGGCCGGCCGGCTGGCGATCCTGCACCGCTCGACGGCCGACCGCCTGGACGACACGATGCGCCTGGAGCCGCTGGACGGCAAGCGCCTGACGGGCAAGGACAGCCCGAACTACCGGGCGTACCGGATCGGGACGGTCTCGGCCGGGCAGCCGTAGCGCGACGCAACAAAAGACCCCCGCTCGGGATGCCTCGTCGGAGGGCACCGGAGCGGGGGTCAGGCTTCGTGCGATCGCGTGGCGTTCAATACGGCAGGCCCGGGATCGTCGCCATCGCGGGATCGGCGACGTTCGGATCGTTGGCGTCGATCGGCATGACCGCGCCGTAGGTCTGGATGTCCGAGACGATGATGCGGAAGCTCGACGCTTCGGCGGTGAAGATGCCGAAGGTGCCGAGGATGATGAGGAGCGCTGCTGTCAGCGCGAGGAACAGGCACTGTGACGTTCGTGGGAGCATGGTGAGCCTCTTCTGGGGGTACGCTGAAGTCTGGGGAGGACGTACGCTCCCTCTTGTGTGGTACTGATCCGCGGTGCTCCCGTAGCGTGCCGTGGTCGACGATCACACCCTCAGTAACATCTACGACGCCACCGGTATTCCGGATGTTTCAGGAATGTGTGCGAATTGACATTTCGGGCGAAGCACGTCGCCTCCCCCGCGCACGATGCACCCTTCCGGGAAGCCGAAGGCCCCGGGATCGCAGCGTGAGGGATTCGCGGGGGTGGTCAGCCGCCGGCGGTGGCCGGGGCGCTCTCGTCGGCCGGGCGGGCGGCGGGGCGGCGGCCTTCGAGGAGCCCGCCGACGCCGAGCAGGATCGTGCCGGCGAACGCCGAGGCCGCGCAGAAGATCCCCAGGCTGCCGAATCCCGAGACGGCGACCAGCCAGCCGCCGAACGCCGCCGCCGCGATCCAGCCGACGCTCGCGAAGGTGACGTTCAGGCCGAGCACGGTGCCACGCACGGCCTCCGGAACCGTGCTCAGGGCCGCCATGAACGAGGGGCGCCCGATCGCGTTCGCCAGCGTGTAGAGGAACCCGAGGCCGATCGAGACCTCCAGGCCGGGCGTCCAGAGCAAGAGCGGCAGCGCCACCAGCCCGGTCCCCGCCAATGAGAGGCCGTACATCAGCTCGCGCGAGCGCACGCGGTCCGCGAGTTGGCCGCCGAGCATGTTCCCGGCCAGGTTGCCCAGGGTGATGAGCAGCAGGGCGACGGCCAGCCCCTCCAGCGGCACGCCGTAGGTGGCGATCAGGAACGTCGCCAGGTACACCGACATCGCCGCGAAGCAGACCCGCTCGGTGGCGCCCGAGGTGAGCAGCGAGAGGATGCGCGGCGTCAGGATCGTCTGGAGCGGCGCGGCGGCGGCGGCCTCGCGGGCGGTCGCCTGGTAGACGCCGCGGCGCGGCACCAGGAACAGCATCGCGAGTCCCACCAGCACCGTCAGCGCGGAGAACGCAAGGTGGGCGCCGCGCCACCCCGCCTGCGCGCCGATCAGCGTCGCCAGCGGCACGCCGAGCACTAGCGAGAGCGACTGCCCGGTCATCACCCAGCCGAGCGCGGATCCTCGCCGGGCCGGCTGGACGTGATCCGTGACGGTGGCGAAGACCGTCCCCATGAAGCTGCCGCCGCCGACGCCGCCGGCCAGCACGCAGAGCACGGCGGCCGAGTACGAGCCCGCCAGCCCGATCCCGCCCATCGCCCCGCCCACCAGCACGATCGCTCCCGTCAGGATCGCCTTGCGGCCGAAGCGGTCGGACGCCGTCCCCGCGACGAGCGAGGCGATGCCCCAGGTCACGGACATCGCGGCCATCAGGTTCGCGACGGCCAGCAGGTCGGTGTCGAGGTCGTGAGCCATGTCGAGCAGGAACGGCGAGCGGGTCGCGCCGCTGCTGGTCGTCAGGAACGAGCCGAGGGTCAGCGCCCAGAGCATCCAGGTCACCCGCCTGGCGGGCGTCGGGATCGCTCTGCCGTCGATGCGCATGCTGTTCATCCTCAGGGAGCGTGGTCTGTTCTCTGCCGGCCACCGCCCCGAGAACGGTACCCGACCGGAGCAGTCAGCGGTCAGAAGTCTCCGCCACACCGTTCGCCCGTTGGACCGTGTCGTTGCCCCGACTGCGTGTCACCACAAGCTCCACTGACGACGCACCATGTGCCCGTGTAGCCGCTGTCACAGAGTCGTCCCAGCCCGAACGGATGTGCGAGCTTGGGCGCGCCGCGTGGCGATACTGGCAGTCGGACAGGGCTTCGGGATGTACGAGGAGGAGCGGCGGTGCAAAGGACGATCGATCGCGAGGCTACGGGCGCGTCCGGCCGAGGGGCGGGAATCAAGGCGGTCGGCAGGAGCGTCCTCACCGTCCTGACCGGCGCCGTCGTCGCGGGGGTGCTGATCGCCGCCGTCGAAGCGGTCAGCAGCGCCGTCTTCCCGCTGCCCCCGGGTATCGACCTGCACGACCACGAGGTGCTGCGGCAGCATATCGACAGCCTGCCGGTCGGCGCCTTCCTGTTCGTGCTGGCGGCCTGGGCGATCGGCGCGTTCGCCGGATCGTGGGTGGCCGCGCGGATCGCTGCTCGCGCACGCCTCGCGCATGGCCTGGCGGTCGGCGCCCTCTTCCTGCTGGCCGGCGT
>Ga0075420_100001806_pt1 | contig 18254 bp, 16 predicted proteins | sample SoiMetdeltSBSDD4_FD_75296 | JGI IMG/M metagenome (GOLD analysis project Ga0075420, IMG submission 75296) | Bulk soil microbial communities from a Populus tree surrounding site in Tennessee, USA - Soil MetaG P. deltoides SBSDD4 | ecosystem: Environmental > Terrestrial > Soil > Tree plantation... | reverse complement strand
GCACGACGACCGCCGTGCTGGGAAACGGCCACGTCGAAGGCGTTGCCCTGTCGGACGACAGTTGCGTCGAAGCCGACCTGGTCGTGGTCGCAGCCGGCATCCGTCCCAACGTGGAGCTGGCGTACAAAGCGGGCGTCCACGTCAATCGAGGCATTGTCGTCAACGACCACATGGAGACGTCAGCGCCAGACGTCTTCGCCGTCGGCGAGTGCGTCGAGCATCGAGGGGTGTGTTACGGGCTCGTGGCTCCGCTCTTCGAGCAGGGCAAGGTGCTCGCGGCGACGATGACGGGGAACAAGGGGCCGACCTACACCGGCACCGTCCAGGCCGCCAAGCTCAAGATCATGGGCGTTGACGTCTTCTCGGCCGGCGACTGGAGCGAGCAGCACGCCGAGCCCGTGAGGTACGAAGACCGCGCGGTGGGCGTGTACAAGAAGCTCACCGTCCGCAACGGAAAGCTGGCCGGCGTCATTCTCGTTGGCGATACCTCCGACAGCCATCGATACATGGAATGGCTGCGCACCGATGCCGACATTTCGGCGCAGCGCCGGCATCTGCTCTTTCCCCCACCTGCCTCGGATGCCGGGCAGGACGTGGCCCAAATGGCAGATGGCGCCATCGTCTGCGGCTGCGTCGGCGTCACGAAGGGCACGATCATCAGCGCGATCCACGACCGCGGTGTGAACACCCTGTCGCAGCTCAAGGAGTGCACCCGGGCCAGCACGGGGTGCGGCAGTTGCACAGGGCTTTGTCAGGACCTTCTTCGCGCTGTCGCGCCCGAGTTCGAGGAAGAGGTCAAGCGCACCATCTGCGGCTGCCTGCCTTTTGCCGAGGACCGGCTTCGAGAGATTCTCCGCAGCGAACGCCTCAAATCGGTGCAGGACGTGCTCGAGATCTACGGCAACGGTCGCGGCTGCGAGATCTGCAAGCCGGCGCTCAGCTACATGATGGACATGATCTGGTGCGGCGACCACGATGAGGACCGCTCGGCGCGTTACATCAACGATCGCGTCCACGCCAATATCCAGAAGGACGGCACCTTCTCGGTGATCCCGCGTATTCGCGGCGGCGTCACAAGCGCGGACGAACTGCGCCGCATCGCTGACGTCGCCGACAAGTATCAGGTGCCGATGGTGAAGATCACCGGGAGCCAGCGAATCGATCTTCTCGGCATCAAGAAGGCTGACCTCCCGAGCGTCTGGGCCGACCTGGGCATGCCGTCCGGACAGGCATACACCAAGGGCGTGCGAATGGTGAAGACGTGCGTGGGCACCGAGTTCTGCCGTTTCGGCACGCAGGATTCGACCGGCGCCGGCATCGAACTCGAAAGGCGCTTCGAGCAGTTGTTCACTCCGCACAAGGTCAAGATGGCGACCGTCGGATGCCCACGCAATTGTGCTGAGGCGACGGTCAAAGACATCGGCCTCATCGGCCAGGAAGGCGGATGGCAGGTTGTCGTCGGGGGTGCGGCCGGCAAGTCCGTCCGCAAGGCCGACCTCCTCAGCACGGTGGAAACAACCGAGCAGGCACTCGAGGCGGCGGAACTGTTCTTCCAGTACTACCGCGAGAACGCCAACTACCTCGAGCGGACCTACGACTTCGTCGAACGACTCGGCATCGAAAAAGTACGCAAGGACACGATCTACGCGCCCGACGCGGTCAGGCAGGGCCTGCGCGAGCGCTTTGGCAAGTCGAAGGCACGTGCAACGGACGCGTGGCTCGAGGGGCGCGAGCCCCGACATCCCACGCAGTTTGCTCCGATTGAAGCCATCGATACCGCGAAGGAGCTGGCATGAGTGCAAGACACTGGGTGAAAGCCACCGGGTGCGAGAACATCCCGCTTCGCGAGGGCCGAGCGGTGACCTTCGGCACACGCGAAGTGGCAATCTTCAACATGGGCGACCGGTTTCTGGCGACGGACAATCAGTGCCCGCACAACGGCGGCCCGCTCTGCGACGGCATCGTGACGGGCGACTCGGTCGTCTGTCCCCTCCATGCATGGAAGGTGCGGCTCGACACCGGCGCCGTTGAACGACCCGCGGCGAAGACGCTGTGCGTCGGCACGTATGCTACGCGCGTCGAACACGGCGTGGTGCTCGTGGAGCTGCCTTTATGAGCACGCGCGTCCGCGCCAGCTTCGAAGGACGCCGCGTACTGACGCTCGAGGCGCGGCGCTCGCCCGAGCTCGCCTTGATGGTCGTCAACTACGGCGGCGAACCCATCGTCGCGCCCGCGCTTCGGGAGCGGCCGCTCGACCTGCACACGGAGGCGGTGGCCTTCATCGAAGGTCTTCAACGCGATGAGTTCGACATGGTGGTGCTGATGACCGGCATCGGCACGCGTGCGCTGGTGACGGTCGCCGAGCACCTCTTTGCGCGTGAAGCGTTTGTCGAGTCGCTGCGAAGAACCCGTGTTGTCGCCCGTGGGCCGAAGCCGATGGCGGCCTTACGGGAACTGGGACTCTCCGCATGGGCTGTCGCGCCCTCGCCGAATACGTGGCGCGAAGTGATGATGGCCATCGACATGCGCTCGGCGGAGGTCACGCTCGAGGGGATGCGTGTCGGCGTTCAGGAATACGGGACGCCGAATGCCGAGCTCAACGGCGTCCTCGAAGCACGAGGGGCCGTCGTCACGTCGGTGCCCATCTACAAGTGGACGCTCCCAGACGATGTCGAACCGTTACGCGCGAGCATCCGCGCCATCGTCGGCGACGAGGTGGACGTGCTGCTGCTGACCGCGGGCGTGCAAATCGTGCATCTGTTGCGTGTGGCCACCAGCATGGGTGTCGAGGACGAGGTGCGGCGTCATCTCCGACGACTGGTCATCGCCTCCATCGGTCCGATCGCGTCGGAAGAATTGCGGCGCCAAGGGTTACCGATTGACCTCGAACCGTCTCATCCGAAAATGGGCTTTCTCGTGAAAGAAGTTGCAGAACAGTGTGGTTCCATGCTCCTCGCGAAGCAGCGCGTACAATGAAACGCATGGAAGACAGTCTCGCGGGCTCGGAGCCCCTCGCCGCGTTCTCGCCGGAGCTCGGATTCCTGCATGAAATCGGCAGTCGATTCGCGGCTGCCGATCCGCTGCCCGCCGTGCTTTCCCGCGTCGTCAACTTCGTCGCGAGCGTTGTGCAGTGCGACTCGTGCTTCATCTTCGTGCTCGAGAACACCGACCTCGTGCTGCGTGCGTCGAAGAACCCGCACAGTGACGTCGTCGATCAGTTGAAGCTGCGGCTGGGTCAGGGCATTACGGGTTGGGTCGCGGAGCATCGGCAGCCCGTCGCCGTGGGCTGCCACGCGTTCGAGGATCCTCGGTTTCAGGTATTCAACGAGCTCCCCGAAGATCACTACGAAGCCTTTCTTTCGGTGCCGGTACTCTGTCGCGGACGGCTTGTCGCCGTCATCAACGTGCAGCACCGTCATCCTCACGATCACACGTGGAGTGAGATTCAATTGATCTCCACCATTGGATTTCTCGTGGGTGCCGAGATCGAGCTCGCGCGCCTCGAGGCGGAGAACTCGGAGTTGTCCGAACGTCTGGAAACCCGCAAACTCCTCGACCGCGCCAAGGGCATCCTGCAGCGTGACCTCGGTATCACCGAGGAACAGGCTTACCTGACAATCCAGAAGCAGAGCCGTCAGCGCCGCCGGTCGAAACGCGAAATCGCAGAAGCAATCCTGCTGGGCGACGATCTCCGTCGCGGCGACGGCGCATAGCTCAGGAGACAAGTGCGTAGGGCGGGTCTTCAGACCCGCCGTCCGGTGAGTCTAGCGCGCAGGAGCTGTGGGTGCAGCCGCGGGCGCCGACACCGGACGGTCCGAGTTATACATGTCGCGAACGTAGAGCCACTTGCCATTCGCTTTTCGCGACGTGGATAGATAGCTGCCGCTATCGACCGTCGCACCCGCGGCATCGGTGACGGTGTACGAACCCGACTCGTAGCCCATGTCTCCGGATATGGCGGCCGTCGATGCACCGAGGACGATCTTGAGGCCCATGGCCTTTGCGCCTGCGGTGTCGGCGGTCAAGAACGTTCGGATTGCCGCGGGCCCCGACGCCACGGCCGCGTGCGGCGGCATCAGCACCCCGTCTTCCGCATAGAGTGCGACGATTTTTTCGACATCGCCGGCGTTGTACGCGTCAATCCACGTTATCGTCGTCCCGCGCAGCGCGGTTTGATCTGCCGACGTATCGACCACGGGCGGTGCGGCGGGCGCAGCCGCCGTGCACGCGGTCAGCCCGAGCACGGTTCCCACGACAATGACGACGTTCCTCAGATTGAACATGCGGCGCTCCTTGGTGCGGTGAATGGATGGACGTGGCCTGCACGCCTCCTGCGCGAGCGATATCGTAACGGATCTGAACGGCGGGCACGTCGCCGGGTCTAAAGACCCGGTCTACGTACGTCTAGCCCGACCAAGTTGGGGCGCGCGGTGGCGCGGGCGACGGTGACAGACGAGGTGGACGAGAGCGCCTTGTAATAACCGACGAACCGTCTCGGCTCCGGGGCGTCGTAGCGTTCAAGGTTGTGCGCCCAGCGGTAGGCGACTGACTGATAGCGCAGCTCCACGTCAATCGTGAACGGCCCGGCCGACTGTGCGTCGACGCTGTACCGCACGCGGTCACCGCCACCGGCGAAATCAGCATCGCCCAATGCCTCACCGTGGACTGCGATGTCCTTGTCCGCGGCAGTCTTGTCGAAGCCTCGCGGCAGCAGTCGGTTGTCCTTCAGATACTGCGTCGCCGTCAGAAGCCCGGTCGTCGGGACACCGAAACGATCGCCAAGGATCGGCTCGTAGATCTGCACCTGGTCGGCGCGAGTGATCAGCTCGTAGTGAGGTTCGAAACGATTGGGATCGACATCGGCGTCGTTGCCGGCAATCGCGCCGGAATTATTGAATGCACCAGACTCGAAGACCGCCCGCCCTTGCGCGTCACGAACGATCACGTGCAGCCATGTCCGTCTGGAGGGATAGCCCGTCGGGTACTTATGGCCGGTCAGGTTCCGGACCTCCACGTCAAAGGTCACACGTCCAGCGTTCACCGTTGGCGTCGTCACCGTGAGCGTGGCCGTGTCTTCCTGGAGCTGACGAATCGTGGCACTGGCAGTGGCTTCGAGCTCCATCGGGAGCGCGTCGACGCCGAGCTCGTTGCGATACCGGTTGAGGAGCCGCACCATGAACGCGTTGCCGCCGACAAACGTGTGCCTGGCGAGGCTCTCGCGGTTGTCGCCGAGGACAGAGGAGCTGCGCAGGGGCCCAGGCGCGCGCGGCATATGACATGACTGGCAGCTTCGTTGCTCGCGGCTGAAGTCGCTGTTCAGCCATTCCTGAAAGTTCATCTGCTCAGGAAGAGACCCGACCACCTCGCCATTCGGACCGAGGGCCTTCGTGATGAGAGTGTGGCATGTGGCGCAGAGCTCGCTCTGCTTGATGTGAGCACCCTCAGCCTGAACAAACCCCGATACCGAGTGCATGATCGTCTTGCGCCCGGCATCAATGCGATACGGGCCGAAGATGATGCGTTTGCCATCGGTGGGCGTGGGTTTGATGACGAATTCGCCGTTGAAGCTTGCGGATGTGCCAAGGCGGTCACTCGAGATTTGATGGCAGACCGTGCACGACACCCCGTCCACCGCCAGTCGCTCGAGCGGCGCGTCGCGACCCGCGATCGGAAGGTGAGAGAACACGTCGCCCTTACCGCCAGCCGCGCGCGCGATCTGTGTCGCCATTGGCATGTGGCACCCCGCGCACTCATCCTGAATCGCGGCGCTGTGCGTCGGGTGATCGATGGTCTCGCGACGAACGCCGGCCTGCCAGTACGGATCCCGCGCCGCGTTTGCCATCATGGTGGAGCGCCAGGTTGAGCCAATCGACACGTCCTCGCCCGACGGGGTGACGAGGCCGTTGTGACACGCGACGCAATCCTCGGAATGCGAGAAGAGCGAGAGGTCCGCGTGGCGAAGATCATTTCGGCGGGTCTGACCAGCCTTCGCCAAGGCTACGGCGGTCCGCCGAAGCTTCAGCGTAGGCGGAAGACCCGCCCCACGTACGTCCGGAGCGGCCCGTCGTACGTAGGCCGGGTCTTTAGACCCGGCGATACCGCTGGCGCTGAAGCACGTGAACAGCCAGCCGAGGCAAGCCAGTGCGAGCGTGGGACGTATGCGCATGGTGGTCACGCGCCTACTTCCAAAACTGGAACAATCCACCGTCGAACCAGTCCCACAGGAAATACGTGAGCACCTGCGGCTTGCGGTCTTGGCGCTCGTTGAGCGGCACCCGGACGCCCACGCTGAGGAGAATGTGCTGCAACCTGCTGAGCGACACTTGCATCTGCGGGACGATGTCAAACTCCGAGGCGCCGCCCTTCGGCCGGGCGACGATCACTTCCGCCATCGGCGACCACGCACGTCCGACGCCATGGTCCTGTGCGAAGGAGTAACCGAGCGTCGTGCGCAGGAAGGCCTCGTTGTTTGCCTTGCTGTGGTCGGAGGGAATCTCGTACCCGCCATGCAGTTGAAGGAATCCGTTGGTCCCGAGAATCTGTCCAAACATCGCGAACGGTTCGTAGATTGTGACGCCGCTGCCAAGGCCCAACTCCTCTTTCCCAGTCGGAAGCGTCACGGCACCACCAGCAGCGAAGATGCTGCCGCGCTCGTAGTTCGCGAAGAACGTGCGCCGGAGGGCAAACTCCACATCCCCGAGACCGCGCGTCCACGCTGCGCCATCCGCACCCTGTTGGAAATCGATTGGGATCTTGACTTCGTATTGACCACGCGCTCCGATGCGGTGTTCATAGACCAGCTCGTTGGTCACCCCCTTCGTACCGGACATCGTGACTCCCGTTGTCCAGACGGTTTCATTCTCCGGAAACGCTTTTTCGGTAAAGAAGGCGCGCGGCAGGTTCAGGTCTCCACGTGGCCACGCGCGATCGGTGCAGAACGACCAGAGGTACTTGACCGCCTTCTCAATCTGATCGGCGGACAGCGCATCGCCGAATGCCGGCATGTGGCGGTCGAGCCCGCGAATCGGTCCCCCACGTGTGGCAACGGCGACCCAGTCGGCGAGAGGCTCGACGGTATTGGTCGGGCAGTCGGTGAAATCGGGAAACTCGTGACCGTTGGGAAGCGGGAGGGCAAACCCCACCACGCTCCGCGCGGCGCCGGTTCCGTCTGCGGCGTGACACGTCGCACAGGCCGCACGAAAAATCTGCTCGCCGGTCGGATTGGCCGGAAGGGCGTTATCGAGGGTTGTCGGCGGCGTCGCCGTGTCCTGGGCGTGGATGACGCTCGTGCGAAGGCTCCACGCGAACGTCAACGCTGTTATCCAGAAGGCCGACACGACGTACCGCTGTGCCCGCTGACGCCTGACCCAGACTCGTCGCCTCATCGCCGCCTTCCGCTATCGGGTCGGCATGCGCGTCGCGTCCTGCGCCTGCATGTCTGACCCACTCGCGTTGCAGCCTAGTGCACCGCGCGGCAAGCCTCATAACATGACAGCGAGTCTCAGAATTAGTCTCGTAACGGCGTTCTTCTCGATGGGCCGGTCGCCTCAGCCCAACCGGGGTGCAGTTGTGGCTATCCGCCACTGGCGAAGCATCTCGTCCACGATTTCATCGACGCCCACGTTGTGAATAACCTGGGCAAACACCAGCGGTCCGTCGCCACGCATCGCTCTGGCGTCCCGGTCCATGACTTCGAGGCTGGCGCCGACGAGCGGCGCCAGGTCGGTCTTGTTGATGACGAGCAGATCCGACTGAGTAATGCCGGGACCGCCCTTTCGCGGAATCTTGTCGCCACCAGATACGTCGATCACGTAGATCGTGAAGTCAGCGAGCTCGCGACTGAATTGCGCCGCCAGGTTGTCGCCCCCGCTTTCGACGAACATCAGTTGGGGCGCGAACTTGAGCATCAGCCGCGACAACGCCTCCAGGTTCTGACTCACGTCGTCGCGCACCGCTGTATGCGGACAGCCACCGGTCTCGACCGCCGTGATCCGATCGGCCTCGAGCGCCTGATGGCGGACGAGGAACTCGCCGTCCTCGCGCGTGAAGATATCGTTGGTCACCACGGCCAGGCTGTAGCGATCGCGAAGTCTCCGGCAGAGCGCCAGCAGCAGTGCCGTCTTGCCGCTCCCGACAGGCCCGCCAATGCCGACCGTGAACGCACGAACAGAAAAGTCGCGCGACAACGGCTTCGGACGCTGGTGGAAGATTCCGGGCGTCTCGGGATCAGGTTCGTGAGTGTGGCTGTGATTGTTTGGCAGAAAGTGCATATGGGAAACCTCGGGAGCGCACCAGCGCGACGGGTGTCGTCAGGATTGGAATAAGCGGGTATAGAGCCGATCGTGCTGCGCCTGGATCGCGTCGAGTACCGGCGCAATCTGCGCAAGATCGTCCAGCCCGACGCCTGCACATCGCCCCGCCGTCTCATCGATCACGCAGGCAGATTCCGATTGCAGGCGCTGGGCATCGTAGCTGCCGACGATACCCAGACGAACGGCGGCCGACAAGGCGCTGCGCGCCACACCATAGAGCGTGATTCGTTGCGCGGTCGCCAGCGGGACGTTCATCAGGCGGTACGTCGCTCCTGATACGGGGGCGACATGTCCGCAAGCGCCGCCGATGTCTTCTTTCAGGGCAACAAGTTCCCGCGTAGGCCACACGCGGGATGCGGTCGCAACGAGCGCACGACCCTGTACGCGACTCGCGCGGTTCGCGACGGCGTTGGTGAGAAAGGCGTCGGCGAGTTCGTCGAGCGCCCTGATATTGCGTGGCTCCAGATGAGCAGCATTCATCAGTGGGAGCACCGCCCATCCAGCCTGGCGCACGAGCGCATCGATGAAGACGCGCACATCATCGACATCGGCAACCTCGCCGTGCTGGTAAGCCGCCTCGATGCCTGACGAGTGCGCAAACGCACCCGTCGGCAGTGCCGAATCGACAAGCTGCCACGTGAGCAGATCGAGACACGTTGCATCCTGGGCGGACATTGGCGTCAGAACAGGAAGTACCGCTGAGCGAGGGGGAGTACGGTCGCCGGGCTCGATCGCAGTTCCTCGCCGTCGGCCGTGACGACATACGTCTCGGCGTCTACGCGTATGCGCGGCATGGCGTCATTGAGCTTCATGTCGCGCTTTCCGACCGTGCGACAGCCGCGAACCGCAACCGCGCGTTTCGCGAGACCGTAGCGGGCCCCCACGCCTTCGGCAGCCGCGAGTTCGGACACAAACGCCAACGAGGTCGCACCGGTTGCCCGCCCGAAGCTGCCGAACATCGGACGCATCGAGACCGGCTGAGGCGTGGGAATCGACGCGTTTGGGTCTCCCATCTGCGCCCAGGCAATGAAGCCACCCTTGATCACGAGCTCCGGCTTGACGCCAAAGAACGCTGGTTTCCAGAGCACCAGATCGGCAAGCTTTCCCGTCTCAACCGAGCCGACCTCGTGGGCAATGCCGTGCGTCAGTGCGGGATTGATCGTGTACTTCGCCACGTAGCGCCGGATTCGCAGGTTGTCACTGGCGCTCTGTTCGCCGGCCAGGCGCCCGCGCTCGCCTCGCATCTTGTGAGCAGTCTGCCACGTGCGCGTGATGACCTCTCCGACCCGCCCCATGGCCTGGCTGTCGCTCGACATCATGCTGATGGCACCGAGGTCGTGCAGCACGTCTTCGGCGGCGATCGTTTCGCCACGGATACGGCTCTCCGCAAACGCGACATCCTCGGGGATATTCCGGTCGAGGTGGTGACACACCATGAGCATGTCCAGATGCTCGTCGAGTGTGTTGACCGTAAAAGGCCTCGTGGGATTGGTCGAGCTTGGCAGCACGTTCGGCTCGCCGCACACTCGGATGATGTCGGGGGCATGGCCTCCGCCGGCGCCTTCGGTGTGGTACGTGTGAATTGTCCGCCCCTTGAACGCGGCGATCGAGTCGTCTACGTAGCCAGACTCGTTCAGTGTGTCCGTATGGATCGCCACCTGCACGTCGTGTTCGTCCGCGACCGACAGGCAGCAGTCGATTGCGGCAGGAGTCGAGCCCCAATCCTCATGGAGCTTGAGGCCGACCGCGCCCGCCCGAATCTGCTCGCCCAGACCCTCGGGCATTGACGAGTTGCCCTTGCCCAGGAATCCGAAGTTCATTGGCAGCACGTCCGTCGCCTGGAGCATCAGCTCGATATGCCGCGCACCAGGAGTACACGTTGTCGCGTTCGTGCCCGTCGCTGGTCCGGTGCCACCTCCGATGAAAGTGGTCACACCGCTCGCCAGGGCCTCGAATACCTGCTGCGGGCTGATGAAGTGAATGTGCGTGTCGATGCCACCAGCGGTGAGGATCATGCCCTCTCCGGCGATAGCCTCAGTCGTCACCCCGACAACCATGCCGGGACTGACGCCAGCCATGACGTCTGGATTGCCCGCCTTGCCGATCCCGGCGATGCGCCCGCCCTTGATACCTACGTCGGCTTTTCGAATCCCCGTCCAATCGATAATCAGCGCGTTCGTGATCACGCAGTCGAGCGCGTCGGCGTCGGAAACGCCTGCCGCCTGACCCATTCCGTCGCGCAGCACTTTGCCGCCGCCAAACTTGCACTCATCCCCGTAGACGGTCGCGTCCGACTCCACCTCGGCGACGAGATTCGTGTCGCCCAAGCGCACACGGTCGCCCGTAGTTGGGCCGAAGATGTCGGCGTAGTGACGACGATCCATACGGTGGCTCATGACTGTGGCAACCCCCCGAGGTCGCGCTGGCTGCTGACGGGCCCGCTTGCCCAGGCGTTGCCCCCGCGAATCACTCGGGCGCCGGCGATGGCCACCAGGGCCACTGTCTTGACCTCACCGGGTTCGAATCGCACTGCCGTGCCTGCAGGGATGTCGAGCCTCATGCCATATGCGGCTTGCCGGTCGAACACGAGGGCTCGATTTGTTTCGCTGAAATGGTAATGACTCCCGACCTGAATGGGACGGTCACCGCGGTTGGTCACCTCGAGAGTCACAGTGTCGCGGCCTTCGTTCAGTACGACAAACCCGTCAACCGGAATGGCTTCGCCGACGCCACCGTGAATCGGCTCCGCCAGTTTCCCGACGCTGCCGGCACGATCGAACGCCGACGTCAGAAAGCTGCCGTACAACGCAAGCGATCGGTCGCCACGCTCCGAGACGATGGGGTGATGGACGGTTACCAGCTTGGTGCCATCAGGGAACGTACCCTCAACCTGCACGTCCTCGATCATCTCAGCCACCCCGTCGAGCACGTCACTCGTACCAAGCATCTGTCGCCCAAGATTCATCAGATCAGCCACCGATCGGCCATCTCGGATCAACTCCAGCAACTGAGTTGCGATCAGAGCCACGGCCTCCACGTAGTTCAGTCGAAGCCCGCGCGCCAGGCGCTTCTGCGCCAGTGCCCCTGCCTGGTGCAGCATCAGTTTGTCGATCTCGCGTGGCGTCAGTTGCATGTGGGAAATTCCGTTCTCTTCACCATTTTCGTCTCCACGGATCGTCGCCAAGGCGATCCGGTACCCACCGTAAGCAGTCCTGGATCGCGTGGCGGACGTGTTCTACGGACCGGCCAGCGATCCTCACCACACAACCACCTCGCTCGAGCCCCGCAGCACTAATCAGTTGCTCAGCTCGACGACGAGCGCGCACCTTCGCCACGTGACCCACGATCGAGATCGCCTCCTCCAGCAGCATGGCTCCGGCCACGACCACGACAGCCAACACGTCGAACCGACCCATGCGAGCCTCGAGTGGACCATCGCTCGAACGGAGCACCAGGGACTCATGCACGATCAGGCGTGCACGGTCCCGAATCTCGATCCGGCCCTCGTAGCTCTCAAATGCCCATCGCTCGCCCGACGCGCGACGTCCAGACGTCAGCCAATCCACCAGCACGAAGCCTGCGCCATCCGCAAGGTCCACGACCTGCCGCTGGCGATATCGCGAACCGGCCAAACACACCACAGGGTCCGGATCCAGGATGAGCAGTCCGCCTGGAGCAACCCTCACCTCGACGTCCGCCTGTGTGCCCCGTGGCGAGCGGTAGATCTTCGCGGACGACTGGCTGGACACGTAGGAGGAGGCCCCAGCACCCACGTCGATGCGGAGCCTTGTCGAGTCCCCGTCCACCATGCCCCCTCCGAAGCTTGACGTGAACACCCACGAGGCGTGGCCGTGATTGTCAGGCGTGAGCAACCGCAAGGGACTGGTGGCGTAGGCGTCACTGACGACACTCCTTCCGCCATTCTGGACGACGCGAACGAACCCTTGTCCTGGCGCCGACGAGAACGACACTGGACGCTCGAGTGGCGCGACTGCCCGCACGGCGGTCATCGTATCCCGGCTAGACGCTCAGATGGGCGCGCACGACATCGTCGGTCAGCTCGTTGATATCGCCGCGAGCGACGCATCGTCCTTTCTCGAGGATACAAAACTCACTCGCGATTCGTCGCGCAAACGGCAGCTTCTGCTCGACGAGCAGGACGGTCACTCCCAATTGCTCGTTGAGCCGCAGGATCGCATCGCCGATCTCGTGCACGATGCTCGGCTGAATCCCCTCGGTGGGCTCGTCCAGGATGAGGAGAGACGGCTCGAGCACCAGCGCACGCCCGATTGCCAATTGCTGCTGCTGTCCGCCCGAAAGGTCTCCCCCGCGACGCCCGAGCATTTTTTTCAGCACCGGAAAAAGGTCAAAGACCAGGTCCGGCACTTGTCGCTGCTTCCGCACCCCTAGGCCAACCCGCAGATTCTCTTCAACAGTCAACTGAGGGAAGATGTCGCGACCCTGGGGAACGTACCCGATCCCCAGCCGGGCACGGCGTTCCGCCGGCAGGGATGAGAGTGCCATTCCGCTGAACTGCATCTCCCCGGAACTCACGGGCAGCAGGCCCATGATGCACTTGAGCAGGGTTGTCTTGCCCATGCCGTTCCGACCCATCAGACACGTACGCGAACCCTTCGAGACGGCAAGATCAACGTCCCACAGCGTGCGGCTGCCGCCGTACGACTGATTGAGAGCCGAGACAGCAAGCAGACTCATGCGCCCAAATACACTTCGATGACGCGCGGGTCGTTCTGCACCTCATCCATACTGCCTTCCGCAAGTACCCGCCCCTCGTGGAGCACGGTCACCCGCCCGGCAATCGACCGGACAAAATCCATGTCGTGCTCCACAACCACAACTGAGTGCTTGCCCGCGAGCGAGAGAAGAAGTTCGGCTGTCCGTTCGGTTTCCTGCGGTGTCATGCCCGCGACCGGCTCGTCGATCAGGAGAAGCTCAGGCTCCTGCATCAGAAGCATTCCGATTTCGAGCCATTGCTTCTGTCCGTGGGAGAGCACGCGACCCGGAATGTACCGTTGTTCCGTCAGGCCGATCGTCTCCAGCACCTGGTCGATACGCGCCTCGTTTGCGACCGTGAGGCTTGCGGTCAGCGCCTTCCAGAACGACTTATCGCCAGCGAGCGCCAGCTCGAGGTTCTCGACGACGGAGAGCTGCTCGAAGACGGTCGGCTTCTGAAATTTTCGACCGATGCCAGCCTGCGCGATCTCGGGCTCGCTGAGGGCCAGGAGATCGATCTGCCGACCGAACCAGACGCTTCCTTCGTCAGGCCGCGTCTTTCCCGTAATTACATCCATCATCGTCGTCTTGCCGGCACCGTTCGGTCCGATGATGCAGCGCAGTTCACCGGGATCGACGTACAGGGAAAGATGGTCTAGCGCTTTGAAGCCATCGAAGGTGACCGTCAGTCCTTCGACGTACAAGATCTTGCCGAGCAATTGCGGCGGCGCGCGGCGGGTCGCTGCTTCGCGCATTGCACGCCAGTTCCGCCGCTTGGTTTCCACGACCTTCACCTCGGCAACGGGGCTCACTTGGCGTCGGCCCTCGCGGGAATCAGTCCAGCGATCCCACGCGGCAGAAACAGCGTGACGAGGACGAAGATGGCTCCAAGCGCAAACAGCCAGACGTCGGGCAATGCACCGGTAAAGAACGTCTTCATGTAGTTGACAAGGACGGCCCCCACCGCCGCGCCATGGAGCGTTGCGCGTCCACCCACCGCCACCCAGATCACGACCTCGATCGAGTTGATGGGCGCGAATTCGCTCGGATTGATGATCCCGACCTGCGGCACGTAGAGCGCACCAGCCAGGCCGGCAATCACCGCGGAGAAGACCCAGATCCAGAGCTTGTACGACTCCACCGGATACCCGAGAAAGCGCGCGCGACTCTCGGCATCACGAATGGCACGAACGACCCGTCCCGCCCGAGACGCCACGATCATGCGGCAGGCCCAATAACTCAGCCCGAGCGCCAGAGCGGTGCAAACCACCAGCGCAACCCGCGTCGTCTCCGACTGCAGATTGAAGCCGAGGAGCTCCTTGAAGTCTGTGAAACCGTTGTTTCCCCCGAAACCCATGTCGTTGCGGAAGAACGCCAGCATCAGCGCGTAGCTCAGCGCCTGCGTAATGATTGAGAGATAGACGCCGGTCACCCGCGAGCGGAACGTCAGCCAGCCGAACACCAGCGCGATCGTTGCCGGCACAGCGATCATCATCAGCAACGCAAACGGGAAGTGCTGAAACCCGTACCAGAACCACGGAAGCTCGGTCCAGTTCAGAAACACCATGAAGTCCGGCAGGAGCGGATTGCCGTACACGCCGCGGGTGCCGATCTGTCGCATCAGATACATGCCCATCGCGTAGCCACCGAGCGCAAAGAACGCCGCGTGGCCAAGACTCAGGATGCCGCAATAACCCCAGACCAGGTCGACGGCCAACGCCAACATGGCATAGCAGAGGTATTTTCCAACGAGCGTCAGCACGTAGGTGGAGACGTGCAGCGGCGACGTCGCCGGCACTGCCAAGTTGAGCACTGGCGCGAGCACGGCGACCAGGGCGAGCAGAGTCAGAAACGGCTTCGCGCTGTCAGTGGGGTCCAGACCGCCCCACCTCCCCTTCAGAAGCGTCACGACAGGCCTTCCGCCGCACGTCCGGTTTGCGGAAATAGTCCTCGCGGACGCCGCTGGATGAACAGGATAAGGGCCACGAGCACAAAAATCTTCCCGAGCACGGCGCCAGCGTAGGGCTCGAGCACCTTGTTCACGATCCCAAGCGCCATTCCGCCGATGAAGGTGCCCCAGAGATTACCGACGCCGCCAAACACCACCACCATGAACGAGTCGATGATGTAGGCCTGGCCAAGGTTCGGACCGACGTTCGTGAGCTGGCTGAGCGCAACGCCTGCCACCCCGGCGATGCCGGAGCCCAGACCAAACGTCGCGGCATCAACCCATCCGCTTCTGACGCCCAGCGCGCGCGCCATCTCCCTGTTCTGCGCGACGGCTCGAATTTCCAAACCAGTCGTGGTGCGCTTGAGCACCATGAGCAACAGACCGAACACCACGAGCGTGAAGAGGACGATGTAGAGGCGATTGTTCGTGATCGCGAGCACACTGCCCAGTTGCAGTGTCCCACTCATCCAACTGGGCGTCGAAACGGCGCGGTTGTTCGCCGAAAACACCGACCGAACTCCTTGCTGCAGGATCAAACTCAGCCCGAACGTGGCAAGCAGCGTTTCGAGGGGCCGCCCGTAGAGGAAACGAATGATCAGGCGCTCGATGAGGACGCCCACGAGTGCTGACACGAGAAAAGCGGCAGGAATCGCGACGATGATGGACCAACCGATGTGATTCGGCAGCAGCAACTGCACCACGTAGGTCGTGTAGGCGCCGAGCATCATCAGCTCGCCATGCGCCATGTTAATCACACCCATCACGCCAAATGTGATGGCGAGGCCGATGGCGGCCAACACCAGGACCGAACCCAGGCTCAGACCGAAGAACACAGTCTCCACAGCTTCGTACAACCGTCGGCTCGAATCGATGCCGTTGATGGCAGCCATGGCCGCTTCGCGAACGGCGTCATCTGTCTCCGCGAAGGTGCCGTCCGCCGACTGCTCAACGAGGGCAGCCAGCCGATTACGAACCTCCGGTGTCACGCGATTCGACAGGGTGTTCACGGCCGCGAGGCGCGTGCCTACGTCATCAGAGTCAAGCGCGGCAAGGGCGAGAGCCGTGTCGATCTCGAACTTCACGTCAGGGTCGGTCTCGACTCCGGACCTCTGTTGCAGAAGGTCGATGGTTGCTGCATCGAGCGTCCTGGCCATCTCCTTCACGGCATTGAGGCGCACGCCTGCATCGGGGTTCGAGAGCGCGAATCTGGCGACGGAAATGCGCAGGAATCGGCGAAGGCGATTGTTCGTGCCGACCTTGGTGAGGTCCGATGTCGGGCTCTGCCCCGCGTCGGCCAGGGTCAGCGGATCGACAAGGGCCATCGAGGTCGCGCTCTCGTCGGCGGACTTGACGATGAACACGCCTCCGTCGGCGCGAACGTAGAGGCGATCGTCGAGCCACGCGTCGAGGATGACTCTGGCGCTGGGATGTCCGCTCAGCGTGATGCGCTCGGCGATCGCTTCCTTTTCCAGGAAGCTGGCTCCACCGAGCGCCTTGAGGGAAGACGCAAGATCAGAGTCCTGCGCCTGCCCAAGGGCAGACGCAGGCGCCAGGAGCACGGCGGCGATGAGGAGGAACGCATACGCGCGCCGCGCTGGGGTCGGGGTCACTTGTAGTTTTGTGCCGAACAGGCTTTTGTCTTCTTGTTGTAGTTCCCGCATTTGAGAGTCACCCAATCAGCCTCTGTATCCTTGCTGACTGGCAGGAAGTCCGACCACGCGTCACCGGGCACAGTGCCGGTCGTCTTCCACACGACGTCGAACTGCCCGTCCGCCTTGACCTCGCCTATGTAGACGGGCTTCGTGATGTGATGATTCGGCAGCATCTTGGCGATGCCGCCAGTCAGGTTCGGTGTTTCGAGTCCTGGCAACGCCGCCAGCACCTTGTCCACACTGGTGCTCCCTGCCTTCTGTACCGCCTTGACCCACAGATTGAAGCCGATGTAGGTCGCTTCCATCGGATCGTTCGTAGTGCGCGTCGGCTTCTTGATGTAGGTCTTCCACTTGGCAATGAAATCGCGATTGCCAGGGGTATTGATGCTCTGGAAGTAGTTCCATGCCGCAAGGTGACCTACAAGAGGCTTGGTGTCGAGGCCGGACAATTCCTCCTCACCGACGGAAAACGCCACGACGGGAATATCCTCCGCTGAGACCTTCTGGTTGCCGAGCTCCTTGTAGAACGGAACGTTCGCGTCACCGTTGATCGTCGAAACCACCGCGGTCTTCTTGCCGGCGGAACCGAAACGCTTGATTGCCGCAACCCGCGTCTGCCAGTCGGCGTGGCCGAACGGTGTGTAATTGATCGAAATATCTGCAGGCTTGACGCCCTTGGCGAGGAGATACGCTTCGAGAATCTTGTTCGTGGTACGCGGATAGACGTAGTCGGTGCCCTCGAGCACCCACCGCGTGATGCCCAGGTCCTTCATCAAGTAGTCAACTGCTGGGATCGCCTGCTGGTTTGGTGCGGCGCCCGTATAGATGACGTTCTTTGATGATTCCTCGCCCTCGTATTGCACCGGGTAGAAGAGGAGGCCGTTGTCCTTTTCGAAGACCGGCAGCACCGACTTGCGGGAGACTGAGGTCCAGCAGCCGAACACGACGTCGACCTTGTCCTTTTCGAGGAGCTGACGTGCCTTCTCCGCGAAGAGCGGCCAGTTCGACGCCGGGTCCACGACCACAGCTTCGAGCTTCTTTCCGAGCAGACCACCCTTCTTGTTCTGCTCGTCAATCATCATGAGCACAGTGTCCTTCAGCGTCGTCTCGCTGATGGCCATCGTGCCAGAGAGGGAGTGCAGAACTCCAACCTTGATCGTGCCCTGTGCTCGTACGTCGGCCGGAATGGCCAACCATATCGCAAGCAGGCTGGCTGCCACGCACCACTGTTTCACCTTGAGTTTCATGAGTTCGCTCCTTCGGTAAACCGACACGTTCATTTGCCACGCCTTTGTCGCGCCGAGGCGGTGCTCACATCTGGATCTGCATGCCGACGCCGAACTGCTTGGCGTCCGACCGTACGGCAGTGAAGCGGGTGTCCTTGAAGAACACCATCACGCGGGCGTTGAACTGCTTGATGACGTAGTTGAGGTTGAGTTCGGTCGTCTTCTGATCGAAGTCGACATTGGCCAGCGCGACGCCATCGCGGAACCGGGCGAACGCGTACTTCGCCAGCGCCTGAAACCGTCCCTGCCCGACCATTTTGGGAAACAGATAAGCGCCCAGCACATACCCGCCATCGTCGCTGGTGTAACTCGCGCTATA
>Ga0075420_100001803_pt1 | contig 18256 bp, 8 predicted proteins | sample SoiMetdeltSBSDD4_FD_75296 | JGI IMG/M metagenome (GOLD analysis project Ga0075420, IMG submission 75296) | Bulk soil microbial communities from a Populus tree surrounding site in Tennessee, USA - Soil MetaG P. deltoides SBSDD4 | ecosystem: Environmental > Terrestrial > Soil > Tree plantation... | reverse complement strand
GTGACCGCGGCCGGCGTACGGGCCGGGGTGAAGTTACACGCGTTGCTGTTGCTGTTGCCGGCCGCGATCGCGTAGACGACGCCCGAGCTGATCGAGTTGGTGACCGCGGTCTCCAGTGTGGCGTTGCTACCCGAGCCACCCAGGCTCATGTTGGCCACGGCCGGACGGACCGCGTTCGCGGTCACCCAGTCGACACCCGCCACGATCTGCGCGAAGGTGCCCGAGCCGGAGCAGTTGAGCACCCGTACGCCGACCAGCGCGACGCCCTTGGCGACGCCGAACGAGGTGCCGCCGACGGTGCCCGCGACGTGCGTGCCGTGCCCGTGGCAGTCGCTGGAGTCGTCATCGTTGTCGATGAAGTCGCGACCGTGCCGGGCCCGTCCGCCGAAGTCGGTGTGCGTGGTCCGGATGCCGGTGTCCAGGACGTACGCGGTGACGCCCGAGCCGTTGTTGGGGTAGGTGTACGAGTTGTTCAGCGGCAGGTCCCGCTGGTCGATCCGGTCGAGCCCCCAGGAGGGCACCGGGGTCTGGGTGTCCTGGATGGTGACGGTGTGGTTCTGCTCCACGAACCGCACCGACGGGTGCGTGGCGAGGCGCCTGGCGGCGGCCTCGGGCATCGTGACGGCGAAGCCGCGGAGCGCGGCGGTGTAGACGTGGCTGACCTGCCCGCCGTACCGCCGCGCCAGCTGCGCGGCGGTGCCGGCGACCTGGGTCCGGTCTACCGCGGTGTCCTGGAGGACCACGATGTACGAGCTGGCGACCGCGGTGACGCCGCCGGCGTGGAGGATCCCGCCTTCGGCCGTGACCGCGCTGGCCGGCGAGCCGATGGCCGCCACAGCGGTGGCAGCCGCTGTGGCCACGGCCAGGCTCAGTCCGCGCCTGGCGGTGCTGGTACCTGTCATCTCGCCTCCCTGAACCGACCAGACCGCCGCCTGGCTGATAGCCACGCGCGATGGTCGACGTGTTCAGGACAGGGTATTGCGATAATCGACTACTATATATATCGATGTGGCGAGCCGCGGGGCCCGGCGGCTGCGCCACGCTCCCGTCTGCCCGGAGGACATGCGGCACCGTTGACGGCATACCCAGACTCTGCGCTGGCGCTAGCCGTTGGTGGTGCGCATCGCCAAGGTCCGCAGCTGTGCGAGGTTCGGGTCGTACCGGTGGCCGACCGCCCAGACCGTCGAGGTCCCGGTGGCGGCGGCGTCGGTCAGCAGCCCCGGTACCGTGGCGGACTCGGCGGCCCAGCCGGTGCCGGTCCAGCGCGCGACCACGCTGCCGAAGGCGTACACCTTGGTCGCCGACAGTGCCGCGATGCTCTGGAAGCCCTGCCCGTCGTTGGGCGCGGTCGACATGACCGTACGGTGCCAGGTCTGCCCGTTCCAGTGCAGCGCGATCGGCACCATCTTGAAGTCGAGCCAGCTGAACGCGCGACCGACGATCCACACGTCGTTGGCGGACAGCGCGACCACGTCCTGCAGCGTCGGCACGTTGAACGTGCCGTCGGAGACGGCGCCCGGCACGTCCACCTGGGACCAGGAGGTGCCGTCCCAGTGGGCGACGAGGCCGGCCGTCGTACCGCCGTAGCCGTCGTTGCCTTGGTTGCCGATGGCCCACACGTCGTTGGCGGACGCGCCGTCGATGTCGGTGAGCAGGTTCTGGGCCGGGTCGGGGTTCGGGCTCGGCACGGTCGACCAAATGGTCCCGTTCCACCGCTGGACCAACGTCCGTACCGCCAACGACGGCGTGAGGACGGTTGAGCCGACCGCCCACGCGTTCGTGGCGGAGAAGGTCTTGACGCCGGACAGCGTGGTGCTCACCGTGCCGGGCGGGGTCGGGCTGGACACGACGCTCCAGGAGGTGCCGTTCCAGCGTTCGGTGAGCGGGCCAAAGGTGTACGTGCCGCCGCCGAGCGGCACCTCGCGGGCACCGACCGCCCAGACGTTGCTCGGGTCGCTGCCGTCCACGCCGCTCAGCTGCCCGGCGAGCGTCGGCGTACTGACGACCGCCCAGGAGCTGCCGTTCCAGCGGGCGGCGAGCGGCCGGACGAACGGTTGCTGGGGAGCGTGGTCGGCGCGGCCGACCGCCCAGACGTTGGTGGTGCTCGTGGCGTCGACTCCGATGAACAGGTTCTGCCCGGTCGAGGCGTTGGGCGTGCTCACCACCGACCAGCTGGCGGCCAGTGCCGGGTTGGCCGGGGCCACGGCGATGGCCACACCGGCCAGGACCGCGACGGGCACTGTGACGGGGCGGAAGGTCGACACGTTCGTAACCCCTCGTTGATGTCGATCAGCACCGATAAGATCTCGCCGCTGAGCGTCGGTACGCGGGCACGGCGAACCCGCCGGTTCCCGCTAGCGGGAACAGCGGCAGGGTGCTACCGATGCGGACGGGCTACCACATACAGGGTGAGCATGGAGTAGATCAACACCATACCAGCGATCTTCGCCAGTCGGCAGAGGCCGCTGGCAGCACCACGTTCCGCAGCGCATCGCCTACCGCCGCGCTTCGCGGCGGTACCGGCCGCGTGCGGCGCGGCCCGGCGAGGTCGACCTCGCCGGGCCGCTTCGCCGAGACTGCGCAGGACTCGAGTGCCCATGCGCCTCGGCTTGCCAGCCGGTCCAGGTGGCTGCCGGGTCAGTGGTGCACCTTGAACCGGACGGTCTGCGTCAGGTAGTTGATGCGGTACAGCACGATGTACCTGGCGCCGTTGGGGACGTTGACTGTTCGGCAGTGGGAGTCCGGGTCCTTTTCTTGACCCGCCTTCAGCGGCGAAGGCGGATGCTGACACCGGTGTACTGGGAGGAGCACTCGACGTTGTTGCAGCCGACCGCCTGTACGGAGGCGCTGGCCTGCCCACCGCGGTACAGGCCGTTGCCCGGCGTGATGACGACGCTCCAGGGCACCGCACCGCCGCCGGGCTCGCACGGCACGAAGGTGCCGTTCTGCCCGCTGACGGTGGACACCCGACCGATCCGTTGGGTGAGGAACACCTCGATGGACGCGTTCTCCACGGAGCTGGCGCAGGTCGCCGTACCGGAGACCGTCGCGGCCCCCGTCGTGGGGTCGAAGGCGCCAACGCTGTCGACCGTGACGTCGACGGTGGGCGGCAGCGCCGCAGCTCGGGCAGTGAGCGCGAGCTGGCCCCCGCTGCTGCTGCCGCAGCAGGCGGCGACCTCGACGTAGTAGGTGACGCCCGGGATGGCGTCGAAGCGCAACGACCACTCCGAGCAGGCCAGCCAGGTCTCGCCGCTGGGCGTACCGCTGAACAGGTTCAGCCCGGTGTTGTAGTCGCTGCTGGACGCGTCGACCTCCACCCGCGTCGGCTCGGTCACGGCAAGAGCGAACCACACGTTCGCGCCGGCATCCGCGCTGGTGCATCCGCCGTACGGGGTATAGGTGGCCGCTGTGGTGTCCTGCGTAATGGTCGACGGCAGCGACGAGACGAGCGTTGCGGCGGCGGGCTCGTCGTTGCTCGGCACCGCAGCGTACGCCGGGCTGGCGCCGGCGCCGAGACCGGCACCGACCAGCAGGAGCATCAGGAGAGTCGATAGTGGCCGCATGGTGGGCCTCCTGGGGGACGGGGTTGTGACGCTCCGTAGACGCCTGGTCGTCGCCCGTGGAGGTCATACGAACGTCCCTACCCAGCTCGTATGGATGGCGGGCTCGAGCTGTGCGCGCGGGTTGGTCGAGGACGGGCCGTTGGCCGGGGCATCTACCAAAGCGAATGGTCGAGCCGCCCGGCCATGAGCCAACATCCAGGAAGCGTCAGAACCGGCTCACGCTGGTGACCGGAAAGACCGCTGCGCTACCATTGCTGGTTCGGAGCCCGAACAAAGAAATAAGCGGGTGAAAACCCGCTTGGAATGCTAACAATAGCTATAGGGCAGGTGCCTTGTCAAGTCTTTCCGGTGCCGTCGCGGCGGATCTCGTCGCGGAGCAGGGATACGTGACGATGCTCTACGGTCGCCTGGACAACCTGCGTGAGCAGGCCGCCGGGCGGCTGGCAGGGCTGCTGCGGGAGACCGGCGGCACGCCGCAGGCCCGGTCCCAGCGGGACGCGACCGTCGGCCTGTACGCCGACCGGATAGCCCAGTACGACGCGGTGGAGAACGGCCTGTGCTTCGGGCGGCTGGACCTCCAGGACGGCACGCACCGGCACATCGGCCGGATCGGCATCTTCGACGGTGACAGCGGCGGGTACGAGCCGTTGCTGCTGGACTGGCGGGCCCCGGCGGCCCGGCCGTTCTACCTCGCCACCGCAGCCTCCCCGGATGGGGTGTCCCGGCGCCGTCACATCCGTACGCGCCTGCGTACCGTTGTCGGGCTCGATGACGAGGTGCTCGACCTCGACCGTGCGGCGGGGACCGGGACGGCGGCGTTGACGGGCGAGGCGGCCCTGCTCGCCGCGGTGTCGGCGAGCCGCACCGGCCGGATGCGCGACATCGTCGAGACCATCCAGGCCGAGCAGGACCGGGTGATCCGCGCTGACCTCGGCGGGGTGCTGGTCGTAGCGGGCGGCCCGGGCACCGGCAAGACAGCCGTCGCGCTGCACCGCGCCGCGTACCTGCTCTACACGTACCGCAGGCAGCTGAGCGCGCGAGGGGTGCTGGTCGTCGGTCCCAACGCCACGTTTCTCAGGTACATCTCGCAGGTGCTGCCGTCGCTCGCGGAGACCGGCGTGCTGCTCGCCACGCTCGGCGACCTCTACCCGGCAGTCACCGCCCGCCGGCCCGAGCCGGCCGCCGCGGCCGAGGTGAAGGGGCGGCTGGAGATGGTGGAGGTGCTGGCCGCCGCGGTACGGGACCGGCAGCGGGTGCCGGACGAGCCGGTCGAGGTCGAGGTGGACGGGCAGGTGCTGCGGCTGGACCGGTACGCCTGCGAGGCGGCCCAGCACCGGGCCTGCCGCTCGGGCCGGCCGCACAACCTGGCCCGTCGGGTCTTCGCCGACGGCCTGCTGGACGCGCTGGTCGAGCAGGTCGCCGAGCGGATCGGCCTGGACCCGTACTGGGATGACCCGCTCGGCGGGGACGACGCGCCCGGCGACCCGAGCCTGCTCACGCCGGCCGACCTCGCCGACATCCGGGCGGACCTGGCCGCCGAGCCGGCGGTCCAAGCCATCATCGCCGCGCTGTGGCCGGTGCTCACCCCGCAGCAGCTGCTCGCTGACCTGTTCGCCTCGGCCGGCGCCCTGGCGTCGGCCGCGCCGCAGCTCACCGCGGCCGAGCGGGAGCTGCTCCGGCGCCACCCCGCCGGTGGCTGGGCACCCTCGGACGTGCCGCTGCTCGACGAGGCGGCCGAGCTGCTGGGCGAGGACGACAGCGCCGTGCGGGCCCGCGCCGCGCTGCTGCGCCGCGCCAGCCTGGGCTACGCCCAAGGGGTGCTGGACATCACCGCGGGTTCGATGTCGTTCGACCTGGAGGACGACCCGGAGGCGGCGGTCCCGAACATCGCCGACGTGATGGACGCCGAGGCGCTGGCCGAGCGGTACGCGGACGGGGCGCACCTGAGCGTGGCGGCGCGCGCCGCGGCCGACCGCAGGTGGGCGTTTGGGCACGTGATCGTGGACGAGGCGCAGGAGCTCTCGCCGATGGCGTGGCGGCTGCTGATGCGCCGCTGCCCGAGCCGGTCGATGACGGTGGTCGGGGACCTCGCGCAGACCGGGTCGCTGGGCGGGCCGGCGTCCTGGGCGGAGGTCTTCTCGCCGCACGTGGCGGACCGCTGGCGGCTCGCTGAGCTGACGGTCAGCTACCGCACCCCGGCCGAGGTCATGTCGGTGGCCGCCCGGGTGCTCGCGGGCATCGACCCGGCGGTCCAGCCACCCCGCGCCGTGCGGCACAGCGGGGTGCGGCCGTGGGACGAGACCGGTACCCCGCACCGGCTCGCCGAGCTGGTCGGGCAGGAGGCGGGCGCGGTCGGGGACGGGCGGCTCGCGGTCATCGCGCCGGCCGGGCGGCTCGGCGAGCTGGCGCCGGTGCTGACCGGGGTGGTGCCCGACCTGGCCGTCGGTGAGCAGCTGGACCTGGAGCGGCGCGCTGTGCTGCTCGCCGTTGCCCAGGCCAAGGGGCTGGAGTTCGACGGGGTTGTGGTGGTCGACCCGGACGGCATCGTGGCCGAGTCGCCGCGCGGCCCGAGCGACCTGTACGTCGCGTTGACCCGGGCCACCCAACGGCTCGGCGTGTTCCGCCTGGCGTAGGCATTCCGCCTGGCGTAGGCGCGGGAACGTCTGCGCCGGCCGGAGCCGCGACCGGGTCAGTCGCCCATCCACTGCCTCCATGCCTCCTCGCCCTTACCCCGCGCGAGCATGCCCACCCCGAAGTAGGCGAAGAAGCCGACCGCGAGCCCGATCGTGTACCAGCCGAAGAGGTTGGGGTCGTCGAAGAGCGCGACGACGGCCGTGCCGCCGACGGCTGCGATGACCGTGGCGATGTCGGACAGGGCGGCGGCACCCTCCCGCCGGCGCAGCGTGCGGTAGGTGACCCACCCGATGACCAGCCCGAAGCACACGGCTCCGATGTCGGGGACCATGCGGCTCCCACCTCCTTGTCAGTCGGTCCTACCGCGCCGTTCTGGCGATGCGCAGGCTCGCCGAGCAGTACGCGGAGTAGGCCAGGCCGAGCACGTTGCCCTTGCCGAGCAGCCGGTGGCGCATCTGCCGGATCGCCTGCCCCACCGTCAGCCCCGCGCCGAGCGCGGTGAGCAGCTCGACCGCGACCTCGCCGGCGACCTGCTGGTGCACCGCGATCTCGGTGCCGATGACGCCGGCGGCCTGGAGCCCGACGAACGTCTCCACGAAGTTCACCAGTGTCTCCGGGCTCACCTCGGCGGTGTGGCAACCGTTGATGATCACCAGTGGTGTGGTGACGGCCCAGTGTTCCGGCGCCCATCCCTCCGCGGTGTCCAGCGCCCAGCTGAGCAGGTCGTCGGGGAGGACGCGCTCCTTGCGGCCGACGCCGAGCGCGGGCTTGCGGCCGGCCGCCACGCTTTCGTACAGGCCGTGGCAGTAGAAGTAGACGATCTCGAGGTCGTCGTTGCGCAGCGCCCGGCGGATCTCGTCGCGGGAGCGGCAGGTGATGACCAACGTGGATCCGGCGGTCGTGGCGACGGACCGCAGGTGGGCCTCTGTCAGGGTCCGGTCCAGGTCGAGGCTCAGCCCGACCATCAGCTCGGAAGGACCGCTGGGCACGATGGCCAGCGGCAGTTCGCGCCCTGCCGGCATGGCCGGAGGCTGTTCGATCGTGTGCGCGAACCCCCAGAAGCCGTACGGGCAGAGGGTGCCGTTGCGGTGCTGCGCCGCGAACGGGCACCGGTCGGCGCCAAGCCCGGCCGGGGTGCCCGAGGCGACCCAGCCTGCCAGCAGCTGGCAGGGATGGCCGCCGCCGGCGCTGTCCTGCGGGATGTCGTAGACCAGGGCCCACGGGAAGGCCAGCCCGCTGCCCATCGCCGCCACCTGGATGGTGGCGGAGCCCGCGCGCAGGCGTTGGCTGAGGCGGCGCGCCAGGACCAGGTCGGAGCGCAGCAGCGCAGTGTAGAGCTGCCAGCCCAGGCCGGCCAGGGCGGTCAGGTCCTTGACGAGAGCCGCCGGGGCCTTGGCGTTGTCGCCGTCGTAGCGGTTGCGCACCGAGTTGCCGACCTGGTCGATGTGGATGTCGCGCAGCGCCGCCCGGGCCGCGGCCAGGTGGGCTGACACCTGAGCCTGGCTGAACGGGACCGCTGCGAGCTCCTCGGGCGCGCCGTTGACGACCAGCCGCGGCCCGCCGGTCTCCGGAGCGTCCAGCAGCAGGCTGAGCCCGCGGGACGGAAGCGTGTCGACCGCGTCGAGCCGGCCCGCCAGCGAGTAGTCGACGGTCGCATGGTGGCCCCGATGCGGTCCCTGGCCCTCGCCGACCTGCGCGTGCAGCAGCAGCGACTGCAGCACGTTGCGCTGGTGGTAGATGACGACGCGCAGCCGCGCCGGCCCTGTCGCTGCCGGTGCGGTGATGGGCACCTCAAGTACGGGTTGGCGGTCGGTGGGAGGGCATGCGTGGGGCGTACCGGGTGGGCAGCCGCAGACCCACGACGGGCCGGCGCGGGGCAGGAAGACCCGCCTGGGTACGAGATCAACGGTGAAGTCGTCGCTGGTGAGCACGCAGTCGAGCCAGGCGCCCTCAGCGGTGGCGGGCAGGTCTGGCTCTGGGAACGGCGCGTCCTGCACGGGGGTCACCACGCTCTGCGGGGAGCGGGCGCCGATGTCCAGGCGCAGCACGTACCGGCCGGCTGGGGTGAGGTCGCTGCCGCGCGGGACGCACCGGCCGGTGGTGTCGGCCACGGACAGGTTGACGTACCGGGTGTGCGTGGCTGACGACCACAGTGTCGACAGTGCGGAGCGCCAGCCGGGTCCGACGTCGACGGTAGCGCCGGCCGGGGTGGGCCGGGCCCGCTCGCCGTCGCCTGTCACGAGCGCTGTCCTTAGCGCCCCGGCCAGGACCGGGTCGTCGCGCAGCAGGAGGATGAGCTGACGGGCCAGCCGCGCCCGTTCGGCGTCGCTGGTGGCGTGCGCGAGCCGAGTCAGCAGCTCCAGGCAGCGCGGGCGCAGCGCGGCCCACCGGTCGGGGAACGCGGCGGGCAGCCGTTCCCAGTGGTTGGCCAGCGCTACCAGTGCGGACGGCAGGCCCATCGGTCACACCCCCACCATGAGGTACGGCGCCCAGTAGAGCGGCATGGCGAAGGGACGGCTGGCGGGGTCGCTGAGCCGGAACCGCAGCGACTGCTCGGCGGCGATGGCGGTGAACGACGCCGTGTCAGCCCCGGTCGCGTCCTCCTGGCCCGCCGGCGCCAGGTGCCGGTCGAACAGGTCGGCCAGCTCGTCCGCGGTGACCGTGCGCAGCCACCGCTGCGCGCCCGCGAGCGCCCGGGGTACGGACATGGGTGGCTCTGCGGTGTCCGGGTCGCCGAGCAGGTGCAGCGCGTAGAAGCGCATTATCAGCAGGGCGCTGGAGATGTCCGGCACGGGCCACAGCGTGCCCACCGCGGCTGCGGCGCCACCCTGCAGGAACGCGGTGGGCAGGCCGAGTGCCTCGTCCGGCGCCCGCAGCGCATCGGTGGCGGCCGACTCGCAGGCAGAGGCGACCACCAGCCGGGCACGCGCCAGGATGTCGCCGCTGAGCAGGTCGGCCAGGGTCATCGTGTCGCCGCCGCCGAGCTCGAGCCGGGATGCCAGGGGGTCGCTGTAGTCGTAGCCACCGTGGCAGGCAAAGTGGACATAGGTCGCGCCGGGCAGGATCTCCAGCAGTGCGGCCCGGTCCGCGGCCTCCCGGTAGCGGACCCGCCGGTGGGCAGCCGGGAAGAGCGTGGCCACGTAGGCGAGCTCCTGCTCGGCGAAGGGCAGCGGCTGCGGGTTGGGCAGCGGGTTGCCGACGCCTGCGATCACGCGGTCGGTGCTGCCGGCCGCGGCGGCGGCGCGGGCGCTGGCCAGCAGCCGGGCGGAAGGGGCGTAGCTGACGTCGAACCGGTCGAGCAGGTGGACCGTCCCGTCACGGTCCGTGAACCGGGCGGCGTGCACCGGCAGCACCCCGAGCAGCCCCGTGGCGACCAGGTGGACCCGGCTGACACCGATGGCCTCCAGGTGCCTGGCGAGCGGCTCGACCAACCCCGCGCCGAGGACGTCGAGGAGGGCGTCCAGCGGACCGGCGGCCACGGGCTGGGCCGCCAGGTTGGCGGTGATGACCTTCATGAAGGCCGCCAGGAGCTCGGCCATGGTCAGCGGGCACTGGACCGCGACCGGCTCGCCGTCCGCGGGCACGACGACCGCGGCGCTGCCGTGCTCCGCGGTCACCAGGTACGCCAGTGCCTCGCCCGGGGGTACGGCGCCGGTGACAGTGCGCAGGTCAGGCCGGTCGAGGAAGCGCGCGGCGTCGGGCAGCCGTCGGATCTCGCCGATCGCCGCCTCCAGCTGGGCCTGCGCCGCGACGACCGCCGCACGCAGCCGGCGGTCCCGAGCGGGGTCGCGGGCTGTGGCGGCATCCGCAGGCCGCGGGGACCGCAGCTGGTGGGTCTCCAGCGCGCGGAGCCGCACCGCCGCCTCCTCGAACACGCCGAACGCGGCGGGGTGCCGCTCGCGCACCTGGGCGAGATCGACGCGGTCACGGTCGAGGCGGTCGCCGAGCAGCCGGACGCGGCCGCGTTCCAGCACAACCGCCGCGTCCGCGGGGCGGCCGGCCCGGGCCAGCGCGTACCCGGCGCTGGGTGCCAGGCCCGCGGAGGCGGCGAGCGACTCCTCCTTGGCGGAGCGCAGCAGGGTCGCGTGGTAGAGGCGCTCCGCGCTGCCGATCGCCGCGAGGAGAGCGTCCGCGGCCTCCGGCCAGCGGCCCAGGGTGGCGTACGCCTGACCGAGCAGGCGCCATGCCTCCTCGGCACGGTCGGGTGCGGACTCGCCGAGCACGTCCACCACCCGCCGCAGGGCCAGGACGGCGGGCTCGACCCCGACCGGGTCGGCCGCCCGTCCCAGCTGGATCCGGGCGAGCATGGTCGTCGACTCGGCCCACTGCACCGGCACGGTGGTCTCCCGGCGTACCTCCAGGGACCGCTGCAGGAGCTTGGTGGCCCGGTCGAGGTCCTCCTCCTGGCCGCGGGTGGCCAGGGTCGCGGCGAGGTTGTACTGGGCACGGGCGCGCTCCATCGGGTCGCCGTGCCGGGCGTAGACGTCCAGCGCCCCGGTGTGCAGCTCCACCGCCCGCCGCCAGCTCTCCTGCGACGCGGCGGTCTCCTCGGGGGCGCTGGAGGACAGCCGCAGGTGCAGGCCGGCGAGGTCGTCGGTGGTCCCGGCCCAGAACAGCGCGGCCTCGTCCACCCCCACCAGCGCACGGGCGCGCTCGTGCCACTCGATAGCCCGTGCCAGGTCCTCGGTGGTGGGTTGGGCCGCGTCCATCGCGAGGGCGCCGCCGAGCATGCCCGCGGACTTGGCCATCAGGAAGGTGTCACCGAGCTGTTCGTAGCAGTCGTACGCCGCTTGGGCGTGCCCGACTGCGGCGTCGGCGTTCGCGTGCGCGTCGCCGGCGCCGCGGTGCATGTAGCAGTACGCCAGGTTCAGCTCGATGGCGCCGCGCACGTCGGGAGGGAGCGACGCCACCCGTGACGCGCGCGTGAGGTGCCCGACCGCCCGCTCGAGGTTCGCCGGGTCACCGGCGAGAGCCTCGTTCATCAGCACGAACCCGATGTTGGTGTTGACCTGTGCCCACTGCACCGGGTACCCGTCCTCGGTGAAGACCTGCAGGGCGGCCCGGTGCCGGGTGAGCGCCCGCCGGAGGTTGCCCGCCCGGTCCCCACCGGCCTGCCCGTACGCGTTGGCCAGGTTGGTCATCAACGAGGCCCACTGCTCTGGCGAGCTGCCCCGCCGTACGACGGTGAGGGCGTGGCGGAGGTGGACGATGGCCCGGTCGGCGTTGGTGGCCGGGTCGCCGACCAGCCGGTAGCGCAGGGCGGTGGCGAGCCGTGCGTGGGCCAGCGCCCAGTGGTCGGGGGTTGCGTCCCGGGTCAGGTAGGCCACCGCCTGCTCACCGTGTGCGATGCTGGCCTCGATCGCAGCCGACCGGGACCCGGTCACCGTCTCCAGGTACTCGTCGGCGAGGGCGCGGTGGAACCAGCCGCGGACGAGCCGCGCCTGCGGCGGCACCCGCTCCAGGGCGGCGGTGAGCTGGCCGGTCCGTACGTCTCCGTCCTGCGCCGCCTGCCAGGTCACGACGTGCTCGCGGATCTGCTCCGGAAGGGTCTGCCGGTCCCGGGCGGCCAGCTCCAGCAGCGTCTGCCACCGGGCCAGCGCCGCCTGTTCGGCGTGCCCGGCCAGGCGCCTGCGCAGGTACGCCGCTGCGGCTGCGGCGGACGCCCCGGTGCCGCCGGCCTCGACGAGGTTGGTCCACACCTGCTGCACGAGCGGGGTGAGGGACGGGTCGAGCAGCAGCGGCCACCGTGCGGTGACCTTGTCACGGGCCTGTTCGGTAGGCGCCTGGAGCAGCTGGTCGGCCGCCTCACTCAGGTCGATGGCGAAGGACAGGGCGTCGTGGCCGGATTCCGCGCCGGTGGCGTGCCTGGCCATGGGTACGACCGCCTCGCGGGCCTCGGCGTAGCGGCGATGCTGCACGAGCACCTGGACCAGCGTCGAGTAGCTTTCGTTCGCGTCGGAAGCGATGCCCAGCTCGGTGAAGCGGCCGGCGGCCTCGCGCAGCGACGCCAGGCCCTCAGGCAGCCGGCCGCTGACGAGATGGTCGGCGGCGACCGTACGCAGCGCCCTGGCGGTGCCCTCGGCGTCGCCGGCCTGGATGAACAGCTCCAGCGCGCGGGCGCTGGCGGCGTGGGCCTCCTCGACGGCGCCGAGGTCGCGCCGCACGTTGGCCAGGTTGCCCAGGGTCCGCGCCTCCCCGGCGACAGAGCCCGCCTGCCGGTACAGCACGATGGCCTCGCCGAGAAGGCGGGCCGCCTCCGGCAGGTTGTAGTCGTCGCGGGCGAGCTGTCCCAGGTGGGCGACTGCCTGGGCCCGGACACGCGGGTCGTCGGTGGACTCGACGATCCTGGTGAACGTGGCATGTGCTGCCTCCCGGTCGCCCAGCTGCTGCAGGGCCACGCCCAGCGCCTGCTGGGCGGAGAGCCACCGGTCGGGGCCGTGCGCGGCGCTGGTGGTGTTGACGATGATGCCGGCGACCTCCACGACGGCCGGCCAGTCACGCCGTGCGAACAGGTAGGGCAGCAGGTGGTAGCCGGTGCGGGCCGCGCGGTCCGGGGACCCGCTTCCCGCATCGCTGTGCAGCATCGCCAGCAGGCTCTCCCAGTTCGCCTCGTACCAGGCCAGCGCCTCAGCGCGTGTCGGCACAGCGCCGCGGCCCGCGGCGCCGGACAGGGCGTGGGCCATGGTGGCGAGCTGGGAGATGCGGGCATCGACATCGGGCATATTAGGAAGAGTCACCCGCCGCACTGGCATCCGGCAAGCAGCAACCCGACAGTGCAGCCCCATCGAGCGCGGCGCAAGCCATCAGACGGGGGGCGGCGGGCCTGCCGCACGGTACCGCGGCGTCGCCGGCCCGAGCTGACGCGGTACCGCGGGCCGACCTCGATGGCCGGCCGGCCGGACCGCCCAGGCTACCCGCCGTCCAGGTACCGCCTCAGGTAGTGGGGTCGGCGGATGGAACGCCACATACGCCAACCCCGCAGCCCGCATGCACCTGCGCGGAGAACCTGAGCCCCAACCGGTCGCCGGCCCCGAAGGCCCGTCGCCGACGCCGAGCAGGTGCGACCGTTGTTGCCGGGCTCGCAGCGTTTCCTGGTGCTGGTGACCAGCCATACTCCACACTGGAGGCCGAGAGCTACCGGCTCGGGTAGCTGAGCACGGTCGCTCCGGCGAAGGCCCGGCGCCGGGTCACGAGGGCGCCGCCGGGGCGCCGCCGGCTGCGTCACCGGCTCCGCGTACTCCGCGTACGGAGCGCAGGAGCAGGTCGGAGACGTCGCTGACGCGTACCTCCTCGGCTGCCTTGCCCTGCTGCTTGCGGGTGGTGACGCCGTCGGTGAGCATGACGATGCAGTACGGGCACGCCGCGGCGACCACCTCTGCTCCGGTGTCGAGGGCCTCGTCGGTGCGGGTCTCGTTGATGCGGGTGCCGATGGACTCCTCCATCCACATCCGGGCGCCGCCCGCGCCGCAGCAGAACGAGGTCTCGCTGTTGCGGGGCATCTCGGTGAACCGCAGCCCGGGCACGCTGCCGAGGATCTCCCGGGGTGGGCTGAACACCCGGTTGTGCCGGCCCAGGTAGCAGGGGTCGTGGTAGGTGACCGCGGCGTCGACCGGGTGCGCCGGCACCAGGGCGCCGTCGGCCACGAGCCGGGCCAGCAGCTGGGTGTGGTGCACCACCTCGTAGACGCCGCCCAGCTGCGGGTACTCGTTGGCGAGCGCGTTGAAGCAGTGCGCGCAGGTCACCACGACCTTGCGGGCGCCCGCGGCGTTGAGCGTCTCCACGTTCTGCTTGGCCAGCTCCTGGAACAGCAGCTCCTGGCCGATCCGGCGGGCCGGGTCGCCGGTGCAGGTCTCCGCGCCGCCGAGGACCATGAACTCGACACCCGCCTCGTGCAGCAGCTCGGCCAGGGCGCGGGTGGTCTTCTTGGCGTTGTCGTCGAGCGCGCCCGCGCAGCCGACCCAGAGCAGGTACTCGACGTCGTCGGGGATCCGCTCCTGCCCGTCCTCGCCGAGCACGCGTACCTGGAACGGCAGGCCGGCCGTCCACTCCGTACGGGCGTTGGCGCCGCGGCCCCAGGGGTCGCCGGCCCGCTCCAGGTTGCGCAGCATGGTGTGCGCCTCCTTGGGGAACTCCGACTCGATCAGGACCTGGTACCGGCGCATGTCCATGATGTGGTCGACGTGCTCGATGTCGACCGGGCACTGCTCCACGCACGCGCCGCAGGTGACGCACGACCACAGGACGTTGGGGTCGATGACGCCGCCGGCGCCGGTGGGACCGACCAGGGGCCGCTCGGCCTCGGCGAGGACGTCGGCGGGCAGGGCCGCGCGCTGCTCGTCGGAGGAGGCGAGCAGGTACGGGGCCTTGGCCAGGGCGTGGTCGCGCAGGTCCATGATCACGAGCTTCGGGTTCAGCGGCTTCCCGGTGTTCCAGGCGGGGCACTGCGACTGGCAGCGGCCGCACTCGGTGCACGTGGCGAAGTCGAGCATCCCCTTCCAGGTGAAGTCCTCCACCGCGCCGCGGCCGATCTTGTCGTCCTCGCCGGGGTCCTCGAAGTCCACCGGCTTGCCGCCGGAGTACACCGGCAGCAGCGGCCCCAGGCCGCGCGGGCGGCGGGAGAGCGCGACGTTGACCGGGGCGGTGAAGATGTGCAGGTGCTTGGAGTTCACGACGATCACCAGGAGCGCCAGCACGCTGCCGAGCGAGCCGAGGATGCCGGCCGTCTCCAGGACGTCGTTGGCGGTGCGGCCCGCCGGGCGTAGCAGCGCCGCGACGGCCTCGGAGGCGAACGCCCCGCTGGCGAACGGGAAGTGGCCCGTGTTGACCTGCGCGCCGCGGTAAAGCAGCAGGGTCCACATTACATTGAAGATCATTAATAGTACGAGCCAGGCGGCGCCAAGGTGCGACCGGAAGAACCGGGACCGGCGCCCGGCGCGCCGCGGGTTCTGGCGCAGCCGGATCACGGCGAACGCGACCAGGCCGGCGAGCACAGCGACGGTGAAGAGGTCCTCGATGAACCCGAGCCACGGCTGCCGGCCGATGAGCGGGATGTGGAAGTCGCGCTGGAACAGCGCGCCGAAGCCCTCGATGATCGTGATGGTGAGGATCACGAAGCCCCAGAACACGGCGAAGTGCGCAGCTCCGGGCGCGCTCCACTTGAGCAGCTTGCGCTGCCCGAGGACCTCGGTCAGCACCGCCCGTAGCCGTACTCCCACGTCGCTGGTGCGGCCCGGCTCCACCGGCTGCCCGGCACGTCCCAGCCGGTAGAGCATGAGCACGCGCCGGCCGGCCAGCGCGAACGCGACCACCGTGATCGCAAGACCGAGTACGAGTCGTACTGTCAACCTATGCCTCCGTGAGGTTGCGGGCGCGGGTGACGGGCTGCGCCTTCGCGCGCTGGGCCGCGGCTCTCGTGCATGCTGGACGGCCGGAGTCCCGGCGTCGCGGCGGGCGCGACGGCTCTGGTCCGGTTGGTGGCTACCGACATACCCCGCACGGCACTCGATTCTGCCAGCTAGGCCCCGCGCGGGCTGGCTGGCCGGCGGCTGGCGGCCGGCTACGGGATGTTGAGCCGGGCCACCTGCGGGTCGTGGTCGCTGAGCGGGTTGGCGAGCTCGGCGTTGGTGTGCACGATGTCGTAGCCGTACCCGGCGCTGGCCAGTGCGGCGGAGACCATGATGTGGTCGAGGACCTGGGAGTTTCCTTCGAACACGTAGGTGTAGCGCTCGCTGTCGGGCAGGGTGGCGGGCAGGTCGGTGAGCCCGGCGCCGACGAGTGTCTGCACGGTGGCGGAGTGCTCGAAGTCGTTGAGGTCTCCGGCGACCACGACCCGGGCCTGCGGGTCGATGGCCCGGATCTGGTTGACGAAGCCCGCCACGACCTGGGCCTGCTGCAGGCGCTGCTGCTCCGACGGCCGGCGCGGCGGCTGGTAGCGGCCGAACAGCGGGTCGTCGCCGCCCTTGGAGCTGAAGTGGTTGGCGATGACGAACAGCGGCCTGCCGGCGAAGTAGAACTTGCCGACCAGCGGCTTACGGCTGGCGGTGAACGCGGAGCTGCCGGGGTCGACCCGGCCGGGGTTGCGGCTCAGCGCCACCCGGTCCCCGCTGGTCCCGGTGTCGGAGACCGTCACCGCCGTGGTGGCGTCGCCCGGCGTACCCACGGCGAAGGAGACGAGGTCGGGGCGGAAGAGGAAGCCGACCCGGATGTTGCCGCCCGGCTCACCGCCGTCGGCGTCGTCAACGGGGCTGACCTGGCGGTACGCGTAGCTCGGGCCGCCCGCGGCGCTGATCGCGTTGATGAGCTTGGTCCAGGTCTGGGAGGCGTCGACCGTGCTGCTGTTGGTGGGGCCGTCGTTGTCCTGGACCTCCTCGACGGCGATGATGCCGGGCGCCGCGAGCCTGGTCACGATCTGCGTGGCGAGGCCGCTGAACTTGCTCTGCGGGTCACCGGGGTCGAGGTTCTCCACGTTGAAGGTGGCCACCGCGAGCTGCCCGGGGCCGGGTGGGCTGGTGGTCTCCGGCGCGATGGGACCGGCGACCCGGCTCAGCGGGCTGGTGAGCAGGAGCTTGAAGTTGCCGAAGGAGTAGTCGACGACCCCGGTGGCCGGGGCGGAGAAGTGGTCGCCGGTGTCGACCGTCGGGGTGGCGCCGGCCAGGAGCGCGTCGTCGAGCATGACCCGCTCCGGGTTGGCGTCGGCGGCGCGCAGCACGATCCCGCCGCGGGCGGTGCGCACGCCGGCGTTGGCCCCGTCGTCGCCGATGACCGGGATCTCCCCGAACGAGCTCGTGGGGCCGACTGCGACCGGGGTGTTGACGCGTACCAGCATGCCCTCCAGCGACTCGTAGAAGTCGACCCCGTCGGTGGCCGGGTCGAACGTGCCGGACGTCTCCACGCTGCCGGTGGCGTCGTTGTCTATCACGGTCGTCGGGGGGACCCGGCCGCCGGTGCCGATGACCGTGGGGGAGGGGACGGTGCGAGTGCCGAGCTTCGTCACGGCAGGGTTGACCAGCTCGGTGATGGTGAGGTTGGTGCTGGCCGAGCCGCCGGACCGGAACTCGCTGACCCTGCCGTTGACCCGTACCTCGTCGCCGGCTGCCACGCCCGGTGCGGTGGAGGTGAAGACGAACATGCCTTCGGAGGTCGCGATGCTGGTGTCGGGGCAGGGGTCCTGGAACCAGAAGCCGTTGGTACGCACGGCGGTGACGACCCCGCGTACGTCGGTGACGGTGGCACCGTTGAGCGGCGACAGGTGGGCCGCGCCCTGGACCGTCCGGATGCGGGTGCCGGGATAGGTGCAGGAGCCGGTGGACGAGCTCCGTGGCGTGGGGCCGCCCCGGGCGAAGTCGGCGCTGTTGTTGTCGGTGTCGGCGGCGGGGTTGGCGCGCGCCGCCGAGGTCGTGTTGGACAGGCTCGGCACGGGCGCGGTCTCGTAGTCGTTGGCGCTGCCGTAGCCGAGGAAGTCGCGTACGCCGGCGGCCGTGGCGCAGCTGCTTCCGCAGCTCAGCGCGGTGGTGCTGGTGACCAGCGCGACCTTGCCGGAGGTGGCGGACAGGTTGGTGCTGCCGGTGGCGTCCGGGGCCGGCAGGGCGGCGCCGGTGCTGCCGCCCGAGCCGAGCCGGACCAGGAAGTGCCCGCCCGCCTGGACGGACCCGGACAGGGCGGTGACCAGCCAGGTGGTGCCCGACGCCGACGCGTACTGCACCGACCAGCCAGACAGGCTCACCGCACTGCTTGACCGGTTGTACAGCTCGACGAAGTCGTTGGCGTACGGGGCGCCAGTGTTGCCGCCGCCGCCGTAGGCCTCGCTGAGCAGCACATCGGGCGATGCGGCGAGCGCCGGTGTCGGGGCGGTGGCCAACGCCAGACCCAACGCGCAGGCGAGGTAGGCCGCCGGACGCAGCGCACGTCGCATCTTCCGCTCCCGTTCCCGAGGGGTACGAGGAAGGCCGGTGACCCGTGGTGGCCCCCGGTGGGAGGGCCGTCACCAGGTCCTGGGCATAGCCTGTGAACGGAGAGTGCCACAGCCAAGACTGACAGTAAAGAGATTGCCATCTATGGAT
>Ga0075420_100001802_pt1 | contig 18261 bp, 16 predicted proteins | sample SoiMetdeltSBSDD4_FD_75296 | JGI IMG/M metagenome (GOLD analysis project Ga0075420, IMG submission 75296) | Bulk soil microbial communities from a Populus tree surrounding site in Tennessee, USA - Soil MetaG P. deltoides SBSDD4 | ecosystem: Environmental > Terrestrial > Soil > Tree plantation... | reverse complement strand
CCAGCCGCTCGAACGGGTCGAAGCCGACCAGCGTCGGGGCATCGGTCACGAAGTTCGAGAGCGTGTTGACGTCGTACAGGTAGATCTGGCCGTCGCGCTCGCTCTCCAGGTACTCGACGCCGCCGACGTCGACGCTCGAAGCGCGGAAGATCGCCAGCACGCCGTCGACCACCCACGGGGGCGGTGTGGTCGCCTCGATCTGGAGCTGACGCATCCCGGGCGCGTCGGCCGGGCAGAAGTCGAGATCGTTCGCGCCGGCCTCGGGCAGGCCGGCCGACTCGCCGTCCGGCGTCTGGCAGATGTCGGCCGGGCAGAGGTTGAAGTTCTCGCTCGTCCCGTTGTGGATCCGGATGGCGTAGAGGTAGCGGTCGGCCAGCGCCTCGACCCGCACGATCGAGCCGCGGGTCGGGTGGAACTCCTGGACGATCCCGGTCGTGTCGATGCCGAGGATCGGCGTCACGTCGCCGGCCTCGGCGGCCGCCCGCAGCTCGTCGTGCGAGTCGAAGCGCCGCATCAAGGCGCCGCTCCCGCCGAGGTTCGGCTTGACGATGATCGGATATTCCAGCTCGGCGGCGGCGGCAACCACTTGCTCGACCGAGTTCACCACTCGGCTCCTCGGGTGCGGCAGCCCCAGCTTCGTCATCAGCGTCAACTGGCGCGCCTTCGAGAGATCAAGCTCGAAGGCGCGCGGCCCGTTCAGCAGCGGCACGCCCAGCGTCTCGAGGTGGTCGAGATACTGTCGGGCGTAGAGGATCGCCTGGGCGTGGTCGCGCAGGTACGAGGAGGCGCTGACGCGGTTGACGACCAGCGAGTACGGGGCAGAGGTCGCCGATGGATCGTAGCGGTGGGACTCGGCGTGGATCGGCTCGTACGGCAGCCCGCGACGGTCGAGGGTCGCGAACAGGGGCTTGAACCACTCCGGGTGCTCGTACAGGATGCCGATCGGCTGGGTCATGACGCCCTCGCGGATGTTCAGTTTCTCGCTCGGAATTGTAGCGTTTGGCCTCGCCGGGCGTCTGAGCGACGGTGCAGCGACGTGTCACTGGAGGAAAATCGGGCGGAAATCGCGGGATCTGGGCGTACAACGTGGGAAATCGTTGTCCGGCGTGGAACGAAGCCAGCGGGAACCCGCTCCAGAGGGTGGCTGACTCGAAGGGATTGACACCGAAACTGGCTTCGTTCCGTAGAGGGCAGGTAGCCCGACGTCGCAGGATACGAGATGGGCCTGGATCCGGGTGGATGAAGACGGACGCGCGGAGGTGCATAGTGGGCCTCCGTGACTGGCGCTGTCTTGAAGTACCCGCGAGCCTGGCGTGAGGGAGAACCAGAGGGCATGGTGATGGCAGGTGAGGCCCGCTGCTGCCGTACCCTTCGCCCGTCAGACTGATACATCCACGTGACGCGAGCGGAGCCATCCTGTGCGTCGAACCGTCGTCTTCGCGCTGGCGATTCTGGTCGTCCTCGCGGTCCTGACCCACCAGACCTGGCTGTCCGCGATCGGCGACGGGCTCGTCACGCGCGACGAGCCCGGCCCCTCGGACGTCATCGTCGTGCTGGCCGGCAACTCGCCGTTCCGAGCGCGCCACGCCGAGACCCTGTACGCGCGCGGCCTGGCGTCCCAGGTGATCATCTCCAACGAGCCACTCTCCAGTCACGGCGTCCAGACGACATGGCTCGAGCTCCGGCAGCACGGCCTCGTCCGCCTCGCGATCCCCGACGACGCGATCGTGCCGATCCCCGAGATATCCGACAGCACCTACGACGAGGCGCTGCGCAGCCGCGAGATCATGCGGGCGCGGGGCTGGCGCTCCGCGATCCTCGTCACCGACCCGTTCCACATGCGGCGCGCGCTGTTGACGTTCCGCCAGGCGTTCGAGCCGGTCGGGCTGACGGTGGCTGCCAGTCCCGCCGACGGGAGCAAGCACGGCGTCGACAACTGGTGGACGGACCGCAACGCGATCATGCGCGTGGCCCAGGAGTACCTTAAGCTTGGGTACTACCTGGCGACCGGGAAGGTCTGAGGCGATGGAAGACGAGCGGCACCGCCCGCACGAGCCGGAAGGCGACACCAGCGGCATGATCTACGCCGAGGACGACCGGGCGATGGAGGCCGAGGAGCGCCGCGACGAGGACGAAGCGGAACAGGCCGTCCGCGACTGACCGGGGATCAGTCCGCTACCTCGGCCAGAGCGTCATCTCCTGGGTCCAGGCGCGCGGCGGCTGGGTCAGCAGGTAGTAGATGGCATCGGCGACGTCTTCGGGCTCCAGGTATTTGGCGCCGCTGCTCATGCTCGCCTCGCGGTCGGCGCGCGTCCTGATGCCAAAGTCCGTCAGGATGCCGCCCGGCACGATCGTGGCGCACTTGATCGGCTCGTGCTCGACCTCGGCGGCCAGCGCCCGCATGAACCCTTCGAGCGCGGCCTTCGAGGCGCAGTACGCCGACATGTTCGGGTAGCCCTGCCGGGCCGCCCCCGACGAGATCGCGATGATCTGGCCGCCGCCGCGCCGCCGCAAGGCCGGCAGCGCCACCCGAGTGGCGTGGAACACCCCGAGCAGGTTCACCTCGATGACCTGGCGCCACTCGTCCGGCGGCTGCTCGGCGACAGGGCCGTACCGCCCGATGCCGGCGTTGTTGACCAGCACGTCGAGGCCGCCGTACTCCTGCTCGGTTGCCGTCACGGCGGCGTCCATGGCGGTCGGGTCGGTGACGTCGCCGACTCGCCCCATCGCCCTGATGCCGTCCGCCAGCAGCCCGTCGACGGCGGCGTTCAGCGCCGCCAGGTCGCGCGCCGTCAACGAGACGGCGGCGCCGGCGCTCCCGAGCCGATGCGCCGTCGCCAGCCCGGCGCCACGGCTCCCGCCCGTGATCAGCACGACCTTCCCGGCCAGCGGCGCATCGTCAGTCGCCATCGGTCTCCCGGAAGTATGGGCGCAGCCGGCGATACGTCTGCTCTAACGTCTCGGGCAGCACCTTCGTGTCGGCCGTCACGGGCATGAAGTTGGTGTCTCCACCCCAGCGCGGCACGACGTGGAGGTGCAGGTGCGCCGAGACGCTGCCGCCCGCGACCTCGCCGAGGTTCAGGCCGACGTTGAACCCTTGCGGCCGGTACTCCGAGGTCAGCGCCGCAATCGAGCGCTGGGCGAGCGCCAGCAGATCCGCGCCGACGTCGGCCGGCAAGCTCGCGAAGTCGCCGGTGTGGAGGTACGGCACGACCATCAGATGCCCGGAGTTGTACGGATACAGGTTCAAGAGGACGTACGCGCGCTCGCCGCGGCCGAGGATCAGGTGCTCCTCGTCGCGGCTCTCGGCCGGCTTGACGCAGAAGATGCAGCCAGCAGGACGGCCTGTGCCGACGTAGCTCATCCGCCAGGGCGTCCAGAGCCGATCGAGACGAGCCCCCACCTCGCCGGATGGCGCCTCGCCCGCTCGCGACTCGGCATCCGGGCCGCTCACCAGGTCACGAGCGGCCGGATGAACTCCATCGCCTGCCTCGCGCAGGTCGGGCTGTCCGGCTTCTGGGTGAACTCCATCGAGAGCCAGGCGTCGTATTCGAGCGCCCGCAGGGTCTCGACGATGTCGCGCCACGGCAGGAACCCCTGGCCGGGGGCCAGCCGATTCGAGTCGCCGAGCTGCACGTGCACCAGGTACGGCCGAGCCGTGATGAGCGCCGCCACGATCGACTTCTCTTCGAGCGCCTGGTGGAACATGTCGGCTTCGAGCACGAGATTGTCGACGCCGTCCTGCTCCATCGACCGGATGAACTCGACGGTCTCGGTCATCGTCATCAGGAAATCAGTATTGATCCGGTTCTGCGGCTCCAGGACGATCCGCCGGCCCTTGCTCTTCGCGTACCGTGCCAGCTCGCCGACGGTCTGCCGGAAGTGATCGAGCGCCGCCGCCCGCGACTCCATCATGCTGGCCCGGCCCCGGAACCCGCCGATCGACGAATCCACGCCCCACTCGCCGGCCAGGTCGAGTACGGTCTTGTAGCGCTCGATCGCCTGCCTCCGACCGTCGGCGTCCTTGTGGCAGATGTAGAGGCCGTCCTCGATGCCGATCGGGCCGGTGCTGATCCCGACGATGGCCAGGCCGGAGTCGTCGATCTTCTTTCTGGTCGCCTTCCAGTCGAACTCGGTCGGCTTCCGCGTCTGCAGCTCGATGCCCTGGTAGCCGAGCGCCTTGATGGCCGGGATGACGGTGTCGAGGTCGGCCACCCACGAGAGCGGCATCGGGCCATTCACGTCCGGCGTGACCGACATGTAGGCGATCTTGTCGGGAGTCATCAGCCCAGCATCTCCTTCACTTTCGAGACCGCGAGCGTCGGGCTGGAGAGGACCGGCACCTTCACACCGGCCGGCACCTGAGAGGCCAGGTGCCCCATCGACGCCTGGGCCAGCATGACCAGCTCGTTCGTCTCGGCGAGGCGTTCGACCTCCGCCAGGACGACGGCGTCGTGCTCGTCGCGCCGGCCGGCGGCTAATGCCTGGAACGCTTCCGGCTTCAAGACGGCGTCCAGCTCGATCTCGCGCCCCATCTCGGCCGCGATCTGGTCGATCAACTGGCGTTGCATGTTGAGGCCGGCCGGGACCGTCGCCACCAGCCCGATCCTCCGCGCCCGCCCGAGCGCCTCCCGCACCATCAGCTCGTCGATCTTCAGGACCGGGATGTCGGACTGCTTCTGGACGTCGTCGGCGACCGGCGAATAGGCGGTGCAGCTCAGCAGGACCAGCTCGGCGCCGGCCTCCTGCGCGAGGGTGACCAGGCTGGTGAGCCGGCGGACCAGGCCCGGAGTCAGGCTGCCGCGCCGGTCGATTTCGGTGACGAGCCCCTCGTCGAGGATGTTCACCAGCTTGACGTCCGGCGCCAGCTCGCCGAACGCCGATCGGAGCGGCTCGATGGCGGGGATCACCGCGTGCACGAGCCCGACCGTCCTTCTCACGTCGCCACTCCCTGGTTCCTGCTCTCGTACCGGCAATGCTAAGCGATCCCTACTGACTGCTGTCTACTGGCTGCTGACCCCCCGTCTGGTATCCTGCCTGTCGGCCGGACGGCCAGCGACGACCGAGGCGCCAGGTGGTGACGGACTCGATGCTGCGCGGATCGGCTACTCGCATCCTGCTCGGACTACTGGTCGTGATGGTCGTCGGCGCCGCCTGCCGGATGCCCTGGGCGCCGACCGCGACGTCTGAGTCCCAGAGTCGGGTTCGCCTGGGCATCAGGACGACCCCGGTCACGCGCGGCGATATCACCAGCCTGCTGGTCTATCCGGGCGAGCTGCGCCCGAAGACCGGCGCGACCGTCGTGACGCGCGTCGCTGGCCGGATCGACAGGCTGCTGGTCGAGCCCGGGTCTGCCGTGCGCGAGGGCGACGTGGTCGCCGAGCTGGACCGATCGGCGCTCGAAGTCCAGGTCGTCCAGGCGCAGGCCGCGCTGGCAGCCGCCGAGGCCCGGCTCGCGACGCTCAAGGCCGGCGGCGACGGCGACGCTCGTGGCGAGGCCGAGGCCAGCCTCCGCGCCGCGAAGGCGCGCCTCGCCGCCCTCGAAGCCGCCCCGCGCGTCGACCAGATTCCGGCCCTGGCCCAGGCCGTTCGCGACGCCCGGACTCGCCTCGCGGAGCTCGAGGGCGGCCGGACCCAGGCGGTCCAGGCCGCCGAGGCCCGCCTGAACGCGGCTCGCGACCGCCTCGACGAGCTGCTCGTGGCCGGCGCCGAGGCGCCGGCGGCCGGGGTGCCGGGCGCGCAGCCATCGCCGGTCCCGGCGTCGACGGCGAGCATCGATCAGGCCCGGCTGGCAGTCCAGCAGGCCCAGCAGGAGGTCGCCCGGTCGCGTCAGCCAGTGAGCGCCGACGAGATCGCGGTCGCCCGCAAGCAGTTCGCGGACGCCGAGGACGCCCTGCTGGTGGCGCGCTGGTCGGTCGGTCCGAGCGACCTGGACGAGGCCCGCGCCAACGTCGAGGCGGCGGAGGCGCGACTGCGTCGGGCCGGCCAGCCCTCCTCGGAGGCCGCGATCCGGGCCGGCGAGACCGGCGTCGAGTACGCCGGCGCCGCGCTGGAGCTGGCGCGGCTCCAGCTTCGTGAGGCGTCGCTGGCCGCGCCGATCTCGGGCGTCGTCGTCGAGGCGTTCCAGAAGCAGGGCGCGACGGTACCGGCCGGGACGCCAATCGTCTCGGTCCAGCCGCCGGACTACGAGGTCGCCGTCGCGATCGACGAACGTCAGTTGGGCCAGGTCTCGCCGGGCCAGAACGTGAGCGTGCTGGTAGACGTCTACTCGGGCGAATCGTTCACCGGCACCGTCAGGTCGATCTCGCCGAGCGTGGACGCGCGGACCAGAACCATCTCGGCGCGCGTCGACGTCCAGGATCCGCGCGGGAAGCTGAAGAGCGGCCTGCTCGCCCAGGTCGCGATCGCCGGCGCCCGGCGCACCGGCGCGCTGATCGTGCCCCGCGAGGCGGTGATCGGGGCAGCCGACTCCAGCGTGATGACCGTGGTGGACGGCCGCGCCCGCCGCCAGCCGATCCAGATCGGCGTCCAGGACGGCCGGAGCGTCGAGATCGTGCAGGGGCTGGCCGAGGGCGCCGAGGTGATCGTCTCGCCAACGGGTATCCTCGACGGCGACGTCGTCGGCGAACAGCGGCAGCAGTGAGATGGGACTGACGGTACTCTGTTGGGGCTGGAGGCGCAGGTGAACGCACGGACGGGGACCACGATCGCGCTCGACGGCATGGGCGGCGACCACGCGCCGGAGGTCGTGGTGGACGGAGCGATCCTCGCCGCGCGCGAGCTGGGCGTCGGCATCCTCCTGGTCGGGCCGGAAGCGGAGCTGCGGTCGCGCCTGGGCGGTCAGGCCGAGGGCCTCGGCATCGAGGTGGTGAACGCCACGCAGGTCGTGGAGATGGACGAGCACCCCGCGAACGCCGTGCGGCAGAAGCCGGACTCGTCGATGGTCGTCGGCGTGCGCCAGGTCCGCGAGGGCAAAGCGCAGGCGTTCGTCTCGGCCGGGAACACCGGCGCCGTCATGGCGGCGGGCCTCTTCGAGCTGCGGCGGATCCGCGGCGTCGATCGCCCGGCCCTGGCCGGCGTCTTCCCGACCCGGAAGGGTGGCACCCTCGTCATCGACATCGGGGCCAACGCCGACGCCAGGCCGGAGTACCTGGCGCAGTTCGCCCTGATGGGCTCGGCGTACATGCAGGGGGTCTTCGGGATCGAGCGCCCGAAGGTGGGGCTGCTCTCGAACGGCGAGGAGGAGACGAAGGGCAACGCCCTGGTTCAGGCCGCACACCCGCGCCTGCGCGCGCTGCCGATCAACTTCGTCGGCAACGTCGAGGGGAAGGAGATCCCGAGCGGCGAGGTCGACGTCGTCGTCTGCGACGGCTTCACCGGGAACGTCGTCCTGAAGCTGGCCGAAGGGCTGGCCGGCACCATCACCGGCCTGATCCGCGAGGAGATCAGCGCCTCGGTCGTGTCCAAGCTGTTCGCCGTCGGGATCCTGCCGGCCTTCCGGCGCGTGCGCAAGCGGCTCGACTACGCCGAGTACGGCGGGGCGCCGCTGCTCGGCCTGAATGGCGTCTGCATCGTGGCGCACGGCCGCTCGACCGCGCTGGCGATCAAGAACGCCGTCCGGGTCGCGGCCCAGGCGGTCGAGAGCGACGTCGTCGGGACGATCTCGCGCGGGCTCGCCGAATCGGCGGCGGCCGCCGCATCGCAGGCCGAGACCGCGACCCCGGACCCGACCGAGACGACCAGTCCGTCGTAAAATGGTGCATTGACGATCGCGGATTCACCACGACCGGGCGTCCTCGCCGGCCGGACTCCGACCGCGTGAAAGCCCCATTTTGAGAGAATCGGTCGTCGAAGACCGCCCGATTTGACAAATATGGGTGAACTGGCTACAGTGGGTTTCGGTTTGTGACGCGACGCGACGAGTCCATAACTCGCGCAACCGCTCGCGGGAGGATGGATTGGCGTATCGCCAGTACCGAGGCCGCCGACGTCGGCGTTCAGGCTGGGGACTCGCTTTCGGGGCGCTCGCGGCCGGAGCTCTGACGTTCGGCGTCACGTGGTACTTGCACGTGCCGATCCCGGTCTGGATCGGCTCTCGCAACGTCGGGGCGGTGACGGTCGCCCTGCCGGAGCCGGCCCTGCCGCCCCCGCCGCCGCCGCGCAGCCCCGAAGCGCTGTACGCCGAGGCGAACGAGGCGTTCGGCGACGGCCGCTGGACCGAGGCGGCGGACGGCTACCGGCGCGTGCTGGAGGTGGCGCCGTCGTTCCGCCAGGCCCACATTCGCTGGTCGCGCGCGCTGATCAATCAGCACCGGCTGACCGAGGCCACCGATCGGGCACGCCACGCAGTCGCCGTGAACCCGAGGAGCGCCGACGCGCGTGCCGCCCTCGCGGTCGCGCTGGACTGGAGCGGCCAGATCGAGGCCGCCGTCCAGGCCGGCCTGGAGGCCGTCGACCTCGATCCGCGCTCGCCGGCCGCGATCGTCGCGCTGGCCGAAGCGTACTCGGATCAGTACCGGCTGCGGGAGGCCGACGAGCTGCTGGTCCAGGCGCTCGACCTGGCGCCGGACGACCCGGAGGTGCATCGCGTCGTCGGGGTGCTGCGCGAGACCCGCGCCGACTACGCCGGCGCCGTGGAGTCGTACAGCCGGGCCATCGAGGTCGCGCCGCGCTGGTCGTACATGTACGTCGGCCTGGGGCACGCCCTGCGAGTGCAGGGCGAGTACGACGAGGCGCTGGCCGCGTTCGGCCGGGCGGTCGCGCTGTCGCCCACGGACGCGCGGGCGGAGGGCGGCCGGGGCATGGTCCACCTCGCCCGGGAGGAGTACGATCACGCGGCGGCGCGGTTCCAGCGGGCGATTGAGCTGGACCCGAGCTACGCCACGGCGTACGCCCAGCTCGCCTGGATCCATTACGGCCGCCGCGAGTATGACCGGGCCGAGCCGCTGTTCGCGAAGGCGGTTGAGCTGGACCGCGACGGCTCGCGAGTCGCCCAGTACCGACATGCGCTGGGCTGGATCTACGTCGCGGCGCGGCGCCCGGCCGAGGCGCGTGAGCAGTTCAGCCACGCCCTCGTGCTCAATCCGGGGTTGCAGGGCGCCCGAGACGGGCTGGCGCTGCTCCAGCAGGGACAGGCGCAAGGCCCCCGGCGCTGACGCCGGCGCGGCGCCCTACTCGGACAGCAGTCCGGCCAGGTTCGGGCGCCCGTCCCCATGCGCGGTCGCCCCGAGGATGCGCGGCTGGGGCGGGAGCGAGTCGGCGTGCGCGGCGTCCACGACCCGCAGCTTCGCCGCCGCCGCCATCCCCAGCGGGATCCGCTCCCCGTCCCGCACCACGGTGATCAGGCCGGCCGCGGGCGCGACCTCGACCACGTCCAAAGGGACACGCGGCTTCAGGCCGGCGCGCTCGTAAAAGTTCATCAGCTCGAGGTCGTCCTCCGCTTCCTCGACGATCCGCTCGACGACGACCTGCTGGCCGGTCTGGACCTCGGAGAGGGGGAACGCATGGGGCGACGGACGGGCCCCGGTCCCTGGGATCGGGTTGCCGTGCGGGCAGGTCATCGGGTTGCCCAGCACCGTCATCAGCCGCTGCTCGACCTTCGGCGAGATGACGTGCTCGACCATGTGGGCCTCTTCGTGGGACTCGCTCCAGCCCAGGCCCAGGATCTCCGTCAGGAGCCGCTCGGCGAGCGCGTGCCGCCGGACGATGCTCTCGGCCTGCTCGCGGCCGTCGTCGGTCAGATGCACGACCTTGTGGCCGTCCATCGTGATGAGGCCCCCGCGGATCATCCGCTGGAGGGTCGCGGTCACGGTGGGCGGCGCCACGCCGATCCGCTCGGCCAGCCGGGCGCCGATGATCGTCGCGCCGTCCCGGGTCATGTAGTGCATGACCTGGAGATAATCTTCGATGGTCTTGCTCGGCTTGTGATCCACGAGCTGGGCCTCCGATCCGAGCGAGCTGCGCTGGTGGGGAGCCAGCGGCGCGAGTGCGAGTGCTCTAAGCACGTGGCCAAAAGTTCGACACGTTTCTCTCTTCGAGTAGGGCCGCGGATGACTTCTGCTCATGTGCTTAGAAGCCCGGCGACCGCCGCGCCTCCCTTAGAATACCTCTTCGCTGGCATGTCCCGGCGGATTGTACGGGTTCACTCCGGGCCTCACAAGCGGCCCAGGGGGAAGCCGCCCGAGGAGGGCCGGCACGCGCGGAGCACGGTGTTTCGAACGCTCGTCCTGCTGGTAGCCGTCGTGCTGGGGGTCGTCGGGTCGGGGTGTGAACCGGCCTTGCCGCGCCCCGTGGCGCCGCCGACCGCGTCGCCGGCGTCCGTCGCCCCGCTCGTGATCGGCGCGATCCTCGACGTCGCCAACGACGCCGGCCCGGACGGCTGGCAGCGGCTCGACGCGGCGCAGCTAGCCGTCGAGCTGGTCAACCGGCGGGGCGGGGTGGTCCTGCCCTCGGGCGAGCGCCGCCCGCTCGAGCTGGCCGTCTACGACGACGCGGGTCAGCCGGACCGCGCCGAGCCGGCCTTCCGTCGGCTGGTCGCGGACGGCGTCCTGGCGGTCGTCGGTCCGTCCGATCCGGCTTCGGCGGCGGTCGTGCGGCCGGCCGCGGAGGCGGCCGGCGTCCCGCTGATCGCCCTCGACGGGGCGTCCGCCGGCGAGGCCGCGAGCTGGCGCTGGACGTTCGCGCTGGCCGTCCCGCCCGACGAGGCGCTCGCCGCGACCGTCGACTTCTTTGCGGCGAGCGGGGTCGACCGCTTCGCCTGGCTTGCGCCCCGGACGATGGAGGCCGCGAGCGTGCGACGGTCGCTGATCCGCCTCGCGAATGGTGCGAACATGCAGGTCTCGGGCGAGGAGCTGTACGCCCCGGGCGACGAGCAGCAGGTCCAACGATTGGCCCGCCTGATGGCCGCCGAGCCGCGCGTGATCCTGGCCTGGCCGCGCGACGCCCACGAGGCGGCGGCGATCGCCCGCGAGGCCGCGAAGGTCCCGTCCCTGGTCCCGGTCTTCCTCGGTCCGGCCGCCGCGAGCCCGACCACCCTCCCGCTGGCCGGCGATGCGGCTGCCGTCGTCCGGACGGTGACCCTGCGCCTGCCGGTGGCCGACGATCTCTGGGACCACGACCCGCTCACGCCGGTAATCCGCGATTACCGCCGCGAGATCCAGGCCCGGACGGGACGGCCCCCCACCCCGGAGGCGGCCAGGGCGTGGGATGCCGTGCGCCTGCTCGTGGCGAACGTGGAGCGCGCACCCGCCGGGACGCGAGGATCAGCGCTGCCGACGCGCGCGGCCGTCCGGGACGGGCTGGAGGCGACCGCCGAGTACGTCGGCGCCAGCGGCCTGATCGCGTTCGGCAGCCGACGCCACGACGGCCTGGACCGGCGGGCGCTGGTGGTGGCGCGCTCCGAGGGGAGACGCTGGCGCCTGCCGCCGTAGAACGTCGCCGCCGCAATCGACTACGCTGAGAATCACCCGGCGCGGGGTCCGTGGCGGCTGCGCACTCGACCGTCTGGCGCGCCCATGTGCCCCGCCCATTCCGAGAACCTGGCGGCTGCGAGGAGGCACGCATGCAGGGCATGATGATGGAGTACCCGCTCACGCTCCTTCCGATCCTCGAGCGGGCGAAACGGCTGTTCGGCAAGAAGCAGGTCGTCACGCGGATCGGCGGCGAGACCGTCCGCGCCAGTTACGCCGAGCTGTACCGGCGGGTCCACCGGCTGGCCGGCGCCCTGGCGCGCATTGGCGTCCAGCCCGGCGACCGCGTCGCCTCGCTCTGCTGGAATCACCAGCAGCACCTGGAGCTGTACTTCGCGGCGCCAGGCATGGGCGCCGTGCTCCACACGGTCAACTTCCGGCTGTTCCTGGATCAGATCGTCTTCATCCTGAACGACGCCGAGGACAAGGCGATCGTCGTGGACGAGGGTATGCTGCCGCTGGTCGAGCAGGTGCTCCCGAGGACGCCGGCCGTCCGCCACGTCCTCGTCGTCGGCGACGTCCCGGCCGACAAGGGTACGATCGACGGCCGGCCCGTGACCCGATACGAGGACGCGCTGGCGGCTGCCCCTGCCGAGTACGCCTTCCCGAAGCTCGACGAACAGGCGGCGGCTGCGATGTGCTACACGTCCGGCACGACCGGCAACCCGAAGGGCGTCGTCTACAGCCACCGCGCGATGGTGCTGCACTCGCTGACCGAGGCGCTGCCGGACGTGATGGCGCTGCGCGAGCGCGACGTCGTGATGCCGGTCGTGCCGATGTTCCACGTCAACGCCTGGGGCATCCCGTTCACCTCGGCGATGGTCGGCGCGACCCAGGTAATGCCCGGCGCCGCCCCCGGCCCGGCCGACTTGCTGCGCCTGATCGAGTCCGAGCGCGTCACGCTCACCGCCGGCGTGCCGACCGTCTGGCTCGGCGTCCTCGCGGCGGTGGAGCAAGGCAAGCACGACCTCAGCAGCCTGGAGCGGATCATCGTCGGCGGATCGGCCGCGCCGCGCGCCATGATGGAGCGGTACGAGCAGCAGGGCGTCCCGGTCTGGCACGCCTGGGGCATGACCGAGATGACGCCGCTCGGCTCGATCTGCTGGCTCAAGAGCTACCTCGACGACGCGCCGACTGAGGAGCGCTGGCGGATCCTGACGACGCAGGGCCTGCCGTCGCCGTTCGTGGAGCTGAAGGCGATCGACGAGCAGGGCAACGACGTGCCGTGGGACGGCACGTCGCTCGGCGAGATGGTGGTGCGGGGGCCCTGGGTCACGTCCGGCTACTACAACGATCCGGCCCCGGGTGACCGCTTCACCGACGACGGGTGGTTCCGGACCGGCGACGTGGTGACGATCGACCCCGAAGGGTACTTCAGCATCGCCGATCGGACGAAGGATCTGGTCAAGAGCGGCGGGGAGTGGATCTCCAGCATCGACCTGGAGAACGCACTGGTCGGGCACCCGGCCGTCGCCGAGGCGTGCGTCATCGCCGTGCCCCACCCGAAGTGGGCCGAGCGCCCGCTGGCCTGTGTGGTGCTCCGTCCCGAGGCCGGCCACGTCTCGAAGGATGACCTGATCGAGTACCTGCGGCCGAAATTCGCCCGCTGGTGGCTCCCCGACGACGTCGTCTTCGTGCCGGAGCTGCCGCGCACCGGGGTGGGTAAGCTCGACAAGAAGGTGCTGCGGGACCAGTACCGTGACCACGTCGCTGAGGCCGCCGCCGAGCGGTGACCCGGTGCGCGAAACCGGCCGCGGTCAGCACGCAGCGGGTGGCTCGCGCAGCAGAATGTCATGCAGCCGAGCAGGGCGGCGTGAGATCCCTCGACTGCGCTCGCAAGCTCGCTCCGCTCGGGATGACAAGGCGGTGGCAAGCTCGCTCCGCTCGGGATGAGCAGGGTGGGCGGCCGGGATGTCAAACGGGGCGGCCAGGATGGCCGCGCTCCCAGGGCGGGGTACCTGGGCGCCGAGAAGCCGGCGGCACACTCCGGTGGCTGGTCGCGCTCCCAGCAGGGTCAGCGGCGGGGGATCTGGGCCGGCGCCTGGACGGGCGGGCGCGTCGGGCCGCCGGTGCTCGGGGCTGGTCCGGTCGACGATGCCGGAGCGCCGGCCGGTCCGGTGACGGGGGCCACGTTCGGGCGTGGCGTCGTCAGCGGGCTCGTGTCGCTGCGGGCCGGCTCGCGGATGTCGACCGGCTGGTTCAGGTTCGAGTAGCCGATCGTCAGATCGACCGTCGCTGTCATGGGATCCCCGCCCGGCTCGATCGACGGCAGCCTGATGCTCAAGACCAGCCGCTCCTGCCGAACCATTCGGTCCTGGGAGCCGACCCAGACGTCGACCGTGCCACGGAGCGTGGACAGCGCCTCGCGAACCTCGCGCTCGGTGACCACCGGCAGGAGCGGCTCGAGCAGCGACGACAGGTCGAGCGTCGAGGTGTAGTGCTCGGTCGCGACGCCGGCCACCTGCTCGGTCCCGACCAGCCGCACGTCGCGCCCAAGGCGTGTCGTCTCGGCCGCGCTGATCGGCCCGATCGCGACCGGCTGCCCGGACGACTGGCGCGACCAGCGCGGCTCGAACCGTGACCGCGTGAACACGGAGTCCCCGACCATCACGACTTCGGCGGTGAACGGTCCGAATTTGAACGACGATCGCTGCCTGTCCGGCAGGGCCAGGTCGCCCTCGCCCAGGATGTCGACGGTGATGCCGTCCAGCTTCGCGGTCCCGGCCAGCCCGAAATGGGCCGACCCGAACGGCTGGATGTTCGGTGCCTGCGACGCGGGCGCCTCCAACGAGACGGCGGGCGGCTCCGGGGCCTCGGATGCGTACGCCCTCGAGCCCGTGCCGAGGAGGAGCGTCAGAACGACCACCGCCGCGATCAGCCGATGCATGCACAGCTCCTTACGTCGAGCCCCGACGACCTCGCCCCGCATCGGGAGCCCGACCTGCGCGGAGTATAGCCCGCCCGCGTCCAGAAAACGCCTTCCCATTGTCGGAAGAGGTGACATTCCCGATTCCTCCGACGTCTGGGTCCGGCGCCACGCGTGGTATCGTGCGCCCGTGAACACTCCCGGCACACCCACGGCGTCCCAAGAGGGGCGATCCGGCTACCTCGGGCTCCGCGAGCGCGCCGTCGAGCTCCTCGCCGAGGCCCCCGAGGGCATCGAAGCGACGACGCTGGCCGGGCGGCTGTTCGGCGCCGGGTCCGGCGAGCGCTGGGCCGCGCTGCTGCCGGCCGTGCTGGCAGGCGACGACCGGATCGCGTGCGTCGACGGACACTGGCGGCTGGCGCGGCGCCGCTCGCGCGCCGGCCGCACGCCTTCCGAGCCGCTGCAGTCGACGGACGAGGCCGGGCCGATCCTGACGCTCGCGCTGGCGACCACGGGCGCCGACCCGCGCCGACACCGCGTCGCGCGGATCGCCGTCGTGCGCCACGAGCACGGCCAGGTCACCGCGCGTCTCGACAATGTGGTGAGCCACGGACGCCGCCTCTCGCGGTACCTGCGCGACGCCGCCCGCGTCGCCGTGGACGACCTGGAAGCAGCGCCGTCGTTCGCGGACGTGGTCCCGAATCTGGACGCGCTGCTGGCCGGCCAGGTCGTCCACGCCTACGGCGCGCGGCGGACCCAGGCGTTCCTTGACGCCGAGCTGCGCCGCGCGGACCTGCCGGCGCTCGATCTCCAGCTGGTCGAGATTGACGCCCTCGTCGGATCGCTCCTGCTCGGATCGCGCAAGCCCGGCCTCTTCGCGGCCGCCGACGAGCTCGGCGTCCAGCACAACGGGTGCGGCTCGCCGCTGGCCGAGGCCGAGCTGGCCGCCCGGGTCGTGGCGCGCGTCCGCGAACGGCTCGCGGCGAGCCCCGCCCGGCCCAGCATCGCCGACGAGGGGCCGGCACACGATCCGGAGCGACCGTTGCCGTTCACCCGCGCGTGGCTGAGCACCGTGCCCGAAGGCCCCGGCGTCTACCTCTTCGAGGACGAGGTGGGACGGGCGCTCTACGTCGGCAAGGCGAGCAGCCGGCGGCGGCGGCTCGCGGCGTACGTGGGACGGCAGCCATCGCTCCACCGCCGCCTCGAAGGGCTGGCCGTCCGGACCGCCACCGTCGCCACCGTGCCGGCATCGTCCGACCTCGAAGCGGCGCTGCTGGAGGCCCGCCTGATCCGCGAGCGTCGGCCGAGCTTCAACGTCGCCCGCGCGATCCGCCCCCCGACGACGATCGTGCGGGCCGCGCCCGACGCGACGTCGCCGAGCGTGCGCCTGGTCGCGGAGGCCGTCGCGGACGGCGCCCGCTACTTCGGCCCGTTCGAGAGCGTCAGCGCCGCGCGGCAGGCGCTCCTGGTCGCCCGCGCCGCCTACCCCGCCGCCTTTGCCCGGCGGCGCGGCGACGTCGCACGGCAACGCCAGGCCGTCCTCGACGTCTGCGGCCTGCTCTCGGGCCAGAAGCAGCCGACGCTCGCGACGCTCCGGGCGCAGATGCAGATGGCGGCCGGCGCCGGCGACCGGGCCGAGGTCGACCGGCTGCGCGCCGCCCTGCGCGACGTTCAGGCGCTCACCACCCGGCCTTCAGACCTGGCCGGGCTCGCCGAGGGGTGGCGGCTGCTGATCCTGGAGCGGCTGTTCGAGAACGGACCCGGGCGGCTGCACCTGGTGCAGGACGGCCGCTTGCTCGCCTCAGTAGACACGGATACGTCCGCGCTGCCCGACGATCCGGCGCGCCTCCGCCGTTTCGCCGAGGAAGCGTTCGGCGACCTGGACGACCTGTCGGGTGATGACGACGACGAGGACGAGGTCGCCCGGCCGGAGGACTGGCTGCCCGAAGACTCGACGATCCTGCTGCGCTGGCTGGTCCAGGCCCGCGCGCGGCTGGAGGTCCGGCGCCTGCCATCCGACGAGGCGATCGAAGGCGCCTGAGCCCGCGCGTCAGGCGTGGGCGCGCGCCGCGATCTCCATGGCCTGCTCGCGGCGGCCGTTTCTTGCCTTCGCCAGCCGCGCGGCGATCCGCGACTTCTGCTCCTCGTCCTTGAGCGACGCGAGGTTGATCTCGACGTTGGCCGCCGCGCCGTCGAGCGCCGCCGCCCCCAGCAGCGCCGCCACCGCCAGGTCGCTGGCCGCGTTCGGGTTCGTCTTCCCGAGCGCCTCCCCCGCCAGGTCGATCACGTTGCCGCTCGCCTCGACGACGCTCAGCGGCACGAGCGCCGCCGTGAGGGTGGTCTCCTGGATTGCGTCCGACCGGGCGGCCTTCTCCTCGTCCGTGGCGCGCGGGAGCTGATACGCCGCGATCACCGCGCCGTACGCGCCGGCGTCCTGGTCGATGTACCCCCGGACCCGCTGGCCGAGCAGCTCGGCCAGCGCCTGGATCCTCTTCGCGTCCGCTTCGTGCTCGGCATAGCGCGGGCGGCCGATCGTCAGGTTGCAGACCATGCTGACCAGCGAGGCGCCGAGCGCCGCCGCCAGCGCCGATGCCGAGCCGCCGCCCGGGGTCGGGTCGCCGCTGGCGAGCCGCCGCAAGAACTCCTCGACGCTCAGGGTCGCCAGTCCACCCTCAGCCATGCTCTCACCTCACGATCTCCGCGTTCGACGCGGGCTGACGCCGCCGACCGGCCGGCCAGCGGTCGTCCGGGCCGCGCGTATAATGCTGCCACGCCGCCCACCCGAGCGTCCGTCACCAGGAGCGTCCGTCCTGTGCAGCTTGTCGAGTGCGTCCCGAACTTCAGCGAGGGCCGCCGACCGGAGGTCATCGCCGAGATCCGCGACGCGGCGGCGGCCGTGCCCGGCGTGACCGTGCTCGACCTGCATGCCGACCCGACCCACAACCGGATGGTCCTGACGTTCGTGGGCGGCCCGGAGGCCGTGGTGACGGCCGCGTACCGCTGCGCCGAGCAGGCCGCCCGCCTGATCGACATGACGGTGCAGACCGGCGAGCACCCCCGGATCGGCGCCACCGACGTGATCCCATTCGTGCCGGTGGCCGGCGTCACGATGGAGACGTGCGTCGAGCTGGCGAACGAGGTCGGGCGGCGGCTCGGCGAGGAGCTGGGCATCCCGGTGTACCTCTACGCCCGGGCCGCCCGCCGCCCCGAGCGCGTACGACTCCCCGACGTGCGCCGTGGCCAGTACGAGGGGCTGCGCGAGGCGATCGCGACCAATCCCGACCGTGCGCCGGACTTCGGGCCGGCCCGGATCGGCACGGCCGGCGCGACGGCCGTGGGAGCGCGCCCGTTCCTGGTGGCGTACAACGTCAATCTCGCCACGTCGGACCTGGCGCTGGCGAAGCGGATCGCCCGCGATATCCGCGAGTCGAGCGGCGGGCTGCCGGCCGTCCAGGCGCTGGGCATGCTCACCGACGACCCCAATGTCGTCCAGGTCTCGATGAACCTGCTGGACACCGCCGTCACGCCGCTCCACGTCGTCTTCGAGGCGGTCCAGGCCCAGGCGGCGGCGGCGGGCGTCGCCGTCGCGGAGAGCGAGATCGTCGGGCTGCTGCCGCTCGACGCGATCGTCGCGACGACCCGGTCGCACGTCAAGGCGCGGCAGCTCGAGGCGGCGCAGATCGTCGAGGCACGCCTGCTGCAAGCGCTGAGCGGCGCGGAGCCCCCGCCGGGGGCCTGAGCATCGGCCGGCCGACGAGCCGGCCAGGAGATCGGAGGGTCGACGGATCGTGGAAGAGCCGCGCAGGGAGCGATCCGGGGCTCGCGAGCTGCCCGCCGACGACTTGCGGGCCGACGTCCGGTACCTCGGCTCGCTGCTGGGGACCGTGCTGCGCGAGCAGGGCGGCGAGGAGCTGCTTGCGGCCGTCG
>Ga0075420_100001801_pt1 | contig 18262 bp, 15 predicted proteins | sample SoiMetdeltSBSDD4_FD_75296 | JGI IMG/M metagenome (GOLD analysis project Ga0075420, IMG submission 75296) | Bulk soil microbial communities from a Populus tree surrounding site in Tennessee, USA - Soil MetaG P. deltoides SBSDD4 | ecosystem: Environmental > Terrestrial > Soil > Tree plantation... | reverse complement strand
TAGGTTCTCACACCCTCACGGCCGGGCGCGAGGACGCTCTGCCGGACCAGCTCGGCCGAGCCTCCGGCTCAGCGCACGATGCCGCGACGCAGCGCGGCGGCAACGGCAGCGGCTCGGTCGTCGACGCCGAGCTTCAACAGGATGTTGGAGACGTGGGTGCGCACCGTCGCTTCGCCGAGTTTCAGCGTCTCTGCGATGGCGCGATTCGATCCACCCGCCACCAGTCGCCGCAGCACCTCGGTCTCCCGCTCGGTCAGGTCGGACTCCGGAGGCCGCTCGGCGAGTCGTTCCGCCACTTCGGCCGGAATCACGCGCCGGCCGGCGTGAACGTCGCGAAGCGCCTGCACCAGTTGCTCGGGCGTGGCGTTCTTGGTGAGATAGGCGCGCGCGCCCGCGCGAAGCGCGCGGTGGATGTCCTCGCTGCCTGTGGAGCTCGTCAGCACGACCACGCGAGCGTCCTTCGCTCCAGAGCGAACCGCGCGCACCACCTCGACACCCGTCATGTCGGGCAGCAGCAGGTCCACGAGCAAGACGTCGGGGCGCAGCCGCTGATGCAGCTCGATGGCCGCGCCGCCGGTCGCCGCTTCGCCGACGATCGAGAAGGAGGGGTGCGACGAGAGGACGCCGCGCAGGCCGGCGAGCGTCAGCGGGTGGTCCTCGGCGATCAGCAACGTTATCGGAGGAACAACCGGCGCGATCCCGCTCACGCCGGTTCGCTCCGGCCGCGGCTCAGCTGCGCCTGGGCTCGCGCGATCATCGGCCGTATCGACTCGAGCGGTCCGCGCGCATGGGCCCGCTGCTCGATGACCGCGAGCGTCTCCGCCAACTCCAGCCGGCCCGCGAGCGAAGCCGCGCCACGGAGGTCGTGCGCCGAACGGCGCAGCTCCGTCCAATCGAGCGTCTCGCACGCGCCGACCAGACGCTCCATCGCCGCCGGCCATTCGGTCTCGGAGATTTCATCCTGGAAAGCGGTAACCGGCAACGGGCGCATGGCTCTTCGGCTCTCCTCCTCGTAGACGATCGCGAGCCCGAGCTTCGCTTCGAGCAGCGTGAAGATCTCGCCCGCCTCGAACGGCTTCCGGACGACGTCGTCGCAGCCCGCGGCGATCAGGTCTTCGCGCTCGTCGCCAAGCGTGCCGGCCGTCACCGCGACGACCGGTGTTCGCGGCCAGTCGTTCTCCCGCTCGGCCACGCGAATCCGTCGCACCAGCTCGAGGCCGCCGAATCCGGGCATCAGCGCATCCGTCCAGACGAATGGCGGTCGGCCCGCCACGAACAGGGCCAGCGCGTCCGGGCCATTCGCGGCTTCGACGACTTCGAGGCCGAGGGTCCGGTGGAGCTCGCGCAGCAGTCTGCGGTTGGCCGGGGAGTCGTCGGCAACCAGGATCGGTGCGAGCCGCGGCGGTGCGGCGAACCCGGTCGCCCACCGCGCCGGATGCTCCTCCGCCGCCTGTGTCGAGGGCAGATCGAGCGAGAACGTGAACGTCGAGCCGCTAGCGCTGGACGACGAGAGAACGAGATTGCCGCCGAGCAGGTTCGTGAGACGCCGCGAGATCGCCAGACCGAGCCCGGTCCCCTCGCCGGACTTCACGCCGGTGTCGGTCTGAACGAAGTCCTGAAAGAGCAGCGACTGCTGCTCCGGCTCGATGCCCGGCCCGGTGTCCTCGACGGCGAACGTGGTGAGATCGCCCTGGCGCCCCACATGGAGGGCGACGTACCCCCGGCTCGTGAACCGGGTCGCGTTTCCGATCAGGTTGATCAGGATCTGCCGGATCTTGGCGGCGTCGCCGATCACCCATTCGGGCAGGCCCTCCACGTCTTCCAGCAAGTGAAGGCCCTTCTCCTCGGCCCGCGGACGCAGCGTCTCGATCGTGTCGCGGATCAGCCGCGGCAGCTGGAACGCCGAACGGGTTTCGACGCCGTGTCCTTCTTCGATCTTCGTCAGGGAAAGCACGGAATTCACGAGGCCGAGAAGCTGCGAGCCACTGGCCGCGATGAGATCGAGGTATTCCTTCTGCCTGTCAGCAGGGCCGGGGCGCCGAGACAGATCGGCGAAGCCCAGGATCGCGTTGAGCGGCGTGCGCAGCTCGTGGCTGACGCTGGCCACGAAACGGCTCTTGGCGCGGCTCGCGGCCTCGGCCCGATCCTTCTCGATCGCGAGCGCCTGGGTGCGCTCGGCCACCAGCGCCTCGAGCGTCCGCTGGCGCCGTCGCAGCGCGCCGGTCCGAAGCTGGAAGACGCCGAACAGCGATCCGATCGCCAGGGCCGCCAATCCCGCGCGTACCGTCGGGCGCTCGTAGAGTCTCGGGGCCACGCTGAAGTCGAAGCTGGCGCCCTGGGGATTCGAAGCGCCGTCTTCGTTCACGGCGTGGACCAGGAATCGGTAGGAGCCGTGCGGCAGCTTCGAGTAGTACGCGGTCCGCCGGTTCGTCGCGTCCACGGGCGCGTCGTAGCCCTGGAGCTGATACCGGAAGCGCACGCGGCCGGGGACGCGAAACGAGAGCGCCGTGTAGTCGATCTCCACCGACTCGACCGCCGCCGGCACGGTCGCTCCGGGGAGGACGCGGACACCGTCGGCGCGAACGTCTTCGATGCGCAGCAGCGAAGGCACCGGCTTCAGGTCCAGCCGCGTCGGATCGATCACCGCCACGCCACCGATGGTCGGGAACCAGAGCCGGCCATCTGGAGACTGGGAAGCCTTGCCGCCTCCGCATTCGGACGAGCCCAATCCGTCATCGACACCGAAGACCCGCGGCGAGACGCGCGATCGTCGCCCGTCGGCCACGTCATTCAACTCGTCCTTGGAAACGCGGGCGATCCCTTTGTTGCTGGTCATCCAGAAGAAGCCGAGCCCGTCGTCGACCAGCGAGAAGATCACGTCGTCGAACAGCCCGTCGGCCGTCGTCAGCGGACGGATCTGTCGGCGCCGGAACCGAAACAGACCGTGGCCATCGGTCCAGGCCCAGAGCGTGCCGTCCGGCTCGGCTCGCAGGCCGTTGGCCACCACCACCGGAGCGTACGAGCGGGTGAGCTGCCCATCCTGCCATTCGAAGTACCCGCCGGCGGAGACGATCGTGAGCCGACCGTCGGGCTGCTCGTGAACGCCCGTGACGCCGAAGCGTCCCGGCATCTGGATCGTTCGCCGGACGCTCCCACCGACGATCTCCTGCAGAGTGCCGTCGCTCCGGCCCACCCAGAATCCGCGCCGCGAGGGCTCGAGGTAGGAAACCCCGTGCTGCGTGCCGGCAATGCCCGAATCCTCGAAACGGCCGCCGTCGAGGACGAGCAAACGACCGCCGGTGGTTCCGGCCCACACGCGACCCGCGGCGCGGCCGATGCGGATGACGCGATCGGTCTCGGATCTCGGAAAGGAGATGCGCCGGGCGGGCCCGCTCGGGAGGCCGATGGCAAAGAGCGCGTCGAAAGTCGCGACCCAGACGGCGCCGTCGACATACGCGGCGGTACTCGCTTCACTGGCCGGCAGGCCGTCGTTCTCGGCGAGCACCGAGAACGGCGCGTCCCGGAGGCGGTGCAGCCCCTTGGCGTGCGTCCCGACCCACAGGCTGCCCTCGCGGTCGGCCAGCAGCGTCAGGATCGGCGCGGCAACGAAGGGGTCGTGCTCGACGTTCTCGCCGCGCAGCCGCGAGAGGCCTTTCGGAGTTCCCAGCCACAGACCCGCGACGGAGTCGCGAACCGCCGTCACCGGCCCGCGAACCGCGGCCACGCGCTGCCAGCTTCCTGAGGCATCGACGTGCACGAGCCCGAATCCACCGCCCAGCCAGAGTCCTCCGTTCCGGGCCGGTGTGATGGCGTTCACCGCGCCGGGTGGCAGAGCGTCACAGACGCCGCACGGAATCGGCCGGCCGTCGCGAAGCGCGACCAGCCCGTGGGCGTTCGTACCCACCCAGAGCGTCCCACCGGCATCAGGGGCCAGCGCCCGAACGTGCGCGCTCGCGAGGCGTTCGGGAGCCACGGCTCGAATCGCTCCGCCCTCGACGACTTGGAGACCGTGTGTTCGGGTGCCAACCCACACGCGGCCGTCCGGCTCTTCGAGCAGCGCCCAGGTCTCCATCGGTTCGCCGCCCGTCTCGGCCGAGGCCTCAGCCAGGACCGAGACCTCCCCACCCTGAACCCGTCCGATCCGGCCGGGGTTGCCGAAGAGGAGATCGCCGCCTTTGCGAGCCAGGATCGCGAGCACGGCGTTCCTCCGGAAGACCGGATGCGTCGATCGATCGAACACCTTGAAACGAACGCCGTCGAAGCGGACGAGGCCCTCGTACGTCGCAAACCAGAGATAGCCGTCCGGCGCCTGCTCGGCCGCGAGGATGGAGTTCTGCGGAAGCCCGTCGCGGCTCGACCAGGTGTCGTGCACGTAGTGACGAAGCGGGCGATCGGGCTCGAGGGCGCTCGCGTGGCCGGCGAAACCCGCGAGCGTCAGGGCCAGGACGCTCACGGGCATCGAGGGCGGCATCGAAATCGACTCGCATTGTATCGGGCGCAGGCGAACCACGGCGGCGGCGCGCGGGTTCAGGGCACGAGGACCACTTCGCCGTACCTCGTCGGCACGGTGCTCTGCAGGGCCAGCGCGCCGGTCCCGGGATTCACCGCGTAGACCAGGAACCCGAAGTCGGTCGTCACGTAGGCGAAGCCTCCGGCAGGATCCAAAGTCACCGTGAAGACACCATCCCGAGCGACCTCCGTCCCGACACTCGTAGGCGCCCTGAGCCGAAGATCGAATAGATCGACACCGGATTGCCTGCCCGTCACCTCACGAAGGCCATCGCCCGGGGCGTAGCGGTGGGCAGAGTCATGCGAAGTGACAGTCCACCGGTGGTCTGATCGACGTCGAACACCCCCAGCGTGCCCGACGCGGTATTGAGCGCGTACACGAAGCGGCCCGACGGGTCCGGCACCGCCCGGACAGGGTTGGTACCGCCGCTGGAGACCGTGCCGACGAGGGTGAGCGCTCCGGTCGCCGCATCGATCGCGTGCGTGGTGACCGTGTTGCCGGCGTTGCTCGCCGTGTACGTGAATCTCCCGCTGGGGCTGACCCGCGTGGAAATGGCCAGGGTACCGATTGAAGAAATGCCGCGACTGGTGAGCAGACCGGTCGTCCCGTCGATCGCGAAGGCTGCGACGGCGGACGCAGTGACGCTCGGGAAAAAGAGGAAGCGGCCGGACGGGTCCACGTCACCAGGGAACGGCCGACCGAGAGGCACGGTGCCCAGACTGGTCAGCGCTCCCGTTGCGAGGTCGATCGAGAACGCCTCGATCACTCCGACTGCCCCGAGGCCGGTCCCGACGTAGCCGAATCTGCCGGACGGATGTATCGCCATCGCGATGGGTCCCGCGCCGGGATCCGGCAGCGTCACGGCTCGGGCCCCGACGCTCGTGAGCGCACCGGTCGAGGGATTGACCGCGAGGATACTGACATCGCGGCTCGTCTCGTTGGTCGTGTAGACGAAGCGGCCGCTCGGATGCATCGCTATCGAGAAGGGCCGGTCGCCTACGGCGAACGTGCCGATGCTCGTCAGCGCGCCTGTATTCGCGTCGATCGCGTAGGCGGAGATGTCGTTGGCGAGGTTCGAGACATAGACGAACTTGCCGGACGGCGTGGCGACGATGTCGACGGAGGAGCTCCCCGCGGGTACCGTCCCGATGGCCGACAGGACGCCCGTCGTCTGGTTCACGGTGAAAGCGGTCACGGTGCTCGGGATACCTTGATTGACGACGTAGGCGAACCGGGCGGGCGCCAGCGGCGTGCCGCTCCCCGGGTTCGGCTGGCCCGGCTCGGGCTTTGCGAACGCCGTGATCACGCGCTCGCACGTCGCCCGGCGCTCGTAGTATTCCGGCGTGAACGTCAAAGCATCTTCCAGCGTCACCTTTGCCCGGAACGTTCCCGGGGACCCGTAGTCGAATTCGAGATCGCGCTGGCCGAGCACCACCTGCCCGTCGCCGCTCTCCCACTTCCAGCTGCAAGGGCCGACGCAGTTCTCGGGGTGCGCCCGCAGCTCCACGCGCAGCGGCGCGGGGCCCGTGGCCGCGCCGACCACCTCGCAGTCCACGTCCAGCTCCGTCGTCCCCACCGTGAACGCTTTGCGCGTCACCACCACCTGGCCCGAGGCCTCGCCCGCGGTCAACTGCACCGTGTACGTGCCGGGACGGTAGAAGGTGTGGCGCACGGTTGCCGTCGTGGGCTCGGTCGGGCTGCCGTCGCCGAAGTTCCAGATGTAGACGTACGGCGCCGTTCCGCCCGCCGGCACCGCGCTGAACGCGTACTCCGTGCGGTGCGTCCCCGACTCCGGCGTCACCGCCCAGTCGACACGGAAGCCGGGCGTCTGCGCGAGGCTCCCGCCGTAGGAACCCGACAGCAGCGACAGGCCGATCAGGAGCCGGCCCACGCCGGATGCGAACGATCTCGAGTGGTTCATCATGGTCCTATTGCTGGAAGCAGTAGAGCGGACGCGGCGTGTCGCAGGTGTCAAAGGCTCCGTGGAATGGTCCGTAGCCACCCCACAGGGCCGAGGTTCCGATAATCCCGATGATCCCTGCCGAGGACGGCGCCGGTGCCGAGCTCTCTTCGTTCGCCTGGATCCGGAGCGCCACCGTGGTGCGCGCCGCCACCAGGCCGGCCAAGACGACGAACAGCGAGCTTCGAAACGACGGGAACGAGCTCGAGTGGACCACGGACCCCTCTCTGAGACGTGAACGGTAGGGGGGTCCTCGCGCTTCCTTATCGGGCAGATGGATGAGGGAATCCTCCGCCGTTTGGCGGAGGCCCGAATCGAGCGAAGCCGGCCGCGGCGGGCGGAGCGCCTAGGATGTGGGCGCGCTCAGAACGGCGTTTCTCACCTGGATGATTGCCGTGTCGGCAACCGGTGCCGAGCGCGCCGTGGCCGACAAGCGCTTTCCGTCTGGCACCAAGGCAAGCTCCACGCCATGAGCCCGCCCTGATGCGAGCGCTTCCGTCCTATTGGGGTTTCGCCGCCCGCTCGCGAATCCGGCGCGCGGCATCCGGATAGAGCTTCTCGACGCAATCCGGACAGATCCCGTGGCTGAACTGCGCCTCCGAGTGCTCGTGGATGTACGCTTCCATCTGGTTCCAGTACCCTTTGTCGTCGCGGATCTTCTTGCAAGACGCGCAGATCGGCAGCAGGCCGCTCAGCACCTTGACCTGCGCGATGGCCTCCTCGACGCGCGAGGAGAGCTCTCGCTCCCGCATCTGAAGGCGCCGCACGCGGAGCCGCTGAGTGGCGGCGCCCAAAAGACCCACGGCCAACGCGCACGAACCGTAGAACCAATAGGTCTGGTAGAAGTGCGGCGCCAGGCGCAGATCGAGGCCGGCCCCCGCTTCATTCCACAACCCGTCGTTGTTCGAGGCGGTGACTCGGAAACGATAGCGGCCCGGAGGGAGGTTCGTGTAGTACGCCACACGCCGGGTGTCGGCATCCACCCAGTCCGTATCGAACCCGTCCAGCCGGTACTTGAACGTGACCTTCTCCGGCGCCAAGAAACTGAGCGCCGTGTAACGGACCATGAGGTCCCCTCTGCCGGGCGGAGCCTCGGCCGGCCGATCGTGCTCGAACGCGCGCGCATCGATGCGAACCTCCTCCAGCCCGACCGGAGGCACCACAGGGTTCGTGGAGAGGGACCGCGGATCGACGACCGCCAACCCGCCCCGGGTCGCGAACCAGAGCCGGCCGTCCGAGCTGCGGGCGCTCACCGGATGAGTCGCGACCGCCGCCATCGCGCTCGGCAGCCCGTGCTCCCGGCCGTACGCGACGGACACCACGGACCGCACCTTGCCTTCGGCGAAGTCGTCGAGCTGCCGCTTCTCGACGTTGAAGATGCCCTTGGCGCAACCCATCCAGAGACGGCCGGCGTGGTCTTCGAGGAAGCCGTAGACGTGGCTCGCGTAGAGCCCGTCCTTCGTCGAATAGCCGGTGAACCGGCCGTCCTTGAGACGGCCGATGCCGTAGCGAGTGGCGACCCAGAGCGTGTCTTGGGAGTCCAGGTAGAGCGCCGACACGCCGTCGTTGGGAAGCCCGTCTTTCTGCGTGTACACCGTGAACTTCCCGTGCTCGAGACGATTGACGCCGCCCTTCGAGCCGATCCAGAGCCCTCCGTCCGGGTGCTCGACGACGTCTCGCACGGCGTCGCTGGCTAGCCCGTCCTTGGTGGTGTAGTTGGTGAAACGGCCGTCTTGATAGCGCGCGAGACCTTCCAGGTTGGTGCCAACCCAGAGCGCACCCTGGCGATCCTGGTAGAGCACCCGCGCGTGCATCGCGGGAATCGCGGGGTTCGGCACGAGCTCGAAACGCGGCGTGCACGAGCGTTCCGAGCACGCATCGGGCTCTCGCGATCGGTAGAGACCGTCCTCGGTGCCGACCCACAGGCGGCCTTCCCTGTCTTCCGCCAAAGCGTCGACCGCCGAGCTCGGTACTCCGCTCGACGGACCGACCAACGAAATCGTGCCCGATCGCTGCGCGCACAAACCTTTCGCAGTGCCGATCCAGCGCGTGCCGTTCCGAGCCACGAGGATCGTCCGGACGTCGGAGTGCGGAAGCCCGTCCTTCGCCGTGTAGCTGACGAAGGGCCCTGGGTGGAGCCGGACGAGGCCGCCGCCGACGAAGCCGACCCAAAGGCTGCCTTCCCGATCCGCACCGAGCGACCGGATGTCGCTGAGCGCGCCTTCGCTGACGATCGGGCGTGGGCGAGCCGACGGTCCCGCGTGCCGATCCAGGCCGACGTCGGTCGCGATCCACAAATGCCCTTGGGGATCCTCGAAGAGAATTCGAACGCTGTTCGACGACAGGCCGTCGTTCGTGGTGTATCTCGTGGTCCGCCCTTCCGCCCAACGAAAGAGCCCGTCCTGGGTGCCGACCCACAGAGCGCCGTGGCGGTCGCGGAGCACGGCATCGATCAAGCCGCTCGGTCTCGGCTCGGCGAGCGTCACCGATTCGACGCGGCCCTGGGTGACCGTGTGGAGCCCGCCCTTGGTGGCGACCCAGATGCGGCCGTCAGGATCGGCGTACAACGCACGCACGCCGTCGTGGCTGAGCCCGTCCTTCATCTTGAAGTTCGTGAAGCGCCCGTTCTCGAGCCGGCTCAGCCCGCTGTCCGTGCCGATCCAGAGCGCGCCGGATGGATCGCTGGCGAGAGCCCTCACGAAGTCGTTGACCAAGCCGTCCTTGGTGGTGAGAAAACTGAACCGTCCGTGGCTGAGCCGCGTCAGTCCGCCGCCGTAGGTGCCGAGCCACAAGCTGTCTTTCACTTCGTGCAGCGCCCAAACCTCGTTGTCTCGCAGCTGGCCCTTCGCGCGATCGTCGAAGATCGTGAAGCGAACGCCGTCGAAGCGCGCTAGACCCGCCCTCGTCCCGAACCACATGTAGCCGTCTCGGCTCTGCAGGATGGCGAGGACACTGTCTTGCGGCAGACCTTGCGGCTGTCGCCAGGCGTCTGCTTCCCGCCAGCGCAGCTCCAATCGATCGGGTGCGGGGGCCGCTTGGGCCAGGAGCAAGTCCGGCGAGCCACATGTGACGGCAGCCCAGCACAGAACGAACGCGGCGCGCGCACGACTCGATAGCAGCCCAATCGGGCCGGCGTAGCGCATCCGAAGCCACCCCAAGCCCGATCGTAGCAAGCCAAAGGCCGTCTGAACTGCCTGCCGCTCTTTCGCCGTTGGCATCAGGGTTGCTTTCGCGCCGGGCAGGAGATCAGAGATGACAACAACTGCCTCTGGCCAGGTTTGCAAAGTCGAGGGTTTCTACATTTCTGAGTGCTGCGGCCGCCGCAAGCCGCTGCCTCAAGGGCTGATCGTTCCTGCATGTCCGGCGTCCGGCTGCCCGAGACCCGCCGACGCAACCTGGCGGATTGTAGAAACGGCCATGGAACTGGCCGGACGGGCCTAGTCGTGGCCGCGCTCGAGCTGGACACGCGATTCCGGTGGACCCCGGAACAGGCCGCTCAACTTCAGAATGCCGCTCGAACCCTGCCGGAGAGCTGGAGGATCGAGATGAAAGGGATCGAGCCCGCTGCTGGGTTCGTGGCGAGCGTCGAGGGCGGTCCCGATGGCAGCTGGCGAACCGCGTTTTCCGTCACCGAGGTCGGCGCCGCGGTCTTCTGGCTCCAGATGTTCGCGCTGCGGCCGGAGCCACAAACAGAGCCGGAGTTGCTGCTGTAGGCGGTCCTGCCGGTCTAGCCGATTCAGCTCCAACGTCGCTGCGCGCGGCGCTACGATCTCCGGTGAAGGAGAAGGCCAATGGGAGTCATCGGCGTCTTGAGCCTTCTGCTGGCTGCGCCCGCGCCGCCTGGCTCGAACACCTGCCCCGTGACCGTCGTGGAGCACGTGAAGCCGTTCGCAGCACCCTCGCCCTCCAACGCCGCGCGGTTCTGGTACGGCAGCGAGGACTTGGCCGTGCGCCTTCGGACGGGCGGGACATGGACGGGGATGGGACCGGCGAAGCGCTATCGCGACAAGCTCTTCTGGTGGCGCAAAGGGTTCGACGGCACGCGCGAGGCGAGCCCGGAGCTCAACGTGACCGGGCGCAGGCTCGACGGCGACTCGCCGCCCGCGGTCTTTTCCAGGGCCACAAACGCGCTGCATTCCGATTTCGGCGGATGGGCGATGCTCGACATGGGAGAGTTTCCGGCCGCCGGCTGCTGGGAGTTGACCGGCGCGTATCAGGGAAAGACGTTGCGCTTCGTGGTGCGGGTCGAATGAAGTGCGGCGCCCGCGCGGCGCGCGATGTCGATCGACCCGGTGCGCGCCCCTGCGCTCCGACTGAGCCCGGACCAGTAGCGCCACGTCGGCCCGTGGAGTAGGGTTTCCTCGTGAGCAACAACAAGGACGCCCCCAAACGTCGCATCGCGTTTCGTTCCGACACGGTCTCGGCCAACGTGACCAAGCGGGCCGGCGAGGAAAGGCTGCGGAAGGTCGAGCAGCTGCGGCAGGCTTGGGAGGAGGCGGAGGAGCGGGCGCGCGAGGCGACCGCCGAAGCCAAGACGGCGTTCGACGCCTACAACCGAGCGCGCGACACGGGCTCGGCCCTGCGCGCGAAGCGAACCGCGCTCAGCGCGCTCGTCGAGTAGCCCCCGCCCGAGACGTAAGAGCGACGTAAAAAGAGACCGGCCACCCGCGCGGCCACCCAAAAGCCACGCGCTCGTCACGGCGGACCCTGTAATATCGATCGTCCCGCTCATGCGTGCGCAGCTGCCCCACATGCTCGTCCATGCTCACGATCCGAGCGGGCCGCTGCTCGTGATACTCGCCGACAACGAGATGATGCCGGACTACGCCGGCTTCGAGGTCGTCAGCGTCGAGCCGTTCGAAAATCGGGCCCTGGCGCTCGCCGCGCTCGATCGCGCCCGATCGGGGATGCTGATCGTGGCTTCCATCCTCTGCCCTGTCTGCAGCCGTCCCGCGGCCGAGATCGGCACGCCGTTCTGGGCTCCGGAGGTCCTGGAGTACACGCACGCTCCGGGCGGCTCGAAGTGCTACAAGTCGCCGAACGACCTCGGTTGAACCGGTACCTGGCAGGGTTCGCGCTCGCGCTCGCGCTCACGCTCGGCGGCTGCGGAGGGCCGTCGTCACCGTCCCGCCCGGCGGTCACGGCACCCGCAGTCGTGCCCGTCACGTCGATGCGCGACGGCATCACGGGCGCGCCGATCGCGGCGAGCGTGACGCTCAACGGAGGGGTCGCCTCGGTGACCGCCGCCGGCTACCTGCCCCGCGAGCAGCCGTCGGCCGACGTCGTCTGGCTGTGGCCTCAGAGCGAGGACTACGTGCGCGCGACCGTGTACACGAGCGCCGCGAGCGGCGCGGCGATCCCGCTCTACCGCTGGAGCGCCGCGACGCCGGTTCGGCTGGCCTTCGCGGCCGGCCTGCAACAGCACGATGCGATCCTGCGCGAGAGCGCCGCAGAGATGACGCGGCTCACGCGGCTCACGATCGTGGCGTTGGCCGCCGGTGACCCGTCGGCGAACGTGGTGCTGAGCGTCGACGCGGCCGCGGTGCCCGCGGGCTTCTCGGCCTACACGCGGCTCACCGCCATCGGGGCGCAGCTCACGAGCGGAACGATCGCGTTCTATCGGGAGGCCGCGATCGAGAACGACCCCTGGCGGAACCTCGTGCTGCACGAGCTCGGACACGTTCTCGGGCTCGGCCACTCCCCCGAGCCGCGCGACGTCATGAGCAGCCTCGCCAATCGAACCAACGAGCGTGCCTTTGGCGAGGCCGAGGGCCGGGCGCTGACCATGATGTATTCCTGGAGGAAGGCGGGCAACCAGTTTCCCGACCGCGAGCCGGCGGGCCTGACCAGCGCGGCACGCGTCAGCATCGAGATCGCGTGCGGAAGATAGCCGGCGGCGCGGTTTAGGGGGTGGTCGGGCCGGTCGCGGCGCGAAAGCGATTCCAGGACGCGATCGTCTCGAGCGTCATCGCCTGGATCACGCTGCGCATCTGCGCCTCGGGCAGGCTGCGCAGGAGCGCGGCGCGGCCGAGCGCCACGTCTTCCGACTTGGTCGTCTTCGGGTGGCCGCGGCCGAGCTGAACGCCGGCGTCGTAGGCGATCTCCTGGAGCTCGCTGACCGAAGCCAGCGACTGGATCGCCACCTCGACGTAGTTGTCCGGCCAGGCGTGCACCCACAGCGTCTTGTTGTCGAGATGGATCACGCCCGGGTAGCGGAACGGCTGGTACGCGATCCGCGAGTCGCCGGTGAAGACCCGCGACGGGCCGGCCTCGATCCGAACGCAGCCCACGCTCTCGCGATCGACGAGCTCCTTGGCCTCGAGGATGACGTCGTCGTTGTCGTCGAGCGTCGGCCCCTCGACCCGCGCCAGGTATTTCGCGGAGAGAGCGCTGCCCACGCCCATACGCAACTTCCCCACCTTCTTGGCGCGGAAGAACCACTCCGGCAGGCCCGCGTTCTCGGCGAGCATGCGCTTCGACAGCTCGGCGCGCGTGGTGTCTCCTTCGGGCGTGTGCTCCGGAAGCGTCTCCATCAGCGCCTCGGCGCGCGCCAGGGCGCGTGGGCGGTCGTAGTCGAAGTCGGCTTTCACCCGCTTCACGAACGCCGGCTCCTTGGCGGTCAGCTCGGGATCGACCAGCGCGCGCCGGTAGCCGCTGCGGAACGCCGCGTACAGCCGGTCCACGTCGTCGATCCAGCCGCGCTGGCGCGCCACCAGCTGCAGCGACACGCCGAAGCGCACGATGTCCACGTAGGCCGGGCCGCTGGCCGAGTCGTCGAAGTCGGTCAGGCCGCGCCCGAGATCGGTCACCGCGTACTGCTCCACGTGGCAGTCGCCGTGCAGCGTGACCGCCACCTGGGGCGTCTTCAGGTTCTGGAAACGCCGGCAGACCTCGCGCGTGAAGGCCTCGTTGACGAAGCGGAAATAGCCGTGCGGCGTCGCGCGCAGTCGCGCCAGGAGCGTCGGGTTCTCGCGGATCTCGCCGAGGTCGGTCGGCACGTCGAGCGCCTGGCGCGCGCCGGACGGCGGCAGCGTCGCGCAGCCCCAGGCGGCCATCACGGCCAGCAGGGCTCCGGTACCGGCTCGGCGCAGGCGGTCGGGCATCATCGCGGAAGGAGACTCTAATGGCTAGCGAGCGAGCTTCGCTCCTGCGAGCCAGACCGACTCGATCGCGCGCGCGTTGGCCACGTCGTCGAGGGGGTTCTTGGCGAGGACGACCAGGTCGGCCCAGGCGCCGGGCCGCAGGCTGCCGAGGTGGCCGTCGGCCTTCAGGCAACGGGCGGCGTCGCTCGTGGCGGCCGCCAGGATCTGCCGCGGCGAAAGGCCGGCTTCGGCCATCAAGCGCAGCTCTTCGTGCTCGAAGTAGCCCTGGAAGCGGCCGGCCGGGCCGCTGTCGGTTCCCATCGCGATGCGCACGCCGGCGTCCGAGAGCCGCTTCAGGTTCCGCTGGGCGACGACGAGCGACTGCTTGTACTGCTGTGCGCTCTTGCTCGCGCGCACGCCCTCCTGCCGCTTCGGGTCCTTCAGCTGGTCGAGCAGCGACTTGTCCACGTCGCGCAGGAAGAACGGATCGGCGAAGAACGCGGGCTCGCTCTCGTAGACGAAGGTGGAGACCTCGCGCATCAGCGTCGGGCACACGCACACGTCCTTCGCCTTCAGCAGGCCGACGAGCTCGTCGTCCACGTCCTTGTCGCGAATGCTGTGGGCGACGAAGTCCACCCCGGCCTTCAGCAGGCCCTTCGCGTCGTCGAGATAGTAGAGATGAGCCGCCACGCGCAGCTTCTGGCGATGCGCCTCCTCGATCACGGCGCGGTAGACCTCGGGCGTCATCTTGGGAGCCGTGCCCAGGTTGTCGTCGACGCGGATCTTCACGAAGTCGGGCTTCTGCGGCGCGAGCGCGGCGACCTGCATCCGGGCCTCCTCGGGCGTGGCCGGCGACAGCACCGGCCCCGACGGGAAGATCCGCGCGCGGTCGAGCGTGCCTTTGTCCTGCGCGTCGCGCAGCCGGAACGCCGCCTCCTGGTCGCCGCCCAGGCTCACGACGCTGGTGATGCCGTAGCGCGCGTAGAGCGCGAGCTGCCGCTTCACGTTTTCCTCGCTGTAGAGCTCGGCGCCCGAGCGGAGGCCGACCGTCTCGCCGACGTGGCCGTGCGCGTTGATCATGCCGGGAATGATCGTCTTGTCGGCGACGTCGACCTTCTCCGCGTCGGCGGGGACCTGGATCTTCCCGCGCGGCCCGACCGCGGCGACCTTGCCGTCGCGCACCACGATCGCCGCGTCCTCGATCACCGCGCCGCCGTCCACCACGCGCGCGCCCAGGAACACGGTCGCCCGCGACGCCGACTGCGCCGGCGGGATCAGCAGGCAGAGGCCGACCAGAACAGCAAGAGCTTTTCGCATCCGCCAAGCTTAAGCGCGGCCGATGGACGGGTGCGGCGCCGAGAGATAAGCTCCTCCCCCGTTGGCTGAGCGACCTCCCGAAGTCACGCCGTCGATCGTCAAGGACGATCTCAGCGACGAGCTGCTCGCCGCCTACCTCGCCTCGCCCGACGTCGCGATCGACACCGAGACGATGGGCCTGCAGACGTTGCGCGACCGGCTGTGCCTGGTCCAGCTCTGCGACCGGAAGGGCACCGCCGCGATCGTCCAGATCACCCGCGACTGCCTCGACAAGCCGATCGGCGAGCGCGCGCCGCGGCTCAAGAGGCTGATGGAATCGCCCAAGGTGGAGAAGGTCTTCCACTTCGCGCGCTTCGACGTCGCCGCGGTGGCCCACTACCTCGGAATCGCGGTAGCTCCGCTCTACTGCACGCGCACCGTCAGCAAGCTGGTGCGCACCTACACCGACCGCCACGGGCTGAAGGACTGCCTGCTCGAGTTCCTGAACGTCGAGATGGACAAGGCCGCGCGCCACAGCGCCTGGTCGAACCCGACGCTGACGCCGGAGCAGGTCCGCTACGCGATCTCCGACGTGACGATGCTGCTGCCGCTGAAGGACCGGCTCGACGAGCTACTCGCCCGCGAAGGCCGCCAGCAGCTCGCCCGCGACTGCTTCGCCACGATCCCGGTGATGGCGCGGCTGGACGTGATGGGCTTCGTCAACCTCTTCGAGCACTAGATCAGTCCCTGGATCTCGTCGGGCTGCTTGACCTTCAGGTCCTGCAGCGCGGCCACCAGCGCGCGCGCGCAGGCGCGGCAGTGGGCGAGCATCACCGCGTCCGAGGCTCCCGGTCCCGGCGTGCCGTTCGCCAGCAGCAGGTCGCGCGGAGCGCCCGGCGGGACGCACGCGCCGCCCTCGACTCGATGCGGCGGGCGCTTCTCGTACTTGAAGCCGGACACACCCGGGAACGCGGTATTGAGCAGGAACTCGATCACACGCACGATCCGGTGCCGGTCGTCGCCCAGGAGCCGGCTGTCGGCGCGCACCGAGACCTCGGTGCCGCGCTCTGTGACCGCGATCGCGATCGCGATCGAAGTGCCTTCGATCCGCAAGAGCTCGCTCGCGATCTCGGCGATCACGTCGCGATGCTGCTCCTTGATCCGGCCGATCGGCGCCACGCGCACGGCGCCGGTCGCTTCCTGGTTCTCGAACGCGCGCGAGCGGTAGTCGAACCAGTCGGGCGGCACGCGGTAGTCGCGCAGGTCGTCGAGGACTTCTTGCGTCTCGGGGTCGCGGGTCAGCTTCTCGAACATCCGGAAGTCGAGCGGGGTCGAGCCGTGCAGGAGCGCGCTCGTGTCGGTGTAGATGCCCAGCGCCACCGCGGCGCGACCGCCGGGTCCGAGCGAATCCCAGGCGTCGAAAGCCAGCCCCAGGGCCGCCATGAACGACGACGTCGAGCCCACGGGCAGGCCCACGAACGCGAGCTTCACGCGCACCACGCCATGGGCCTTGCAGGCGGCCTCGACGTCTTCGGGGTCGGCGTGATGGTCGGCCACGAAGAAGAACTCGGGCACCGGCGCGACGCGGCCGGTGCTGCCGACGCCGAGCGGCGGCGAGGCGTCCACCATGCAGTGCAGCCCGCGCGGCAGGCGCTCGGTGTTGGGATCGAAGAGCGGCAGGCCGATCCGCGCCACCAGGCTGCGGTTCTGCGGGTGGCCGAGCGAGCCGGTGAGGATCCGGACCTCCTTGGCGCCGAGCTGCTCCAGGATCGCCTTCAACATCACCGCGCTGCCGAGCGCGTCCGGATCGCCGACCCACTGCGTGAAGATGTTGGCGCCGCGGCCGCGGATCTGGCGCGCCGCGCGCTTCAGGCCGCCGTACGCCGCATAGACCTGGCTCAGCACGTCGAGGTTGTTGCGGGTGAAGCGCTTGCCCAGGAAGCCGCCGAAGCGCCGCAGCACCACACCCGAGCCCGGCACGCGCAGCGGCCGCTTCAGAACGGCCGCGGCGGAGCTGTTGCCGTTCTTGCCGCTCTTGCCGTTCTTCCCGTGGCCGCTCAGTGGGTGATCGCCTCCAGCGTGGATCGGTCGCCGCCGCGCACGATCTCGCCATGCATCTTGACGAGCGGCAGCGAGCGGTGGACGAAACGCTCGGCGAGCCGGCGCCGCTCCGGGAAGCCTTGCGCGGTGGCCGCCAGCGCTTCGCCGGCGCGCGCGTACGCCAGCATCGTGCACAGCCGCTCGGCGCAGAGCAGCGCATAGCCCATGCCCTCGCGGTCGGGAGCGGGCCCGCCGAAAGCGGCGCGGACGAGCGCCCCGGCGCCGGCGCTTTCCACGAGAGCGGAGCGAAACGCGCGGTTGTACTCGTCGGCCATCTCGCGAAGCGCGTCGCCGAGCGTGTCTTCGGACGCGGCCACGCGCACCGCTCCGGTCGCCAGCCGCCACGGCTTCTCGAGCGTCCACTTGATCTGATCCTTGAGCGACATCAGCGCCTGGATCTGGCTCGTGCCTTCGTAGATCGGCAGGATCAGCGCGTTCCGATAGTGGCGCTCCACTTCGTACTCGCGCACGACGCCGTAGCCGCCGTGGACCTGGACCGCGGCGCGGGTGATCCAGAGCGTGCGCTCGGCGCCGAACCACTTGATCAGCGGCGTGCGATCGCGCAGCTCGCGCTTCAGCGCCGCGATCGCTTTCGTGTCCGGGGTGGCGGAGCGCTCGAGGCCCAGGATGCGGTCCTGGAGCTCCGAGCAGCGATACACGAGCGCCCGCATCGCGGCGAGCTCGGCGCGCATGTCGCCGAGCAGGTCCGCCACCAGCTCATGGCGCGCGATCGGGCGCCCCATCTGGACGCGCCGCTCGGCATACGCCTGCGCGCTCTCGAGAGCGGCTTGCGAGAGCCCGAGCCCCTGCACCGCCACCGCGACGCGCGCCTCGTTCATGAACATGAGGATCTGGCTGAAGCCGCTGCCGCGCGCGCCGAGAAGCTCGGCGGCGCTCTGGTCGAACGCCAGCTCGCAGGTGGCCGAGCCGCGGATCGTGCTCTTCTTCTCCGGCTTCGCGACGACGTAGTTGCGGCGGCCGTCCTGGTGGCGCGGCACGACCAGCATCGAGAGACCATCGAGGCCCTTGGACCCGGGCTCGCTCCGCGCCAGGACCAGGCACATGTCGCCGCAGCCGTTGGTGATGAACTGCTTGCGGCCGCTGACCCGCCAGGTGCCGCCGTCGAGCGTGGCCGACGTCGAGAGGTTGCCGACGTCCGAGCCCGCGTCCGGCTCGGTCATCGCGACGGAGCCCGAGATCTTTCCCTCGGCGAGCGGCTTGACCCAGCGCTCGATCTGTTCGGCGCTGCCGGCGCGCAGCACCATCAGCGCCGGCCCCTGGTAGAAGGCATGCAGCAGCATGGTGTTGCTGCAC
>Ga0075420_100001799_pt1 | contig 18271 bp, 12 predicted proteins | sample SoiMetdeltSBSDD4_FD_75296 | JGI IMG/M metagenome (GOLD analysis project Ga0075420, IMG submission 75296) | Bulk soil microbial communities from a Populus tree surrounding site in Tennessee, USA - Soil MetaG P. deltoides SBSDD4 | ecosystem: Environmental > Terrestrial > Soil > Tree plantation... | reverse complement strand
GTACTTGCGACATCGACTCGAGTCGTGTGGTCCGGGTGAAGAGCTCCGGTTCGAGCTGATTGCCGGTGCGCTCTACGAGTCGTTGGCGACGATTCGTCCGTCGGCTCCGGCGCGGCTCGACACCGCGACGACGCCGCTCATGCGGCGGATCGACCGTGCGGTGCAGTTGGTCGAAACCGGGTTCAGTCGTCCGCTGACGCTGGCCGACCTCGCGAGCGCCGCCGGACTGAGCCCGTTCTACTTCGCGCGTGCGTTTCGCCGGTTCGTCGGCGTGCCGCCACACCGGTACCTGACGGCGGTGCGATTGCGCCACGCGGCGCGTCTCCTCGACGAGGGCGCGACCGTGACGTTCACGTGCTACGAGGTGGGCTTCGGTTCATTGAGCCACTTCGTGACGGCGTTTCGCAAGCGCTTCGGTGTCGTCCCGTCCGCTGCGCGCGGAGCGGTGAGCGCCCGCGCGCTGCGGAGCGCGACGTCCGGCGCGCTCTGGACAAAAGCGGGCAAAGAGTCGAAAGCGATTCGCCTGGTCGCCCGTTAGGTTCTCGCGCGTCGCCGCCCGAACGACGTTAGGCTCGGCGACAGACACTTCAGCGTGAGGATATGACCGTGGTGACGCGTGACGTGCTCATGACGCGCTGGTCCGAGATCGGCGACAAGATCGTGAAGCTGGCAGAGGAGTTCCCCGAAGATCGCTACGAGGCGAAGCCGGTCCCCGACATCCGATCGTTCGCCGATCAGCTCCGCCACGTGGCGTTCTGGAATCGCTACGTGCAGAAGACGCTTCGCCGGGAGGAAGCCGACGGCGCCCCGAACGAGCTTCCGCGGTCGACCTATGCCACGAAGGCGAAGATCGTGAAGGCGCTCAGGTCGTCGTTCGACGACGTGGCGGGCGAGCTCGGTTCGAGCCGATCGAACGGCAACGGTGGTGATGTGGACACGATGGTCTCGTTCATCGAGCATGGCGGCGAGCACTATGGCCAGCTGGTCGTGTACGCGCGTCTGAACGGCATCGTCCCGCCGGCGTCGCGCGCCTAGGTGCCCGTGCCTTCCACCAAGCCGGCGGTGCGCCGACGGGGACCACGTCGCAGAATACACGGCAACTGCGAGCGCAGAATCCGCGGATGGACACCACAGGCAGCCTCGCCGACCATCGTTGGGGCGAAGAGTTGAAGGAATGACGGGAACGGTCTTCGGACTGTGGGTCCTGTGGCCGTTCCCTCATTTCACCGTTCAGGGAGAGACGCAATCCGCTCGGTCGGCGTTCGGTCTTGCTCCACTCTCTTCAGTATGCGCCGAGCGAGGCGAGTCGAGGGAGACCTAACGCCGATTTGACGGACGACGCCGATGTCGCAGACGCTCCGCGTGCGAGGATGGCTCCTCACTCGTGCCCGGCCTCAGTGACGGTTGAGAGCTGGTTCCGTGGCCACTGGTGACTTCTCGACCGGCCGTAGGGCTAGATGAGACGGCTATCGTAGGCCCAGTGGAGCAGCGCCTGTCGCTGCCGCCGCCTGCAGTCGAGATTTCCGGGTTCGCACCCTTGCCGGACCTGGGCGACGTGTCGGGCGATCTGCCGCCACCGCCGGATCTGCCGCTCGTCATCCTCGCCGCGCCGGCCGACGTAATACCGGCAGTACCACTGGAACCAGCCGCGCGGATCGTCCCGGTGAATCCAACCGTTCTTGCGCCACACCGTGAGCGGCTGCGACGCCCGCACACCGAAGAAGTTGAGGGCCGGATCCGATCGCTCGGGCGAGAGCTTCGCGCGCGTGAACCAGCTCGCCGGGAACTCGTGGCGGCAATCGGTCATGTACTTTCCGCCGAACACACCTAACGACAGCATCTGGCGCGGTGTGAGCTGTGGCTCGAACCCCTCATCGAAGTTGCGGCCCGCCGGCTCCGTGATCCAGTACACGTATCCCTGCTGCATCCTGTCGTTGACGACGACGCGACGTGGCTTCATGACGTGAGTGTCCGGCTCCTCACCGAGTCTCCTCGAACCTGGCCACCAACTCCGACCAGTCTGCTACCGTCAGGTCCGGGGTCGTCGAGTCCGACTGGCCCACCGGACGCAGCCACACGGCCGTCATCCCGGCGGCTTTCGCGGCCGCGACGTCCGTGTCGAGACGGTCTCCGACGAACCAGACGTCCTCGGCCGCCACGCCGAGCCTGACGGCGGCCGTCTCCACACCGAGCGCAACGGGTTTCCGGACCACGTAATCGGCCGACACCATCACGAACTCGAGGTGATCGGTCAGTCCGTGGCGCGCGAGCTCGTACCTGATGACGTCGGCGCCGAACGACGAGTTGCTGAGGACCGCCATGGGCATGCCCGCGCGATGCAGCCGCGCGAGCGCGTCGCGTGCTCCCGGCATCGGACGCGTGGTGACCGACGCCTTCCAGTACGCGAGCTCGAGTGCTGCCATCGGTACGTCGAACTGGATGCCGAGGTGGTCGTAGATCAGGCGGGTGAGCGACGGCCACGGTGTTTCGATGTTGAACTCGTCCCGCCGCGCTGACACGAGACTCGTCACGCGCCGTGCTCTCGCGATGACATCGGCGAGCGTCACCCCTGGCGGTACAAACGCCGCAAGCTCGAGCAGCGCTGCGCCGCCGGCGTGCGGGTCGTAGGCGACCTCCTCGACGAGCGTCCCGCCGTAGTCGAGCAGCAGACCCTTCGGGCGCTTCGGCAACTAGCGCGTTCCGTCCATGGCGGCGCGAAGCAGCTTCTCCCGCTCACTCCCCGCGAACAGTCGGCCGTTCGCCACCACCGCCGAAATCCGGCTCGTGTTTCGGATATCGGCCAGCGGGTTCGCGTCGAGCAGCACGAGATCGGCGAGCTTGCCGGGAGCCACGGTGCCCGCCCATTCCAGCATGCCGAGGTAGTGTGCCGGCTCGAGCGTCGCCGCGCGGAGCACCTCGAATGGCGTCATGCCTCCGCGCGTGAGCAGCACGAGCTCCTCGTGCAGGCCGAATCCCGGCGGACTGTTGCGGAGCGGGGCGTCCGTACCGGTCAGGATACGGACGCCCGCCCGGTGCATCGTCGCGACCTGACGCATCCGCTTCTCCAGCATCGCCAGGCCGACGGAATCCGCGTTCGGCGGAATGCTGTCCGGCATCGGGAAGATCTGCGCGACATACTTGCGGACCGCCTCAGGCAGGTAGTGTGCGACCGAGTCGCCAGGTAGCGCGCGCTTCGGCCACATCGCCACCTCGTACTGGGCGGTGAACGTCGGGGTCACCCACGTGCCGTTGCGAACGAGCTTCGCGTAGAGTGGGGCCAAATCCTCCGACGAGCAGCGCCCGAGCGCGGCTTGGACGGTGAAGCGAGGCAGGAGCGCGACGGAGTCGGCGACCGTGCAGTCGGCAGGAATGCCGAGCAAGTGCTCGATGCTCTTCTGGCCCGAGTCGGATGCCGCCGCAGCACCGACGACGCGCGGCACGTGACCACCGAACGCGATCCCTCGCTCACGCGCACGGCGGGCGATGGCGTAGTACGCCTCGGCGTTCAGCTGAGAGTGGACCTTGATGAAGTCCGCACCGAGCGCGACGAGTGCGTCCACGCCGATGCGTGCTTCCTCCGCGTTGCGCACGAGCACGTGCGGGATGGGGACGTCGCCGCCCTCGAGGTACGGGCCCGATAGAACCATGCGCGGGCCAACGAGCGCCCCCGCCTCGATCTCCTTTCGCCATCCAGCGAGCGTCGCCCATTCGCCGGCCATGTCGCGGACGCCCGTCACGCCGTTCGCGATATACAGCGCGAGCATCTCGCGTCCACCGGTGATGGCCGTGTGCACGTGCATGTCCCAGAAGCCGGGCACGAGGAACTTTCCGCGCCCGTCGATGACGCGCGCGCCTGACGGAACTCGCGTCGCACGGCGCGCAGAGACGCTGGCGATCCGATTTCCTCGGATGATGACCGTCTGGTCGTGACGGGGAATCGAGTCCGTGCCGTCGATGACGGTTACGCCCGTGAATGCAACGGCCGCCTGCGCTCTCGCATCGCGCGACGAGGCTGGCAGCGCCAGACATAGCATGACGCCAGGTACGGCCGATCGAATGGCTTTCATCACGCTGAAGATGCGGGGCAGCAGCCTCGGGCACGAGTGGGCGCGACTCGCCGCCGGCGGGCGCGACTCGCCCCACGACCATCAACTGGACTCTCGCCGGCACGAGGAATTGGCACTGGCGATCGGAGTGCCACTGCGGTGGCTTACTGCATGACGGTAGATTGGCGGACCACGCGTATCCCGCTGCCAGCCGCTACCGTTGCGATCCCACATGCCCATCCGCTCGAGCCTCTCGTTCTTGCTTGCCGCACTTCCTCTTGCCGCTCCAGCTCGCGATGCGAGTCGCATTCCGTCCGCCCCTGTCACCGTCGGCGCCGATCGCCTCTTCGGCGAGTTTGCGCATCTCATCCGCGGCAAGCGGCTCGCGCTCGTGTCGAACCACAGCGGTCGGCTCGCCGATGGGACGCACCTGGCGGACGCACTGCATGGCTACCCCGACGCGAAGCTGCAGGTGCTGTTCGGGATGGAATATGACATCCGGTCGAACGACTACTCCGTCGCGCGCGACCCCGAGTCCACGATCGATCGCGCGACCGGGCTTCCGAAGCACAGCCTCTACGGCGAGCACCACAAGCCGACGCCCGAGATGCTCGGTGACGTCGAGACTATCGTGTTCGACATTCAGGAGGTCGGGGCGCGATTCTACGAGCACATCAACATTCTGGGCTTCGTGATGGAAGCGGCGGCGGAGCGCGGGATCGAGGTCGTGGTGCTCGACCGCCCCAATCCCATCACCGGGGTGCGGACCGACGGGTTCGTGACCGACAGCGCGGCGCGCTTCCGGTTCGGGTCGTATGCGCCCGTCCCGGTTCAGCACGGCCTAACGATGGGGGAGCTCGCCCGACTGTACAACGGTGAGCGGATGCTTCGCGGCGGGCGCACCGCCACGCTGCACGTCGTCCCGATGACCGGATGGACTCGGCGGATGTGGTACGACGAGACGGGGTTGGGCTGGCGGAAACCGTCGCCGAACCTGCTGACGCTCGAATCGCTGCTCGCGTACGTCGGTACGTGCCTGTTCGAGGCGGTGAACGTGTCGGAGGGGCGGGGAACCGATAACCCGTTCGAGATCATCGGTGCGCAGTGGCTCGACGCCAAGGCGGCCGTCGGTCTCCTGGACGGCGTCGGCCTCCGCGGCGTGACGTTCGAGGCCGTGACATTCACGCCCGAGCAGAAGCCCTATCACGGACGTCCTCCGGAGCTCGTTGGCGAGCGCCTGAACGGGATTCGACTCCGCATCACCGATCGCAACGCGTTCCAGCCGTATCGCGTCGGCGTCGCAATGCTCTGGGCGGTACACAAGCTCCATCCCGATCGCCTGGTCTGGAACGACGCCGTGCTCGATCGCCTCGTCGCGACGCCTCGCCTCAAGGCGATGCTCGACGCGGGCCGGCAACCCAACGAGATATTCGCCGCCTGGCGCACCGAAGTGGACGCGTTCCGCAGGCGGAGCATCCCCTATCATCTGTATCACTGACCGGTCGCGGGACGCGCGGCCACTTCCCGGAGGAATCAGCCGATGTTCGCAGCCGTGTGCATCCTGCTTGGCCTGCCGTGCGCCAGCACCGTCGCCATTCCAGCGCCGCCCGTGAACGACACGATCCGCATCGAGATCGGGTCCAGGCAGCTCAACGGGACGGTGTACGCGCCTCATGCGGCGAGGGTTCGAGTGCGGATCGGCAGCGACACCAGTCGCATCGTGAATGAATGGACGAACGAGCTCACGCACGGTGATTCGGCAGGGAAGGCCGTGCACCGTTGGGTGACGAAAGGGACACAGTTCCCTGCGACCGGCCAGCCTGTGACGTGGGAGCTGCGCCAGACCTACGACGCTGTGACGCTGCAGCCGTACGGCTACCACTCTACGCGGAGCAACGGCGCGCGATCGCAGCTCACGATCGACGGCACGAGCGTGAAGGGCACGCGGGTGATGCCGGGCGACACGACCGTGCACAAGGTGGACATCACGCTGGACCGCGGCGGGTTTTTCGCTGGCGCGTCGGACCTGGTACCGGCAGCCGTCGGGTTCAAGGAAGGGCGCGTGATCATCGCGCCCGTGTGGTCGCCGACGGCGACGAAAGCCGAGTGGCGCGTCTTCACCATCAAGGGAAAGACGCCGATCAACGTCGAGGGCACGCAGGTCGTGGCGTGGAAGGTCGAGGAGCACCGTGAAGCCGACAAGCAGCTCCTGGCGACCTGGTATCTGCTCGAGTCGACGCCGTACATGGTGTACGGGGAGGTGCCGCTGCCTAACGGTCAGATCCAGCGCATGAGTGAGGTCGCGATCCCGATGTCCGGCTCGAGGTAACGCATCGCCGGTGGCGTGGTTGACCGGGTCCGAGGCCTGACGCGTTTGTCATCCTGAGGCGTCAACCGAAGAACCGTCGTCGCAGAGAGGTGTCATCCTGAGGGCAGCGAAGGATCCTCGTTGTCCCGGCAGAGAGAGATGTCACTTAGCGCAGCGAAGGATCCTCACGATGCCGCCGACAGCGTCCATGGCGACCGGTTTCTGCGGAACGAGGGCGGTCGGCTGTCCGGCATCGTCGTTCGCGCTGAACCCGCCGCCTAACGGTGGACGGCGGCCGGTCCGGCCTCGCGCGACGTGCGCCGCGTCGCCTGCGCGCGCACGAACTCCTCGAGCGTCGTGAGCCGGATCGGATACCGCCGCAGCGTCTCGGCCGGATCGAACGACTGGTCGATCGTCTCGAACGAGATGCTCGCCGCCATGACGCCGCTCAGCCCCTCGTGGAACGGTCGCATCACGGCGGACAGCACGCGCAGCGCGCCGGTGGATACGTGCCGGGCTCGCGCCTGGCGCCCCGAGACGCGTCCGTAGAGCGCGACGACGTCGTTCCGCGTGAGGTTGTCCGGCCCACCGATCTCGATGATGCGGCTGCCACCGTCGCTCTCGCGCATCGCCATGACGGCAATCGCGGCGACATCCGCCGCCGCGACGAAGTTCAACGGTTGTGCTCCGCTGCCGAAGACGACCGCCGGTTTTCCCTCCAGCACGCTCTTGCCGAGCAGCATGTGCGCATGCGTTTCCATGAACGCGGTCGGGCGGAGAATCGTATGACGGAGCCCGCTCGCCTCGAGGTACCGCTCGGTCGCGTACTTCGTACGCCAGAACGCGACCGGATGTGACGGCGACGCCCCGACGACTGACGTATACACAAAGTGCGATACGCGCTGCTCGCGCGCGGCGTCGATGAGTGCGCGATGTCCGGCATCATCGACGCTCCCCGACGCGTCTCGACCGCGACCGAGCAGGCCGTGCGCTGCTGCGATCACAGCGTCCACACCGCGGATCGCCGGCGCGAGCGATGCGTGGTCTACGAGATCCGCGACCCGCACTTCCGCGCCGAGTGACGCGAGGTCGCGCGCGCGTGAGGCGTCGCGAGTGATGGCAACGACGCGCTCACCGCTCGCGAGGAGCTGGCGAGTGAGCTCACCACCGAGCACCCCGGTAGCGCCGACGATGGCGATCATGCCGCGCCTCCGTCCGATCGTATCCGGGCGTAGCAGTGCACATCGCGCGGGTAGGGCGAGATGTTGGGGTGAACGATCCACTTCCGCAGCACGCCCTCGTGCGTCATGCCGACCTTTTCCATCACGCGTGCCGAGGCCCGGTTCTCGACGTCGCACACCGCCCACACGCGGTAGACGTTCGGGTCAATGAACGCTGTCTCGACCACAGCTCGCGCCGCCTCGGCCACGATCCCCTCTCCCCACAGCCGTCGCGCGAGCACGTAGCCAATGTCGGCCATGTGCCCGCGAGGCCGAGCGCCGACCATCCCGACGACCCGGTCGTCGCCCGCGAGCGTGATTGCCCACGAGAGGTCGTTGCCGGCGGCCCAGCCGGTCTGGCAACGGGCAAGGAACGCGGTCGTCTCGTTCACATCACGATGTGGACGCCACATGACGTAGCGCGAGACGTCGGCATCCTGCGCGTATTCATCGAAGATCGCCCGCGCGTCGCCGGTCACGGGCCGCCGCAGTACGAGCCGTTCGGTCTGGAATCGTTCAGGCCATCGCATGCCGCGAGGATGGGGATGAAAAAACGGCTCGTCAACGACGAGCCGTCGGAGTTGTCATCCTGAGGCGACAGCCGAAGGATCTTCGTTGCGCAGCCGAGAGGCCTCTCTGACGGGATTATGAGGATCCTTCGCCCGATGGCTCAGGATGACAGCAGGCTTCTACTCGATCACGATCCGATCCGCATATACCTGGACCGGGTACGATTCCATGATCGGGCCCGTGATCCAGAGTCTGATCTGACGTCCGACTCGGATGTCGGCCACGCTTGCGGACGTGCCGTCCGCGCGCTGGATCTTCGTCTCGGCGGAGACGCGGAAAAAGGCCCGGTCGGTCCGGTAGTCGGTGCCCGGCTGGCCGATGACGAGATTGCCCCACGGGGCGCCGACCTCAGTGATCGATCCGCGGATGAAGTAAGGGTCGGTCGACGCCGCGAGGTGCGCAGGGGTGAGGCTATCGCGCTGGCACGCGGCGGCGGCGCCGAGCAGGAACGTGGCGGCGATCAGTGCGCGAGCTCGAGCGTGTCGGACCATACGAAGCTCCTGCGTGCGACGAGGGCGTTCTCCAGCGCTGGCAACCGGCTAAACCTTCGTCCGCCAACCCCCGTCACAGACACTTCCGGGGTTGCCTGTCACCATCGACATTGCCGGAACGCCCGCGCATCGTCCGAGCGCCCTCGCGCGGTAAGGCTAACCTGCGTCCTTCCCGAGATGTACCTCGCCCTCGCTCTCCTTGCTCTTCAGCAACCGGTTGCGGATTCGGCGCTTCGTGGCGTGCGCGACCCGGCGTTCGCGTCGGACGGTCGTCTCGTGGTGTCGATCGACGGCGATCTGTTCGTGCAGGCCGCCGGCGGTGGCGACTGGGCCCGCCTGACGAGTGGTCCGGCGTGGGACCGCGAGCCGTCCTGGGTGCGCGATGGCAGTGCGGTCGTTTTCTCGTCCGACCGGTCGGGTGGGTTCGATTTGTGGCGAATCACGCTGCCTGCGGCCGGCGCCGCGACGCCGTCGCCCGAGCGACTCACGACCGCGGCTGAGCCAGACCGGGAGCCGTCCGTCGCGCCCGACGGTCGCGTGGTGTTCGTCCGTGGCGCGGGCGAGGCCGCGCGTCTCTGGGTACGAGCCCGTGACGGCGTCGAGCAGCGCGTCACGCGCGGACAGTCAGCGGAGCGGTCGCCCTCGGTATCGCCCGACGGCGCCCGAGTGGCGTACGTCGCGGTAACGGAATCGGGGCGGCGCCTGCGCATCCGCGCGCTCGCGGGCGAACCAGGCCGTGCGGCCGACAGTATCATCGTGAACGACCGGGATGCGGAGCGTCCGGCGTGGGCGCCTAACGGTGATCGAATCGCGTTCACGTCCGGCGGCGCTCGGCCCGGCGTATTCGTCACGCCGACCGACGGCCGGTGGGTGAACCTCGTGAGCTCGCGTCGCGGTGTGCCGTCGTGGGCGCCTGACGGCCGGTCGATCGTGATCGCGGAGCTCGGTGCGGACCCGCCGGGCTACAACGGCGATCCGGCGCGCGTTTCCGATCGTGACGTGTCGGAGGACCTCGGCGCATCGGGACGGCTCTGGACGGTGGCGGCCCCGTCACCGCCGGACGATGGACTCGCCGAGCGGCGTGTCAGCACGACGCGCTCGCGCAGCGACCGCAATGCCGAGGCGTTCGATCGCGTGTGGACACGATCCGCCGAGCTGTATTTTGCCGGCCCGCAAGCGTCGGCGCGGCGACAGCAGTGGGCAATCGTGCGCGACCGATATCGTCCTCGAGCAGTGGCAGCGCGGACCGACGACGCACTCGGCGACGTGATTCACGCGATGCTGCGCGAGCGGCCGCCGCTCCGGGACGCGGCGACCGGACGCGCAGCCGTGTCCAGCGCGCACCCGGTCGCGACGGATGCCGGGCTCGAGGTACTCCGGAAGGGTGGCAACGTCGTGGACGCCGCGGTCGCCGTGTCGTTCGCGTTAGGTGTCGTCGAGCCGGACGCGAGCGGGATCGGCGGCTACGGGCAGATGCTCATCCACACCGCGGGACGGGAGCGCCCCGCGCTGATCGAGTTCATGTCACGCGTTCCCGAGGAGGCGACGCTCGCGAACGCGTCGGCGCTGATGGTCGACGGACGCTACCCGCCGGATGGTCCGGTGCTCGCGAACGTGCCGGGCACGGTGGCCGGAATGCATTCCGCGTGGAAGCGGTTCGGCAGCGGCAAGATTCCGTGGGCCGATCTCATCGCGCCGGCGATTCGCGCGGCGAAGGACGGCTTCATCGTCAGCGACGGACTGGCGACGACGCTGACCGTTGAACGCGAGCACTTCGCGAAGTACGAGTCGAGCCGAGCGCTGTTCTTCCGTGCGGGGGCCCCGCTTCGGGCGGGTGACACGCTCCGCAACCCCGACCTCGCGTGGACGCTCGAGCAGATCGCGAAGAGCGGCGCGGACGGGTTCTACCGCGGAGAGGTCGCGCGTCGCATGGTCGCCGACCTTCGCGGGCACGGCAACGCGATGCGACTCACCGATCTCTCGCGATACTTCGCGGCGGACCGCGAGCCGGTGACGTCAACCTTCCGCGGTTACACGATCTACTCGAGCGCGCCGCCGGTCTCCGGTGGCGCGACGCTCGCGGCGCAGCTCAACCTGCTCGAGCAGTGGAAGTCGCCAAAGCTCTACATCGATGACCCCGCGACCGCGCATGCGATGATCGCGGCGTGGCAGCTGACCCCGACCACCCGGAATCGTATTGCCGATCCCGGGCTGTGGCCGGTGAACATCGAACCGATCGTCAGTAAGGACACGGCGCGAGTCCGGTGGCGCTGTTTCGACCCTGCACGAGCCCTCGGTCCTTCGATGTTTCGTGGCGACACGCTCGCGTGCGCGTCGGAGCGCCGCTCGACGACCGACGGTGACAGTGCGGGTGCGGCGAGTCGTGAGCTCACTGTGGAGGGCACGCGTCCCTGTCCCGACCCGAGCCAGCTCGCTCGCGAGATGGCGGTGTGTCACTCGTCAGGCACGACGGCGTTCACGGTCGCGGATGCCGACGGAAACGTCGTGGCGGTGACGCAGACGCTCGGTACCTGGGGTGGAAACTTCTATGTGTCCCCCGGGCTCGGCTTCCTGTACAACGACAAGCTGACCTCATACGGCACCGACCCGACGCAGTACGGTGCGCGGCTCCCCTACGCGCGGCACGGGAGCACGCTTGCCCCGACGATCGTGTTCCAGGGTTCCGGCTCGGCGCGCCGCCCCGTGTTCACGGTGGGCGCCGCAGGCAACGCGTGGATCACGTCGGCGGTGTACCAGACGATCGTCGCTGTGCTCGATTTCGGCCTCACCCCACAGCAGGCGCTGGAGCTGCCCCGATTTCTCCCCTCGGGCCGAGGTGCGGGCGCGCGGCGTGAGTTCGTGGTAGACGTGGAAGGCGGCTTTGCCCCAGCCACGCTCCGTCGCCTGCGCGAGATGGGCTATACGCTGAACGTGATCTCGCTGGCGGGCGAACCGCGGATGGGCTACGGTGCGGCGATCGCGTTAGGCCCGGGATCGGTGACGGCCGGCGCGGACCCTCGCCGGAGCGGCTCGGCTGGAGCGATTCGATGAATTTCCCAGCCGCCCGGATCCAAAGGGACTGCGTCGCAGAATACGCAGCAACGGCGAGCGCAGATGGCGCAGATAGGCACCAGTTCCGCCCTGCCGATCACCGCTGCGGCGAAAAGTTGAAGTAATCGCTCCCAACGGCGGCGGCGATGGTGCGACCGACTGTCCCATCTGCGGTCATCTGCGCCGCGCCGTCAGGCGCGATTCTGCGAAATCTGCGTCGCAGTCAGTATCGGACGATGAATTCCGGCCCAACTAGCGGGATTGCCGAAGAGTAACGCCGCCGTTCGTCGTGGTCACGCGAACCAGCGGTCCGCCGCTGCCCAGCTGGGTCGTTAGGCGCCGGTCGATGCGTCCCTGCACGGTGATCGGGAAGCCGATGTTCATTCCGCCGTTCACCGTCCCCGTCTCGAGCCGCGCCGAATAGCGCGTGGGGATCGCCAGCTCGATCCCGCCATTGGTGGTCCGCACGTCGAGGCCCGTGCCGCGCCAGGTGTCCCCCGTCAACACGACATCGACGCCGCCGTTCGAGGTGGAACCGCGCACGTCGCCCGCGACGCCGGACAGCGAGACACCGCCGTTCGTCGTTTCGAACTCGATCCGCCCCTCGACGTCCGAGATGTCGATGCCACCGTTGTTCGCGCTGAGGTCGAGGTTGATCCGCTTCGGCGCGTAAATCTCGTAGCTCACCGACCACTGCGACCGCCACCGGGTGGACGGACCGTCCGCGCGGATCTCGTCGCTCGTCTCGATCCGGATGCCGTCGGCCAGCGCCTTGGCTTCCGATTCCGACCCCGCCCGCGCCTGAATCTTCGAGCGAACGAGAATGTCGTTCCGGTCCCAGCCGATGACCTCGATGCCGCCGTTGTCACGGCCATCCACGCGCAGGTTCGCCCGCGCCGGGAGCGTTTGCTCGCGCACATCGCAGTACTGTTCGCGATCGTCGCCGCCCCACCGCCCACTCCGGCAGTCGTCGAGCCATCGTTCCGCCGATCGGACCTGGGCACCGGCCGTCGTGCCCGCAGCGGTCAGCAGAAGGGAAGAGAGCAGAAAGCGAACGGGTCTCGACATGATGGCGTGTCTCCGCGGTCGTGATAGGTTGCGCGATGGTGAGACAATGCCGGGGGAGAGATGGTTTCGTCTCTCCACCGGCATTCGAACGCGCGTGCGACGCTGCCGCTGCGCGGTGCGGTGCTACGCGGTCAGAACTTCCATTCCCGCGCCAGGAACGTCCCGAAGACGCCGGTGCTCCTCGGCGTCACGCGCTCGAGCGACGATGGCTGCGGGACGTACCGTGGCGTGAAGCTCATGTCGAGCGTGAACCCCTTGCCGAGGCGCCGCTGCATGCGAATGCCCGGCACCGCGCGGTCGCTCGGATTGCTCGCGAACGTGCTCAGCCGCGCCTGCACGGCTACGAACGTGTTCGGGTCGGTGTACTTCCCGAGCTCGATTTCAGTGCCCTTGAAGAACCCCGATATCTCACCGCCTTGCGCGAGCTCCGTGTAGAGGTCCGCCGGCGTCACGTTGACGTACGCCGCTCCGAGTGACCGCGCCGCCTGACCCTCGAACTCGCTCACGAAGACGCCGAGCGCTACGGCGGCGAGCTGCTGCGTCGCGAGCTGTGCGCCGGCGCCAGCCAGGTTGTTCGACCCGCCGCCACCGGAGAGCGAGGACCCCTCGAACTGGAGCAGGGAGCTCGACGTCCGCCCGAACGCGAGATAGCTGAGCAGGTCCGACTGCGAGAGCGGTGGCTGCGCGTCGCTGTCGAGCGCGAGTCGCGGGCGCGACAACGTGCCGCCGATGTTCACGCGGATGTTGATGGCCTGACTCGCCGCCGCGCGAACCTCGTACTCACCGGTGATCTGGAGCGTCGGGTCGAGCTGATTCCCGCCCACGAAGACCGCCGAGCCGCGTCGAATCTGGAAGCGCTTGCTCAGGAACTCGTACTCGCCCCGATCCGTCGCCACTTCGCCGTCGAGCACGATTGCGCCCCGTCGCTGATTGATGTTGATGCGAAGCTCGCGATCGGGCGGCGTGTAGATCTCGACGTTCGCCTCGCTCGTGCGCACCCACGTGTCACGCGCGACGTCCACCGCGACATCCATGCGGAGGTTCGCCATGAGCGGCGACGGCGGAGCGACGCCAACCTCGTTCTCGTCGATCGTCGCCGTGTCGACGACCGCGTAGAGCGCGGGATCACGCGCGCTGATGACTTCCTTGTTGTCGGACTCGGGAACGATGATGACGCCGTTGCGCACGCCGACTCGGCCGGACACGACGGTTCGGTCGAATGGGCCCTTGATCGTCACCCCAACGTCCGCCCGTACCGAGCCGCGATCGTTGTCGAGGACTCGCGCATTCTCGGCCGTGAGCGCGAGGTCGAACGACGGCTGGCTGAGGGTCCGGATGCCGAGCCCACCGCGAGCGAGGATCCGGCCACCCGCGCGACCTGCGATCGAATCGATGATCACCGTGTCGCCGAGCAGCCGAATCGACGCCACGACGTTGTTCAGCTGCATTCCGGTCGGAACGACACGCAGCGAGCCATTGAGGAGCGCCAGGGCACCAGCCGTCTTCGGGTTGCGTGTCGTGCCGCGAACGGTGACGACACCGAAGGCGCGCCCCCGCACGTTCTCGACGACGTCCGTGAACCGCGACACGAGATCGAGCGGGAGGCCATCCGTCCGCATATCGACGACCAGTGGTCCGTCAGGGATGAGCGGCCCGCCGCCGGACCCGAGGTTCATCGGGATGCGCCCGTCGGCGACCGCAACGCGTCGCCCGCTGTCGGCCGCTTCGACGTGCACCGTGAGCTGCGGCGCCGCGTAATTCGCGGTCGCCCGCAGATCGGGCACGCGCGATCCACCGTACATCGCGTTCGCCACGCCTAACGCGGCCCGGAACCGTGGCGCGGCCGTCGTGCCCTCGATGCGGGCCGTCGTCGTGATCAGACCGCGGAACGCGAGGTCGCTCTGAACGAGCGCCGCGAGGTCAGCCACCTGGAAGTTCTCGATCACGATGTCGAGTCCGCCCGGGCGATCCGGCGGAATGGTCCCATCCGCGAAGACCCGCCCATTCGAGCCATTCCGAAGCTCGAGCTTCTCGACGACGATCCCGCCGGCGCCCCAGCGAATGGCCGCCTCGTGCGGCGCCGTCCACCGCGTGCTGTCGAAGCGGAGGGCGAGCTCGCGAACATGGACCTCGTTGTGTTCCTGGTGCACGGCGAAGTCACCACCGACGCTGTATTCCTCGCCCGCGTCCTGATAGATGACGAGCGCGAGGTTGCCGGCAGAGCCGCCGTACGAGCCGCGCATCTCGACCGAGTCCATCGAGAATCCCGCCGCGCGCACCGAGTCGAGCGACGCGCCCGCGGCGATCGATGACTTCGGCGTTCGCGCACCGAGCCACGCGTACTCCAGGCGCGCACGTCGCAGCGTACTTCCGCGGAACACCACACCCTCGGCGGCTGCGCGCCCCCGCACGTCGAAGCCCTGAAGCCCGCCGCGAATCGTGCCTGCGGCCGTCACCATGCCGGCGGTCGAATCGCGACGGATCGGCGCGGGGGGTGGCGGCACCGGCCCGAGACGCGGCGCCGCCGCGCCCGTGGCGAGGCGCTCGATCTCGGTGGCGCGGGCAACAGCCGCCGAGTCCGCGCGGGCCTGCGCGACGACTCGCGAGTAGCCACGCGGGCGCGGCACGACCGTGGTCGTATCGCTTGCCGGGAAGAACCGATTGAGCGCGGCGAGCGAGTCCACGGACGCGCGATAGCGCAGCGTTCCCGTTCGCCCGGCGGCGAGCCCGAAGCTGCCCTCGATGTCCACGACCGTGTGAGGGCCGCTGGCGGTAGCGGAATCGAGCTGTAACAGCCCGTTCGCGATCGCGGCGCGCACATGCGCCGAGTCGATCGCGACGGTGTCGATGGTGGACGTCGCGAGGTTGGCGCCGAGTGCCGCCCGCATCGTTGCCGGGTCGAAGCCGCGACCACGCGCGAACGCCGTCGCGGTGAGCGACGTTGCCGGCGCGCGGGTACTCACGCTTCGCGCGTTGAACACCCGCATCTGGGCGGTGAGATCGTACCCCTTCTGCGCGCTGGCGAGATCGAGCGTGCCGCGCGCGTCGAGGCGGCCACCATCGGCGAGGGCGAGCTGCGCGTCGAGTCGCAGGTTGCCGAGATCGCCAGTCGCGCGCACCGGGCCAGCGGCCGACCCTCGGAGTCCTGCCGCGGGCGCAAACTTCCCGACTTCAGCGAGTGACAGCGGCAGCAGGCGAGCGTCGACGTCGAGCCACGGCCGGTTGCCTAACCGGACGCCGGCGTTGCCGGCGATTCGCGACCGCAGCCCGTTGTCGTCGTGTGTGAGATCGGCGCGAACGTCGAGCCGCTCGTCCGTTGCGCCGTTCAGGCGTGCGCTGCCGCGCATTGTCCCGCCGAGTGGGAAGTCGCGCACGAAGACGTTCACCATCGCCACACGGACCGGGTCCAGCGTGACGTCGAGGTCGCGGAATCGAACGCCCGTTCCCGTCGTGCCGACCTGACCAGCCGCCACGACCCGGCTGCGACCGTACCGCGCGTCATCGAACGCAACGTCTCCATCGACGCGCATGAGCCCTGGCGGTCCGTCGAGCTTCGCCGTCCCGGTGAGCGTTCCGTGTCGCGGGATCCTGACGGCCGGGAACAGCTGCTCGATGAGATGCGTGTCGAGCGTGGAGAAGCGGACGTCGGTGTCGTGGAACCAGAGGCTGTCGCCGACGAGTGAAATCGCGAAATCGCCGCCGAGCCGCGCGGAGTCCACCTGGAGGTTCGCCTTCTGCGCGACGTACGTCGCCGTGTCGCCGCGCCAGCGAAGCCGGAAGTCCAGGGTGCCGCTGCCGCGAGCGGGCACCTGTGGCATCACCCAGCGCACGTCGGCAAGCGAGACAGGCTCGCCTCGGAGCAGGAGGTCGAATTCGTTCGTATCGAAAACGTACCGCCCATCGGCAGCGGCCCGTGAGCCTGGCAGCGTGGCCTGGACGTTCTTGAACCAGATCGAGTCGCTGGTGAACTCGAGCGCGCCGGCAACGTCGTTCACGATGGCGGCAGGCGGGTTGAAGGGCAGGGCGACGGCGGAGAGCTTCGCGATCTCGAGCCGCCGCACGTTCGTATCGGGGTGCTTCAACCGGAGATACGGGATCTCGCCGGTGAAGTCGCGGAACTCGATGATCTTCTGAAACCCGTCGTCGCGACGTACGACCTTCACACGCTCCTTCCCGCCTAACGCGTCGGCGATCGCGGCGTCACGTTGCGCTCCCGTGTACTCGCTCTTCGGCCGCCACGGTGACCGGATGATCATGTGACCGTCGATCACGGTCACGTCGCGGAACACGATCCAGTCGCCGAAGCGGCGCTTGGTCGTGTCGCGCAGGGCCTTCGGCGTGTCACTCCGAAAGATCGCCTTGTAGTTCCACAGGGCGCTGTCGCCCGGCGGCCGGTCGAGCACGACGAGCGGCCGCACGAGCCGAACGTTCGCGAGCTCGAGCCGCTTCAGCAGGAGCGCGCGGAGTCCATACGTGAGACTGGCCGAGTCGGCCACGATGAACGGTGCGCCGGCCGAGTCGCGAATGGAGACGTTCGAGATCGTGAACCCCTGCAGCAGGTTACCGCTGACGCGCCCGAGCCGAACGACGCCATGGTTCGCCGCACCTTGAACGGCCGACTCGGCGAAGCGGCGGACGCGCTCGCGACCGTAGTCGGTGTTGGTGAACACCAGCAGGCCGACGAGCACCGCGGACACGATGAGCACGCCCGCGGCGGCCCCGATGACGAGCAGACGATGCCGCATGTCAGTATGCCTCGCCGATCGAGAGGTGAAGCGTTAGGCGGCGCAGGATCCCGGTAACCCCTGACGCACCGCCCGTCGGATTGTAGCGCCACTGATCGCGCAGCTGCACGATGCGGAACCGGCCGTCGGCGTCCTGGACCTGCGTGATCACGGGGAGGTCCTCGGACAACGTCGGGTTCAGCCCAATGTCCACGCGAATCGGTCCGACCGCAGACCGATAGCGCACGCCAATGCCTGGCGTGACGGCGCCGGCTCCCTTGGTGGCCGACTCGAGTGAGCCCTGCCCGAGCAGCGCGCCGTCCACGAACGCAGCGCCGTACAGATTCTGCCAGATGGGGAAGCGGAATTCGACGCTCCCCTCGAGCAGCGCTCGGCCGCCTAACGGGCGCGGCGTGAAGTCGCGGTCGGCCAGTCCGCTACCCGACGTGTCCGTGCGAGACAGGTCGCAGGTCGCGATGGCGTCGCCGCTCAGGTCAGGGCAGATCACGCCGAGCTTGCTCGGGGGCAGCGTCAGCACGCGCGGCCCGAGCTGATTTTCGCCCACGCCGCGCACCGATCGCGCGCCGCCCGTGTACAGGCGAGTGCGCGGGTGGAGAATGTCACCGCTCACCTCGTCGCCCGCCCGGGTCGCGAGCCGCGTGCTCTGGAGTGCTCGCACGAACCCGAGCCGGGCGTGCGCCGCGAGCACCGAGCGCGACCGAATCGGCCGATACGCCGCACCGTCGAGGTACACGCTGTTGTAGCGGAAGCTGGACCCGGTGAACGCCGACGC
>Ga0075420_100001797_pt1 | contig 18284 bp, 16 predicted proteins | sample SoiMetdeltSBSDD4_FD_75296 | JGI IMG/M metagenome (GOLD analysis project Ga0075420, IMG submission 75296) | Bulk soil microbial communities from a Populus tree surrounding site in Tennessee, USA - Soil MetaG P. deltoides SBSDD4 | ecosystem: Environmental > Terrestrial > Soil > Tree plantation... | reverse complement strand
GCACCGCGGGCGACAGCGCGCGTCGCCTCCGCTCGAGGTCATCCGCGCTGAGCAGGACCGTCACCGGCGCGCGTCAGAATTCGTGAGGCGCCACTCGGCGACCGTGGGCATCTCGCCACGCAGGTCCATCCGCACGCCGGTGAGGCGCGCGGTCACGCCCTGGACGCCACGCGCGTGATATACCCACGCGACCGGCAGCTCCTCGTGAAGGACCGTCTGCACCGACTGCCAGGCGGCGCGCAGGTCATCAGGCGAGCGCGCTGCCGATACCCGCGCGAATGCCGAGTCCAACCGAGCGGTGTGAAAGCCGGCGTAGTCGAGCGCGCCCCCCGCGAGTCGTGAGTCGAACATCGCGGCAAGATAGGAGAGCGAGAGGTCGCCCGGGATGCCGGTGAAGAGTGCGTCGAAATTCTTCCTGGTCGCGCGCGCTTCGGCCAGGAACGCGCCGAACTCGAGCTGGCGGATCTCCATGGTGATGCCGCGCTCGCGCATGTCGGCCTGCAGCAGCTGCTCAACGGCGTTGTCGCCGCTGCCGACCGTGTAGAGTGCGAACGTGAGCGGCCTGCCTGCCTTGACGCGGCGGCCGTCGGCTCCGCGTGTCCAGCCTGCGGCATCGAGGAGCGAGTCCGCGATTTCGCGACGCGGCGGCGGAAGCTCGATCGCGAGCGGGTTGTCGGGCGGCGCCGGCCCGGCCGCAGCAGTCGCATAGCCCGCCAATGCGGCGTCGATGATGCGCTGCCGATCGATGGACGCGGACACGGCGCGTCGCACGCGTACATCGTCGAACGGCGGGCGCGACGAGTTGAAGATGACGGCGTTCGAGAACAGGACCGGGTACGACACCACGCGCAGTGACGGATCGCGTGACGCGAGCGATGCCATCGTCGGCGCGATGCCGGCGATCGCGAGCTCACCGCTCACGAGCCCCGCGAACTTCGTCGTCGGCTCATCGACGACGGCGACGACGAGCCTCGCGACGGCAGGCGGGCCGCCCAGCGTTGTGGGAAAGCGTGACGCGCGCTCGAACACCCAGCGGCGACCAGGCTCGCGTGATACGAACCGAAACGGGCCGTTGCCGACCGGGTTCGTGTTGAACGCCGCACGCCGCATCTCGGCGCGCGGAACGTTCGCGAGCAGATGCGACGGCAGAACCGGCAGCTCACAGAGCACCGCCGGGAATCCGGGCGGGGGCGTAGTGAAGCGGATCACGACGGTCGAATCGTCAGGCGCCGCGACCGACGCGACGGTCGCGAGGTCCGCGTGCCGCGGGTATCCGGTAGCTCGATCTCGCGCCGCTTCGACCGTGAACGCGACGTCTCGTGCCGTCGTCGGCTTGCCATCGTGCCAGCTGAGCCCTGTGTGCAGACGGAGCGTCAGCTCGTCGCGCTCGCCGTTCCAGTCCCACGCCCGCGCGAAATACGGCTGCGGCACCAGCGCAGTGTCGTATCGCGCAAGCGTGACGAACAGGGCGAAACGCTGGATCTGACGCGACAGCGGATGCACGGTGACCAGCGGATTCGCCGACTCGAGGTCAGCGCCTGACGCATAGACGACGGTTTCGTTCCCGCGAACGCTGCCGCCGCACGCGAGGAGCGTCACGATGCCGCTCGACGCAACGAGCCGCCGCCACGTTGACGCCACGCGGCCGCGAGGCATCATCCCCGTGTGCATACCCTCACGCGCCGGCTGGCGGCTGCGCTCGTTCTCGTCTGGCTGGTCGTCACGCTCACCTTCGTGCTCGTGAGGCTGGCGCCGGGCGATCCGGCCGCCATTCTCGTTCCGTCCACGGCGACGCCGGAAGACGCCGCTCGCCTGCGCGCCGAGCTCGCGCTCGATGCGCCGGTCGTCGTTCAATATGCAAGGTGGATGGGCGGGCTGCTGCGCGGCGATCTCGGCGAGAGCTTCGCCCAACGGCGGCCGGTCACCGAAGTCCTTGGCGAAGCGCTTCCGATCTCGCTCGGCCTCGGGCTCGCTTCGCTCTTCCTGACGTTCGTGGTCGGCGTCGCGATCGGGACCATTCAGGCGGCACGGCGGCGGAGCGCCATCGATCCCGTGCTCACGGTTCTCACGACGTCGGTCTACGCGGCACCGAGCTACTGGCTCGCGCTGACGCTGATTGCGGTGTTCACCTACGGCGCCACGGTGTGGGGGTTCCCGGCCGCGCTGCGACTACCGGCCTTCGGGGTGCGTGATCCGGCCGGAGGGATCGACGGATTCGCCGCGCTCATCGACATCGTGCGTCATGCCATTCTGCCGGTGAGCGTGCTCGCCGCGGTGGGGGCGGCCGGTATCGCGCGTTATGCGCGCAGCACCGTGGCCGACCTCGCCGGCGCGGAGTGGGTCCGCACGGCACGAGCGAAGGGACTGGCGTCGAGCGGCGTCTACGGGCGACACGTGCTCGCGAACGCGCTTCCGCCGCTCGTCGTGCTGCTCGCGCTGTCGCTGCCGGGAGTCGTCGCGGGATCGGTGTTCGTCGAGAGCGTGTTCGCGTGGCCGGGAATGGGCCGCGTGATGGTGCTCGCGATCTCCTCGCGCGACTACCCGGTCGTCATGGGCGCAACGGTGCTGTACGCCGCGATGGTCATCCTCGCGAACCTCGCGGCCGACCTCGCCCTGCCCCTGCTCGACCCGCGGCGCGAACGATGAGCCGGCTCGCGCAACTCTCGGCGGTCTTGCTGGCGCTGCTCGTTGGCGCCGTGCTGCTCGTCCCTGCGTTCGCCGGTACGGACCCGCTCGCGATCGGCGACGTGCTCGCGACGAGACTCGTGCCGCCGGTATCGTCGGATTCCCTCGGCAACTTTCATCTGCTGGGGACCGATCGGTTCGGCCGCGACCTCTTCGTGCGGATGATGCTGGCGGGGCGCATCTCGCTCGCGGTCGGTGTGGCGGGTTCTCTGCTCGCGGGTATCGTCGGCACGGCGATCGGCGCGGTCGCGGCGTGGCGCGGCGGCGTGTTCGATCAGATCGCGATGGCAATCTCGGACGCGCTCCTCTCGGTCCCGCGACTCATCCTGCTGCTGCTCTGCGCGGCGTTGTGGCAGCCGGGCGTCCCGACGGTTCTCGCGGTCCTGGCTGCCACGGGGTGGATGGGCGTCGCGCGGCTCGTGCGCGGCGAGGTGCTCGGCGTTCGCGCGCAGCCGTACGTGTCGGCGGCGACGGCGTTAGGCGCGTCATCGCGTCGCGTGCTCTGGCGCCACGTGGTCCCGAACGCGCTGGGGCCGGCGATCGTCGCGACGACGCTCGGCGTCGGGAACGCGATCCTGCTCGAGAGCGGGCTCTCCTTTCTCGGGCTCGGTATTCAGCCGCCCGCGCCGAGCTGGGGAAACATGATCGCGGGTGGGAGAGACTTGATCGTGACAGCGCCGTGGGTGGCGATCGCGCCGGGCCTTGCGCTGATCGTCACGGTCCTCGCGTGCACACTCCTCGGGGACAGCCTTCGCGATCGCCTGGCGGGCGAGCGCCCTCGCGACCTGGCTGAGCGGGCCTGAGGTCCGGTTGTCGGCGGTACGACCAAGGCTCGCGGTGCGCCGAACAACCGGGACGCGGAGGGCGCAGCCCGCGCCTGGCGGCGCGGACGCGGAGGACGCGGCGAAACCGGACGATTCGTGCTGCCACGCCCGGCTTCGAGCCGGCCGACGCATCAACTTGTGATGGGAACGGCCCACGGCACGGGACGCCACCCTCCCTGAAAGCCGTTCCAATCAACAGCGAAACGTTCGGCCTCGTGGAGCCACCGACCCGCCCCCGACGATCCGGTTGTGCCGCGTGCCGTTCCCGTGCCGCGCGCCGGCAGGCGCGCGGTCCGCGTACTCCGAGTCCCGCTCGTTCGCCGCACCGCCAGCCTGGTCGCCAGTTCGGTTCGCGCACCGCCAGTCTGGTCGCGGGAGTTACCTAACGAGGATCGTCACGGCTGCGCGACGGCCCGCCGTGAACTCGATCCGCCGACCTCGGTGTGTCAGGCGAGTCTCCACCGTCTCATCCAGCCGTCCGAGCATCGCTTCCCGCGGCTCGAACGGGAGGTGCCACACCCCCTGCACCGGTGCATCCGTGATGTTCACGCATCGCACCACCAGCCACTCGCCGTCTTCGCTTTCCTTCGCGGCCGAGAACGCGAGCCCGGCGCCCTCGAGCTCGAGCGGCGGCGTGGAGCGGTAATCCGCAGTCGCCGAGCGGAGGGTGGTCCCGACGAGCGGGAGAAGAACGTCATCAGCGGTGCGCTCGATCAGATCCGCCGTCGCCGCGCTCGACGGTCCGTGCGGGAACACCGCAAATTCCCCCGCGAAGGGACCGAGCATCTGTGCCTCTGGCGCCGGCACGGGCCAGCCGGCATGCCCCGGACGCTCCGGCAGATCGTTGCGCGACAGGTCGCCCACGGCGCGCACGAGCGTCACCGCCACGTCACCCGATGCATCCACCTCGTACTCCGCCAGGCCATCGCTGTACACCGTCGCGCCACGAGTGCCATCGAACACCGAGACGTAGCGATGCAGCGGCGCCGTCGGCGGCGGCGCCTCCACGCGGCGTTCGGCATCGGACACCTCGATCGGCACGCGGTCGACCGGACCGAATGCAGCGTCGGCAACGACGCGAGGCGACGCAACGCCAGTTCCGAACCTGACGCGGAGCCGATGTCCCGCGGCGCCGTTCAGGCCGTCGATGACCACGCGCAGGAAGGGCGCGGCGGCATCGAGGCGAAGTCGGATGCGCACGTCCACGAACCCGGCCCCGCGGTCGCCACGACGCGCGTCGGCGAGCCGTCGGTCGGATGCAGACGGCACGACGATCCGCCATCGCGTCTCGATCTCACCGCGCAACGGCCCCGAGTGCACGAGATGCGAGCGTACGTACCGCGCGACGGTTCGCACCGGTCCGAACGGCGAGTGCGTGTACAGGTCGCCGCGATCGCCGACATCCTCGATCGAGATCGCTCGCGCGATCGCCCAGCTACCATCTGATGCCGCGAGCGTGATGGTCGCGTCGGATTCGAGCGACATGCGGAGCGTCCCGTTGTCGAGCGTATCGGACGTGCCGGTGACGATCCCCGCGCCGGTGTCGGCGGGGGGCGTCCCTCCGCGCCCTTCATCGATCGGCAGCGGCGTGATGGAATACCCCGCAACGGGCGGAAGCCACGCCACGACGCGACGCACCTCGACGAGGTCGTTGTCTGGATAGTGTCGCGGTGACTCCGTGCGGCGGTTTGCGCGACGCGTGCCGACGAGTTGCAGCGGCACGTCCCCGTGAAGGAGCCGAGGTGACACGACCTGTCGCACACGCTCAGGGGGTGCGGATCCCGGCCCGACCGACACGTCGGCGAGAAACGACTCGATCTCCAGCTCGGCGATGCCACCTCGCGGACGAGCCGCGCGATTCCGAACGAGCATGAGCGATCGCCAGTCGCGTTGGCGGGTTCGGGCATCGACTACATCGTGACCGACAAGGTCCAGCACGGCGTCGTCACGCACGCCGATTGCCTGCGAGATCCCGTCGTCGAGGCGGGCGTCCATCGCGCGCGCCACTTCGTCGATCGAGCAGCCACACAACGTATCGTGCGGGTGCGAGAGGAGCACCGATCGCCATGCCGCGTTCGTCAGATGCCGCCGCGCCACGCCGCGCGTCCGCGCGGCGATGGCGGCCCACGGTTCCGCATCGCGAACGAGCAAGCGCTCGGCGTGAGCGTTCCGGCGTTTCTGCCGAGTGCGCGTTGCGAACGTCCCCTGCAGCGTCCACGTGTAGCCATACGAGTCACGAAGCTCACCGCGCACATGCGGTAGATCGACATCCCGTGCGCGCTCGACGAGCGCGGCGGCGAATCGTCGAAGCGATGATCGTTCAACGGGAATGGGTGCGGCGGCGCTCGACAGCGCGTCGAGCGCGGCGTCGAGGTCGGCCTGAAGCGCGTGATGATCCGCGCCGTTCTGGAGCAGCAGCACGCCGGTGCGCGACCGGGTCCCGAGCGTCTCGTACGATCGGCGCCAACGTGCGTCCGCGTCGGCCGCTGCCGACGGTAAGCTCGAGCCGAGCTCGTACCCGTCTGGCGGCAGGTGGAAGAGGATCACCGACGTACCGTCGTGCGACTCCCATCGCGCCGTGTCTCCCGGCGGCCATCGTGGTCCGCCGTAGCCGCGCCAGACGATCGCGAGCTCACACCCGAACCCGCGCGCGAGGAGAGGCAACGCGGCTGTGTGGCCGAAGGCATCCGGCGAATAGAGCACCGGCGGCGGTTCGGCGCCGAGCCGGCGCACCACGCGGCGGCCGGCGAGCAGGTTGCGCACGAGTGCTTCGCCGCCCGGAATGAGCTCGTCCGCGAGGACGTACCACGGACCGGCCTCGATGGTCCCGTCGCGCAACCGACGCGCCAGGTCGTCCACCCGCTCCGGTCTCAGCTCCCCGTAGTCGTCCAGAACGACGGCCTGGCCATCGAGAAGGAACGGGCCCTTCGCCGGGTCAGCATCGAGCAGCTCGTCGATGAGCGCGGCGAGTCGCTGCCGAAATCTGCCGGCGGGATGGTACCACTCGCGGTCCCAATGCGTATGGCTGACGACGTGGACAATCTCGTCAGGGCGACCTCCCCGATCCGCTTCGTGGCTCGGCATGCGCGGGGAGTCTGATCGCCTCGTGAGGAGACGGCAAGGGGATGTCGGCCGCTCGGCCGCCGAACCGCGTGGTGTCGACGCGCAAAGACCAGCGGCTGGAAGTCTCAGCCACTGGTCTCTGCAACCGACTTGCTGACGAACGGCCTATGCGACGGGACGTCGACCGGTGATGACTCGGTACAGCACGACGATCACGGCGACGACGAGCAGGATGTGAATCAGTCCGCCCGCCACGTTGAACACGAACCCGCCGAGCAGCCACAGAACGAAGAGAATGAGCGCAAGTGTCCAGAGCATCGAATCCCCCATCGGGAGTTTGCGTGTGCCTCTGCCCAAGGCAACTGTCGTACCGCTGATTCTCGTCAGGCGGTCCGAGCGTTAGGCTCGCGGCGTCAGCGGGTGGTGATCTCCGTCGCGCGACGGTGCGGTACCGCCTCGCGAGGTCGTGGTGCGTGGTCGTCGTGCGGATGATCCACGACGTGATGCGAGATCTGGCGCCCGACGAGGATGCGCGTCGCGCGTACGTCGTGGCCGACGTCGATCAGCAGGATCGCAAGGTCACCCGTTCCCCAGAGCAGGCCCGCGAGCACGATCAGTCGGCTCATCTCGCCGAGCAGCGTCGGGATCGCTGCGCGCCCCTGCTGCACGAGGCCCGTGACCACTTCGGCGACGAGCAGGAGGACGAGGATGATCGCCATGAACTTGAACAGCTTCGACAGATACCGCAGCCCGATGTATGGCTCGATGTCGCTCGAACGCACGTGCATCAGCGCGTCGGCGTCGTGCCGGCGGACCGGTTCCTCGGTCACGGGCGATTCGGGTTCCGCAACGTGTGCGCTCATCAAGAGTCTCCTGTTCCAATCCAGCGGGCGCGATAGCCCCGCACATCGACGTGAATGAAAGGTCCGTGCCCGCTGGTCGCGACGTAGACGCCTGCCCCACCGACGAGGTTGGGATGCTCGCGTTCCACGCGGTCAACGGCCGCCTGGATGACCTCGCTGTCCTTGATGGTGACCTTGCCGTCACCGTTGAGGTCGTCCATCCAACCGTTCCCGTCGTTGTCGATGAAGACGTCCGCGGCGTCCCCGTACATGTGCCGGCTCAGGCTCGCGCGCCCCGCGGTATTTCCGCCTCGCGAGTTGTATTGCGGCGTACGGAACCCGCTCATCACCTGCACGCCATTCGTGGCGTGGCCGCGCTGCTCCAGGTCGAGCAGAACGAGCTCGAGCTTGTCAACGAGCCGCATGTCCAGCACGAGGTACTTCGGCCAGACGGTCTCCTGCCCTTTCGTCAGGAAGTCGCCGAGCGTGAAGTGATCGGATACGGGCGTGTCGCGGGTCTCCTGGGTGACCTCGATGAAGCCCGACGGCGTGACGTAGCCAGCGCGACGCCGACCGCGCTCGGTCGGCCATGTGCCGATGTAGTACAGGCCGATGCGGCCGCGCTGCCGTCGCGAGAGCGGTGTGAGCGTGATGACGTTGAAGTCCGCAACCTGCTTGAGCGCGCTACCAACACGGATCGCGGTGTTCCACACGCCCTCATCTGCGGGTGCGACGATCACGCGCGACGAATCACCGGTACCAGTGACGTCCGGAGTGTTGATGTGCCCTGACGACGCCGCGCGCAGCGACGAGTCGCGCGAGACCGAGTCGACCACGTCGCCCGCGCTCGAGTACGTGACAGTCGCCCCCGGGGGCAACGATTCCTCGACGACGGGCTCTCCGCGCTCGCCGACGACGGCGCGCAGTCGCCCACTCTCCCCTTTGAGCGGGGCGAGCAGTTCGACCGTCGCGTCGGTGAGGTACGCGATACTCGGCGCATCGGGGTCGGTGAGCGCCGCGCTGATGGTGCTCGTCGCCGTCGTCACGGCGTCGTCGAGCGGGTCCTGTGCGGCACGCGCTTCAGCGATGGACCACGTCCAGCCCGCGGCGAACGTGAGCAACAGCGTGCCGAACAGGATATCGAGCATGCGCTCGGCACGTCGTCCCACGCCCGCGCGATGCCACCGGCTCGCCGGTCGATCGGGTAGCTTGAGTGCGGCCTCGAACGCATGGCGCAACGCAGCGGCCGCGTCCGTGACCGAGTGCTGCGCGTGCGCGTCGACCGACGGTTCGCCCTTCCGGCTCATGGCTGCAACCTCGTGTTGGGCCGGGAAACGGTTGCGGCCGTTGACCCGCGATCTGCGACCGTCGATGTTCCACCGGCTCTCACCCACGCCGCTGACTTCATGGACACGATCCTCGAGCTCTTTCGCCAGCTTTCCGACCTGCCCGCGCTCATCAAGTGGGGCGGATACGTCGGGGTCACGGCGATCATCTTCACGGAAACCGGGCTCTTATTGGGGTTCTTTCTCCCTGGCGACTCGTTGCTCGTCACGGCAGGACTCCTCGCTTCGCAGGGCTTCCTCAACGTCTACACCCTTGGCGCTCTCTGCACGGTTGCGGCCATCGTGGGGGACTCGCTCGGCTACGCGATCGGCAAAGCGAGCGGGCCACGCATCTTCACCCGCGAAGACTCGTTTTTCTTCAACAAGAAGCACCTCTACCGAGCCCACCAGTTCTACGAGAAGCACGGCGGCAAAACGATCGTCCTAGCGCGATTCATGCCGATCATCCGGACCTTTGCGCCGGTCGTGGCCGGGGCCGCCGAAATGCGGTATCGCGATTTCATCTTCTACAACATACTCGGCGGGTTCCTCTGGATCTGGAGCATGCTCTTCACGGGCTACTGGCTCGGCCGCTACGTGCCCGGAATCGACAAGCACATCGATAAGGTCATCATCATCGTTATCTTCCTCTCGATCTTGCCCGGAATCATTGGATGGCTCCGGGAAAGAAGAGCGGGAACCGGGCACAGGGAACCGGGAACCGACACGGTCTGAGGCGCGGTTTTGCGACGGAGTCTCCTCGCGGTTGTCGTTCCCGGTTCCCTGTGATCGGTTCCCGGTTCCCAGCCGGACCGACCTGCCAAGGAGACTCTAGCACCATGGCTCACTCGCTACCGCCGCTTCCGTACGCGTTCGACGCGCTCGAGCCGAGCATCGACGCGCAGACGATGCAGATCCATCACGGGAAGCATCACCAGGCGTACGTCAACAACCTGAACGCGGCGCTGGAGAAAGCGCCGGACGTCGCCGACACGGGGCTCGAGGAGCTCCTCGCCAACCTGAACGCGGTGCCTGAGGCCGTGCGAGGCGCCGTGCGGAACAACGGCGGCGGCCACTGGAACCACTCGTTCTTCTGGCAGATCATGGCGCCTAACGCCGGTGGCGAGCCGTCGGGCGCGCTCGCGGCGGCGATCGAGCGGGCGTTCGGGGACTTCGCGAAGATGAAGGAGCAGTTCAACGCGGCGGGCGTCAGCCGCTTCGGCTCCGGGTGGGCGTGGCTGCTCCGCGACGGGAACAGTCTCTCGATCACGAGCACGCCGAATCAGGACAACCCGCTGATGGACGGGAAGAAGTCTGGCGACGTGCTCCTCGGCGTCGACGTGTGGGAGCATGCGTACTACCTCAAGTACCAGAACCGACGACCCGACTACCTGAATGCGTGGTGGAACGTCGTCAACTGGCGCGAGGTGGAGAAGCGGTTCGGCCGGTAATGCGTTGAACGTTGGGGTCAGAGTCCAAGGGCATCGTTCCATTGCCGGGGCAATGGAACGATGCCCTTGGACTCTGACCCCAACCGCAGGGACCTAACGAGCAGCTTCCCCCTCGAGATAGGTGTAACCCTCGAGGCCAGCAACGTATTCCGCAATGAATGTGTTCGATTCCTGCCTCGAGATGTGCTTCGCGGCACTCACCTTTCGGCGGAACGTCGCCAGCAGGTTCGACGCACCGAACTGCACGTAGTTCAGCACCTCGGTCACCGTGTCGCCGTGCACGAGATCGGTGATGTCGTAGCCCGAGTCCGAGATCTTGATGTGCACGGCGTTCGTGTCGCCGAACAGGTTGTGCAGGTCGCCGAGGATCTCCTGATACGCGCCCGTCAGGAAGATGCCGAGCATGTAGTCTTCGCTGTCGCGCACGTCGTGCAGCTCGAGACTCGGGCGACCGTTCTTGTCGCCGACGAAGCGATCGATCTTGCCGTCCGAATCACAGGTCACGTCCTGGAGCGTCCCGCGCCGCACCGGCTCCTCGTTGAGCCGGTGGATCGGCATGATCGGGAAGAGCTGGTCGATCGCCCAGCTATCCGGTAGCGACTGGAAGAGCGAGAAGTTACAGAAGTAGCGATCGACGAGCGCCGCGTCGAGCTCCTTGATGATCTCGGAATATTTGTCTCGATCGCTCTGCGCGAAGCGCGCAATGCGGTTGATCGACGCGAAGTAGATCGTCTCCGCAATCGCCCGCTCGCGCAGCGAGAGCACGCCGCTGTTGAACAGCTGCTGTCCGCGCTCCTTGTCGAACGTCGCGTCGTGATAGACCTCGAGGACCTTCCGCGGACGCACGTTCTTCTTCGAGAGCGTCTGGTAGTCCGCAAACATCTCGTGGAGCAACGAGTGGTCGTGGTCGGTCAGGTCCGGCACCGGCGGCTCCGCCTGCGACTCCACGTCGATCACCTTCAGCAGGAGCAGCGCGTGGTGCGCCGTGAGCGCGCGCCCAGACTCGCTGATGATGTGCGGCATCGGCAGCTCCTGGTCGCGGCACATCTCGGCGATCGTGTAGATGACGTCGTTCGCGTACTCCTGGAGCGAGTAATTCACGCTCGCGTGCGACGTGGATCCCGTGCCGTCGTAGTCCACGCCGAGCCCGCCGCCCACATCCACGTGCGTGATCTCGACGCCCGCCTTCCGCAGCTCCGCGTAATAGCGCGAGATCTCCTGCAGCGCGCTCTTGATGAAGCGGATGTCGGTGACCTGACTGCCGATGTGGAAATGAATGAGCTTGAGGATGTCGAGGCGCCCGAGCGAACGCAGCCGGTCGATGAGCTTCATGAGCTGCGCCGCGTTGAGCCCGAACTTCGACTTTTCGCCGCCGCTCTGCGCCCACCGCCCGGCTCCTTCCGACACGAGCTTGATGCGAACACCCGCTGTCGGCGCGACGCCAAGGTCGTCAGCTGCCTGCAGCAGGACATCGAGCTCGCTCAGCTGCTCGAGCACGATGAAGACCTTGTGGCCGAGCTTCTGCCCCATGAGGGCGAGGCGCATGAACTCCTCGTCCTTGTAGCCGTTGCAGACGATCATGTGATCGGTCGACTCGCTGAGCGCGAGCACGGCCTGCAGCTCGGGCTTCGATCCGCACTCGAGACCCACGCCGTGTGCCTTTCCGAACTCGACGATCTCCTCGACGACGTGGCGCTGCTGGTTGACCTTGATCGGATAGACCGACGTGTACCCGCCCTCGTACTCGAACTCCTTGATCGCCGACTGGAAGCGCTCGCTCAGCGACTCGATGCGCGAGCGCAGGATGTCGGAGAACCGAAGCAGCACCGGCAGCGCGACCCCCTGCTCTTCGAGATCGCGCGCGAGGTCGAAGAGATCGAGCGTGCGCTCGGGGCGGTCGCGATCGGGGCGAACGACCACATGTCCACGCTCGTTCACGTCGAAATAGCCGGCGCCCCAGCCATCGATGTTGTACAGCTCGCGCGCCGAGTCGATCGACCAGGTTGCCGTTTCGCCCCGGGTGCCCGACTCGGCGGCCGTGGGCGGGAGTTGTGTCGTCGCCATACGCGGAATTCTATATCCCGCGGTCACGCGCACCAACGCTCGGCCTCATTAGCTTTTCCGCGCGGCGGGCCGGCGCGTGGCTCGTCGCAGGATGTTCGATCCGCCCATTCGACGCCCGAGGTCCGCAGGCGATGCGGAAGCTACTCAACTACTTTCTGCGCGGGCTCGTCCTCGTCGTGCCGCTCGCGATCACACTCTACGTCTGCTGGATCGTGTTCGTGCGCATCGACGGGTGGCTCGGGTTATCGATTCCCGGGCTCGGCTTCGTCGTCACCGTCGTCGTCATCACACTGATCGGGCTTCTCGGGTCCAACCTGATCACGCGCGGGCTCGTTTCGGTGGTGGATCAGACGCTCGGTCGCCTGCCGTTCGTGCGGCTGCTCTACACGTCCACGAAGGATCTGCTGAATGCGTTCGTTGGCGAGAAGCGCCGATTCGACAAGCCGGTGCTCGTGCGAATCAGCACGGCGTCCGACGCACGCATCGTCGGCTTCGTAACGCAGGACTCGCTCGATCGACTTGGCCTGCCGGGCTACGCCTCGGTGTACTTCCCGCAGTCGTACAACTTCGCGGGTAACCTGGTCGTGTTTCCCGCGTCGCAACTCGAGCCGCTCGACGCCGCGAGCGCCGACGTGATGGCGTTCATCGTGTCTGGCGGCGTTACCGGAGTGCCGGCAGTGCGCACACCGCGGGGCTGAGACACCGCCGCGTCCGGTCGCGACGGCACGCGCCCTGCCAAACAGGGGGGCATGACTTCGCCCTCGAGATCCGCGCCTTCCGTCGCTTCGAGCCCCGCCAGCGCCGCCGGACGTGCGATCGTCCAACCTGTCGCACCGTGGATCGAACGGTTCGCACGCGTCGGGTTCGCGGCGAAGGCGGTACTGTACGCAATCGTGGGGGGGCTCGCGCTGCGCGCGGCGATCGGTGCCGGCGGACGCACGACTGGCTCGCAGGGCGCGCTCGAGACACTCGTCAGGCAGGACTGGGGCGCCATCGCGCTCGTCGTCATGGCGCTCGGCCTGTTCGGGTACGCCGCGTGGCGCATCACCGAAGCGACTCTCGACCCCGAGCGCAAGGGACACGACGCGAAGGGGATCGCGCTTCGAGTGAGCTTCGCGGCGCGCGGGTTATTCCACGCCGCGCTCGGTGTGCAGGCGATCCGGCTCGCGACAGGCGGTGTGGGTTCGGGGGACCAGTCGGCGGAATCGCTCACCGCGAACGTGATGCAGGCACCGATGGGACCATGGCTCGTCGGGGCCGCCGGACTGTGCATCGCGGGGTACGGGCTCTACCAGCTGTACCGTGCCTGGAAGGCGAAGCTGAGCCGACAGCTCGATCTGTCGCGTCTCTCGCAGGAAGCGGGCAGCTGGGTGGTCAAGGTCTGCCGCCTCGGCATCGGCGCGCGCGGTGTGGTGTTCGCGGTCATCGGCGGATTTCTCGTACGGGCGGGGCTCGATCGCAACTCGAGCCAGGCGGCGGACACCGGCGAGGCGCTGAGCGCGATCGGCCAGCAGCCGCTTGGCACGTGGCTCCTGGCGCTGGTGGCGACAGGACTGATTGCGTACGCGGTGTACGAGGCCGTCCAGGCTCGATACCGAGTGATCCGTCCCGCCTGAGCGCCTAGCAAGCCCGGGCCCCTCGCAGGTAGAATCGTGGCGCGTCCAACCGACACGCCCAGACACCATGCTTTCGATTCGACCTTCGTTCTTCGCGCTCGGCTTCATCGTCTCGCTCGGCAGCACCTCACGCGCGCAGCAGCCAACGGCCGCGACGCCGGCCGCTGCGCCGCGCAGCACCCTGCTCCGCCCCGCGCGTGTGTTCGACGGAGTCGCAGCCGAACCGCACACCGGCTGGGCGGTGCTCGTCACCGGCGATCGCATCGTTTCCGCCGGGCCAGCCGCTCAGATTCGCCCGCCGTCAGGCACGACCACGATCGACTTGCCCGGCACCACCCTCATTCCGGGACTCATCGAGGGGCACTCGCATCTGCTGCTGCACCCTTACAACGAGACGAGCTGGGACGATCAGGTACTGCACGAGTCTCTTGCGCTTCGCGTCGTTCGCGCTACGGTGCACGCGAAGAACACCTTGCTCGCAGGCTTCACGACGGTTCGCGACCTCGGTAGCGAGGGCGCCGGCTATGCTGACGTCGGGATCAAGGACGCGATCGAGCAGGGCATCATCCCCGGGCCGCGGATGATCGTCACCACCCGCGCGATCGTGGCGACGGGAAGCTATGGACCGAAAGGGTTCACGCCCGAGTTCCGCGTCCCGCAGGGCGCCGAGGAAGCGGACGGCATCGACGACCTCACGCGGGTCGTCCGCGATCAGATCGGCAAGGGGGCCGACTGGATCAAGGTGTACGCCGACTACCGATGGGGGCCTAACGGGGAATCACGCCCGACGTTCACGCTGGAGGAGCTGACACGCATCGTCGATGTCGCGCGCAGCAGCGGACGTCCGGTCGTGGCGCACGCCAGCACGGCGGAAGGCATGCGGCGCGCGACGATGGCCGGTGTCGAGACCATCGAGCATGGCGACGGCGGCACCCCGGAGGTCTTTCGCCTGATGGCGCAGCGCGGCGTCGCGTTCTGTCCGACGGTCGCTGCCGGCGACGCGATCATGCAGTACCGCGGTTGGCGACGCGGCGTCGATGCCGATCCGCCTCGCATTCGCGACAAACGCGTCAGCGTGAAAGCGGCGCTCGACGCCGGCGTCACGATCTGCAACGGGAGCGACGTCGGCGTGTTCACGCACGGCGACAACGCGCGCGAGCTCGAGATGCTCGTGGAGTACGGGATGAAGCCGGTCGATGTGCTCCGTGCCGCCACTTCGGTGGACGCGAAGATCATGCACATGGACGACCGGATTGGCAGCGTGAAGCCCGGCTTCCTCGCCGACCTCGTGGCCGTGGACGGCGACCCGACGCGCGACATCAGTGCCGTGCGCCGAGTGAAGCTGGTCATGAAGGGTGGCGTGGTGTATCGCGGCCCGTGAGCGCCTGGAGGTTCTTCACTTCGTTCGGAATGACACCCTGCGCTCGCACGGCCGCGAACCGGTTTGCCGGTTCCGGCCTCGCGGAATAGGTTGTCCGCTTCTTCGACCCTGCGTTCGTGGACAATCTCTGTCACTCGCTCGTTGGCGCCGTCATGTCGGCGGGCGGCCTGCGGCGTCGTACCGGGCTCGCGACGGTCACCATGGTGATCGGCGCGAATCTGCCCGACGTCGATGCGATCGTCTACCTGACGTCGGACGCGTCGACCGGTCTCGCGTTCCGAAGGGGGTGGACGCATGGCGTGCTCGCGATGGCCGTGCTGCCCGTCGTGCTGACCGGCGTCATGCTCATCATTGCACGCGTCGTCGAAGCATATCGCGGGAACCGGCCGGCGAAGCGGGCACCTCTCCCCGTCCGCGCGTCCCAGCTCCTGTTGCTCTCCGCGCTCTCGATCTGGAGCCATGCGCTGTTCGACCTGCTCAACACTTACGGCGTTAGGCTCCTCATGCCGTTCTCCGGTCGGTGGTTCTACGGTGACGCGCTGTTCATCATCGACCCGTGGGTTTGGGCGGTGCTCGCACTCGGGACCGCGATCTCGTTGCGTCGCGCGCGCGCCGTCCCGGTCGGCGCCGCCACGGCAACCGTCATGCGCCGGGCGGAACGCCCTGCACGGTTCGCGATGGGGCTCGTCGCCGCGTACATCGGCGCCATGCTCGGCACGAGCACGCTCGGTCGCGTGTTCGTCGAGCGAGAAGCAACGGCCGCCGGCGCTCCGCCGTCGCAGCACGTGATGGTCGGGCCGCTGCCGCTCGTCCCGTTTCAGCGCAACGTCGTGCGAGCGCTGCCGGGCCGTTACGAGCTTGGTGAGCTCACGTGGTCCATCCCGCCCCGCTACACGATGCTTCAGGCGCCGCTCGATGCGAACCTCGACAACGCCGCCGTGCGCGCGGCGGCGCGCACGCCCGAGGTGCGCAGGTTCTTCGCGTGGACACGGTTCCCGTTCGCCGAGATCGGCGGTGCCGGAAACGGCGTCGCCGTTCGGTTCGAGGACGCTCGCTACAGCTTCCGCGGCGGACGCAGCTTCGCGAGCACCACCGTCGTCGTGGACACATTGAACGAGTCGCGCTGATCGATGGCCGTGTCGCGACTCTGGCTGCTCGTGACGCTACCGGCCCTCGTCGGCGCCGTCGTTCTCGTCGTGCGCCTGGCAACGGGGATCGTGAAACTGTCACGGGAAGCGATCGTCGCGGCTTTACCAGTCGTGGAGCGGCAGCGAATCGTCCTGCCAACGCCAGATCGTTACTCGATTCTCGTCCAGGGCTCGCTTGGCGAACGCGGGCTCGGTGACCTGCGCTTCTCCGTCGTCGACGACCGCGACGGCACGCCAGTGAAGGTGTCGCCCGTATACGTGCGTGGGAGTGGAACATCGCTCGATGGCAACGTCCGCCTCGAGCTCTTCTCCTTCAGCGCCGGCGGCGGGCCGCACACGCTGCAGACGCTGGGCCTCGACCCTGCGCGCGACTACACGCGCAATCGTGTGATCATTGCGCGGCGGAGCCGAGGAGGGCTCGCGCTCCGCATCGTGGGTCTCGTCTTCGCCGGGCTCACCGCCATCGGGTCGATCGTGGCGACGTCGCTCATCATCGCCAGTCGCCGCTGACGCGGCGCGTCCGGCTACTTGTGCCGGTACGTGATTCGGCCGCGAGACAGGTCGTACGGCGATACCTCGATGGTCACGTGGTCGCCGGCGAGCACGCGGATGCGGTTCTGACGCATCTTGCCGCCGAGCGTCGTGAGGACGTCGTGGCCACCGGTCACCGTCACCCGAAACGTCGCGTTAGGCAGCACTTCCGCGACGGTCCCCTCCATTTCGATCGCACCTTGCTTCGCCATCCACCCTCCACCGCACCGCCGCCCAGACGGCGCACGTGATTCGCGTGTCCACCTGCTCCACGGCCGCGCCCGTCACGCGACCGGATCGTGAAGCTGAGCACCCGGCGCGCCGGCCGCAAGCGGAGGTCCAGCCGTCATTCCACCTGCTGGAACGGCGTCCGGCCGCGTCACGAACCCGCCGGCGCGGCCCGCGGTAACGGATCCGGCATGTCCGCCGCGACAAACGCCATCACGGCCATCGCCGCAACGCAAAGCGCCATCTCGCGCGGGTCCAGCTTGTCGATCGTGTCCGCTTCGGTGTGGTGGAACCAAAAGTACCGCGTGCCGTCCACGATGAGCCCCATACCCGGCACGCCGAGCGCCATGATGGGCGCGATGTCGGCACCGCCGCCACCACGAGTGATCGCACCAGCCTGGATCGGGTCGAGCAGCGTCCCGATCTGCTTCATGATCTCGAACGCTGCGTCCGAGCCGGTGAAGCCGAACCCCTGCGGCCTGAACACGCCGCCGTCGGACTCGATCGCCAGCACGTGCTTGTCGAGCGACGCCCGATGTGCGTCCCGGTACCCCTGCCCGCCGCGGCCGCCGTTCTCCTCGTTCGTCCACCCGACGACACGGATGGTCCGCCGCGGTTTGAGTCCAAGACGCTGCAACACCCGCACGGCTTCCCAGGCGACGATGACGCCGCCCCCATCGTCCATCGCCCCACGACCGACGTCCCACGAGTCGATATGCCCGCCGAACACCACGACCTCGTCGGGGCGCTCCGACCCCACGAGCTCGGCCACCACGTTGCGCGACGGCGCGTCGGGCAGCATCTGCGCCGACATCACGAGCTTCACCCGAATGCGTTCGCCGCGATCCTGAAGGCGGTGGAGCATCTGGGCGTCTTCGACGGTGATCGCAGCCGCTGGAATCCGGCGCACCGTCGAGTCGTAGGCCATTCCACCTGTGTGCGGCGTCCGCATCGAGTAGGGCGTCACGGAGCGGACGAGCGCGGCGACTGCGCCAACCTGCGCCGCGGCAATCGCGCCACGCGCCCGATACTGCACGGTCTCGCCATAGTTCGTGAAGGGCACGTCGAACAGCACGATCTTGCCGCGTGCCTGCGCCGCTTTCGCGGTCAGGTCGCTGAAGCTGTT
>Ga0075420_100001796_pt1 | contig 18287 bp, 15 predicted proteins | sample SoiMetdeltSBSDD4_FD_75296 | JGI IMG/M metagenome (GOLD analysis project Ga0075420, IMG submission 75296) | Bulk soil microbial communities from a Populus tree surrounding site in Tennessee, USA - Soil MetaG P. deltoides SBSDD4 | ecosystem: Environmental > Terrestrial > Soil > Tree plantation... | reverse complement strand
CGGGTGTCTATCAGTTGTGGACTGGGATTGTAGGGCCGCGGCAGGGTGTGGTGACGGTGACGCCTGGGGGGACGTTCGACTTTGACCCGGGGTTGACGTATCTGTCGGGGCGGGGTACATCGACGCTGGCGTTGCACGGTCTGCCGGTCGCAATCGACGCCACCCGATTGTCCGCTCAGGCGTTCGCTCTCGCAGGCGCTACCTCGTGGCTGGACGCGTGGGTGGTGCAGTCTTTGCGGCTGCTGCCCGGCCAGTACCGTTTCCAGACGCCCGCTGCCGACGTTGATTTCGTGCTCACTGTTACGCCCGCAGGAACCTTCGACTACGACCCGGCGCTGACCTACCTATCCGGGCGGGGCACCTCTATGTTGATCGTCGGACCGAGCAGCCGTACGGCACTCTCGGGCCAGGTCAGCAAGCATGGTAGCCAGCTGTCCGACGTGACGGCCCTGGTCTTGCTCGCTGTCCTGATCTCCGCGGGGTGGCGCGCTCGTCGGGCACGGGCTCGCGACGCTCTGCCCTCAGCGGCTCGCGGTCATCGCTTTTGGGGGTCGACCGTCAGGGCGTAATACGCGAAGGTGAGCCACGACGCCAGCGCCGTCCATCCTGGCGACGCGACGGTCGACGCGTTCTGCTTCGACTCCGCCGGGCACCATGCCGATCTGCCGTTCGACGTGACTCCTCCGTCGCCGGCAGTCGGGAGCCCGCTGCGCCCGTGGCGAACAGCGCTGTTCGTCACGGGTCCCGTCCCGCAGGATCGGCTCATGCGACTGTTGATCCTGGGCGGCACCGCGTTCCTCGGGCGGGCCACCGCTGAGGCGGCTCGCGCTGCCGGCCACGAGGTGACCTGCGCTGCCCGCGGCGAGTCGGGCCCACCGCCGGAAGGCGTGACCTTCGTACGGGTGGACCGGGACGCCCCGGACGGCCTGGCCCCGCTGGAGGAGAGCACGTTCGACGCGGTCGTGGACGTGTCCAGCCGCCCCAGCCAGGTGCGTAAGGCCGTCGCCGCACTGGCCGGCAGCACCGGTCACTGGACGTACGTGTCGACCGGGTCGGTCTACGCCGACCGGGTCACGCCGGGGCAGCGCGCCGGCTCCGCGCCGGTCCTGGCTGCGGCGCCACCCGAGGTCGACGACCCGGCCGCCGACGACTACAAGGCGTACGGCCCGTGCAAGGTCGCCTGCGAAGAGGCGGTACGCGCCGGCGTCGGCCTGGACCGCGGGTTCATCTGTCGGGCCGGCTTGATCGTCGGGCCGGGCGATGACAGCGGCCGGTTCGCGTACTGGGTGGACCGGCTCGCCCGTGGCGGCGAGGTGCTGGTGCCCGGGCGCCCGAGCGACCCGGTGCAGTGGGTGGACGTGCGCGACCTGGCCGAGTGGCTGGTACGGGCCGCCCAGAGCGGCCTCACCGGCGGGTACGACGGCATCGGCCCACCCGTGTCCCGGATCGACTTCCTCCAGGCGGTAAGCCGTGGCGTGGCCGCCGAGTCCCAACGCAGCCGAGGCGTGACCGTCGACCCACAGTGGACCTGGGTGGACCAGGACTTCCTGAGCGAGCACGGGGTCCAGCCGTGGATGGGGCCGCGGTCGCTGCCGATGTGGCTGCCGTTGCCTGACTACGGCGGCTTCATGACCCGGGACGTATCGGCGTCCCTCGCCGCCGGGCTGGCCACGCGTGACGTCGCGGACACCGCGCGGGACACGCTGGCCTGGCTGGGCGGCGTGCCGCTGGCCGACCGCGCCGGCTGGCCCGGCCTGGCCGCCGAGGACGAGGCGGCACTGCTGGCGGCGTGGCACGCCCGGCCGGCTACGGCTGACCGCTGACCGGCGACGCCCCGCTACGGAGATCACCCGGCGCGAATCCTGGCGGCTGAAGGGGATTGCCCGGGGCGATGATTGACGCAACAGCAAGAATGAAAGTAACTTTCAGCTGTGGCGAAGACATCGAAGCTTTCTGTGAACCGGGAACTGAGCGGGCTGCTCGTGCAGATCAACGGGCTGCTGCCGTCGCTCTCCCCGGCTGAGCAGCGGGTAGGCCGCCTGGTCGTGGCCAACCCGGGCGAGGCAGCGCGGCGTACGATCACCGACCTCGCCACCGCCGCGCACACCTCCGAGGCGACCGTGATCCGGTTCTGCCGCTCGGTCGGCATGGACGGCTACCCCCAGCTGCGCATCCGGCTGGCGGCCGAGGCCGCCCGCCGGGTCGAGCCGCCCGACGCCCGGGTGGTCGGCGGCGACATCCCGCCGGGGGCGGACATGGCCCAGATCATCGCCACCATCTCGTTCAACGACTCGCGAGCCGTCGAGGAGACCGCGGAGCAGCTCGACCCGGCAGTGTGCGACCAGGTCGTCGACGCGATCGTGGCCGCCTCGCGGCTGGACGTGTACGGCGCCAGCGCGAGCGGGTCGGTCGCCGCCGACTTCCAGCAGAAGCTGCACCGCATCGGGCGTACCGCGTTCTACTGGCCGGACGTGCACACCGCGCTGGCCTCCGCCGCCCTGCTCGGCCGGGGCGACGTGGCGTTCGGCATCTCGCACAGCGGCGCCACCGCGGACGTGGTGGAGATCCTTGAGGTGGCCCGGGCCGGCGGCGCCACCACCGTGGCCCTGACCAACTTCCCGCGCTCCCCGGTCACCGAGGTGGCCGACTTCGTGCTGACCACGGCGGCGCGCGAGACCACCTACCGGGCCGGCGCGATGGCCAGCCGCCTGGCCCAGCTGACCGTCGTCGACTGCCTCTTCGTCGGCGTCGCCGCCCGCAACCGGGCCCGGGCAAGACGGGCGCTGGAGCTCACTGCCGGAGCCGTGCAGGGGCGCCGGGTGGGGCAGAGCCGGAGGCGGGCATGACGGAGGCCGCACCCCCGCCAGCGGCGGAGGTGCGGGTCGGCTCCCCCACTGAAGCTCGTAACCCGCGCAGTCGCGACCTGGACCTGCTGCCCACCCGCGAGCTGCTCCGCCTGATCAACGAGGAGGACAGCACGGTCGCCCCGGCCGTGGGCGGCGTGCTCGACGCGATGGCCACCGCGGTCGACCTGGCGGTGCGGGCGCTGCGGACCGGGCGCCGGGTGCACTACTTCGGCGCTGGCACGTCCGGGCGGCTCGCCGTGCTGGACGCGGTCGAGCTCGTGCCCACGTACGACGCACCCGGCGAGTGGTTCTGCGCACACCTGGCCGGTGGGCGGGCCGCCATGTGGCGCGCCGTCGAGGATGCCGAGGACGACGAGCTGGCCGGTGCCCGGCAGGCGGCGGCCTGCCTGCACGAGGGTGACCTGGCGGTCGGCGTGACGGCCAGCGGGCGCACCCCGTACGTGCTCAGCGCCCTGCGGGCGGCCCGTAGGCTCGGCGCCCGGGCGGTGCTGGTCGCGGGCGACCCGACGGCGGCGGCCCGGACCGAGGTGGATGTGTTCATCGGCGTGGAGACCGGGCCCGAGGTGGTGACCGGCTCCACCCGGATGAAGGCGGCGACCGCCCAGAAGCTCGTGCTGAACGCGTTCTCCACCGCGGTGATGGTACGGCTGGGCCGGGTCTACTCGAACTTCATGATCGGGATGGTGGCGACCAACGCCAAGCTGCGCGGACGCATGATCTCCATCCTGGTCGAGGCGACCGGCCAGCCGGAGGAGGTGTGCCGCAGCTTCCTCGCCGACGCCGGGGGAGACCTGAGGCTGGCCCTGGTATGGCTGCTCTCCGATGCGTCCCGGGAGGACGCCCGGCACGCCCTGGACCAGTCCGGTCAGCGGGTACGGGACGCGCTGACCCTGCTCGCGGCTAGTCACGCTGAGTGATACAAATCGCAGCCCTGAAGTGAACCACGTCGCTGCCTGGGTGCGTACCCCTTGATGTGATGTAAGGGACGGCGCGGGGTACTGGTATATCCCATCGGACCACTTCGCGCCGAACTGTCAGGTGAGCGACACGGTCTCAGGAAACGCTCAGCCATTCGTAACTTTTTCGTCACGGACAACGGAATCAACCTGACGCGGCGTCTGTTGTTCAAGTGTCGGACCCCGAGCACGTGCCGGCCGCAAGGCATAAGCCGGGTGGGGTAGGGCACTGAAGGGGTTACGGGGGAGGCACAGAAGACGTGGAGAACATGGTGATGATGCGGACCGACGAGGTCGCCGAAGAGCGCGACCTGGTCGGCGTGTACCTGCACGAGATCTCCAGGACGCCGCTGCTCGACGCAGCCCGGGAGGTCGACCTGGCGAAGGCGATCGAGGCGGGCCTCTACGCCGAGCACCTGCTCACTGAGCGGGCCAAGCCCCCGCGCGGGGTCCGCAAGGCCGAGCTGGAGCAGCTGGTTACGGAGGGTGAGCGGGCTAAGGATCTGTTCATCCGGGCCAACCTCCGGCTGGTCGTCTCCATCGCCCGCCGCTATGTGCGCTCGGGGATGCCGATGCTCGACCTGATCCAGGAGGGCAACACCGGCCTGGTCAGGGCCGTGGAGAAGTTCGACTACGAGCGCGGGTACAAGTTCTCCACCTACGCGACGTGGTGGATCCGCCAGGCCATCAGCCGGGCGATCGCCCAGCAGGAGCGCACGGTACGGCTGCCGGTGCACCTGGTCGAGGACGTCAACCGGATGCGCAACGTGACCCGCCAGCTCATCCGCGAGCTGGGCACCGACCCGGAGCCGGAGCAGATCGCAAAGGCGCTGGGCGTGCCGGTGGAGCGGGTGCACGAGCTGGTGCGGTGGTCGCAGGACACGGTGTCGCTGGACACCCCGGTCGGCGACGACGGCGACACCAACCTCGGTGACCTGGTCGCCGACTCGGACTCGCCGTCGCCCGAGGAGATCGTCCTCGGCGCGCTCGAGCGGCAGCGCATCGAGGGGCTGCTTGGCCACCTGGACGACCGGTCCGCGGGGATCATGCGGGCGCGCTACGGCCTGGAGGACGGCCGGGAGCACTCGCTGACCGAGGTGGCATCGCGGTTCTCGCTGTCCCGGGAGCGGATCCGCCAGCTGGAGATCCAGGCGCTGGGCCGGCTCCGGGAGCTGGCCCGGGCCGAGGGCCTGCAGGCCGCATAGCACGCGATAGGCCAGCTCACGCGGCAGAGGTCAACGAAGGCCGGCGGTCCGGTGGACCCGCCGGCCTTACCCGTACCCGCCGGCCTTGCCCGTGTCGCTTATCCGCCGGCTCTACCCGTGTCGCCGGTGAGCCCGGTCGCCCAGCCGAGGAAGGCCAGCATGTCCACGCTCAGCGTGAGCGCGCGGGAGACCGAGCGGGCACCGTGGCCGACACCGACCTCGCGGCGCAGCAGCACCGGGTGGGTCGCGGGGTCGGCGGTGGTGGCGTGCTGCACGGCCGCGCACATCTTGCGGGCGTGGCACGGGTCTGTCCGGGCGTCCGCCTCGTAGCTGGTCAGCAGCACGGCTGGGTACGCAGTGCCGGCCACCACCCGGTGGTACGGCGAGTACGACAGCAGCCAGCCCAGCTCGTCGGGGTCCTCGGCGGAGCCGTACTCGTGCTTCCAGAAGCGGCCGATGAGGAACCGCTCGTATCGCACCATGTCCAGCAACGGCTTGGCGCAGACGACCGCGCGGTAGAGGTCTGGCCGCTGGGTGAGCGCCGCCCCGACCAGCAGCCCGCCGTTTGACCCGCCCATGACCGCCAGCCGGTCCGGTGTCGTCCACCCGCCGGCGACGAGGTGCTCGGCTGCCGCGTGGAGGTCGTCGAACACGCGCTGCTTGTGCTCGCGCATGCCGGCCTGGTGCCACTGCTCGCCCTCCTCGCCGCCGCCGCGCAGGCTGGGTACGGCGTACACGCCGCCCGCCGCCACCCAGGCGAGCGCCATCGGCGTGTACTCAGGAACCATCGAGATGGCGAAGCCGCCGTAGCCGGTGAGCAGCGCGGGTCTCGCCGCGCCCAGCCCGCCGCCCGACCCGTCGCCCGGTGGGCCGGACGGCGCGAGGACGAACATGCGTACCGTCGTGCCGTCGTGTGACGGGTAGGTGACCTGCGAGACCCGTACCTCGGGCGGGGGCACCGCGCCCGGCGCCGCCGTCTCGAGCGCGGTGCGGCCGGCCGCATGGACGTAGACCGAGGACGGGGTGAGAAAGTCGGTCCATTGAAGCCAGAGCCGGTCCCGCCCGTGCGTGGTCAGCTGGTCCACCGTTGACATGTGCAGCACCGTGCCGAGCCCGGGCAGCTCCACCTCGCCCACCCGGGCCCCGGTCGCCGCGTCATGGAGGGACACCTCCGAGACGGCGTGCCGGGTACGCAGCGCCGCCAGGTGCTGGCCGCCGGGCAGCAGCCGGACGTCGTCCAGCACCGCCTCGGGGTCCTCGGCCAGCAGCTGGGTCCAGTGCGCCGGGTCTGGTGCGGTGGGATCGGCCACGCAGAGCCGCCAACGGTCGGCAGTGCGCCGCGGGCCGCCCGCGGCCGCCGTGCCCAGGGTGGTGCGGAGGTAGAGCCGGCCGTCGTGGTCCACCCAGGCGACCGCGCGCGCGTCGTCGTCGTAGCAGATCAGCTGCCGGGGCGGCTCGTCGGTGCGCAGGTCGGCGAGCCACAGCCAGGTGTTCGGCGCGGTGCCGAGGGTGGCGGTGATGACCAGCCACCGCCCGTCGTCGGACACGCACAGGTCATAGAGCATCGCCGCGGCGCGGCCCTCGCCGTGCAGCAGCACGTCGGACTGGTCCGGGTCCGAGCCGACCTTGTGCCGCCACACCCGCCGGTGGAAGCCGGCCTCGCCGGCGGGCACCGCCTCGGCCGGCAGCCGCCGGACGTAGACCAGCTCGTCGCCGCCGGGCAGCCAGCCGATCGGTGTGAACCGGACCCGGTCGATCGGGCCCTCGATGCGCGCTCCGGTCTCCACGTCCAGGACGTAGAGCCGGGACTCCTCGTCACCGCCGACGCTGAGCAGGTAGGCCAGCCGGTTCCCCTCCCGGCTGGGCGCCCAGCCGTCCAGCACGGTGAGCCCGGTCGGGTCGTCGGCGCCCACGTCCACCAGCACCCGGACCCGCCCGTCCGGCTCCCGGACGCAGAGCACCCAGTGCTCCTGGTGCGGCTCCCGGCGGGTGAAGAACGCCCGCCCGGCCCGCCACGCCGGTGTGCCAACACCGCCGGCCCGCAGCAGCGGCTCCAGCCGGGTGGCCAGGGTGGCGCGGCCGGGCAGCGCGTCCAGCCGGGTCCGGGCCAGCTCGTCCTGGGCGGCCGACCAGGCGACGGTACGGGGGTCGGCCGGGTCCTCCAGCCACCGGTACGGGTCTGCGACGCAGTGCCCAAACAGGTCGTCGACGAGGTCAAGGCGCTCCGCCAGGGGGTAGCCGGCCATCGCCCGATCCTAGTCAGGAGCGTCTAGCCACCACGAAGATCCGCCGGAACGGCATGACCGTGCCGTACGGTGCCGGCGGGTACGCCTCGACCAGCGCCTCGGCCACGTCCTTGCGGAACGCCGCCTCGGCCGCGGGGTCCCCGGCGAGCGCGTCCAGGTACGGCCGCAGCCCAGTGCCGGCGAACCACTCCAGCAACGGGTGCTCGCCGCCCTCCGGGTCGCCGTGCAGCACGTGCAGGTAGGTCGTCTCCCACGCGTCGACCGCGCAGCCCAACCGGGCGAGCAGGTCGACGTACTCGTCGGCGGTGCGCACGGAGCTGGCCCCGCGCGGGCTCCGGCGCATCGCGAGCGCGCCGAGCCGGGGTGCCCACTCGGGGGACGCGGCCACCGTCCGGATGGCGACGGTCGCCGCCGAGCCGCCGGACGCCGGCACCTGGAAGGCGAGCGCGCCCGCGGGCGCCAGGGCCCCGGTCACCCACTGCGCCAGCAGGTCGACGTGCGTGGGCACCCACTGCAGCGCGGCGTTGGACAGGATCAGGTCGACCGGCTCCGGCGGCCGCCACTCCTCGATCGCGCACTGGACGAACTCGAGCCGCCCGGGGCGGGCCAGCGGGCCCGCCTCGGCCACCATCTCGGCCGAGGAGTCCACCCCCAGGACGTACGCGTGCGGCCAGCGGTCGGCGAGCGTCGCGGTCAGCTGGCCGGGCCCGCAGCCGAGGTCGGTCACGGTCTGCGGGGACACGTCGGCGACCTGCGCGACGAGGTCGTGGAAGGCGCGTGCCCGCTCCCGCTCGAACTTGAGGTACTGCTCGGGATCCCACGACGTCGTCATGATGATCAACCTACTCGACGGCCGCAAGCGCCCGACGAACGGCTCCCGGGCATCGATGACAACGCCCGGGAGCCGTTCCGGCGGGTCAGCGGACCCGGCCGTACCCGTACGGGGTGCTGCGGTCCACGTTGACGAGCTCGACCGCCCGGCCGAAGCTCGGGGCGTGGATCAGCTTGCCGCCCCCCACGTAGATCCCCACGTGCCCGAGGTCGTAGTAGAAGACCAGGTCACCCGGTTGCAGCTGGGAGCGGGAGATGCGCGCCACCACATCCCACTGCATCGCTGCGTTGTGCGGCAGGGACACCCCGGCAGCCCGCCAGGCGGCCATGGTCAGCCCGGAGCAGTCGTACCCCTCCGGACCGTCCGCCGCCCAGATGTAGGGCTTGCCGAGGGCGCCGTACGCGTACCGGACCGCGATGCCGGCCGCGCCGGACACCGCAGGAGCCGACGGCGCCGAGCGCGGTGCCGGGGCCACGGTGGCCGGACGCTGGGCGGCTGCCGCTGCCGCCGCCGCGGCGCGGGCCTCCTGCTCCGCCCCGTACGCCTGGCGACGCAGGTCGTACAGGGCTTGAAGGTCCTTCTCGATCTTGACCTTCTTCGTGGCGAGGTCCCGCTGGTGCGTCGACTGCTGCGTCACCAGGATGTCCAGCCGGCGCTTCTCCTCGGCCACCTTGGTCTGGACCGCGGTGACCCGGGTGACCTCCTGCTGCTGGGCCCGGGACACCTCGTCCAGGACGGCGAGCCGGTCCACGAGCGCGCCGGTCGAGCCGCTGTCGAGCAGGGCGCTCAGCGCGGACATCTCACCGGTCTTGTACGCCCGTGCAGCCAGGTCGCCGACCGATGCCTGGGCCGCGTCGAGCTCGGCCACCAGCGGCTCGAGCCGGGCGGTGACCTCGGCGGCCGCCGCCCGTGACGCCTTGAGGTACTCGTTGGTCCTGTTGTAGTCCTCGACGACCTTCTCAAGGTCGATCGAGGCCTTCTCGATACGCTGCTGCACCTCTGCCACCGACGGCTCCGCCGATGCGGGCTGCGCCACGGCGGACAGACCGGTCACGACACCGACGACGATGGCGGCGCGCAGCAGCCTGGGCGCGAAGGGCAAGAGCTGACCCTCTCCTTCCTGGCCGCCTACCGGGTTAGCTGACGGGTTCGGGCGGAAGGACTCGCCCTACCGCGGTCCCGCGGATTCACCCCTGTCCCGCACCGAGCGCACCCGTACGTACGGCGGGTGTGCGGCTCGGCTCGGGCGCCATGCACAAGGTGGGTCCCCGGTTCGCTGCTTCGCCGGCGGCGCGCAGTGCGCTGCCGGCGGGCTGCCCGGGTGGGCCGGACGGCCGGCGACTCGGCGGCGCTGGTCTGGTGTCGCCCCTGGTTGGGCGAACAGACGCCCAGGCCAGCGCGTTTCAACGTAGCACCGCAGGCCGGGACGCAAGAGCGGAAAGTGCGATCCGCAGGGTGCGTGGCCCGAGGCCGGGCCTACCCCCACGACGGCGCGGGGCAGGCGCGGCATAATGACGCGGCACAGCGGCCGGCCGCCTCCGCCGTTCGATCTCTTGACCAGGCTGTAGAACCTAGTTGAATGACCGGTAACTTAGACGTGGGCCAGGTCACAGTTGGGGGGTCCGGTGCTGCGGGTGCAGAACCTGGAGGTCGTCTACGACGACGTCATGCTGGTGCTGCGCGGGGTCAGCCTGTCCGTCCCTCCGGGTGGCATCGTCGCGCTGCTCGGCGCCAACGGCGCCGGCAAGACGACCCTGCTGCGGGCGGTGTGCGGGCTGCTCGACATCCACGACGGCGAGGTCACCCGGGGCTCGGTCACCCTCGACGACCACCCGCTGCACCATCTCACCCCCGCCGCGGTCGTGCGCCGCGGGGTCACCCAGGTGATGGAGGGCCGGCGGATCTTCGCCGAGCTGACCGTGGAGGAGAACCTGCGGCTGGGCGGGCACACCAACCCCCGCGACATCCCGGACCGGCTGGAGTACGTGTTCGGCCTCTTCCCGGTGCTGGCGCAGCGGCGCCGCCGTACCGCGGGCTACCTCTCCGGCGGTGAGCAGCAGATGCTCGCGATGGGGCGGGCGCTCATGGCGCAGCCGCGCTACCTGCTGCTCGACGAGCCCAGCCTCGGGCTGGCCCCGCGCCTGGTGGAGCAGGTACGGGAGCTGATCGTGAAGATCAACCAGTCGGGCACCGGCGTCCTGCTGGTGGAGCAGAACGCGACCATGGCGCTGTCGATCGCGCAGCACGGCTACGTGCTGGAGACCGGCAAGGTGGTGCTGGACAAGCCCGCCGAGGCGCTGCTCGCCGACGAGGACATCCGCGAGTTCTACCTCGGCCTGCACGCCGCCGAGGCCCAGCCGCCGGGGGCGGAGCCGGCGGAGGTGGCGGCCGGCGCGCCGCAGCTGGGGCGCAGGTCGTTCCGCGAGGTCAAGCACTACAAGCGGAGGAAGCGGTGGCTGTCATGACCGACGGGCCGATCCTGCGGTTCTCCGACGTCCACCTGTCCTTCGCCGGGGTCAAGGCGATCGACGGGATCAGCTTCGACGTCGGGCGGCACGAGCTGTTCGCCATCATCGGCCCCAACGGCGCCGGCAAGACCTCCATCTTCAACGTGCTCTCCGGGGTGTACCGCCCGCAGTCCGGGCGGATCACCTTCGACGGCGAGGACCTGGTCGGCCGGCGCCCGCACCAGGTCGCGGCGCGCGGTCTGGCCCGTACCTTCCAGAACGTCGAGCTGTTCGAGCGGCTCACCGTCCTGGAGAACCTGATGCTCGGGCGGCACACCCACATCCGGTACGGCCCGCTGTCCGCGGTCGTCTGGTTCGGCCGGGCCCGGCGCGAGGAGATCGCCAACCGCGCGGCGGTCGAGGACATTGTGGACTTCCTGGAGCTGGAGCAGTGGCGCCGGCTGCCGGTCGGCCTGCTGCCCTACGGTGTCCAGAAGCGGGTCGAGCTCGGCCGGGCGCTGGCCATGCAGCCGAAGCTGCTGCTGCTGGACGAGCCGGTCGGCGGGATGAACCTCGAGGAGACCGAGGACATGGCCCGGTACATCCTCGATATCCGCGACGAGCTGGACATCCCGATCATTCTCGTCGAGCACGACATGGGCCTGGTCATGGACCTCGCCGACCAGGTGCTCGTGGTCGACTTCGGCGTCGCGGTGGCCACCGGGCCGCCCGCCGAGATCCAGCATGATCCCGAGGTGATCCGGGCCTACCTGGGCGGCGCCGCCGGCGCCACCCCGGCCCGGGAGGAGGTGCGTCAATGAGCCTCGCCACCGCGCCGTCGGGCGCCAGCACCACCGGTCGCGCACCCGCCGGTGCCACCACGGTCGCCACCCGGGTACGGGACCGGGCGCAGCACACGCCCTCGGCCGTCGCCATGCGGGAGAAGGACTTCGGCATCTGGCAGGAGGTGACCTGGGCGGCCTACTGGGACACCGTGCAGACCGTCGGGCACGCCCTGCTGGCCCTGGGCATCGAGCCCGGTGACCGGGTCGCGATCCACTCCGAGAACCGCCGGGAGTGGCTCTACAGCGACCTGGCCACGATCGCCGTACGCGGCACGACCGTGGGCCTCTACCCGACCAACCCGCCGGCCGAGGTCGGCTACCTGCTGTCCCACTCCGGTGCCCGGGTGCTCGTCGCCGAGGACCAGGAGCAGGTGGACAAGGCCCTGGAGGTGCTCGACCAGTGCCCGGAGCTGGAGCGCATCGTCTACCTCGAGCCGCGCGGCATCCGGCACCGCTACCACAACCCCAAGCTGATGTCCTGGGACGAGCTGCTGGCGCTCGGCGCCGAGCACCGGGCCGCCTTCCCGGGCGCGGTGGCGGAGCGGATGGCGGCGGCGACGCCGGACGACATCATGACGTTGATCTACACCTCCGGCACCACCGGCCCGCCCAAGGGCGCCATGCTCTCGGTGTCCAATGTGGAGTTCGCGGTCGAGATCCTGGTGCGGGGCGGCGGGTTCGCGTCCCCACCACCCGGGCCAACCGACATCCTGCTGTCCTACCTGCCGCTGTGCCACGTGGCTGAGCGCATCTTCAGCACCTGGTTCAACGCGGGCGCCGGCGTGCAGATCAACTTCGCCGAGTCGATCGCGACGGTCCAGCCGAACCTCCAGGAGATCCAGCCCACGATCCTGTTCGGAGTGCCTCGGATCTGGGAGAAGATCCTCGCCACCGTGCAGATCAAGCTGCACAGCGCCTCGCCGCTCAAGCGGCTCAACGCGCGGTGCTGGCTGGCGGTGGCCGACCGCATCGGCGCCACGCTGGTGCGTACGGGCGGCCGGCACACCGCCGGCACCCGGATGCTCTACGCGCTCGGCTGGGTGTTCTGCTACCGGGCGCTACGGGAGCGGATCGGCATGCGCCGGGTCCGCTACGCGTCCAGCGGTGCCGCTCCCATCGCGCCGGACGTGCTGAAGTTCTTCATGGGCATCGGCGTGGCCATGCACGAGGTCTACGGCATGACCGAGAACACCGCGGTGGCCACCGCCAACCGGCCGGGCCGGGTCAAGCTCGGCACGGTCGGCGAGCCGCAGCCGGGCATCGAGCTGCGGATCGACGAGGCGACCGGGGAGATCCTGACCCGGCACCCTGGCGTGTTCGTCGGCTACTTCCGCGACCCCGAGGCGACCGCCCGGGCCAGGACACCCGACGGCTGGCTGCACACGGGCGACGTGGGCGAGTGGGTCGACGGCACCCACGTCAAGATCACTGACCGGGCCAAGGACATCATCATCACGGCGGGCGGCAAGAACGTCGCGCCGAGCGAGATCGAGAACGCGCTGAAGGCGTCGCCGTACATCAAGGAGGCGATCGTCATCGGCGACCGGCGGCCGTTCCTGGCCGCGCTGGTCGGCATCGAGCTGGACACGGTGGGGGAGTGGGCCCAGCGGCGCGGCATCGCCTACACCACCTACCGCGACCTGTCCGAGAAGCCGCAGGTCCTCGCCCTGGTGAAGTCCATAGTGGATAGCGTGAACGGCCGGTTCGCCACGGTGGAGCAGGTGCGCCAGTTCCGCATGCTGCCCAAGGAGCTCGACCACGAGGACGGCGAGCTGACCGCGACGCAGAAGGTCAAGCGGGCGGCGATCGCGAAGCTGTTCGCCGACGAGGTCGAAAGCATGTACAAGCGGTGAGGGCCCTGCTGGAGGCGATGGTCCGCGGGCTCGGGGTGGGCAGCGTCTACGCGCTGCTCGCGCTCGGCTTCGTCATCATCTACAAGGCGACCCAGGTGATCAGCTTCGCCCAGCCCGCCTTCATGCTGGCCGGCGCGGTGCTGGTGACGTACCTGGTGGGACCGGCCGGGTTCTGGGTGGCCGTGCCGCTGGCGGCCCTCGGCACGGCGGTGCTGGCGCTCGGCGTGGAGCGGGTCGTGGTCCGGCCGATGGTGGGCAAGCCGGCGTTCGTGGTCGCCATCATCACCCTCGGCGTGGACGTGGCGCTCCGCGTGGTGGTCAACGGCTTCATCGGCACTGACGTGCGCCAGGTGCGCGACCCGTGGGGGTTGGAGACGGTGACCCTCGCCGGCCTCCAGGTGGAGCAGCGCCACATCGCCATGCTGGTCACCGCGACCGCGCTGGTCGCCGCCTTGTTCGCCTTCTTCCGCTACACCCGGATGGGGCTGGCCATGCGGGCCGCGTCGTACGACCAGGAGGCCGCGCTCGCCCAGGGCGTGTCGGTCGGCGCCGTGTTCGCGCTGTCGTGGGCGCTCGCCGGCGGGCTGGCCGCGGTCGCCGGCACCTTCGCCGCGGTGGGCAGCAGCGTGGACGGGTCGCTGTGGCTGATAGCGCTGATCGCCCTCCCGGTGATCATCCTGGGCGGCCTGGACTCGCTGCCCGGGGCGGTGGTCGGCGGCCTGATGGTCGGCCTGGTCCAGGAGGTGACCGCCATCTACCAGGAGGACTGGCCCTCCTGGTTCGGCGGTAACTTCTCGGTTGTCACGCCGTACGTCCTGATGATGCTGGTCCTGCTGTTCCGCCCGTACGGGCTGTTCGGCACGCGAGAGGTGGAACGGGTCTAGATGAGCGTCGGGCGGCCCCTGCTCCACACGTCGTACGCGGCGGACATGGCGATGTTCAACACGCTGACCAAGAAGGTCGCCTTCGGCGCCTTGGTGCTCGTCGGCCTTATAACGCCGCTCCTGGTCCCGGACAGGCTGCTCCACCTGCTCGCGCTGGGTTGCGCCGCGGCCATCGGGGCCATCGGGCTGAACCTGGTCACCGGGTACGCCGGCCAGGTCTCCCTCGGGCACGCGTTCTTCCTCGCCGTCGGCGCGTACACGGCCGCCGCGTTGGCGGGCGACCCGGCGAGCCGTCTCATCGGCTTCGGCGTCGAGAACATCCTGGTCTGGCTGCCGGCCGCCGGGCTGGTCGCCGCGCTCGCCGGGGTGCTCGTCGCACCGCTGGCGGTCCGGCTGCGTGGCCTCTACCTCGCGATCGTCACCCTCGGCCTGGTCGTGGTCGCGGAGTACGTGCTGACCGAGTGGCGGTCGCTGACCGGCGGCCGGGACATCGGGCGGCGCGCGGCAACGGCTGACCTGTTCGGCTACCGGTTCGACGAGCCGGGCGCACTCCTCACCCAGGACCAGAAGCTGTACCTGCTCACGTTCGTGCTGCTGGTGGTGTTCGGCCTGGCCGGGCGCAACATCGCGCGGTCGCGGGTGGGCCGGGCCTTCTCCGCGATCCGCGACCGGGACATCGCCGCGGGCGTGATCGGCGTCAACCTCGCCCGCTACAAGACGACCGCCTTCGCGCTGTCGTCCTTCTACGCCGGCTGCGCGGGTGCCCTGATCTACACGGTCGCCGGGCACTTCGGCCCGGAGCAGTTCACCCTGCTGCTGTCGGTCCAGTACATCGCGATGGTGCTGATCGGTGGTGCCGGCACGATCTCCGGCTCCATCATGGGCGCCCTCCTCCTGATGACGGTGCTGCCGGAGCTGACCCGCTGGCTGCCGGCGCTGCTGCCGTTCATCGGCGCGTTCCCGACGGACCGGCCGAACGTCTTCCAGGTCGAGACGATCCTCTACGGCGCGCTGGTCATCCTGTTCCTTATCTTCGAGCCGCGCGGGTTGTTCGGCATCTGGGTGCGCATCCGCAACTACTGGAAGGCCTGGCCTTTCTCCTACTGACCGACTCCTGCGTACTGGTTCATATCAACTGGAGGAATGAATGAAGAGGTTGTCCGCCGTCACCACGGTGGCGGTCCTGGTGCTGGCGGGTGCGCTCGCCGGCTGCCGTGGGGGTGACACCGACACCGGTAGCGGTGGCAGCGCGAGCGCGCCCGGCGTCACCAAGGAGGCGTGCCCGAACGCGGTCGACAAGAGCAAGGGCTGCATCTACCTGGGCATCATCTCCGACCTCACCGAGGGCCCCTTCAAGGCGCTGGCGGTCCCGATCACCGAGGCGCAGAAGGCGTTCTGGGCCCGGGTCAACAAGGCCGGCGGGATCGGTGGCTACGAGGTCGATGTGACCACGTACATCCGCGACAACAAGTACAAGGCCGAGGTGCACAACCAGGTGTACCAGGAGATCAAGGGCAAGGTGCTCGCGCTCGCGCAGACCCTGGGCTCGCCGACCACCGCGGCGATCATCGGCGACCTGAGCGCCAACAAGATCGTGGCGGCGCCCGCGTCGTGGACCTCGGCCTGGGCGTTCCAGGACGTGATCCTGGAGTCCGGCGCCAACTACTGCGTCGAGTCGATGAACGCGATCGACTACGCCATGGAGAAGTACCAGCCCAAGTCGGTGCTTGCCGTGCACTACCCCGGCGACTACGGCGCGGACGCGGCGGCCGGCGCCAAGCTGGCCGCTACCAAGCTCGGGCTCACCTTCAGCAACGTGCAGACCAGCACGGGCGCGACCAACCAGGCGGCGGCCGTCCAAGCGGTCGTCACCGGAAAGCCCGACCTGGTCATCCTGACGACGGGCCCGGCGGAGGCGGCCGCGATCGTCGGCACGGCGGCGCAGCGCGGGTACACCGGCCGGTTCATCGGCACCAGCCCCACCTGGAACCCCGGTCTGATCGGTGGCCCGGCCGCACGGGCGATCACGGCGCTCTACGAGTACTCCTCGCCGTGGCACACCTGGGGCACGGACAGCCCGGGCCACAAGGCCATGCGGGACGCCATCGGCAACCCGCCCGGTGGGCCCAACGATGGCTACACCTCCGGCTGGGTCTGGTCGTACCCGTTGAAGGCGGCGCTGGAGAAGGCCGCGGCGAACAACAAGCTCACCCGTGACGGCCTGCTGGAGGCCGCGAAGTCGCTGTCCTCTGTGGACTACGAGGGCATGCTGCCGACCGGCGCCGGCAACTTTGCCGGCGGTCCCGACGGGCAGGTCCGCCACACCGCCATCTACAAGCCCGACCCGGCCGGCCCGACCAAGGTCTCGCAGGTCAAGGACCTCTTCATCGGCCCGACCGCGCAGTCCTTCAAGCTGGAGCGGCCCTGCTTCGACCAGCTGTAGGGCTCTGGCCAGCTGTAGGCGACTCGTAAGGGCCCGGTCGGCGACCGCCGACCGGGCCCTTACGTGATGGGTCACGCACGTGGCGGGGCCGCACGCCGTGCGGTCACGCCGCGAGCCGGGACATCTCGCCGGCCGTACGGAGCAGCATCGCGATGCTCTCCTCGGTGGACAGGGTCATCGCGCGCAGCCGGTTGAAGACGCGCTCGTACGCCGCGATCTCCGCGGGCCGGTCCCGTAGCAGCATCTGGGTCTGCGCCTGCTCGAGGTAGAGCACGATCTCGTCGGCCGCGTCCGGGAAGTCGAACAGCAGGAACGACCCGTACACGCCGGGGTGGACGCCGGCGCGGAACGGCAGCACGCAAAGGTCGACCTGCGGCTGGGTGGCGACCTCGGCGAGGTGGTGTAGCTGGCCGCGCATCACCGCGGGGCCACCGACCGGGCGGTGCAGCACCGCCTCGTCCATCACCACCGAGATCCTCGGCGGGTCGTCGCGGCCGAACAGCTCCTTGATCCGGGTCATCCGGACCGCCACCCGGGCCTCGACGATGTCGTCGGCGACCTCGTTCAGCGCCGCGCCGGCGATGACCGCCCGGGCGTACGCCTCGGTCTGCAGCAGGCCGGGAACGATCGTCGGGTGGAAGCAGCGGATGCCGGACGCGTCGGTCTCGAAGCCGATGAACTCCAGGTACTGCGGGGCCAGCACGTCGCGGTACTGCGTCCACCACACCCGCTGCCGGGCGGAGCGGGCGAGCTTGAGCATCTCGTCGATCTCGGCCCGGTCATGCACGCCGTAGAGGCCGAGCAGTGCCCGCAGGTCGTTGACTGAGATGCTGACCGTACCCGCTTCGATGCGGACCAGCTTGGACAGCGACCACTCCATCTCCGCGGCCGCCTGCTCCTGGGTGAGGCCGGCGTCCTCGCGGCGCTGCCGCAGCTCGGAGCGGAGCCGGAACCGACCCGCGGTGCGGCCATGTGGGGCCGACATGCCTAACCCACGCTCCTTCATTCTTGGTATCAGGCAGACTGCCAGGCTGCTTTGGGCTCATCTCCGGCTCGATAGTTCGCCATCTGCCAGGTAGCTAGCTGACCTTACACCTCGGCGAGATCGAGTGACCAGAAGCTGACCGGCGCCACGGGAGCCGATCATAAAGAACAAGCATAGAAGTATGTATATATGTGATGACCCTGCTCGGGTGGCTGGTGGTGTGAGAAAGTGGTAGCGGCCCGTGTACCCAGCGTCGCCCAGTGCGGGCCTCGCCGGCGTCGGGACGGTCCGGCGTCCGGTGCCATCTTTTCGGCTGTAGGGGGGCGGGCATGGCCGAACTCGACCTCACCCGGGCGCAGTGGCGGAAGAGTTCCCGCAGTGGAGCCGAGGGTGACTGCGTCGAGGTCGCGGTGGTCGGTGACCGGGTAGCGGTGCGTGACTCCCGTGCTCCCCTCGGGCCGGTGCTCGTTGTGTCCCGGGCGGAGTGGGCTCGGTTCATGGTTGAGGTACGCAGCGGGAGCCTCGAACACTCCGTCATCCGCTGAAGCAGTCAACTGCGAAATACTAGCCATCACTGGACAAAATGCCTTGGCTACTTGCTACCTGGCTAACTGCGGCCCTTCTAATTTCCACGTGGCGTGGGTCACAATAAGGGAACGGCACCCGGCTGCCACCGGGTGCCGTCAGGAACCCCTCGCCAGCCCGACCCACGAGCCGCTAGGAG
>Ga0075420_100001794_pt1 | contig 18305 bp, 33 predicted proteins | sample SoiMetdeltSBSDD4_FD_75296 | JGI IMG/M metagenome (GOLD analysis project Ga0075420, IMG submission 75296) | Bulk soil microbial communities from a Populus tree surrounding site in Tennessee, USA - Soil MetaG P. deltoides SBSDD4 | ecosystem: Environmental > Terrestrial > Soil > Tree plantation... | reverse complement strand
ACACAAGATACGACCCGAACCCCACCTCGCGCTCCACACAGCTTCTCTGGAAAGAAAAGAAAAAAGCCCCCAGGGAATAGGTCCCTGGGGGCTGAAAAAGGCATATTAAACGAAAGCCCTGGAGAGCTGGTCTCCAAGGCTTTCTACCACATTTAGCCATTCCGATTAAGGTAGGCTTCGACTCTGGCGACGGGAGGCTTGACCTAGCCTCGGAGGCTTCATAGGAGACCAGCTCTCCGAAGTTTTAGCGTTTACACCTAGAGCAGTACCACCTAACACGTCCCATCAAGTTATAGGTAAAGCCTTCCTTTTGGGCGAGCATAGCGGCTACGGCTATAATGATGTGTTCTGGTCCCTTGTGTCCGCATATGTCGCAGGTGACCCTATGGGTGCATTCTGATGGTCTAGGCGGCATAGGTGTAGGGATACCTGACAGACCTTTGGCTACTCCGTCGTTGAATGCTCGATATCTCTCGGTGTCTTCTTTGAGTCCCATGATAACCCCCTAGCTGTTGAGCAGCTTCCTGACTTTTTCTGAGTACTCTTCTGGAGTCATGTTCCAGAAGTCTTTGCAGAATGGCATGGTGTGGAATACGGCTAGAACCTTCTCATGCTTAAATGCTATTGATGCCCCTCCCCTACAGAACGGGCATTTAAGCTGAATCTGGTCTGTTATCTCACTTATTATCCGTTCGGCGTCATTTAGGCTCATAGAGAGTTACCCCCCGGAAGTCTCCTACCTTCCCTGTTCTAGCTTGTGTGGTGTGGTGCTCCACTCTAGCGAGCACCAAACGGCCGTTAAAGGACCGTGGGATAGTAGTTCCGAAAGGAGCTGTCCCATCTACAATGCTTTGCGCCCAATCTGTCATCTCTTTCGTTGGAGTACCTCTAAAAGGGACCATTCCGGACGTACCTCCTGCGCGTTTGGCATACAGCAGTAATGCAGTTCCAACGAGAAGCATAGCCAAGCTTGCGCCCCACATCTAAATCACCCCTTTCCTGGCCTTGGAGTAGTCCAGGACCAATATTCTATCGCCCTTCGCAGGTTTCTCTTCCTCTTCTACGTCCCCTGTCCAGCGGCGTTCACAGCTCCCGCAAACCTTGGTAGTTTTGCGGCGTACGCCGTCAGTCATGAGGCTGAATCGCCATTGGCGTACGCCGCAATGCAGGCACCCCATAGGCCGATGGCCGGCCCCTTTTGAGGACCGGCCATCGGTTGGGAGGCTAGGAGGGCTACCCGAGCCCATACTTAACCCTAGAGCTGGTTGACGTCAATGACGTCAGACGAGCTAGGCCCCTTGAAATACCAGTTGCTTTCCCCGGTTTCCTTCCCATCGTCATCCTTCGACTTGCGTTCGACGATTGTCAGGATGAGGCCGGTTTTGGGGTGCTTGTAAGGGCCTTTGCTACCGCCCATGCCAGCGCAAAGCCCCTGGACGATAGCCGAGCGCTTCTCCTTTGCAGCCTGGAGAGCTTTCATGCAATCCTGGTAGACCTTGTCTGCGGCGTCGTACTCAGCGAAGTGTTTGACGTACTGTTCCTTATTGAGGCGTTTCGGGTCGACTGCTTTTTCCGTTGAACCGTTCTGTTCTTTCTTGTTTGCCATGGGAGTACCCCTTTCATCCCTAGGCATATCATGGGAAGGCCTAAGGTTGCAAGACTTTTGACCTACTCAGTGTAAGTCCGTGGGATCACTATTCTTTTTGGCTTCTTTAGCAGATTCCCTAGCCTTGCATGCGAAACGTCTAGCCATGAAAGCAAAAAACCCACTTATCATAGGTGGGCCTAATGCAATGATGATTTGAGTAATGTCGAGGTTCATTTACCCCGGATAGGCCTCCCGACCTTCTTTTTACAGTGCTAATCCGAATACAACTGCGATATCGGCAGCGTTAGCAGCAGCGTTTTGATTCGTAATAACGAGAGCACGACAGACGCTAGGAAGCGGAATCGTTTGATTTACGTTCAAAGCTTGCTGAATAGTGCCAAAGAAAAGACCAGCTGGATTATCCAAGAATTGAATCATGAGGGCAATTGATAGAGCAGTGACTTGGTCAGTTGCGAAGACAGTCACGTTAGCCGCATAGTTGGGGACGAGAATGGTGCGGTTTTGGTTTTGGGGTAGTGAAAAAATACGGGTTGTAAAGGTTGGCCCTCTACTAATGGCATTGCCGTAACCAAAGGCTCCCCCAATATTGATAGTAGGAAAGCCACCTGGAGCACCTGTGAGAGCTGTATAAATAGCTTCAATTTGAAGGGATGTCCCGACAAGTGTTAATTGAGTTCCCGTCCGAATGTCCACGAGAGCTTTAGAGAGGTCGTCACCATTGCCCCAAGTCAACTCAGCTTTTAAATCGACACTTCGGTCGGTAGCTGTTGGAAAGAACGGACTATCGAGATTGACGATTAGCTCTTGTGGATTAGCTGTATTTTCGGCATTCGCCTGGAGGATAACTCGTTTGGTCGAGTTTCTAGGTGGTATGAAAGTAACTGGATTACCTCCCTCCGGAATAGCGGCAATCCCTCCCCAAAGAACGGTAGAAGCGGCGACGTTTGCAAATACGTCAGGCGGACCTTCTACACCTGTCTTTCTGCCGAGATTTTGAGTTTGCTGTTTGGAAATATCTCCAATCGCACCTTCTTCAGGATTGATTTTCCACTGTCTATAGATTTGAGGTCTGGTGAGATTAGGAAGTGCTGCCGGTACTAGTTCTTCCCTAGGAGTTCTCCAATTAGCTCGATTGACCATATTTTCTCTGCTCATACTACTTTCCTCCGTAGGGCTATAACAGGCAACTAAAGAGAGAGCGGCCCAGCAAGCTAGGCCGCTTCTCCGTCGCGGCAAACCGCTCACGTTAGCTAGCTCCGATATCCCCGATTTCCTCGATGCTAACCCAATGGTTTTCATCGGTAGCAACAGCAGCCACGAAAGTAGAAATGGTTAGCACGTTGGTAGCCACGCTATGCTGGTGATTAGCGTTGCCTGCCCCACCTTCAATGCCGACAGTCACTTTAAACTGAGCAAGAGAGAATGTACCCATACCGGTAAAGGTATAGGTATAGACGCCTGCTCCAGTCCTAGCGATGACAGCTGGCACAGTAAAGCTAAAAGGGTTGGGAGCAGTTCCAGCTTGAGCTTGTGCAGCTCCGGTACCGCCTGCGACACGTGCAAAAAACATCGTTCTCATGTTCGATTGCTCCTTACTTGTTTATAGTGATTTACCGCGACGAATTGCATTCAATGAATGTATTGAAGCAAATCCAACAGCTGCTAATGACAACCAGAATAGCCAATGCTTCCCAGCTTTGGATTCTGGGAACTCCTCAAGTTTCTCCTTAACGGTAGGTAGAATGTCAGCCATTTACTTGCTTGCCTTGTAAACAGCCATGGTGATACCAAGGCCAGTCACGAGAAAACCTAGAACCCACGGAAGTGCATTAGGTCCTCTGAGTTTTCCAATGAGCGCATTAGTTGCTGGTAGGCCTTGAGGAGTAGGCCCACTTGCAAGTGTAGTACTAGCTTTCTGGGGAGCTTTAGTGGTTGGTTTACTTGGTCCAACCGTTGCGCCACGGGTTGGCGTATTGGGTTTGACAACTGTTCTTTTTTGCTCAGGTACGAACAGTGTAGGATTATAGTAGTTCGCATCATTAGAACTCTGTGTCTTTGAAAGGACCTCTTCCTCTGACACTCCTTTAAACTGGTCAGGATGCGAGCGGATATATGCAATAGCTTGGTCCCTAGTCATTTTTCCTCTTTATCTGGTGTGATGATATCCACATCACAGAAATCAATTTCTTGAGAGCCCCCATTTAACGAGTCCGTAACTTGCTCCTCCTGCGAGTCCGAGGATGAGCAAGTTTCGCCAAAGTTCCGACGCAAGAGGTACCGGAACTCTAGGCCGACCCTTGCCGCTATTGTAAACGGCTCGGATGGTAGAGACGATATCTCCGCGTCGGATGACTCCAGTGCCCGCACGGTCGAAACCGGCGTTTTGAGTGTAAACAGCTTTTTCGAAACCTGAGCCGTCACGCTTCCCAACAATGAAATCGTCCGGCTGTCCCATAGCACGAGGGAAAAATACCGCTAAGTAAAGGTCCTCAAGTGAACGAAAACGACCGAATCCCAAGAGATATTTATAGACGTAGGTTTGCTGCTCAGCCAGAGACATCCCACGTAGAGCTTGAACGGAAGTTCCCAAGTCGATAGCGGTCTTTGGCATAAACTGAATCGCCCCAGTAGCTCCAGAAGACTTGTTAACCGCTTTTGGGTCAAAGTTGCTCTCAAATTTCTCAACTGCATAAAGCCAGTCTGGGTCAAACCCTAGACTATCCGCGACGCTAATAATAGCCCGGTGGTCAGCTGCTGAGAGCTTCTCCACTCCAGGAATACCAATAACGTCGCGGGTAGCCAAACTCATGAAAAAACCTTCTTACGTAGTGGTCTGGATATTAGCCATTGCATGACCAAGCGGGTAGATAGCGCCAGTCTGGGGATTCCAGATATATTGACAGCCATCTTCACAGAGAATCTCTCTCTTTCCCGAAAAGGGATGCGGGTCAGTTGCACTGACCACAGGAGACCCATTGATATGGGTCGGCACATTGGTCTTATCTCGGGAATCGCTTTTGACGTTCTTTTCGGTCTTTTCGGTCTTTTCGCTATTCATTGTTTTTCTCCTTTTATCATCCGCCTGTTTGACGGCACTTGCTAAAGATATCCTACTACTGTGGTTATAGCCACGCCAAAGGTATTACCCCGGATAGGTTCCTCCGATTTCGCTAATATGAATCCACCAGTCACAATCAAAGTCCGTACCGATATTATCGGCAAAGTCGATTTCAAAAACCGTGGAACTGACAATGGTAGGACGTGGCGATATGAGATTACCGAATGAGTTTTCTAGACAGAATTCCCATTGGTAATTACTTCGGTCAAAAACGAAACCGAATGTTAGGCGATAGTTACCGGGTGCAAGCTTAACAGGTGTGCATGTAACTGATTGCGGATTAAAGGGATTAGAGCGGAGAGCGCTTCCACTCTGGAACCCTCCGGTAGCGCCATTAATCCTAGCAAAAAATGCTGTTCTCATACATCTCCTATTTTCCGCTGAGTCTAGCAACTCCGCTGAGTACATATCCCAACGCTGCAAAACCAAGGATTCCACCCCCTAGCCAAACGAATTTTTCCCAGTCTGCTTTAGGGAGCTTCTGTTTTTCCTCTTCTTTTCTCGTCTCGATTCTAGCTCTCACCTGATTAGATGCTTCAGGGAGATGGCTTTCGACAATTGGAGCAACAGCCGGAATAGGCTTAGTCAGCTTTGATGCTGAGTCCCATCCAACAGCTTTGGCTCTCCACTGGTCAATCCGTTTGCTCCACTGGTCAAGCTCAGAGTCTGAGATACCAACCGTCAAAGCCCCTAGAACACTTCTGTCTACTTCCTGAGAGAAGAGGTCTCTCCACTCTATCGCTGTCTGTTTCCAAGCTGCTAAGTCTACCTGTGGAACTGCATTCTTTCCGACCAATAGAGCAATAAGGTCGTCAAGCTGGTTAACATCATTGTTAACCGTATGCAGTTTATCAGACATGACCCTTGTATTTCAGTGCTAGAAAGATGACTCCAGCGATACCAGCTGGAACTAGCAGTTTTTTCCACTGCATAGGTTCTTTCTTAGGTTTGAGAACCGTTGCGACGCTAGGACTATCACTCTCAGCCCCTACAACGGTTCTTGAAACGGGACCGATAGCCACGGGAGCATTAGCCATTAGAGTTTCCCTGCGAGTTTATTCAACGTTTTGCCTACTTCATTAGACACAGTCCCGACACCATGAACGCCCCAAGCAACAGGAGACAATACAGTTTTGACGATAGAGGCCAATGTTTTGGAAACAGCATGGTCTCCCATAATTACCTCGCCACGAACCATGAAACCGAGTCCACCAGTTCTCCGTCCCAATGAAGCGGCGAAAGCTGGATTGGATTGTCGGATAACATTGAAAGCGGCAATGGTTCTAGGATTGCCTTTTACGAGATTCGTGCGAAACTTTGCGACGCTTCTAGCAATAGCTCTAGTTTGAGCTGGTGTTGGTTTCTTAGCAGGAGGAGGCTTGTTAAAAGCTCCTCCCAGACCACGGAAGGATTTGACAGCTTGCGCAACCGCCCTGAGCTGTGCCTGTTCAGGGGCGGACCCGGGGGGCGACATCGGGGTGTAAGAGGGCACCCCGGGCGGAGGAGCGGCCACCGGGGGCGGTCCGGCATAGCCCCCACCAAATCCTCCAGGGGCATACGATTCGCCTCCTCCCTCAGATTCGGAAGGTCCCTCAATAGGCCCCTCCTCATCTTCTAGAGGACCTTCCTCACCTTCCTCTTCCGTTTCCTCGTAAGCCGCTTCTCTCTCACTTTCTTCCTGGCCTACCAGCTCTTTCCACTGCTGATAGCGTTCTGGGCTAACCCATTGTCGAGGGTCGGTAACCGGGTCTTTGAGTTCAGAATCATCCGCCCCCATGATTTCATATTCAGCTCCAATGAGCTCAGCATGAACGGGGTCCAAATAGATTTCACCATGGGGAAGGATTCGCCCATAGCTAGAAGGAGTTGACGAACTAACGGTAACAGTTCCAGGGCGAGCCATTGGCCCTCCTTTACAGCTTTCGGCCGATTGTAGACAGCGTGTTTCCCAGGAAGTGAGCCAGATTACCAGCTTGGCTAAAAGCCCAACGAACGGGAATGGCTGCTGTATTGATTAGACCAGCCGCTTGACCTGTAACGGTGCGAGCAACCGGAGCAGCTCCCACACCATAAGACGTTCCTGGTGTGTAGGTCTTAAAATCCGAATGTTCTCCAACATAGTGCCTACGTCGCATGATTCCTCCTTATTAGATAACGTGAGAGAGTCTTTGGAGCTGGTGTCCAGTCCAGTGAAAGGCCCCTGCTCCAGTTCTGAGAACCCAAGCGGCAGGCGAAAGAGCTGTTTTGACAATGCCGCTAACTGACAAGCCAGCTACCAAAGGGGTATCACCACATTCCTCCTTTACGCAAACAGCAATAGCCCTGAGAGCATTTGCCTTGCGAGGGTCGCTAGATGCTTCTCCAGCAAGCTTCTTTAGGAAGGCGATTGCTCCAGGGTCTTTCGCGCAAATGAGTTTGGCCACCTTTGAAGCGTCAGCATGCGCGTTAGGATGCATGCAAAGATGACGGTAAAAATTCTTCTGTCTTTCTTCATGTGACATGGGATATGCCCTTTCTGATTTGAGCAACGAACCATTGCAACCATGTCTCCTCAGTCATGGTTGAAACAGCAACCGTCATACCCGCTTTGCCGCTAGGTGTAGCGGCTACTCTGGTAGCAACAGCTTTTTTCATAAGAGGAGGAGCACCCTTCAAACCATGAGAGGCGTAATAAGCTAGTTTCTTCTGTGGACTCGTATTGGGAGGGGGAGGAGGAGCATTCACGGCCCCAACGTGAGAAGCCATGGCAATATCGAATCCTAAACGGGCCGGCCCCTGAAGCTTATTTCTTACACCTGTCAGAGTGCTTTCATTCACTCCACTATGAGCCATTAATCCGAGTCCAATCCGATAGCCTTCCTCTTGAGGCTTCTGGACAATTCCCTTAGCAGCCTTGAAAAAGGGATTCTTGGTCATCTGAGCAGTGCCGACTTTAGCCAATGCCGCCAATTGCATTGGCCCAACGTTCTTAATTGCGTTAGTCGCTACTGTCTGAAGTTTTTGACCCTGACCAATTGCAATACCTACGTCATAGGCCTTTTGCAAATTGGGAGGAAGTTGCTTACGACCTTCCTCTAGAGCAGCTTTCGGAATGTTCTCTCCCTTAGCGGCTTTCTGAGCAATAACGAGAGCAGAGGCCAAACCCTTCTTTGCAGCTTCAGGCAAACGAAGCTGGTCAAGAGCTGCACTGCCGGCAGCTGTAACAATGTTAGCTCCAGAAACAGCCGCTTGCGTGACTGAAAAAATAGTCTGAGCAAGTGCGCCGCCTGGAATCATACTTTTGACACCTTCTACCAATGCTTTATCAATTCTCATTCCTGACATGAGAGCGGTAGAAGCTGCAATAGCTCCAGCAACGCCCGGACCAATAGCCGGAATCATGCTGATAACAGTTTTTGCGTAAGGAGCTATTTCTTTGATTCCTGAAACCTTGTCTTTAAGGTCATTCAGTAATGCTCTATCTATTCGTTCTCCTTTTAAGACGGCGTCTGTGAATGTTAAAGGTCCTATCGCGATACCAAGTACACCATGAATCCCCGGACCAATAAGGGGAATCTTCCCAGTTAGTGAAACGCCCGCCTTAACGACAGACGTCACCCCATGGTGAACCGTGGCAATGGCTCTACCAGCTGCTCTAACTGCTTTCTTGAGCCATCCGAAGGCCATTAGGTTGCAATCCCTTTCGCCCGATTCGCCACACCAGTATCTACAGCCCCAAGTGGTAGCTTGAGTGTTTCCCCCTGAGTAATCTTACCTGCCATGATTCGATTCTGATTTGAGCCATTCGCCTTAGCCAAAGCAGAAAGACCCAATCCAAACCTCTTGGCAATTGCTCCGGGAATATCTCCAGGGGCAACCTTATATTGAGTGATTTTGACAGTTACTGAAGTAGGAGCAGGCAAAACAGCCGTTGGGGTTACTGGAGGAAGGCCAGGAAGTGTGAGAGGAACTCCGGCTAAATTCGCCGCTTTCTGCAATGCAGCTATGGCCGAAACACTATCCCCGGTCTTCTGAAGTCCAGAAGCCAGCTGCTTTAGCATCAAAGGGTCATTGCTCGTAGCAATAGTATCTGACACCTTTGCCTGAAGTGTATTAGGAGGAGTCGGAGAAGCTTTAGCAGCTCTACCCCATACGTAAGTTCCTGCGAGAATGACTCCTCCTGCTGAAACTAGGATTAGCGGTAGATGTTTCATGTCACAATCCCCATAGCTTGAGGTCTAGGGCCAGAGTCTTTGAGACCAGGGGGGATTAACCACGGCTTTCCAGCAAACATCGCTTGCTGTTTATTGAAGTTGAAAACAGTAGTGAAATCAGTTCCAAATCGAGCTGCCACAGCTGTTGGCCTATCACCCTTAACAGGCATATAGGTTTTTGGAGCTGATAGAGCTGGTGGAATCGAACGTTTCCTTTTTTTCAATGACAGGAGAAGTAACAGACCAGCTGTCCCAACTAATCCGTACTTGATTAGAGTCGTATTCATTTAATCCGCCTCGTTCGTTCCCATGCCTAGAAGTCTGGAAGGGTCCTCATAACCTCTCCCAGGAATGAACACTAGGATATGGTATAGAGTAGCTTCCTGACCACTAGGCATCCTTACTAAACGATGGCGCCAAGCGGGACGAGCAGGAATGCCGGAATTCCTAAGCTCAGCTACCCGCCAGGCTGCCAAATCTTCACAATCTCCGCCTCCGGCTTTAATGACCTCACCAATGGTGGGCCATAGCTCCTCACCTTCTCTCTCTCGAATGAATCGAACGCCACTCTTATAGAGTGAAGGCGTACCAGGATTCTTTTTGAGATACTCAAGGTTGAGGGCGATGAGAGCCCAGAGAAGAATCTTTAAGACTCTATCTCTGGACTCCTCATCCTGACTAACGGAGATACGAAATGTGAGTTCAAGCACAGTAATTTACATTACCGTGAGACCACGCATCGCGCCTTGAATCGGCGAAGTACCCAGGGAGTTATTCTGGACTTGCACCGAAATGGCTTGCGAAATCTGAGCCGTATCACCTTCGAAACCGCTATCGAAGGACTGCTCAGAGAAAAGACGAGCAGGCATGCCACCAGTCGCAACCAATTGAGGCTTAACGCCAACGAACAGGTTGAGAACAGAGAACAGACCAGCAACGTCCGACGGAATGACAAGACGGCTAGGCTTGAACAGACGCTGCGGGTTATTCTGGAGAGTACCAGTAGCACCCGCTGCAACCGTCGTACCTGAGGTCAGGTTCAAGGGAAGGTAATGACGCTTCCAAAGTCCCTGACGTGCCTGGACAGAACGAATGCGAGCACCTACAGGAGGAAGCCTGGCCGGAGCTGCTCCCATTGCGAGCAGACGAGCAATATCGGGGTCATCTCCGATATAGCCGACCAATTCCTCATCTCCGACGAGTTCCTCATCTCCAATGTAATCAGCACCGATATAATCAGCGCCGATAACCATAGGAAGACCTTCTTTCGGAAGACTAGCAATAGCTGCAATCAAACGATGATTCATGTTTTCTATCTCCGTTGTGAACGCCCTCCTAGGCTCCACATTCATAACGGAGAGGAACTTACTTCTGCTTAACCTCCACTCCGATATCCTGAGCAGCTTCGGACATTGCGTCCACTGCACTTCTCCGAGGCTTAGGAAGTTGACGAACTTGTCCGTTTTCCTCCACTACCTCAGTCTTAGCTTCGCCTTGTGCGAGCTGTTTCGTAGGTTGCTGGCCTAGAAGCTTCTCATACTCTTCCTTAGAGAGTACGACGCCACCAGCCATTTTTACCGCCTCAATAACTGCATAGCCACCCAAAACACCATTACCAAGATTATGAAGGTGTTCCGAATGCCTTCCAGGAAGGTCGAGAAAAGCGGCCAATGAGAGGCTAGCTCCGATAGCGGCCACGATAGGAATGTCGGGACCAATTGTAACCTCGCCCCATTTAGCGTGCGCTGCTCCTACTGCCGCGGCAGCTCCCACAGTTTCTACCAGTTTGAATACTTCCCCAACCTTCTCTTCAGTCTTCCCACGAATGCGAGTAAGCTTAGCCATTGCGGCATCAGCTCTTTTCATGAGTTCTTGAGCTTTAGCAGGGGATACGCTGAGATTAGTTGCCATGATTAGACCTTTCCTCTTGAGGTTTGGGGTCTCCCAACACCCATATTACCATCGCGCAAAGTAAACACCAATAGGTAGGTGGGCAATGCGTTATACTTGCTTGCCCCCTGTCAACGTCGGGTTTCCCTCCACTGGTGGCCCGGTGGTTCCCTTTCCCCAGTTGACAGGGGGTTTTTATATAAATAGAGTTGTCCTCAAATGGGAAAAAATGAGGACGAAACCTCGTACGAGCCAGAAAACGAGCCCAGTAGCGAAGAGTCAGGCTTCCTCACTCGCTCCGAGGCCGCTAAAAAAATAGGTATCTCAGTTAGCAAACTGAGAATACTAGAGGCAGCTGGACGTATTCCTAAGCCAGCTCCAAGGCCAGGGTCTAACTCCAGCGTGCCTGTTTTTCCTGAAGCTGTTATCAGTGAATATCTAACAGAGCACGGAGAGAAACCAGAGAATGCATTAGCGGAGCTTCTCGTTAAAGCCAAGGATTTGCTTACTCAGGAGCAAAGCCATATGGCTCGGATGTTTGATAAATACATGGGGCTATCTGACAAACTGTTTGGACAGCTTACAGACAATCTCAAAAACCAGCATGACCATATCATGGCTCTAGAAAAGCAAGCTTTCGACATGCGAGAAGCTGCCGATAAAGTCTTGAATCTGGAGCATGAAAGGAAGATGGCAGAACTTAAGGAGAACCGTAAGGAGCAAATGCAAAAGGTCGCTATCCAGCAAGTTATGCAGTTTGCTGGGCCTTATCTCCAGAAGAAACTAGGGATTGAAATCCCAGTTCAAGGTTCTGGAGAACCTTCGCAGGAAGCTCTTTTAGGTCAAGCTGTAGTGGGCATGTTAATAGGCATGCCAGATGAGAAATTTGCTTCTCTTAAGGATATCGTCGGAGAGGAAGCCTTTAACGTTCTGTCTGGAGTCCGTATACAAGCAAAGGGAGCTAACTGAAATGAAATCAATGTTCCAACTAACGCTAGAAGCTGCTCTCAATCACTATGCCGGAAAGGCAGTGCAGGAAGCGATTGATTATATCGCTAGCCTAGATGAGGACGACCTAAAAGAAATGGCCGCTCACCTAGACGAGTCTTACAAGGCGAAAGCCTATGCTATCTGGGGAGCGGCCAGGGGTTGGGGTTCTTCTCCTCTTCCTTCTACCCTTCCGCCTCCGCTTTCATCAAAGACTGACCCAAGTCCAGAAAAGTCCTAATAGAGGAGTTCTCTTTACCAAGGGCGTTAATTGCCGCTAGCTCCTCATCTGGAATGTTCTCATACCATTCCAGTGAATCACTCAAATCGGCGTCCTCTGCGAGGTCTCCTCCGACCATATCGGAGAGAGCATGTAGCCACTCCAGTAACGTCATTTTGCCCATTCCAATTTCGTAATAGCAGGAGGCTCAGACACTAGTCCGGCCTCCTGACTCATTTTCACGGTCCTATCCCAAAAGACTTTCCGAGCCTCCCCAAAGGTCGGAAATTCCTTTTGACGTGTAACAGTACCGTTTCGAACCTCTCTCAAAAGGTACTGTTTCAGTCCTTTGCCAACTATCTCAATATACCAGCTCCCATTATGAATATCTGCAAACTGGTAATGTCGACAGATGGCATAGCCCGGACCGGGGAACACTCCAAAAGGCGTTCCCCGGTCTTTGACGTGAGGCATCATTAGGAGAAGTCCGGAACCTCAAGTGGCGTGGTTGGTTCTGGGAACGTTGGAACGGGTTGAGGTACCGGAGGAGGTACCGCCGTTTGGGGTTCCTGTTGAGGACCGGGGGCAATTCCCATAACAGCCGCCGGACCCTTGAATGACTCCACAATATAGTGGAGTGAGGTCAACGCATGCATAACCAGTTCATTAGGCGTACAATGCGAAGATGCCTTGTTATTGAGATACCCGCAAATCGTGTAGGCTCCACAGAGTGTTAGGGTTGAATCACCATTAACACTTCTGTTGAGTTGTTCTACGATGTATCTCGCATGACTGACGTGACTTGGGTCGTGGGGAAGCGGAGCAGAGGACATTAAACCATGGTGGACAACCGCAACCGCCTGAACCATTTTCGGGTCTAATTTCATATTGATTCCCTTATGTTGAATCTTCGGATGACTAGCTCGATTGTTTCTATCGCATCGTGGACTTTTGAGTAGTCCTCTGGCGAAACCCTTGGGTCACCATAGATAGCCTTCCGAAGTCTATCCAGGTGACCCAAGTCGTTATCGTATCCTTTTTCCTCTCTATTAAGGAGAGGACGTCCTTTACGCCTCTTGCTCGTCGCCATAGGATTCGGGCGTATCTTCTGAACTCGGCGGAGGATTGTTCGTAGCAACGTTTCGGAACGGAAGTTCTTGACGTAGGCTACGGACTCGGAAATCCCCTGTAATCAGAAGCTCCTCACCAGTCTTCGGAGAGAGAACGTCATACAGTTTCATCGGATTGGGCTTTCCCGTGTCTCTCTCACCAATGCGATACATGTAGACCGGAACGTTAGCCAAATCCTTGAGAGGAAGCATTCCGGGCTTATACCAGACTCCAATCAAGTCTCCTTTCTTGTCGGTAAAAACCTCTCCGTCTGAGGTCTGAAGTTCGTTGTCTCCCATCGATTCTCCAATCACCAGCACAGAGCATTTCCGTGCGTCGATTGAATTGTCGACTGCTCTAGCGAGTTTCGGAACGAAGTGGACGGGTGTTTCTCCCTCTATCCAAAACCCTTTAACTTCAGTTGACCTCTTGGCGTAGCCGACAGGAGTTGCGCGTACTTTTCTGCTCTCGCTTGCTCCGTTGCTAGGCTCACTCTGGGTTGCTTCTCGTTTGGTTTGCGACTTGTTTTTTGCCATTGGTATCTTCTCCCTTTCTTACCGTCTCCAGGATTTTCATAGATGTGACAACCATTCTGGTGTGAATCCTTAACACACTGGAGAATGATAGGTGTGTAGGTGGCAGGGTGAATAGCTTCAATCGTTTGGGAGCACCTTGACACTTGACCGTCCCCAAAGGATAGGATAGGGGTCGGAGTAGCGTCAACGATTTTTGCAAAAATCGACGACTCGCCTAGGAGGGCGTACCAATGGGAACGAAAGAGGAATCATCTCCCTTCAAACTAGTGAAGGGATATAGTGCACAATTGCTCCCCAATCACGTAGCCGCTGGACGTTGCGGCGAATGTCGAAAGACAGTCTACGTGAGCGCTTCAAAAGGAAACGGAAAGACCTATCAGGGAATCATCTATCTACACTTGTCCTGTGAGGTCATCTCTAAACTAGAAGGTGAAATCAGCCAGATTATCCCTATTCCGGTCTACCATTCCAAATGACTCCCTTTTTCATTCACTGGTTACGCCTTGAATATGAACTCTATCCAGTGGAGATTTACTATGTATCAATACGTTTGCCAGCTGCTAATGATAGCAGCTCCGTGGCTTTCACTCGCCGAAATTCAAATACAGGCAAGAGACATATCAACGGTAACAGGAAATGACGCCGAGAAAGCGAAAATGCTCGTTACGACCGGGGCTATTGAGACTGGTTTTAAAGAGCGATATACGCGTTGCGATTGCGAACCGCGGGAATGTGATGACGGAGCTGCTATCTCTGTCTACCAGCTGCATTCCTATTGGTGGGGAGTCAATTCCAGGGAGTCTATTTGCAGCTCGAATCTATTGGCGACCAGAATCGCAGCTCAAGCGCTATCGTTTCTTCGCTCTAGAGCCGGAGCTAAAGAAGCACTCCGAATCTATGTTGGAAGAAACGTATCCGTATCCGACCCAAGAATAAAGGCTAGGTGGGAACTATGGGAGAAACTGTCTTCCCTCACTATGTAGAGAACGTGATAGGAGGAGAAAAAGAGGAGCCTACCAGGAAGATGATTCTTGCTGGTAAGGCTTGGCTTGATAGCCATCCTGGTATCGTGCCACAATTCGAAGTTAATAGCGGTGTTATGCAGTGTTTGAACAATGCCGCCATTGAACTTATGATGGCTATTCTAGCTGTTGCTCCACTTACCAAAATCGAAATTGATGGTAAGGAGCATGATAGCTGTGATGAAGCTATGTTGCAAACAGCTATCAATCATTGTTCCTTCATCCGAAATTGGACATGGGAAGGCTATCTAAAAGCTATGACTCCGGTAGAACGCCGGTGTACCTGCTCAGGAAGTCCACCATATAACATCAATTGCATGAGTCATGGTCATCTAGTTCCTAGAGGACCGTTGCTCTCATGATGATAGAGCACCTTCCTTTTGGTGACCCTTGCGAGGTTTGCGGAAACGACGCCTCTAGACACCGAAAGCCACGTATCAGGCCAGGAAGAGTCAAAAACAAGGTCTATACCTATGAAAGACCTCTCAGACAGGAGAGAATCATAGGAATCGACGGAGAAGGTCAAGGCAGGAGTCCCCACCTCTACACCTTCTTATGTGCGTGCGATGAATTCGGCTGGAGCGATTCCGTAGAAGATGAGGACGGACTCACTACCCGCGCATCCCTAGACATGCTTTTAAAGCTCCCCGAACGGAGCTTAATCGTAGGTTTTGCTCTAACCTATGACTTTACCAAGATACTACAGGACTTACCAGACAAGCTCCTTTACATGCTCTTTCACGAGAAAGAGAGAGCTTTTTATCACAAGGGATTGAAGCGTATCAGCTACGCTCCAATAGAATGGCAAGAATACCGCCTTAACTACATGAATAGGCGTTTTACCATTCAAAAGGGGAAACGTCGGGTCACTGTCTGGGATATCTTCCGTTTCTTTGCATGCAAATTTACTCAAGCTCTAACAGATTGGAAAATTGGAACTCCTGAAGTTGTTAAGGCTATGGGAGAAATGAAGGACAAGAGACATGAATTTGACCAGCTATCAAAAGCTTCTGTACGCGATTATTGTCATAGTGAATGTTATAATCTTGCCCATTTATGCAGAGCGCTCCTTAATGCGCATAATGAAGCTGGTTTGCCTCTCCGTAATTTCTATGGCGCTGGGAGTACTGCTAGCGCACTACTTGACAAGCTGGATATTAAGTCGAAGCTAGGGAAGCTTCCTAGCATTCACAAGGTAAAGCTAGAATACGCTATCGCTTGCGCTTTCTTTGGTGGAAGGTTCGAAAACAAGTGTATTGGGCCCGTAAAACGCAAAGTTTACGGAAGGGACATCCACAGTGCATATCCCTATCAAATCTATCAGCTACCATGTCTCGTACACGGGAAATGGGAATACATTAACTCGTGTAAGAAGAACATTCGGCAGATACAAGCTGCGTCCCTCGCCCTTATCCACTGGAGACTCCCAGTTAGTAGGGATGCTAGCCATGCGTGGGCGCCATTTCCTGTTAGGGCCACTGATGGGACTATCGCCTTTCCGAGAGCTGCTAAGGGAGGCTGGTGTTGGAAGCAAGAATTTCTAGAAGCCTGTAAGCGCTTCCCACATGTCGAGATGACAGAAGCATGGCTCTATCACACAGATTGTGACTGTCATCCCTTCAAAGAAGTCCCCAAATACTACCTAGAACGACTCAAACTAGGTAAAGACGCCAAAGGCATCGTATTAAAGCTCGGACTCAATAGCATCTACGGAAAGCTAGCTCAGTCTAGAGGAATGAATCCCCCCTATCAAAATTGGATATGGGCTGGAAACATTACCTCAGGAACTAGAGCACAGCTCCTCTCTGTCCTTACAGATGACGTTATCATGGTGGCCACAGACGGAGTTTTCTCCACTGAGCCTATTAAACCGCCTCCTCCCATTGAAACAGGGACAAGCCATGTAGAGAAGCCTCTAGGAGACTGGGATAAGAAAGACTACGACCGTGGCATGTTCGTCATGCGGCCAGGAATCTATTTCCCACTTGACCCTACAGAAGAGCAGTTGAAAGACGTTAAGGCTAGAGGTCTCGGAAAAAGCGTCCTCTATACACAGTGGAAACGCATGGTAGACGCCTTTGAGAGCAAGCAACCGGGCGTTCGTATCGAAGGTATCTCTAGATTCTGTGGAGCAAAGTCCTCTATCTCTATCACTCATAATAGATCAGAAAACTATGGTGAGTGGATTCCCTATAGCATTGACGTAGACTTCAATCCTCATCCCAAACGAGAACGTATCCTACCGGACAATTCCCTTAAGCTTTGGGACTTCTTTGACTGGGAATCTAACGAATACTCAGCCGCTCTAGAATCTCCAGACGCTAAATTGCTTAGAGAGTTTGAACTCATTGCAGACGAACAACCCGACGCTGATTTCGTTATGCACCTATGAAAAGAGTCCGCGACTATAAAGCGGAGTATCAAAGGCGTATCCAAAGGGCTATCGACCTTGGATATAGCCGCACCATGGCTAGAGGACACCCTAAGAAAAAGGAGCTAAGCATACAGCAAGAGAGAAACATCGTTCTCAGAAACCTCAAAGACTATAAGGAGAAGACCAGTAGAACAGTCCACGAAAGACTAAAAGATACCGTTTTCGCTATGGCCGAACGTGGAATAGGAATGCAGAAAGTCTTTATCCGGCTAGCCCTAGAAGCTGGATTCTCAGAGAGACAAGCCTATAGCTTATGGTTCTCACCATGAAAGGGAAAGACAATGCTAGAAAACACAAGCGTGGTACTAACAGAGGTTTTCAACGAGAGACAACGACAGGAGCAGCTCAAACAAGAAGGTAAGTTCCCCTGGAGCTGCGAAGACCTCTTTAATCCCGATAACCACGAACCTATCCCATTTTCCGAGAAATTCGTTGTTTTAGCGGAAGAGGTAGGGGAAGTCGCCGATATCGTCTGCAAACTCATGGCTAGACGAAAGGAAGCTAAAGGAGTTAGCGTGGACAAGCTCAGAGAAGAGCTTATCCAGGTCGCTGCTGTGGCCGTTGCGTGGGCTGAGAGTCTGTAACGTGTTTATTAGATATCGTCTCACCAGCTCAAAACCCATCTACAATATTCCCTATAATCCGGCCGTAAGGTTCCGTCTCAAGGCCTGGATTAAACTCAGAGGAGCTAGAGGTGTCACCTAAAGCTATACGCATACGAGAACTCCACAAGGCAAAGAAGTGTAGCATTTGCCGAAAACCTGCTCTAGGTAAGGGATGGCGTTGCAAACCCTGTCTAGAGAAGGATGCTCAAAGAAAAAGGGAAAAAAGGGCAAAAAATCATGATCGGTGTGATGTCTGCTACGCAGAGAAAGATTATAGCGAGTTAGTCTCTGTGCAATTCACCCATAATATCGATCAATCTAAAAAGGAGAAGGATTCCTATTACTTCATTGTAGGACACAAGGGAGAGCAGGCCCATCTCTATAACCAAAGTTTCAGAGGAGATGCCTGTAAGGAATGCTTTAATACACATGTGGGTACAGCTTTTAGAGTTAAAGTGGAGTAGTCCTTTCCTCTCCTCCTCTTTTTCAGCCCCCAGGGACCTATTCCCTGGGGGCTTTTTTCTTTTCTTTCCAGAGAAGCTGTGTGGAGCGCGAGGTGGGGTTCGGGTCGTATCTTGTGT
>Ga0075420_100001785_pt1 | contig 18353 bp, 15 predicted proteins | sample SoiMetdeltSBSDD4_FD_75296 | JGI IMG/M metagenome (GOLD analysis project Ga0075420, IMG submission 75296) | Bulk soil microbial communities from a Populus tree surrounding site in Tennessee, USA - Soil MetaG P. deltoides SBSDD4 | ecosystem: Environmental > Terrestrial > Soil > Tree plantation... | reverse complement strand
GCGCCACGGTGTAGACGGTCGGCTCGGGTGGCGTGGCGTACGCCTGGTCGGCGGAGGAGACCGTGAGGAACAGCCGTTGTCCCGCCTCGAACCGGTGCACGATCGCCGGCATCGTGACGGTCACCGGCGTCGCGTCGTCGATGGACGCGGGCAGGCCGGTCAGGCGCACCGCGGCGAGGGAGCCGCTCAGCAGGCTCGTCTGGCCGTTAGGCGAGATCTCGCGCAGCTTCACGAAGAGCACCGCCTCGCCGGTCGGGGAGGCGGCCTTCAGGCGTACCGTCGGCGAGCCCACCACGTCGATGGCGGAGTCGATCGGGGCCGAGACGAACCCGGCGGCCTGTCCGGGCAGTTCGCCGGAGAGCGTGGCGAGGCCGCCGACGAACGACGCGAGACCGCCCACGTCCGGCACGTTGGAGACGGCGGCCGGCGTACCGTTCGGCGGGTTCGCGATCCGTTGGGTGGGACCGCGCACGGACACCGTGGTCGTGGTCTGCCCGGCCAGGCCCGGATAGTCGGCCACGGAGTAGCCGGTCGCGACGCGTTCCCGGTTCACCGCGTCGATGCCGCTGATCCGCGACAACGTAAAGGAATCCGACGGAGCCGCGCCCTCGCCCTTCACGTAGTGCCCGAGCCACTGCGCCATCAGGAAACGCACCCGGTTCTGGTCGGACGGTGGGCCGGAACCCGAGTCGTGGCCGCCGGTGAACCACGCGACGCGTACCGGGGTGCCGTGCGCGGCCAGCGCCCGGGCCGTCGCGTCCGCTTCGGACAGTGGGAAAAGCGTGTCCGACTCACCCTGGACGAGCAAGGTGGGCGCGGTGATCCGATCGACCACAGTGGACGGACTAGACTTCCGCAGCAGCGCGATGGCCTCGGGCGTGGCACGGCCGGTGGTGGCGATGGACAGGTACGCGTCGCAGACCGGCTTCGCGAACCGCCCGCAGACCGGGTCCGGCAGACCGCGCAGCATCGATTCGGGGCTGACCCCGCCGAGGCTGGCGGCGCCGGCGTCGGTGCCGCCGGAGATGCCGCTGAACCCGCCGGTGCCGAAGAACAGGCCTGCCCACGCCTTCTTGAACACCCCGTCGGGCAGCTGACCGCCGGTCGCCTCCGGCAGGAACGAACGGGCGAGATCGTGCCAGGTCACCATCGGCACGATCGCGTCGACCCGACGGTCGTAGCCCGCCAGCAACAGGGCGAGGCCACCGCCATACGACCCGCCGACCACGCCCACCCGGGGATCCCCGGGGGCATCCGTGCGGACGTCCGGCCGCGCGGCGAGCACGTCGAGGAGCCGTTGGGCGTCGCGTACCTCGTAGTCCGGGCTGTCGAGATGGATCTGCCCGCCACTGCGACCGAAGCCGCGGGCGGTCCACGTCAGTACGGCGTAGCCGAGGCCGGCGAGATCCTTCGCGTCCTGGCTGACGCTGTTCTTCGTACCCCCGAAGCCATGCGCGAGTAGGACGGCCGGCACCGGATGCGCGGCGCTGGCCGCCTTCGGCAGATAGATGGTGGTGTCGAGGTCGACCGGCTCGTCGCCCGCCGGCCCCGAGCGGACGGTGATCATCCGTTCCTCGACCGTGTAGCTGGGGCTGGCCGGCCAGACCGCCCACGCGACGAGACCCCCCAGGAGCAAGATCACGACCGCGCCAGCGATTATGCGCGAGCGAGTCATGCCGAAACCGTACGTCTGTCGTCTGAAGGTCCGCCGCCGGGTCTCTCAGCCCTTTCTCAGCAGCCTTCGTCAGCGGTGAATCCGAACTCCAGCGTGTCCGCCGTGCCAGCCTCGATCGACTCGACGGTGCCGGCCGTGCTGATCCGGAAGAGCAGCGCGAATTCGTTGCTGGTGGCCAGCAGAGCGAGGCCGCCTGTCGCGTTGTTCAGGGTGGCCGCGTCGGGGTACTTCGCCTGTACCTGATCGACGGGCATCCCGACCCGGGCGCCTCGAGTGGTCAGCACCTGCGGGCTGCGTACCGTGATCGATCGCAGTTCGCCGTCGACGAATGCCAGCTCCTCGTCGGTGGTGCCCTTCGCGAAGAGGACGCCGGGGCAGGCCGCCTTCGACTCGAGATCGCGGACGAGCCCGCGCGTCCGCAGATCGGCCAGCTTCGCCCCGACGACGTACGCCCCGAGCCCTCTGGCGTCGAAATCTTTGGGGGTAGTTGCCACCGTAGTCGGGGTGTTCCCCGGTGTCGCGCTCGCCCCGCCGCCGCTCTGGGTGGTGGTCTGGCCCTCGCACCCACCCAACGCCAGGACCACCGCCACGACGAGGCCGTACCTCATGCCCCGAGTCTGCGCTCGCCCCGCACCCGCCGCCGCGTTGATCATGAAGTTGGTGACGCGACACGCCGTCGAGGTGCCAACAAAGTTCATGATCAACCCGAGCGGGCGCGGGGTGGGTGTCGGGTGGGAACTACGCTCGGCACCGTGGCCGAGCTGACCCTCACCGCCAGCCTGCGTCCGGCGGCCCTCGATGCGCGGCGCGGGATCGTCCGGCTGCACCCGGACGTGCTGACCGCGCTGGGCATCCAGCCGGGCGACCCGGTGCGGTTGGCCGGCCGGCGGACGACCGCAGGGATCGCGGCGCGCGCCGAGACAACCGCCAGCCGCGGGTTGCTCTACGCCGACGACCTCATCCTCGGCAACCTCGGCCAGCGCGACGGCGGCCAGGTGACCGTGTCGCCCGCCCCCGTCGTGGCGGCCCGGCGGGTAACCCTGTCCGGACAGCCCGAGGTCGTGGCCGCGGTGAGTCCGGAGATGCTGCGGCTCGCCCTGCTCGGCAAGGTCGTCACCACCGGCGACGGGGTGTCCCTCCTGCCGCAGGACGTGCTGCCGACGGACGGCGCCCGCGCGCTCGTCGCGGCCGCGCGGCGCAGCCTGGCGAACACGATCGGGTACGCCTGGACGTCCACTCTCCTGACCGTCACCGCGGCCGAACCGTCCGAGTCGGTCCTCGTCACGATGGACACCGTCGTCGGCTGGCAGGGCGGGCACGCCACGCACGCGCCGTCCGACGTGACCGCGCCGGTTACCGCTGACACGGAGCCGCCCAGCGTCGACGACCTGCCGGGGTTGCGTACCCAGGCGCACGAGCTGACCGAGCTGCTGGACCTGGGGTTCCACCATAGCGAGGTACTGACCAAACTCGGCACGACCGTTTCGCTCGGCGTGCTGGTGACCGGGCCGGCCGGCTCCGGCAAGTCCACATTGGTCCGTGCGGTAGCCGCCGCGGTGGGCGCTCGTGTCGTCCCCGTCTGGGCACCCGAGGTGGCGGCGCTGACCGCGAACGACGCGGCCGCCCGGCTGTCCTCGGCGGCCGGAGGGCTTCGCGGTGCGGACGCGGCCGTGCTGCTCGTCTCCGACGTCGAGGCGCTCGCTCCACGGGACTCACCGGCCGCGCCACTGTCCACTGTGTTTCGCAAGGTGCTCGGCGAGGTACTGCGTACCGGCGCCGCCGTGGTGTGTACGACGAGTCGCCCCGAGGCGGTGGACCCGGCGCTGCGCGGGCCGGACCTGCTCGCGGTCGAGATCGCGGTACCGCTGCCGGACCCGGCAATGCGCCGGGAACAGCTGACCGTGCTCACCCGCGGCATGCCGCTCGCTCTGGATGTAAAGCTCGACGACGTGGCCGGGCGCACTCCCGGGTTCGTCGCGGCGGACCTCGCCGCGCTGGTGCGTGAGGCGGGAGTGCGGGCGGCCCTGCGGCAGAAGGGCTCCACGGGGCCGGCGCCACAGGTCACGATGGCGGACTTCGACGCCGCGCTGGAGGTGGTCCGGCCGACCTCGATGGCGGAGTCCACATTGGAGCTTGCCCGGGTCACGCTCGACGACGTCGGCGACCTGGCGGAGGTCAAGGAGACGCTGACCGAGACGGTACTGTGGCCGCTCACCTACCCCGACACGTTCGACCGGCTCGGCGTACAGCCGCCACGTGGCGTGCTGCTCTACGGGCCACCCGGGTGCGGGAAGACCTACCTGGTCAAGGCGATCGCCGGTACCGGCAAGGCGAACGTGCTCTCCGTCAAGGGCGCCGAGCTACTCAGCAAATGGGTCGGCGAAAGCGAACGCGCCGTCCGGGAACTGTTCCGGCGTGCCCGGGAGGCGGCACCGACGCTCGTCTTCCTCGACGAGGTGGACGCGCTCGCCCCGGTCCGTGGTCAGGCCACCGACGGCGGTACGACCGACCGCGTCGTCGCCGCCCTGCTCACCGAGCTCGACGGCGTGGAGGCCCTGCGCAACGTCGTCGTCATCGGTGCCACGAACCGGCCGGACCTGGTCGATCCGGCGTTGCTGCGACCCGGCCGGCTCGAGCGTCTGGTGTACGTGCCACCGCCGGATGCCGCCGCCCGCGCGGAGATCCTGCGGGCCGCGTCGCGCGGCGTACCGCTGGCGTCCGATGTGGACCTGACCGCCCTCGCCGACTCCCTCGACGGCTGTTCGGCGGCCGACTGTGCGGCATTCGTACGCGAGGCGGCGCTCGCCGCGATGCGCGAATCGCTCGACGCCGCCGAGGTGACCGCCGCACACGTGGCTACCGCCCGGGAGCGCATCCGCCCGTCGCTGGACCCCGTCCAGGTCGCGTGGCTCGAGTCGTACGCGGCCCGCTGACCCTCCCCCTTCCCCGTCGATCAAGGACAGTCAGTCCATCCACCAAACGCCTGCGCTCTGGCCCAATGGGCTGAACATCAGCACGGGCAGCACCACGGCAGTCGCGGCGGCGACGAGCAGCAGGGTCCAGGTGACGCCCACCCGGCGCCGGCCGGTCACCAACAACGGTACCGACACCGCCAGTAGGGCCGGGCTGAGCAGGAACCCGAGAACGTACAGCAGCGTGAGCGCGTCGTGCCCCCAGGGCACCACGTCCTTCGGGTCACCGAGGAAGCCGTCGCCGACCCGCGACCGCAGGACGAGGTAGATAGCCACCACGATCACCCAGCCGGCGGCGAACGCGAGATGGGCAGTCGTGGCCGTCCAGGCCAGGTACCGCCACGCGCGGGACGGCACGGGCTCGAGCACCGGCTCGGCCGGTGGAGTGCGCGGTGCGACCACGGCCAGCGCGCCCGCGCACAGCAAGGCGGGTCCGGCCGGCACCGCGAACGGTACGGTCGCGCCGATCAGGTAGTGCACATTCGTAGCGCGCCAGCCGTCGCCGACGGTCGCCAGGATGACGTTCGCCGCCGCGTAGCACACCGGGACCATCGCACCGATCAGACCGGGTACGCCGAACGTGAGCATCGCCGCCCGACCGCCCAGCCGATGCCGGCGGAACCCGCGCAACGCCCGACCGGCCAGGAGCCAGCCGCCGGCGGTACCGACCACGGCGCCGACGGCCACAGCCGACCCGAGCCAGGGCGGTACGCGCCGGTAGACGTCGATCATCAACACGGTCGAGTCCACCGTGGACACCTGGATGACGTGATCCGACTTGGCGGCCCAGAAAACCAGGTTGGTCAGCTCCCCGACCTCCCAGCCATCGGCGGCCAACCGCGAGCGGGCGTCCGCCACGGTGCCCGGTACCGTCACCTGGACCCAGCCGGGGTTCGGCTCGAACCCGTGAGGGGCGCGGTACGGGTCGTCCGCACCGGTGTACGGCCCAGAGAACTTCTCGTCGTGGACGACGATGCTCGACGGCCACGCCGGGGCCGCGATCCGCGCCACCGCGGCCGCGGTGGCCGGCTCCGGTATCCGCGGTTGACCGAGCCAGGAGGCCCACACGACGCCCGCCGCCAACAGCAGTCCGCCGAACAGTGCGCAGACGACGGCCGCCGTCACGTACGCCGCGCCGCGCGGGACGGCGAACCGGCAGCGCAGACCGCGCCACAGCACATTGACCGCATCCCGCCACCGCGGCCGCCGCTGATCCGGGCCGGCCGCGTCGAGCAGCGTGGTCAGCATCTCGGTGCCGCGCGCCCGGCGGAACCGGCGGGGGTACGCCAACAGCAGCAGCCGGTACCAGCGCGCGAGGCTCATGTCAGAAAAGCCATCCGTGCCGCACCTGCCCGCCGCAGCCGGGCGGCGGCCACGTTCGCGTTCGCCCGCATCAGATCCACCTCTGCCTGCAGCGCCCGGGTGCCGTCGTCGGTGAGCCGGTAGTACCGGCGCAGCCGACCCTCGATCGCCTCCTCCCGGTCGACGACGAGCAGGCCGTCCTCTGTCAACCGGTCGAGCGCCGCGTAGAGCGTGCCCGCGCGTAGGGTGAGCCGCCCGCCGGACAGGCCCTCGACCGCATGGATGATGCCGTACCCATGAAGCGGTTCGCCGGCCAGCGCGGTCAGGATGAAGAATGTCGGTTGCTGCATCGCCACGACGGCCAATATACCGATCGTCGGTATATACCGTCAATCGTCAGCTAGCGGGTACGCCGGCGGGCCTGCCGCAACCGGCGGAGACGCTTGACGAGCAACGGGTCCGCGGCAAGGGCCGCCGGGTTCTCCAGCAGGCCGTTGAGCACCTGGTAGTACCGCGTGCTGGACAGGTCGAACGTGTCCCGGATCGCCTGCTCCTTGGCCCCGGCGTGGCGCCACCACTGCCGCTCGAACACGAGGATCTGTTGCTCTCGTTCGGTGAGAACAGGTGTGAGGTCGACGTCGTCGGCGGCCTCGACGACCGCGTCGACCAGCAGGTCCGCGTCGCGCTCGGTGGTCTCGAGATCGGTGTCGTACTCGTCGTCGCCCACGAGTTGGTCGACCATGAGTTCGTCGACCACAATCTCGTCGGGCGCGTCAGATCCCGCACGAGCCCGGGCATTCATCCCGGTGAGCCTAGTCGACGGTGGGACCAGGCGCTACGCACAGATGACCTTGACACCGGCGTTGTGGAAATCGGTAACCAACGCATCGTCCGCGCCCGAGTCCGTAACCAGGGTGTCGACGCGTTCGATGGGACAGATGCGCGCGAACGCGTGGCCGCCGAGTTTCGACGAGTCGGCGATGATGACCACGCGCTTGGCCCGCGACACCATCAGGCTGTTCATCGCCGCTTCGCCCTCGTGATGCGCGGCCGCACCGGATGCCACGTCGAGTGCGTCGACGCCGAGCAGCGCGATGTCGAGCGTCACCTCACGCAGGATGCCGCCGCCGAGCGGACCGACCAGTTCGAAGGACTGTGGACGGACGATGCCGCCGGTCACCACGATTTTCATGCGGGACCGGACGAGGAGCTCGTTGGCGATGTTGAGGGCGTTGGTCACCACGGTCAGCTGCGGTCCGTCGGAGTTGCTCGCCAGTTCCGGCCGGACCGCCAGAGCCCTGGCGACTTCGGTGGTGGTCGTACCGCCGTTGAGGCCGACCACCATCGCCGGTGACACGAGCGCGGCGGCGGCCGCCCCGATGCGCTGCTTCTCGGCCGAGTGCTTGGCGGTCTTGTACCGCAGCGGAAGGTCGTACGACACCCCGTTGGCGACGGCTCCGCCCCGGGTACGCGTGATCATCTGCTGTTGGCCGAGCTGGTCGAAGTCCCGGCGGATCGTCGCCTGGGACACGTCCAGCCGTGACGCCGCATCCTCCACGCTGATCCGACCGGTTTCGGTGAGCAGTTCGAGCAACGCGTTCCAGCGCGCGTACCGGTCCATTCCGGGGCCTCCTGCGCGAAAAATGACTGATTGCGTGCACAGTAGTGCGCGAAACCCCTGGAGGCAAACGTCGGGTCTGCGCGATCCTCCGGTCGGGCACGGGCTACCGTACGGTTGCGGCCACCCGGCCGGCTCACGCACAATAATGCGCGAAATAACGTAGTAGCGCACCGTATCGCGCACGCAGGGTCCCCCGGGCGGAAGGCATAGCCCGGACGAGACAGGAGAGTGATGGCCCACGTCGACGGGGAGATCGCGAGCCAGCCGGGCTGCTGGCGGCGGGCCGCCGAACTAGCCGACGCGCTCGGCCCGGCCCTGCCGCAGCGCGGGGAACGGGTCGCGGCAACGGGTTGCGGCACGTCGTGGTTCATGGCGATGGCGTACGCCGGGCTACGTGAACACGGCGGGCATGGGACAACAGACGCGTTCCCGGCTTCGGAGTTCCCTGCCCACCGCGGCTACGACCGCGTTCTCGCGTTCACCCGGTCCGGTACCACCACCGAGGTGCTCGACGTGCTGACCGGCGTACCCCCGAGCGTGCGCACCACGGTGGTGACCGCGGACCCGGGCTCACCGGCCGCGGCGTCCGCGGAGGACGTGGTACCGCTGCCGTTCGCGGACGAGCGGTCCGTGGTGCAGACCCGGTTCGCCACCACGGCACTGGCGCTGCTGCGGGCCCATCTCGGTACCGACCTCACGACCGCGATCGCGGATGCCGAGGTCGCCGTCCACGCCCCGCTACCGGTAGACCCGGCCACCCTGACCCAGGTGACGTTCCTGGGTCGCGGTTGGACGGTGGGACTCGCGTACGAGGCCGCGCTCAAATGCCGCGAGGCGGCACAGTTCTGGACCGAGGCGTATCCGGCCATGGACTACCGGCACGGGCCGATCGCCATCGCCGAACACAGCCGCGCGGTCTGGGTACTGGGTGAGGTCCCGCACGGGATCGAGTCCGACGTGGCGGCGACCGGTGCCACGTTCGTCCACTCTCGACTGGACCCGCTGGCCGAACTCGTCCTGACGCAGCGGCTCGCCGTCGCCCTCGCCGCGCACCGGCACCTCGATCCGGACTCCCCACGCCACCTGACGCGTTCGGTCGTGTTGACGTGACGGCGGACGTGGTGGTCGCCATCGACCTCGGGGGAACCGCGCTCAAGTGCGCGCTCGTGGGTGCGGACGGGACGGTACGGCACACCGAGCGCCACCCCACGCCCGCCGAGCGCGGCCCGGACGCCGTGGTCGTCACCGTGCTCGACGTGGCCGACGCACTCGCCGGCAAGGCCCGCGCGGACGGGCTGCGCCCGACAGCCGTCGGCGTCGTCGTGCCCGGAGTCGTCGACGAGGCCGCCGGGGTGGCGGTGTGGTCGGCGAACGTCGGGTTCCGCGACGTACCGCTGCGGGACCTGGTCGCCGAGCGACTGCGGCTGCCCGCGATCCTCGGCCACGACGTGCGTGCCGGAGGTCTCGCCGAGGCGCGACTGGGCGCCGGCAGGCAGGCAGGCCACGTGCTGTTCGTCGCGATCGGCACCGGTATCGCGGCGGCGTACACAGTGGACGGTCGTACGCTCGCCGGTGCCCACGGGGCCGCCGGGGAGATCGGGCACATCGTGGTCCGGCCGGACGGACCGGCCTGCGGTTGTGGCAACCGCGGCTGCCTCGAGGCGGTCGCGTCGGCGGCGGCGGTGGCCCGGCGGTACGGCGCGCTCACCGGTACCACCGACACCGGGGCGGCTCGCGTCGCCCAGCTCGCCGCGGCCGGTGACACGAGAGCGGGACTGGTCTGGCAAGAGGCGCTCGACGCGCTCGCCGACGGGTTGCTCACCGGGCTCGCCCTGTTCGACCCGGACGTGGTGGTCCTGGGCGGCGGGCTGGCCGAGGCGGGCGAAACACTGTTCGCGCCGCTGCGTACCGCCCTGCGGCAGAGGCTGACCTTCCACCGCGAGCCGCCGCTCGTTCCGGCCGCGCTCGGCGACGAGGCGGGCTGCCTCGGCGCCGCGCTGCTCGCCCTCGAGAAGGTGGCCTAGCCGTGCGGATCGCGGGCAGGGTCGTGACGCCCGACGGCGTCGTCCCGGACGGGTACGTACAGATCGACGGCGCTCAGGTCATCCGCGTGGGTCGGACCAAGAAAGTCCACGATGGACACTGGATCGTCCCGGGCTTCGTCGACATCCACGTGCACGGGGGCGGTGGGCACACCTTCACGACCGGAGACGCCACGGCCGCCCGGCTGGCCGTGGACTTCCACCGCCGGCACGGTACGACCACGATGCTGGCGAGCCTGGTCAGCTCGCCGTACGACCTCATGGTCGACGCGACCGAGGCCTTCGCGCCGCTCGTTGCCGAGGGTGTGCTGGCCGGTATCCACTTCGAGGGTCCGTACCTGTCGCTCGCCCGGTGCGGTGCGCAGAACCCGCGCTACCTGCGCGACCCGTCGCTGGACGAGCTGGCCACGCTCGTCGACCTCGGCCGCGGCGCGGTGCGGATGGTGACGCTCGCGCCGGAACGCGACGGTGCCCTACAGGCCATCAAGCTCCTGCGCGAACACGACGTCGTGGCGGCCATCGGGCACACCGACGCTACGTACGAGCAGACGCTGGCCGCGGTCGCCGCCGGGGCCACGGTCGGCACGCACCTGTTCAACGGCATGCCGCCACCCCACCACCGTGAACCCGGGCCGGTCTTCGCGCTCCTCGGCGCGCCGGAGGTGGTGTGCGAGCTGGTGGCCGACGGCTTCCACCTGCACGAGGGGACGCTGGCCTTCGCCGCTGGGCTGGCTGGGCCGCGCCGCGTAGCGTTGGTCACCGACGCCGTGGCCGCGGCCGGGATGCCGGATGGCGACTACGAGCTGGGTGGGCAGTTGGTTCAGGTAGCCGGCAACGCGGTCCGGCTGGCCCGCAACGGTGCGATCGCCGGCAGCACGCTGACGATGGCCGAGGCCCTACGCCGGACTGTCCACGCGGGAGTGTCCATGGTGGACGCGGTACGGATGGCGGCCACGACACCCGCCAGGGCGATCGGGCTCGGGGACACGGCCGGGTCACTGCGCCCCGAGCTGCGCGCCGATCTCGTGGTGTTGGACGAGCAACTGCGCGTGCTCCGGGTCATGCGCGCCGGTGTCTGGCTCTGATCCGCGACAGCGCGAGGTAGCCGGCGAGCCCTACCGCCAGCACGGCGAAACCGGCCGCGACCGATCTCGTCGGTAGCGTGACCGCCAGCGTCAGGCAGCCCAGTAGCCCCAACGCGGCGACGATCCGACCGCGGCCCAGGGTCAGCGCGGACGCGTTGGTGACGGCGTAGTACACCAGCACCGTGCAGCTGGAGAAGCCGATCGCGGTCACCAGGTCGCCGAGCACCACGAGAGCGGTCACCGCAACCGCCACCGCGATCTCGGCCCGGTGCGGTACCTGGTACCGCTCGTGGACCGCCGCGAGCGCGTGCGGGAAGTCGCGTCGGCGGGCCATCGCCAGCGTGGTTCGGCCCACGCCGGCCAGCAGGGCCAGCAGGACACCGGTCACCGCGACGCCGGCCCCGATCCGGACCGCCCAGGCGAGCCACGGGGTGCCGGCGGCTTCGACGACGTCCGCTAGCGGCGCGGTGGACCGGGCGAGCGCGTCGACCCCGAGCACCCCGAGGGACACGACGGCCAGCAGCACGTAGATGAGCAGGACGATACCGAGCGCGACCGGGATCGCCCGCGGGATCGTGCGCTCCGGGTCGCGTACCTCCTCGCCGAGCGTGGCTATCCTTGCGTAGCCGGCGAACGCGAAGAACAGCAGGCCAGCCGCTGACAGCACGCCGCGGATCCCGGTACCCCCGGATTGTCCAATGTGGTCGATGTCGAACGGGCCGGCGGCCAGGCCCACGACGGCGACCGTGCCCAGCACGAGCATCGTCACGCTCACCAGCGCGGTAGTGGCCCACGCGGTCTTCTCGATCCCGAGCAGGTTGACCGCGGTCAGGGCGGCCACGGCGACGACGGCCACCAGCTTGGCGCCGGCGGGCCACACGTACGCGCCGATCGTCAGCGCCATCGCCGCGCAGCTGGCCGTCTTCCCGGTGACGAACGCCCAGCCCGCGAGGAACCCGGCGAGGTCGCCGAGCCGTTCGCGACCGTAGACGTAGGTGCCGCCGGATTCGGGATAGCGGGCGGCCAGCCGGGCGGAGCTGGTGGCGTTGCAGAACGCGACGGCACCGGCCAGCGCGAGCGCGACGAGCATGCCCGCGCCGCCCGCCAGCGCGGCGGCCGGCGCGAAGGCGACGAACACACCGGCGCCGAGCATCGAGCCGAGGCCGATGACGACGGCATCTCGGACGCCGAGGCGGCGGTCGAGCTGGGTCACGACAGCAATGCCCGGTTCCAGGGAATGCGCCAGACCAGCCGGTCGAGCAGGAGGCCGAGACAGATGCCGGCGAGGCCGTCGGTCAGCCAGTGGAAGCTCAGGTACGTCGTCGAGACGAGCAGGATCGCCGGCGGCGCGACCCGGATCGTCACATGCAACCACCGTGGCAGGTGCACGAGCGCTTCGAGCAGCACCACGATCACTCCATACCAGACGATCGCGACGACGAGGTGACCGGCGGGGTACGACTCGGCGTACTCCCCCGGCGGCAGGTTGTTGAACAGCTCCACCGCATCCGGGAGGGTGGACGACGGTGCCGCCCGGTCGGTCCACCACTTCAACGGCAGCACCGTGGCGGTGGTGAACACGAACGCGGTCACGACCGGCGACAGTGGACGGACGGTACGCGTCCGCCAGCACACCACCAGCGCGAGCACGCCGGCGACCACGGTGAGCACGCCACCCTGCCCGAGATAGTTCGCTGCGCGGGCAAGGTTGTCGAGGGCGGCCGGCCGGTGCGCGTCGCACCAGTCCCGTACGGCGAGGTCGGGATCGGTGAGGCCGGCCGCGAGAGCCGCGGTGATGGCTACGAACGCGGCGGCGAGTGCCGCCTCGATCCACCAACCGCCGCGTACCCGCACACCGCGAGGCTACCTACCGCTGTGCCGCAGTGCTGGCTCAGGTTCCGCCGCGGAGCTAGCGCTGCCGCGCCAGCCCCGCAGCGATGCGCTGCTGGATCAGGTCGATGCGGACGCCGGAGTTCGGGCAGCCGCCGAAGTGGTGCAGTGCGATGACCCGGTTCGAGCTGCGGGCCAGTACCGGCGAGCCGGACGACCCGCCGTCGGTGTCGCAGTAGTAGGACACGTCGGTCGCCTCGTCGTACCCCGTGTAGGAGGGGTTGTCGACGGCGCAGTTGCCGCTGGCGTCCGCGTCGCTGGCGGTCGCGATGGTCCCCGGCTCACCACGCGGGTGCTGCGGGATGTACACCTTCTCGCCGGCGATGGCCCGGCGGGTCTCCGCCTCGAGGTAGCCGAACTTCTTGACGGCTTCGAAGTCGTCCACTGTGAACAGTGTGAAATCGAGCACCTCGTCGGTGAGCAGCACGTCGCGTGCCCACACCTTGGTCGGGCGGAACACCGCGTAACCACCGCACTTGGCGCACTGGTAGTTGAACCACACCTCGGTGTCGTGCGCGTCGCCGCTCTCGGCCAGGCAGTGGTTGTTCGTGAGCATCCGGTTGTCCGGACCGAAACGCCAACCCGTGCACAGCTCGATACCGTTGATGAGCAGCCGGGCGACGGCCTTGGAACGGCGGTACAGCACGGGATCCGACTCGCGATAGCACACCGCGTCGGTCTTGTCGTCGCTGCCGCACACGCTCTCCTCGACGTGGCCCGCCGGCGGTGCCTTGCCACGCCGGGGCGCCGAGCGCTCCGGCAGGTCGCCGCGCTCGAGACGCTCGGCCACGGTGTAGCCCCGGGCGACCCGGTCGATGGTCACCCCGAGACCGGAGAGCATGCCGCGGACGCCGATCGGGTCGGCATGCGCCGGGTGCAGCGTCACCACGGCGGCCTCCCCGGTGACGGACATGGCCCACCGCCCGGACGCGAGCTGCCCGGCGTCGTACCGGTAGACCTCCGTGCCCGTCGGGTCGGCCACGGTCAGGTAGTCGCCTGGCAGCAGCAACGCCCGGGCGACGTGCACCTTGACATAGGGCGCGCCGGGGTAGCGGAACGTCTGCGACCGGGTACCGCGCAGGTAGCCGAGAGCGCGGTTGACGAACTCGACGGTACCGATCTCGCCGCGGCCACCGATCGTCGTCGGGCGCCCGGATCGGCCGCCTCCGCTGTCACCGGCGTCCGGCACCAGCTCGACCGCGCCCGGCGCGATGTACTGGTGAGCCGGTGGTGCCGCCGCCGGTGCGATCCCCGCTACCGTGGCGACCAGGAAGAGCCCGAGAACCAGCCCCGCCGTACGCCGCATCGACTCCCCCTCTCGCAGGGCGCCGCCCTGCGCTGCCCGCTCCCGGGTGTGTAACGAACTACCGGCATGCTGGTTGCCATGCGGATCACCTCGGCGCTCGTGGAGCCGGCCCTGCTGGATCTGCCGTGGTCGACTCCACTCGAGGAGTGGCCGGCGGATCAGCTCGTCGCCCTGCCCCAGGGCATTTCCCGGCACGTCGTGCGGTTCGTCCGCATCGCCGGTGTGGTCTACGCGGTCAAGGAGATCGACGAACGGATCGCCGAGCGGGAGTACGGACTGCTGCGTGCGCTCGAAAGGCTGGGTGCGCCGGCGGTCGAGGCGATGGCCATCGTGGCCGACCGTACCGACCTCGGGGGTGAACCGCTGGAGCCCGCGCTCGTCACCCGGCACCTGCACTTCTCGCTGCCGTACCGGGCGCTGTTCTCCCACACGTTGCGACCGGACACGGTGTCGCGGCTGCTGGACGCGCTCGCGGCGTTGCTCGTACGGCTGCATCTGACCGGGTTCTTCTGGGGCGACTGCTCGCTGTCGAACACGTTGTTCCGCCGAGACGCGGGCGCATTCGCCGCCTACCTCGTCGACGCCGAAACCGGTGCGCTGCACCCGCGGCTGTCCAACGGGCAGCGTACCGAGGACCTGGAAGTCACCCGGGTGAACATCTTCGGTGAGGCGCTCGACCTCGCGGCGGCCGGGCTGTTGCACCCGTCCGTCGATCCGGAGGCGATGGCCCATGACGTCGTACGGCGGTACGAGTCCCTGTGGCACGAGCTGACGTACGAGCAGCAGATCGACCGCGACGGCCGGCATCACCTGGAGAAGCGCGTACGGCGGCTCAACGAGCTCGGCTTCGACATCGGCGAGCTGCAGATGTCCACTGTGGATGGTTCGAGCTCGTTCCTCGTCCGGCCGAAGGTGGTCGACGCGGGTCACCACACCCGGCGGCTGCTACGGCTGACCGGGCTGGACGCGGAGGAGAACCAGGCTCGACGGCTGCTCAACGACCTTGACACGTACCGCGCCGAGAGCGACGTACCGGACGAGCAGCAGGCCGCCCACCGGTGGGTGACCGAGGTGTTCGAGCCCGTAATCCGTGCGGTACCGGCCGACCTGCGCCGCAAGCTGGAGCCGCCCGAACTCTTCATCGAGGTGATCGACCACCGGTGGCGGCTGGGTGAGCAGACCGGGCGGGATGTCGGGCTCGCCTCGGCCGTGCAGTCCTTCATGGCAGACGTGCTCGTGCACCGGCCGGACGAGCAGGCGGTCCTCGGCTACGACGCGGGCTGAGGCGTGCTCGACACGATCGGCGCGGGTGCGGCCCGGCCGAGCGTCCGGTTGAGCCCCTCACGTGTCGCCACGATGGTCAGCCGGTCGTTGTGCACCAACCGCTGCTGCGGGCCGGGTGTCCACAGTGGTCGCGGCTCACCGAACTGGGTCACCGCGATCACCGCCGCCTCGCCAGCGACGTTGGCGGCCGCGACCGGAGCGCCGTCGAGCGCCGCGCCCTTCCCGACCGGTACCTCGGCGATCAGCAGGACGTGCCGGTCGATCGGGATGATCTGGTTGACCTCGCGGTCCATCATCGCGGCCGCGAACGCCGGAGCGGCCAGGTACGACACGCTCCGTGAGAAGTTGATGTTGAACGCGTGCTGTACCCGCTCCGCGAACTGGCCGTCGAAGAGTCGTAGCACCACGCGCAGCTTCGGCCGTACCTCGCGGCCGTGCAGTGCCGCCTGGAGGTTCGTCACGTCGTCGGTGGACAGTGCGACGAGCGCGCGGCAGGTACGCACGCTGGCGGCGTTCAGCGTCTCGGCGAGACTGGCGTCCCCGATGATCAGCGGGATGCCCAGTTCGCGCGCGAGCAGCGCGCCGCGGGCCGACTCGTTCTTGTCGATGGCAACCACGCCGACCCGCAGGTCGTACAGCTCCCGGATGACCCGGGTGCCGACGTTGCCGAGCCCGATGACGATCACGTGATCCTCGATCGGCGCTTGTAGCCGACCCTGCGAGGCCGCGATGCGCGCGTTCACGATGCCCTCGACGATCGCCGCGGTCACGAGCGGAATCAACGCGACTCCGGCCACGACGAGAACGAGCTGGAGCGCCTCGACCCACGGGTCACGGGTGTCGGTCGCCGCGCCCGCGACCGTGGTGATCAGCGTGGTGTAGAACGTCCGCCAGATGCCCTGCGGATGGCGAAGCTCCAGCGCGGTACCGGCCAGGAGCACCACGCCGATCAGGCCGATGACCGCGAGCTGCAGCTTGCGGCTCACGACCCCGCGCAGTCCACGTAGCACCGTCGACAGTGGACGGCGACGCTTCAGGTGCACGTTCACCTTCGTCGGGGCCGGCCGAGCCGCCGGCGCGTTGGGGTTGACGGAGGCGAGCACGATGTTCGCCCGGCCCTGCTCGGCGGGCAACAGCAACGGGCGGTTGGGGAACGTGGTGTCGGCCAGCGCACAGACGACGTCCTCGGCGCGCACGTCCTGCCGACGCGTGACGAACAGCGTGCGGCTCGGCAGCCGTACCGTGTTCGGGTCGACCTCGCCGAGCGCCACCGCCACGAACTCCGGCGCGGCCATCTCGGCATCGGAGAGCACCACCGGCGGTTCCACGGAGAACAGCCGCCGGATGCCTTCGCCGAGTCGCATGTTGAACATCCGGACGACCAGGCGTACCTCAGGATTGAGCTCGCGGGCCAGCAACGCCGCGTGGATGTTGCCCACGTCGTCCTGCTGGACCAGCGCGAGCGCCGCGGCGGTGTCCAGCCGCGCCGCGCGCAGGGCATGCTCGTCCACCCGCGCCACCCGGACGATCCGCACTCCCGGCAACTCGGCGAGGTCCGGCTCGTCGCCGCGGCGCCACGGGGTGAGGATCACGGTCACCGGTACGCGGTACGAGTGGACCAGTGCGTCGACGATCCGGTACGCGACCGAGTCGCTGCCGCAGACCACGTAGTGCCGGCGGTTGTCGCCGTTCGCGACCTCGCGGATGTTCTCGCGTACCCGCGACACGAAGGAACGTCGGGTCTCGCGGCGCAGGAAGGGGACACGCGACACGCCGGAATAGTACGCGCCCGCTCGCTGGGTGCAGCCGGCACAAAGTGAAGGGAGCAAAGCGACCGGAGCGACTGCCGGCTACACCCAGCTCGAGGGGCGGGCGCGCGCGGCCGCGGAGGCGGCCGCAGGACTTACAGCGGTACAAACCAGGTGCCAATCCACACCGGATTGCCCCAGTTCGTCGTTGCTGAAATAGACGCTCTCGTCCCTTACCGAATGGATGAAGATGAACAAGTGGTTCTACCGCGCGGTCGGCACCGTCGGTATCGTCGCGGGCGGCGTTGGGCTGCTCGGCGGCACCGCCCAGGCGAACGAGACGCCGAGCGCCGATCCGCAGGCGCTGCGCGGGCTATTCGACGACCTGCTCGCCCCGACCGCCGGACTGGACCGGCTCGCCCCCGTTGCGCTGCCCGTGGACGCGCCCGGTGTGCTGGGTTCGCTGCCGGTGACCGACCTGCTGCCGGTAGCCGGCCTGGGCGCGCCGGCCGAGTCCCTGCCCGGGCTGCCCGTGCTCAACCGGGTGGGTGAGCTGCCGCTCGTCAGCCAGCTCGGCGTCAGCCAGCTCGGCGTCGGCGACCTCGGCCGGGACGTGCTCCCGCTGGCCGGTGGCCTGGCGGGCGACCTCGGCGTCGGCCCCGGTGGCTCAGTCTTCGCGATCGACGGCCCGAACGACCCGCTGCCAGCCGGCGTGACCGACGCGCTCGCGTCCGCTCAGCGCGACGCCGGTACCGAGGACCTGCCCCTAGTCGGCGGTCTGCTGGGCGGTGGCGGTGGCGGCGACCAGGCCGGTGGCGCCGCGCTCGGCGGGCTGCCCGTGGTCGGTGGCCTCGCCAAGGGCGGCGGTAGCGACCTGCCCGTGCTGAGCGGCCTGCCGGTCCTCGGCGGGCTCCTCGGTGGCGCACGGCACCAGGCGGTCGTCGACGACCCGACACTGACCGACGACCCGGACGTCGACATGGACGCGCCGGCCGACTTCGCGCTCGCCCGCCCGGCACCGACCGCGCGGGCCGGCGAGCGGCCGATCGCGTTCGACATCGACGACGAGTACACCGAGCGCAGCTACGTGCCGCGGCACGCCGCGCAGGAGGAACTGCCGCTGGTCGGCGACCTGGGTTCGCTGCCGTTGCTCGGTACCGCCCGGTCGCTGCCGCTTGTCGGAAACCTGCTCGGCGGGCTCTAGGCGAAGATTTGATCCGTCGTCATCGATAGCCGAGGGGTCGCCGCACACCGCGGCGACCCCTCGATGTTTTGTCCGATCGGAGGACTGCGATGCGGCGGATGCGCACGAACACTCCATGGATGCAAGAGACCGGCTTCCTGACCCGACGCCAGCGCCGCTGGGCCTGGCTGGGCTTCCTGGCTACCGCGGTGAACGCACCGGTGGCCGCCCGGTTCCTCGACGAT